>OLOR01000003.1_pt1 | contig 357910 bp, 330 predicted proteins | sample 1672521 | NCBI WGS metagenome assembly OLOR01 (sample SAMEA3136695, study PRJEB25190) | human gut metagenome | biome: human gut; feature: human-associated habitat; material: faeces | place: Austria | collected 2013
AAAAGCAGGTTTAATTAATTTATATATCGCGCCAGCGCGATATGAGTATGAAGCGTAGCGGAATACGAATGCCCGCTTGTTTGCTTTCAAAAATTTCTGCATCTATGTAAAAAAAGATATTATAAGAATTTCAAAAGGAGATATCTCACCGTTAGTGATACAGCTCTATTTTCATATAGCAGAGTTAAATATAAAAGGGTAATATAAAAGGGATTGTTTAAACTATGTTGACATCCATAGACCTATATAATATAATTTGTATGATATTGTACTATATGGTGTAGTACAATATCACAAAAATTAGAAATTTGTAGAGGAAAAGTATGGAACGTATTTACAAGATATTGCCTAAATACGCATTTATTCCCATTATATCCTGCCTTTTATTAAATAGTATTACTTATTTTGGAAGCAGAATATTTACAACGGGAATGCACCACTATGATATAAGCATAGCCATTGATAGAATGCTGCCATTTGTAACTCCCATGGTATCGGTTTATGTTTTGGCTTATGTCACATGGATTTTGGGCTTTATCATAATAGGAAGAGAAAGCAAAAAATTATGTTATGAAGTATGTTCAGCGGAAATGATTGCAAAACTCATATGTCTTGTTTGCTTTATAATAATGCCAACAACATTAACAAGACCTGAAATTACAGGTGCAGGCTTTTGGAATTGGCTTACCTCATTGATATATTCAACGGATGCGGCGGATAATCTTTTCCCGTCCATTCATTGTCTTGAAAGCTGGATATTATTTAGAGGTGTAATGAGATGCGAAAAGCAGGGCACGGCAATGAAGATATTTATGTTTGTGTCTGCAATTTTGGTTTTTGCATCTACAGTATTAATAAAGCAGCATGTTGTAATTGATATTATCGGTGGTGTTTTGGTTGTTGAAATAGGTTTATTCCTAGCAAAAAAATTAAATACAAAAAGAATTTTTTATGCTATTGAGAATAAATTAGGTTTAGAGTAGAAAGGCTTGGTAGGATTTTGAAGAGCAATAAGAAACAGATTATATGGTCCTTAATTTTTATAGCTTTAATTGTTTTGACAGTATGGGTTATTGTAAAACAGAATGAATCTTTTTCAATAGAAGGTTTTATAAATTATGTATCAGCTGCAAAATGGCAGTGGATAGCGTTAGCCTTTCTTTGCATGGTAGGATTCATCGTTTTTGAAGGACTTGCTGTTTTACAATTATGCAAGGCTTTTGGATACAAAGAGAAGGTTAAGCGTGGAATAGTTTATTCAGCTGTTGATATTTATTTTTCAGCCATTACTCCGTCAGCTACAGGCGGTCAGCCGGCATCGGCAATGTGTATGATGCAGGATGGAATTCCAGGAGCAGTAACAACGATTGTTTTGTTACTAAACTTGACCTTATACACAATTGCGATTATAGTTATAGGTGCTGTTTGTTTTATATTTAATTTTGATATGTTTAGGCATTTTAGCATTTGGTCAAAATATATGATACTTATCGGATGTGTTGTCCAGTTTGTGTTATTGACGGTATTTCTTCTTTTGGTTTATAAAGAGAAGATTGTTACAAAAATAGCAAATACTGGCATGAAGATATTGCATAAGCTTCATCTGATGAAGAACATAGAAAAGAGACAGGCACATTTGGTCGAAGTGGAAAGACAGTATAAGGAATGTGCGGCAGCAATAAAGAGTAATAAAGTAGCTGTATTTAAGGCTTTTATATTTAACCTATTACAGAGAATTTCACTTATTTGCGTTTCTGTATGTGTTTATATGGGCGTAGAAGGAAATATAAAAAGAGCGTTTGATGTATTTTCAGCACAGGGCTATGTGGTTCTTGGTTCAAACAGCGTTCCCATTCCGGGAGCAGTTGGTGCAGCAGATTATCTTTTTATAGATGGATTTGGCGGTATATTAAAAGATCCTGTTAGTATTGAATTATTAAGTAGAGGGATTTCATTTTATTGTTGCATTATAATTTGTGGAATAATTACACTTGGTATTTATTGTACAAAAGCGTGGAAAGGAATGAAGCAGAAGAAAAAATGTTAGGTTTTTATGATTACACTGTTGTTCTTACATATTGCTCAGTAATTTCAGCAGTAATAGGGATTTATGTTTCACTTAGCGGAGCAGGTCATCCATATATTGGAGTAATGCTTTTGTTATTATGTGGTTTGTTTGATACTTTTGACGGACGTGTGGCACGTTCAAAGAAGAATCGTACAGAGAAGGAGAAAGCTTTCGGAGTACAGATTGATTCATTATCTGACTTAGTTGCTTTCGGTGTTTTGCCGGTTTGTATTGGAGTGGCATTATACAACAGAGATAAGTTTGATTTTATTAAAACAGGGAAGGAAAGCCTGTTATTACATATTCCATTTGTAATAATTGTTATTTTGGGAGCGTTATTTGTACTGTGTGCTCTCATAAGACTTGCATATTTTAACATTACAGTGGAAGAAACACAGGGAGACAGCGTAGGCGATGACAAATATTATTTTGGACTTCCTGTTACATCAACAGCATTAATATTTCCAACATTTTTGTTAATGAGACACATTATGCTTATTACATGTCAGATTAACATTTCGTATATTTATTATATTTTGCTAGTTATTGTTGGAATATTGTACATTTTAAAATTCAAGTTAAAGAAACCGGGAACAGCAATGATTTATTTTATGGTTGCTGTTGGTGCAGTTGAATTTTTTGCAGTAGTGTTAATGAAGATTTGTTTTGGAAGATAATATGAAAAAAGAAAGTTCAGCAATTTTAAGATTTTTATATAATACAGTGCCGGGAAGAATGGTACTTAAGATAATTACAAGCCCCACAATTTCGAAAATTGGTGGGGCTTATATGGATTGTAGGGTATCAAAAATTCATATAAAAGGTTTTATAAAAAACAATAATATTGACATGACTCAATATGAAAAAGCTAAATATGGATGTTTTAATGATTGCTTTACAAGAAAGATAAAAAAAGAAATGCGTCCTATTAATATGGAAGAAAATGCATTTATCGCTCCATGTGACGGAAGACTGTCAGCCTATCATATTTCAGAAAACTCGGATTTTTATATAAAGAAGAGTTATTATTCAGTGGCTGATTTAATAAAGAATAGTAAGAAAGCCCCTGATTTTAACGGAGGAGTATGCCTTGTTTTCAGATTGTGCGTAGATGATTATCACCGCTATGGGTATGTGGACGACGGAAAGATAGTAGAGAACAATTATGTGCCGGGAGTTTTGCATACTGTAAGACCTATTGCATTAAACAGATATCCGGTTTTTGTTCAAAATAGTCGTGAGTATTCTGTTATTGAAACTAATAATTTTGGAACAATTGCTCAGATTGAGGTTGGGGCATTAATGATTGGCAAAATCAAAAACCACCAGAAATCAGGCTTAGTAAAAAAAGGTCGTGAGAAGGGTATGTTTCTATATGGTGGTTCAACTATTGTCGTTCTTCTTGAAAAGGACAAAGTTGATATTGATGAAAAGTATTTCCGAAATACTGTCAATGATATAGAAACAAAGGTGAAGTTTGGCAGTACAATAGGAATAAAATCAAGCGATTAGCTAATAGAAAGTTTTATCGTTACATTAATCCTAAATTTATACACGTGAATAAATATTCACAAATTTAGTATTTTATACTTAAAAAAGTTAGGTTTAACCATTAAAAATATTGACACAAAATATTTTGTAGTTTATTATCTAACTTGTGCATAGGAGGAAAGACAATGGTCCAAAGTCCGTTGTCTTTTTTCTACATATAAAATTTATATATTAGAAGGAGATAAAAGTCATGAAGAAGTTTTTAGCAGTAGTAATGACAGCAGTTCTTGCAATGTCTATGATGACAGCTTGCGGTTCTAGCAAGTCATCAGAAGAAAACAAAGACACAACAGCAGCAAAGGCAGAAACAACAAAGGCAGAAACAATCGATGCATCAGGAGTTACATTAGTTTCTGATGGAGTTCTTACAGTTGGAGCAGAAATGGGTTATGCACCATTTGAAACACTTCAGAAAGATGGAAAGACACCTGAAGGATTTGATATTGATATTATTACAGAAATTGCTAAGAGATTAGGTCTTAAAGTTAATTTCATTAACACATCATTTGATGGTATTTTAGGAAAGATTGGAAAAGACTACGACGTAGTTTGTTCAGCAGTAACAATTAATCCTACAAGAAAGAAAGCAGTTCTTTTCTCAACACCATATATTACAAACTATCAGACAGTAGTAGTTAAGAAGGGTAGCGACTTAAAGATTAACAGCTTAAAGGATCTTGACGGAAAATCAGTTGGTGTACAGAAAGGTACAACATCAGATCAGCTTATGTCAGAATACAAGTCAACAAAGACTATTAATGTAGAAGTAGCAGCTAATGACAAGTTATTAAACTGCTTTACACAGTTAACAAATGGTGAAATTGATGCAGTAGTAGTTGATAGTACTGTTGCTGACGGTTTCGTAGCAAAGAATCCTGACAAGTATGAAAAGGCATTTTCAGATAAGACAGAACCTGAAGAATTCGGTATTGCTATTGGAAAAAACAATGCAAAACTTCAGGAAGCTATTAACAAAGCATTAGAACAGATGGATAAAGACGGATTCCTTAAGGATACAGCAGATTACTGGTTCTCATCACAGGAATAAAGGATAGAAAAGGTATTTATGAACACTTTAAAAAGAATTGTAAACGTAAAAGGTTGGAAAAAGAAAACTAAGATAGTTACAATCGTTGTAATTATCGCAATAATTGTTGCAAGTATTTTATCAGCAGTTAAGCCAAGCAGGCTTGAAATGATTAGTCAGGCATCACCTGAGATGCAGAAGATGATTGAAAAAGATGAAACATTAACAAGAAAGAGAGTTTCATCTGCATATAATGACTTAATTATTATTAATTACTCAGCATTTTCAACTTCAGGTGCAACAGAATTAAGTGAAAAGTTTGTTGGTTTTGCAGGAAAGATTTATAAGGCAGACAAGGGAACAGCAGGTATTGTAGGAAAGATGGTAAACTATACATATAGAATGTTAGGCTGTGGAGAGAATATGCTTCATGGTGCAAAGCTTACTATTTCACTTACAACATTCACTGTAATTCTTGGTGTTATTTTAGGTGTTTTCCTTGCATTAGGAAAGATTTCAAAGAACAGAGTGATTAACAAGATTGCAAGTGCATATGTATTCTTCTTTAGAGGAACACCATTGTTGATTCAGTTATTTGTTGTTTATTTTACAGTGCCGGGACTTTTTGGTTTCGCATGGAGAGATTTCTTCTCTGCGGCAGATGCTGACGGTGTATATAAAGGAGCTTTCATTGCGGCACTTATTGCTTTTGCATTAAACTCCGGAGCATATTGTGCTGAAATAGTAAGAGCGGCAATTCAGTCAATTGACAAGGGACAGTACGAGGCAGCTAAGGCTTTGGGAATGAACTATAGCCAGACAATGTCATTAATTGTTATTCCACAGTCAATCAGAAGAATGCTTCCTGCTATTTGTAATGAGTTTATTATGGTATTGAAGGATGCATCATTAGTATTTGCTATTTCACTTATGGATATAACAACTATATCTAACAGTATTATGAATAGTGATGGTTCATACATTGTATTTATTCCGGCTTTAATTATTTACTTAATAATTACGGCATTCTTCACTTATATATTTAACAAGATTGAGAAGAAATTCTCAGTCTATGAATAGGAGGTGCAGTAATGGATAGTAAGTATATTTTGGAAACAGAACATATTAGTAAAAGTTTTGGTTCTTTAGAAGTGTTAAAAGATATCAATTTGAAGGTTAAAAAGGGTGAGGTTATTTGTATTATCGGTCCTTCAGGAGCAGGTAAGTCAACATACCTTCGTTCACTTAACCAGTTAGAAAAGATTACAAGTGGAAAGATTTTCATTAAGGGAGATTTATTCCTTCATAGAGAAAACGACAAAACCGTAGAGCGTATTGCAAAAGAGAAGCAGAAAGAATTATTACTTGAAATGGGAATGTGCTTTCAGAGGTTTAATCTTTTCCCACACAAGACAGTTTTGGAAAACATTATGATTGCACCTATTAAGGTTAAGAATGTTGATAAGGAAACTGCAAGAAAAGAAGCATTGGAATTACTTAAAAGTGTAGGTCTTGAAGAAAAGGCAGATGAATATCCTAATAGATTGTCAGGTGGACAGCAGCAGCGTGTGGCTATAGCAAGAGCACTTGCAATGAAGCCTGAGATCATGTTATTCGACGAACCTACATCAGCTCTTGATCCTGAATTGGTAGGCGATGTGTTGCAGGTAATGAAAGATCTTGCAAAAGAAGGAATGACAATGTTATGTGTTACTCATGAAATGGGATTTGCCAAGGAAGTTGCTGATAGAGTAATCTTTATGGCAGATGGAGTTATTGCTGAAGAGGGAACACCTGATGAAGTATTTAATAACCCACAGAATCCAAGAACACAGAACTTCCTAAAATCAATATTGGAAGCCTAAGGGCTTGATAGGAAATGAATTAATTAGCTAAGAAGTAATAACAGGGCTACAGCTTTGATGATTTAGAATCGTTAAAGCTGTAGCCTTTTTAGTTGTGGTGATAATTGTCCTTTTGCCACCAATTATGGATATTTCGAGGCAAAGTGCTGTAAAAATCCGTAATTATACGTATGAAGAGTTATCTACAATGTAATTTTCTTTTTCATTGGTATTTGTGCAAGCACAATTGCCACAAATATAAATATACATCCGAATATTTCCCTTACGGACATTGTCTGGCCCAGTATTATCCAGCCGGCAAGTACGGAGAATACAGATTCCATACTCATAAGCAGTGAAGCCACTGTAGGGTGCAGGCCTTTCTGACCAACTATCTGAAGTGTATAGGCAACACCACATGACAGGACACCTGCGTATAAAAGAAGTATCCAGTTATTAATTGAAGTCAGATTGTGTAGGCAATTCATTATGCCTGCAATGGAATGTTTCATATCAACGAAGAACATTGGAATTGATGTACAGATTGCACTTGTCCAAAACTGAATACATGACAGGCGGATGCCGTCAACAAGCGGTGAAAAGTGGTCTATAACAAGTATATGTATTGAAAACGCAAGAGCGCACAAAAGTAACAATGTATCTGCGAATGTTAATGAAAATGAACCATGTATGCACAATAAATAAAGTCCAACCAGTGAAAAGCAAACTCCAATCCAAATATTCAAACCACATTTTTTGCCGAAGAATAAACCAAGTATCGGAACAATAAGTATATAGCAAGCTGTTAAAAAACCGGCCTTTCCGGCTGAAGCTCCGAAATAAAGTCCAAGTTGTTGAATATTACTTGCAATAAAGAGAGCTATACCACAGGAAATTCCTCCAATAATTAAGGTCTTTTTTTCTTTTTTAGTCTTAGGTTTCATATAAGTAAGACCGGCGTGATCTAAGATTTTAATAGTAGGTAGCAAAACAATACCACCAATAAAAGCTCTCAGACAATTAAATGTAAAAGGACCAAGGGCATCGCCACCTGAATCCTGAACTACAAAAGCAATTCCCCAAATAAAAGCTGTAAGAAGTAAAAGAAAAGAGTTTTTTAGTTTAAGTGAATTCATAATTTTTTCTCCAAATGTAAATTTAAAAATTATATTTTTGTAAATAAAATATTTGAAAATGTTAAAAAAATCAATAAGATTATCAACTTATGTTAATAAAATATATATGATTCGGTAGGATTGTGAGAGTGCAAAGCAGGTCACAATTTATGCAATAAAGATGTGGGGCGTTTTGACACCCATATCCTAGTATAAAGAAATTGCAAAAAAAGGCAACACAAGAATTACCACCATTTTTTCTTTTTGAAAATTATACATAATATTCCTACAACCAATACACTTATGCCAAATAGCAAAGGATAGCCATATTTCCAATGAAGTTCTTTCATATATTCAAAGTTCATGCCGTACCAGCCGGTGATTAACGTTAAAGGCATAAAAATAGTGGTGACAATTGTAAGAACCTTCATAATGTTATTTTGATTAACAGAAAGTTTCTGCTGATAAACATCTCTTATTTGGGACGTGTATTCCCATATTTGTTGAGACTCATTGCTTAAAGTAAGAATCTGGTCGCAAAGATTTTCAAGTAGCTCTTTGTTGGCATCATTCATAAAAGTTTTCTCTTTTGAAAGTGCCCGACATATATCCATAAGAATAATATAATAGTGGTGAAGTCTAAGTGAGTTTCCACGAAAAGCCAGAATCTGGTCGGCGTTATAGTTATAATTAGAGGAGTCGGTAAGAATATTAAGTTCAAGTACAGACAGATTTTGGCTAATGGAATTAAGGTTTTCAAGGTCATGTTTCAAAATACTTTTTAGCATAAAATAAATAAAATCTTGGCTTTCTTCTATTTCATTAATATTTTCTTCAATAATGTTACTGAAAATATCAGTCAAAAAATTATCGTAATCAACGAAAAGAATACTGCGCCCATTATAAATAAAAGAAAAATTTTTCCGTTCTTCCTGAATGCATGGAATGGAAATGCAACATACAATGGCATCTTTAAAAAAAATAATTTTTGAAAAATTAAAATCACCAATAACAGTTTTGAAGCTGTCAACATAATTCCGGACACTGCCAGAGTTGTAAATATTACCGGAATTATTAGAAAAAATATTATCATTCATAGAATTTTTGTCAGTACTGCAAGAGAGTCTGTTAATATCACTTGCAAGCACAAGCCCGGCGTAGTTTTCATTAATGGAAAAAGTATTCACTTGGGATTTGGCAGATATATCAAAGAACATAAGAACTCCTATAGTTTAATTAAATATTTAACAATATATAGATTTGCCAAAAGTATACATTTTTATTACAAAAAGGTTTATAATAATAATTGCGAAATATTGAAAGGCAGGCGTTTGTAATGAATAAGGCAGAACAGTTAGTGAAATTATTAATAGAAAAAAAATATACAGTTTCTTTTGCGGAAAGTTGCACAGGTGGAAAAATGGCAGCAAGAATAGTTGATGTGCCCGACGCATCAAAGGTTTTGAACGCAAGCATTGTAACTTATGCAAATGAGGCAAAGATGAAGTATGCCAATGTTTCAAAAGACACACTGAAACAGTACGGAGCAGTTAGTGAAAACACTGCAAGAGAGATGGCTGAAGGCGTGGCAAAAGCTAATAACGCAGATGTTGCAGCAGGAATTTCAGGCATAGCAGGACCTACAGGCGGCACGGAGGATAAGCCGGTGGGAATGGTTTGCTTTGGATTCTATATAGACGGAAAAGTTTTTTCTGACACAAAACATTTCGGAAATATTGGAAGAAACAATGTTAGGGACGAAAGCGTTGAGTATGTTTTGGATGTGTTAATCAAAGAATTGTCATAAAGGGATTACAAAAACGATTATAAAAATAATTATAAAAGTAATAATAAAAAATCAGTATATAGGACGAACATGAGAGAATTACTAATAACGGTATTTGCCAAATGCCAAAAATGTGTTAAAATCGTCAAGTATACACTTTATATCAATTAGGGTGAAAGTGCCTGTAATCATATTATTATGTACGAAAATCCGATAAAAACATATTATAGGGTATAAAATAAATTAAAAACAGAGGGTGTTATTATGCCAATAAAAGTTAAACAAAATTTACCGGCAAGAGATATTCTTGAAAATGAAAATATATTTGTAATGACGGACACAAGAGCAATGACTCAGGATATCCGTCCGTTGAAGGTGTTGGTTTTAAATCTTATGCCAACAAAGATTGTAACAGAAACTCAGATTCTTAGAAAATTATCTAATACTCCACTTCAGATAGAAGTTGAGTTTTTGCAGACAGTTACATATCAGTCACAGCATACGGATGAGTCACATTTAAAAGAATTTTATAAGACTTTTGATGATGTTAAGGACGATTATTATGACGGACTTGTAATAACGGGTGCTCCACTTGATTTCGTTGACTATGAAGATGTGGATTACTGGGATGAAATATGTAAGATAATGGAATGGTCCAAGAAACATGTACATTGTACATTCCACTTGTGTTGGGGAGCTTTCGCAGGACTTTACTATCATTATGGAATAAGAAAGAGAGACAGGATTCCTAAACTTTCAGGAATTTACGAACATAAATTATTAAATAAGAAGTCACCTTTGTTTAGAGGTTTTGATGATGTGTTTTATGCACCACAGTCAAGAGCTACAGAGGTTACAAGAGAGCAGATTCTTAATGAGCCTGAACTTGAGTTAATGGCCGAGTCAGATATTGCAGGTGTAACAATTGTAAAATCAAAAGACAGCAGACAGTTATTTGTTTTATGTCATTTAGAGTATGATGCAGATACTTTGAAACTTGAATACGAAAGAGATAAGGCTAAGGGAATGAATCCGGAAGTACCATATAATTATTTTCCTGATGATGATCCGACAAAAGAGCCGGTTGTAAATTGGAGATCAGCAGGACAGTTGCTGTGGACTAATTGGATTAACTATTATGTTTACCAGACTACACCATATGACATTAAGGAAGTTGAAAACGAGTAAATCAATAAATATAAATAATTGGTTAATAAAATAGTTTAATCAGGAAAATTATTTTAAAATATTATATAGAAGGTCTTTGACTATTAGATTTTAAATAAGAACGGAGATAAATATGGTTAAAATTATAGCGGACAGCACATGTGATTTGTCAGATGCTACATTAAAAAAATATGATATTGATATGTTGCCTTTATATATTCATATGGGTGAAAACGAATACAAGGACAGGTTAGAAGTTACAGTTGAGGATATTTTTAAATGGTCTGATCAATACAACACTACACCAAAAACTTCAGCACCTTCAATTGAAGATGCGCAGAATGCCATTATTCCATATATGGAAAAGAATGCAGATATTATTATGTTTGCCATTTCAGAAGATATGTCAACAACTGCCAATGTTATGCGACTTGCTGCAGACAATCTTGAATATGAAGATCATGTATTTGTAATTAATTCAGAAAGTCTTTCTACAGGAATAGGACTTTTAGTTGTGGAAGCAGCAGTTATGGCAAAGAAGGGGATGGAAGCAAAAGAGATTGTTGACAGAATCGAATCACTTAAGCCATATGTAAGAGCAAGCTTTGTTGTGGATACACTTAAATATCTTCATAGAGGTGGAAGATGCTCAGCAACATCAGCCCTTGTTGGTAGTGTGTTTAAAATTAAACCACGTATTTATGTTGAAAATGGCAAGATGGATGCCGGAAAGAAGTATCGTGGCAAAATCGAAAAGGTAATTCTCCAGTACGTACATGAAATGGAACAGGATTTGAAAACGGCTAAGAGAGACAGGGTTTTTATTACTCAAACAGGATGCTCCACAGAAGTTGTAAAGTCAGTTAAAGATTATCTTAAAAATCTTAATTACTTTAAAGAAATAATAATTACAAATGCCGGAGGAGTTATTTCAAGCCATTGCGGTCCGGGAACTTTAGGCGTTCTTTTCATTGCAGGTGGGACTAAGTTTGGACCTTACGATAAACAGTTTGACACAAACAAAAACGGTATAATGGAAGATGACGAGAGAACTGAGGAGGCTGCATACATTCGTCATATGGTTGAGCAGGAGAATATTGAAAACAGTCAGGAAGATGATAGTGACGATGAATATGAAAGACAATATGACAATTAAAAATATTTTTTTGATTCAATCATTAACAGTTTGCCTAATATTCTTTTGAAAAAGATTGTATAATATGCCTATGACATTTTTTCACTAAGAAGAGTATAATACTACTTGGAGGAACGCAGAGACTACGTTTACGTCTTTGCGTTTTCTTTGCTCTTTAGGATGTTTTTAGAAGTAGAGGTGACATAATGTTTAACAAGGGAGAATATATTGTACATGGGAGAAAAGGAGTATGTAAGGTAGAGGACATTACCCATTTGGACATTGACGGTGCAGACAAGAAGAGTCTTTATTATGTTTTGATTCCAATGAAGAATCAGGATAGTAAGGTATTTTATCCAACGGACAATGATAAAATACCAATGAGAACTATTCATACCAAAGATCAGGTTGAAGAGATTGTTGAGCATATTAATGAGATTGAGCCTATTTGGATAGAAAACGAAAGACAGAGAGAATATAAGTATAAAGAAGTAATAGGATCTTGTGATTGCAAGCAGTTAATAGGAATTATTAAAACATTACATAAAAGAGGACGTAGTAGACTTGCTCACGGTAAAAAGATTACTTATGTAGATGAGAAGTATTTAAGAGAAGCCAAGGAAGTGTTATATGATGAGTTCTCACTGGCACTTGATATTGATAAGCCACAGGTTGAAAATTATATTATAAATAATATTAATGAAAGCGATAAAGCTGCAGAATAAAGAGATAATCTGATAATTGAATTGCAAATGCTAATTGTTATGATAAAGTTACAAATAAGGAAATATTAAGTCGGGGAACAGATTAGCCAATATAAACAATTATGCAAATGACAATGGTCGAAAGGGCTGTTGTCATTTTTTACTTGCCAAATATAGTAACTGTGAATTATAATTAACTAGATTTGTATGCGCTTTTTTGTTAAAAAAATCACAACGTTAGGTGTATGCAATAAAAAATTAGGATTTAGCGTTATACTAATAAGAGCAAAAAGAATAGCAGAAGGTGTTAGACATGAAAAAAAAAGAAAAGACTAATGTTATGAGGGTTCTTGACAGTAAAAAAATAAAATACAATGAGTATTATTACGGCGACACGGAGGCAGTAAGTGGTGTTGATGTGGCTAAGGCTTTGGGACAGAATCCTGAAAATGTATTTAAAACATTGGTAACAACAGGAAAGTCCGGGGAGCATTACGTTTTTATGGTTCCGGTTGCAGAGGAACTTGACCTTAAAAAAGCCGCAAAGGCAGTAGGTGAGAAGTCTATTGCAATGCTTAAGTCGAAAGAGTTGCTTGGACTTACAGGCTACATTCACGGTGGCTGTTCACCAATTGGAATGAAGAAATTGTTTAAGACAACAATTCATAAGACAGCACCGGATTTTGACACTATATTATTTAGCGGTGGAAAAATAGGATTTCAGGTGGAGATACCATTTGAAGATTTTAAGAAAGTAATAAATGTTAACACAGCAGATATAATTGTAGAAGCTGTTTAAAATCTAATAATATATTAATGACAAATGTTATTGAGGTATTAAAGGTTTTATAATTGGAAATACATAAATATTAACAGAGCAGATATAATTTTAAATTCTGTATGAAACACAAGGAGGTAAAAGATGTTTTGTAAAAAATGCGGAAAGTACATACAGCCGGGCCAGAATTTCTGCCCAACGTGTGGAACACCGGTGGAGAACAATAACACCGAAAATATGGGGGACACAAAAGTTATACCAGGGCTTAATAATATGGAAGATATGGGAGATACAAAGGTTATCCCTAATCTTAATGAATTAGAAAATCAGAAATCTTTTGGAAATAACACAAACTCATTTGACGATATTGATGACAGCGATTTTCCTGAAGAAATCGAATATGTTGAAGATAAAATCGAAGGGTTTGATTTTCCGGAGGAACCTGAAGAAGAATTTGAATTTGATTCAGACGAAAATGAAGAATATGTAGTTGATGATGAAGATGAAATCGATAAGTCAATGATTACAAATGAGAATAAGAAGTTAAACATTATTGCTATTGTAGTTTCAGTTGTAATTGTTATCGGAATAGTAATTGCAGCAATTATTCTTACAAAATCATTTGGAAATGATAACAATAACAACACAGTTGAAACAACAGTAGAAGTAACTACAACAGATGATAGCAGTAATGATGAAAAAACAGATGCTGTAACAGATGACAGCGATGGCGACAACAATGATGATGCCAATTACACAACAACTTACGAAAAGAGTAGTGATGAAACAACAAAGAAAAAGGTGAAAGAAACAACAAAGAAGGATAAAGCGACAAAAAAGCCTAAGACAACAAAAGCACCAAAGGCTACGCCAAAGCCTACGGAAGCACCAAAGGCAACAGAACCACCTGCAACAGAGCCACCTGCAACGGAGCCACAAGTAACAGACGCTTCGGCAGATGAGAAGGTAGAGTAAATAAAATATCCGCCAGGATGATAAAACACGCAAAAGTGTTAATAAATCCGGCGGATTTTTTGCGTGAAGATTACTACTTTTGTTTATTTTATTAAAAAATCACTTTACTTTTTAGTAAAAAGTCCCAGTTGTTCCAGTAAAATAGGGACTTCCCTTTTTTTAATAATTTAGTATAATAGAGTGGTACAGTGAAATATATATTGAGACAGGAGATAAAAAATGGAGAAAAAAAATGACTTTAAGCCATTTATCCCCGCAGACAAGGTATTACCTGAGTTTACAGTAACTTCAGTAATTCTTGGTATGATTTTAGCGGTTATATTTGGTGGCGCCAACGCTTATCTAGGATTAAGAGTTGGTATGACTGTATCAGCCTCAATACCGGCGGCAGTTATTTCAATGGGTGTTATTAGAGTTATTATGAAGAAAGACTCAATCCTTGAAAATAACATGGTACAGACAATTGGTTCAGCAGGTGAATCATTGGCAGCAGGAGCAATTTTCACAATTCCTGCTATTTTTATTTGGGCTTCAGAAAAAGGAAGCGGAATTAGCACACCTTCATTCGTTTCAATTGCATTAATTGCACTTTGTGGTGGTATTTTAGGTGTACTTTTCATGGTACCTCTTCGTACAGCTCTTATTGTAGAAGAACACGGAACACTTCCATATCCTGAAGGAACAGCTTGTGCAGAAGTTCTTTTAGCAGGAGAAGAAGGTGGAAGTAAGTCAAAAGTTGTATTTGCAGGACTTGGAATTGCAGCAGTTTATAAATTTATTGCAGATGGTTTAAAACTTTTCCCTAGTGAAGTTGATTTCTCAATGCAGGGCGAATACACAACAGCAGTAGGTATGGATGTTCTTCCAGCCTTAGCAGGTGTAGGTTACATTTGTGGTGTTAAGATTTCAAGTTACCTTTTTGCAGGTGGTGTGTTATCATACCTTGTTTTAATTCCTGCAATTGCTTACTTCGGTGGTGAATCAGCATCAAAAGTTGTTGATGATGCCGGAAAAGCTATTGCATTTAATCAGTTGTCAGCAAGCCAGATTTGGAGCAACTATACAAGATACATTGGTGCAGGTGCCGTTGCAGCAGGTGGATTAATTAGCTTAATTAAAACATTCCCAACAATGATTAGAACATTTAAACATGCAATCAAGGGATTTGGTAAGAAGGGTGACAGCCAGTTAAGAACAGAACAGGATATTTCAATGAAGTTAGTTCTTGGTGGTTCACTTGTAATTGCAGTTTTAATCTGGTTACTTCCAGAGATTCCTGTTAGCTTCCTAGGAGCACTTATAGTTGTTGTATTTGGTTTCTTCTTTGCAACAGTATCATCAAGAATGGTAGGTATTGTAGGAAGTAGTAACAACCCTGTATCAGGTATGGCTATTGCAACATTAATCGTAACAACATTTATCTTAAAGGCTACAGGCAGCACAGGTGCAACAGGTATGGTATCAGCTATTTCAATCGGTACAGTTATTTGTATCGTAGCAGCTATGGCTGGTGATACTTCACAGGATTTAAAGACAGGTTACATCGTAGGTGCAACACCTAGATTACAGCAGATTGGTGAATTAATTGGTGCTATTGTATCAGCTTTTGCAATCGGTGGAGTTATGTACCTTCTTAACTCAGCATGGGGATTTGGTTCAGAACAGATTCCTGCACCACAGGCTACACTTATGAAGATGGTAGTTGAAGGTGTTATGGGTGGTACATTACCATGGGTATTAATTTTCATGGGTGTATTTATCGCCATCGTTGTTGAAGTTCTTGGAATCCCTGTATTAGCATTCTCAATTGGTCTTTACTTACCAATTTACTTAAGCACACCTATTATGGTTGGTGGTGTTATTAAGTGGTTTATCGATAACAAGAGAAAATATGCTAATGACGAAGAAAGAAAAGACGCATCAGACCGTGGTGTACTTTATGCAGCAGGTATGATTGCAGGTGAAGGTATCGTAGGTATCGTTCTTGCAATATTAGCAGTTGTTAACGTTGCTGATAAGTTAAATCTTTCATCATTATATGGTGAAAGTGGAGCTTTCCAGACAGTTGGTAACTGGGTAGGATTAATTGCATTTGCATTATTACTTTCAACATTGTTCCACTTTACAAAAGGAAAAAAGACTATAGAAGTGGACGCAAAAGAAAAATAAAAAAATAAAAAAAATATGTATTTCAGTGAGAAAAAGGCACTGCTGCAATTATGCAGTAGTGCTTTCTAAATAAAAATGGAGAGTTCATGAAAGAGAAGAAGAATTATATTGATAACATTCCCAGAATTAATGATATGAAATGGGAAGTTTTAGAGGATGGAATAGTAGAAATCACAGTAGAAAATACCGGATTTTATAATAAAGTAGCACAGAGATTATTTAAGAAGCCACGTTACAGTTTTATTAAATTAGATGAATATGGAAGTTTTGTGTGGCAGCAGATTGACGGCAAAAAAAGTATATATGAAATTGGAAAAGAACTTGGAAATAAGCATAAGGGTGCTTCAGATCAGTTATATGAAAGACTTTCAAAATATTTTGGAATATTAGAACGCAATAAATATATTGTTTTTGAAAAATAAAGCCTTAAGGCAGTGAAAAGGATAAAAAATGAAACCATCAACAGTAATTATAGGTATAATTTTATTTGCCATAGTAACAATGATTATATATGGCTGGGGAATTGTAAAACAAAAAAATCAAACAAAGGATTTAATGAATTTGCTTTTTAGCAAAGGACAGGATAAAATAAAAAAGTATTTAAAACAGAATGAATACATTACAATATCGCAAGTTGAGCAGATTTGTGATGGGCTTGAAGCGAAACAGCCTTTTTCGCAAAACAGGGCTGTTGTAAAGAATAAGCAGGACTACGCAAAGAAGCTTATAGAATATATGCTAAAGACTAACCAGATTGAAAAAGAAGGTAGCCGTTATAAATGGCACAAGAAATAAGGAGGACATTATGGCAGTATTATCAGAGTTAGAACCAAACAAAGTGTTTAAGTATTTTGAGGAGATTTGTTCAATTCCTCATGGTTCAAATAATGTAAAACAGATAAGTGATTATCTTGTAGATTTTGCAAAAGCACATAATTTAAAATATAGACAGGATGATGATTTAAATGTAATTATTTGGAAAGACGGATCTAAGGGATACGAAGATTCAGAACCTGTAATTCTTCAGGGACATATGGATATGGTTGCAGTTCAGGAAGCTGATTGCAAGAAAGATATGGAAAAAGAAGGATTAGACTTAGAAATTAACGGAGATTTCATTTCAGCTAAGGGAACATCTCTTGGTGGAGATGACGGAATTGCAGTAGCTTATACATTGGCAGTTTTGGATGATGAAGAAATGGCTCATCCACCAATCGAAGCTATTTTTACAGTAAATGAAGAAATTGGTATGCTTGGTGCAGCATCAATTGATGTTTCAGACCTTAAAGGACGTCTTTTTATGAATATGGATTCAGAAGATGAAGGCGTGTTTACAGTAAGTTGTGCCGGCGGTGCATCAGTAATATGTAAGTTCCCATACAAGAGAGATCTTGTTAACGCTCCCGTAATCGAGATTAAATTACACGGTTTCACAGGTGGACATTCAGGTGTTGAAATTATTAAGGAACGCGCAAATTCAAACCGTGCAATGGCAAGAGTTCTTCTTAACGTATTCCAGAATGTTGGTATGAGATTAGTTTCTGTTAACGGTGGTGAAAAAGACAATGCTATAGCAAAATTAAGTGAAGCAGCAATTGTTGTACTTCCTGACTCAGTAGATAAGGCTAAAAAGATTATCGAAGATACTTTTGCAGAAATTAAGGAAGAGTACAGGGTTACAGATCCTGATGCTAACTTAACTTTAAATGTAAGAAAATCAGATATGGTTGATGCCTTTACAGACGCAGCTACACTTGCAACAATTATTGCAATGGTTAATATGCCTAATGGAGTTCAGAGAATGAATCCTGAAATTGACGGTTTAGTACAGACATCACTTAATATGGGAATTTTAAGAACTGAAATGTTAGAAGTTAAGATGACATTTGCAGTTAGAAGTTCAAGCGAAACAGAAAAGCAGTACTTAATTGAAAAATTAAAATCCCTTACAGAAATCTTTGGAGGAAGCGTAGAAATAGTAGGACCTTACCCTGGATGGGAATATAAGGCAGATTCAAGATTACGTAAGGTAATGGTTGATGCTTACAAGGATTTATATAATGGTGAAGAACCTGTTGTAGAAGGAATTCACGCAGGACTTGAGTGTGGAATCTTTGCATCTAAGTTACCTGGACTTGATGCTGTATCATTTGGACCACAGATGAATAATATCCATACAACAAATGAAGAATTAAGTATTTCATCAACACAGCGTACATGGGAGTTAGTTGTTAAGGCACTTGCAGCGTTGAAGTAGGCAGGAAGCGTTAATGCCAAAGCCGGGTGTTTCCAGATAAATAAGAATTTTTTAAAGAGCGGATGTTTCAGTTGAGCATCCGTTTTTTTTTTTTTGAAAAAATCATCTGTAATGACAGAACTTTACAGATTTTCTTCATATGTATTTACAACTGTCTTGTCAGTTCTATATGTTTGTGCTATACTAAGTGGCAATGTAGAAAAAATATGGCAATTTAAGTCCATATAGCACATTAGGAGGAAGAAATGCAAACAGATGTTTTGATAGTAGGCAGTGGTTGCGCAGGTTTATATTGCGCACTTAATTTGCCGAAGGACAAAAATATATTAATGATAACAAAGGATATAGTAGAACATAGTGACTCCTATTTAGCACAGGGTGGAATGTGTATGCTTAAAGATCCTGATGATTTTGACAGTTATTTTTATGATACAATGAAAGCAGGCCATTTTGAAAATGATACTGCAGCAGTAGAAACTATGATAAAGGAATCACCTGATTTGGTGAAAGATCTTTTAAGTTATGGGGTTGATTTTCAGAGAGATGAAGATGGAAATCTTGCCTATACAAGAGAGGGCGCCCATGCCAGAAACAGAATCGTTTATCACGAGGACATTACAGGCAAGGAGATTACAAGCCATTTATACGAGCAGTGTAAGAAACTTGATAATCTTACAATTAAGGAACACTGGACAATGGTCGATTTGTTAACTAAGGACAATTGCTGCTATGGTGTTGTTGTAAGAAAGGATGACGGTTCACTTGATACAATAACTGCTAATTATACAGTTTTGGCTTGTGGTGGAATCGGAGGTATTTACAGATATTCAACTAATTACAGACATTTAACAGGTGATGGTATTGCAGTTGCAATTAAACATGGTGTAGAATTAAAGAATGTAAACTATGTGCAGATTCACCCAACAACTTTTTATTCAGAAAAAGAAGAGGACAGAAGTTTCTTAATTTCTGAGTCTGTAAGAGGTGAAGGTGCCAAGTTATATAACAATAGTAAGGAAAGATTTACAGAGGAACTTCTTCCAAGAGATATTCTTACTGGAAATATCAGAAAGGAAATGAAGAGAGAAGGCAGCGAACATGTATGGCTTTCAATGAAGACTATTGATCCTGAACAGTTGAAGGAACACTTCCCTAATATTGTTGAACATTGTAAAGAACACGGATATAATGTGCCTGATGAAATGATACCTGTTGTTCCTGCTCAGCATTATTTTATGGGTGGAATAAAAGTAAATCTTCAGAGTAAGACTTCAATGGATCAGCTTTATGCAATTGGTGAAACAGCCTGCAACGGAGTTCACGGAAGAAACAGACTTGCCAGCAACTCATTATTGGAAAGTATGGTTTTTGCCAAGAGAGCTGCAAAAGAAATGACAGCAGAGTTTGATAAGACCAAAACAAAAAGCTTTGACAATGTTGATTTCACACCATATGAAGACAAGAAGAAGCTTGAAAAAGAATACAAGCAGTTAATTAGAGATGAAATCGATAAAGAAAATGCAAAAATGAATGATGAAGAAAAACAGGAAAATTAATCTTTACAATGCTTAAAAAATTGAAAGATTATTTGAAAAAGACCGTGAAATTATTTGAAAAGTCGATAAATTATTTGAAAAACATAAAAAATAATTTAGAAAACTAATCGAAATTTAATACAAAAACTAGGAGGAAAAATATAAAATGTTTGATCCAATAACATTAAAATTATCAGTAGATCCACTTATTTTAAGTGCATTAAAGGAAGACGTAACAAGCGAGGACGTAACAACTAATTCAGTTATGAGAGAGGCTTGCATGGGACAGGTGGACCTTATTTGTAAAGAAGACGGAGTTATCTGCGGACTTCAGGTTTTTGCAAGAGCTTTTCAGTTATTAGATGAAAATATAGAAGTTGATTTGTTAGTTAAAGATGGCGACCAGGTTAAAAAAGGTCAGCTTATGGGAACTGTAAAAGGTGACATCAGAATTCTTTTAGTTGGTGAAAGAACAGGACTTAATTATCTTCAGAGAATGAGTGGTATTGCAACATATACTAATTCAATTGCAAAATTATTAGAAGGCAGCAAGACTAAGCTTCTTGATACAAGAAAGACTTCACCTAATAATCGTATTTTCGAAAAATATTCTGTTAGAGTTGGCGGCGGAAATAACCACAGATACAACCTTACAGACGGTATTTTGCTGAAAGACAATCATATCGGTGCAGCAGGTAGCGTTGAAAAGGCTATCCAGATGGCTAAGGAATATGCTCCTTTCGTAAGAAAGATTGAAGTGGAAGTTGAAAGCTTAGATATGGTTCGTCAGGCAGTTGAAGCCGGTGCCGACATTATTATGTTAGACAATATGGACCATGATGTAATGAAGGAAGCTATTGAAATAATTGATGGAAGAGCTGAAATTGAAGTATCAGGAAATGTAACTAAGGAAAATATTTCTAAATTAGTAGATTTGGGAGTTGATTATATTTCAAGTGGTGCTTTAACACATTCTGCACCTATTATGGATATCTCATTAAAGAATCTTCATCGTATTTAATAGAGGTGAGAAATGGGCGGAGAAAAAAGAAGAGAGAATCTATTAAAAATTTTACAGGAAAGTGAAAGTGCAGTATCAGGAACAAAACTTGCCACAAAGTTTCAGGTAAGCCGCCAGGTTATCGTTCAGGATATAGCATTACTTCGCGCAAAAAATCACGATATAATATCAACACACAAAGGCTATGTACTTCTGGACAAAGGAAACATTCAGAGAGTTTTTAAGGTAAAACACAGTGCCGAAAAGATGCTTGATGAATTAAATCTTATAGTAGATTGCGGTGGTAAAGTGGAAGATGTATTCGTATACCACAAGCTTTATGGAGTAATACGTGTTGAGATGAATATAAAATCCAGAATGGATGCAAAGAGATATGTTGATGGCATAAAAGGAGGTGTTTCTGTTCCCCTTGAACAAATTACCTCAGAATACCATTACCATACAGTAACAGCTGACAGTGTGGAAACATTGAACATAATACAGGACCAGTTAGACAAGCAGGGTTACCTTGTGGCACTGAGAGACTACGAGCCTGTAGACTTCTGGAGTAATACAGAGGCAGAGAGTTAGAAAAATTTTCGGTTGGCAAGAATATAATAATATATAAGTGAACAACAACAAATCAAGCCGGAAATAGCATTTGTAATTGTTAGTAAATAAAATATTGATTAATATGGTTGCTCCGTTGGAATATTGGAGAATGTTCCGACGGGGCAGCTTTTTTAAATGATTGTAGTGTGAGTGGTGTAATGGTAGGATAGGTATAGTGGTAGCCATAGAAAAGCCGGATTCATTATGAATCCGGCGTATAAATTCATATATTTAATTAGTACAATTCTAATACCAGGATTTATTTCTGCTTTCCTTTTTCGATTGCTGCATTTACAAATCCTAAGAATAAAGGATGTGGTCTATTAGGACGGCTCTTTAATTCAGGATGTGCCTGTGTTGCAATGAAGAATGGATGTGAAGGAATTTCAATCATTTCTACAATACGTCCGTCAGGAGAGATACCTGATAACTTCATTCCCTTTGAGGTAAGGGCTTCTCTGTAATCGTTGTTTACTTCATAACGATGACGATGACGTTCATGAATTAATTCTTCTCCATATAATTTATAAGCAAGACTTTCTGTATCCAAGTGACATGGATAAGAACCAAGTCTTAAAGTTCCACCGATATCTGTAATACCTTCCTGGTCAGGCATAAGACTGATAACAGGATGTGTAGTTGCAGGATCAAGTTCAATACTGTGAGCATCACGGAAACCAACTACATCTCTTGCAAATTCAACAATTGAAAGCTGCATGCCAAGGCAAAGACCAAGGAATGGAATATTGTTCTCTCTTGCATATTTGATGGAAGCAATCTTACCGTCGATACCACGGTTGCCAAAACCACCTGGGACAAGAATACCTGAAACATCACTGAAGATTTCAGCAGCATTCTCATCAGTAACTTCTTCTGAGTCAACCCATTTAATATTAACAGTGCAACGGCTTGGATAACCGGCATGTTTCAAAGATTCAACAACACTAATGTAAGCATCATGTAATGCAATATATTTTCCAACTAACGCAACTGTAACTTCCTGAACAGGATGCTTAGCTGCGTCAACCATAGCCTTCCATTCGTCAAGGTCAGGTTCAGGACAATCAAGCTTTAAGCTCTGGCAAACAATTTCTGCAAGATGTTCTTTTTCCATTGCAAGAGGAGCTTCGTAAAGCATATCAACTGTAAGGTTTTGAACAACGTGGCTTGCGGGAACATTACAGAAAAGACTGATTTTGTCTTTAAGATTGTCGTCAATTTCGTATTCAGTACGACAAACAACTACGTCAGGCTGAATACCAAGTCTCTGTAATTCCTTAACACTCATCTGGATAGGTTTAGTTTTCATTTCTTCAGATGCAGGAAGATAAACCATAAGAGCTACGTGAATAAGAATACAATTCTCACGTCCAACATCATGCTGGAACTGTCTGATAGCTTCAATATATGGCTGTGATTCAATATCACCAACTGTTCCACCTACTTCAATAATAGCAATTTCAGTTTCTTCTGAAAGACTGCGGTGGAAACGACTTTTAATCTCGTTAGTAATATGCGGAATAACCTGAACAGTTCCTCCACCGAAATCACCATGTCTTTCTTTTTCAAGTACAGACCAGTAAACCTTACCGGTTGTAACGTTAGAATTTCTTGTTAAACTTTCATCAATAAATCTTTCATAATGACCTAAATCAAGATCAGTTTCAGCACCATCGTCTGTAACGAAAACTTCTCCGTGCTGAATAGGGTTCATAGTACCTGGGTCAATGTTAATATAAGGATCAAACTTCTGCATTGTTACCTTGTAACCACGAGCTTTCAAAAGACGACCCAAAGATGCAGCAGTGATACCTTTTCCGAGACCGGAAACAACACCGCCTGTTACAAATACATATTTTACTGCCATGAGACATTCCTCCATTTGTATAATACACTATGATGTTTAGTAGTATTGGGGCTAAACATCATCTAAACATAAAAAATCACCTTACTAGTGTACTACAATCAAAAAATTAATTCCATAGGAATGTAAAAATTTTAAAAGTTTAAATTTTTTTTATCAAAAATTCACATTATTTACAAAGTATATGGTATATTATTAAAGTCTAAAGATATACATAAAAGATATGCAGAATGTAAAGAAAGGGAAGACTTGATGGATAATAATACTAATAGAAATACTAATAGGAATAATTCGAAAAACGATAGGGATAACAAGAATCAAAAGAAAAATCAAATAATAGGCATAGTGGTTGCACTTGTAGCCGCATTTCTTTTTACAACATTAAGCTCATATATAGTTGATTCAATGACTACCAAGGAGATTAGTTACAATCAGTTTATAGCTTTGCTTGAAAATAATAATGTGGAATCAGTTGTTTTCAATAACAATAAGATAGAAATTACACCTAAAGATAATAATGGAAACATTATAAAAGTAAAATATTGGACAACAGAATTAAATGACCCTGAACTTATTCAGGAATTAAAAGAAAAATATACACAGGTAAAATTCAAAGGAGAACAGCAGAGTAGTTCTTCAAGTCTTTTACTTATTTTGCTTGAATGGGTATTACCATTTGTAATGTTCTATGTTTTGCTTACATTCATAATGAAGAAAGCAGGCGGCGGAGCCGGTGGTGGAATGTTTGGTGTTGGAAAGAGCAATGCCAAGGTATATGTTCAGAAAGAAACAGGAGTTACATTTAAGGATGTGGCGGGACAGGAAGAAGCTAAGGAATCAGTAGTAGAATTAGTAGATTTCCTTCATAATCCGGGCAAATATACAGAAATCGGTGCCAAGCTTCCGAAGGGAGCATTGTTAGTAGGACCGCCGGGAACAGGTAAAACATTGTTGGCTAAGGCAGTTGCAGGAGAGGCTAAGGTGCCATTTTTCTCATTGTCAGGTTCAGACTTTGTGGAAATGTTCGTAGGTGTAGGTGCTTCAAGAGTAAGAGATTTGTTTAAGCAGGCAGAACAGAATGCACCATGTATCGTATTTATCGACGAAATTGACTCAATAGGAAAGAGCAGAGATTCAAGATATGGCGGTGGAAACGATGAAAGAGAACAGACATTAAATGCACTTTTGGCAGAAATGGATGGTTTTGATACATCAAAGGGTATTTTAATACTTGCTGCAACTAACAGACCGGAAGTACTTGATCCGGCACTTTTAAGACCAGGACGTTTTGACAGAAGAATTATTGTAGACGCACCTGATTTTAAGGGCAGACTTGAAACTTTAAGAGTTCATTCAAAAGATGTTAAATTAGATGAAACAGTAGATCTTGATGCTATTGCAAACATTACAAGTGGTGCAGTAGGTTCAGACCTTGCCAATATGGTTAACGAAGCAGCAATTAACGCAGTAAAATGTGGTAGAAGAGCAATTTCCCAGGCTGACTTAATGGAAGCAGTTGAAGTTGTAATTGCCGGAAAAGAAAAGAAAGATAGAATTCTCAGCAAAGAAGAAAAGAAGATAGTTTCTTACCATGAAGTAGGTCATGCATTAGTAACAGCATTACAGAAACATGCAGAACCGGTACAGAAGATTACAATAGTTCCAAGAACAATGGGTTCATTAGGATATGTTATACAGGCGCCTGAAGAAGAAAAATATCTTATGTCAAAAGAAGAATTAAATGCAAGACTTGTAACATTCCTTGCAGGTAGAGCAGCAGAAGAAATTGTATTTGATTCAGTGACAACAGGTGCATCAAATGATATGGAAAAGGCTACAAAGATAGCCCGCTCAATGATTGCACAGTATGGTATGTCAGAAAAGTTCGGCTTAATGAGTCTTGAACAGGTTGAAAATCCATACTTAGGCAACAGAACAACACTCAACTGTAGCGACAAGACAGCAACAGAGATTGAAGAAGAGGTTAAGATTCTTCTTAAAGAAAAATACGAAGAAGCTAAGAAGCTTCTTAGAAATAACCGTGCTAAGCTTGACAAGATTGCAAAATTCTTATACGAAAAAGAAACAATCACAGGCAAGGAATTTATGGATATTTTTGAACAGTGCGAGAGAGAAGAAGCTGAAAAGGCAGAAGCTTCTAAAACACAGAATACAGAAAACAATGCAAATGCTGAAAATTTAGATACACAGAATACAGAAGCATAGAATGCAGGTAATTTAGAAACTACTGAAATGTAGAATACAGATTGTTTGTTCAAAAACAAACAGCACAAAGATTATTACCGGATGACTATATGAAAGCTGGCACCTTTGATTATTCAAAGTTGTCAGCTTTCGTAAGTTAGTCTATAGAATAAATACGATTTTATAAAAGCAGGTAGAACAATGGGTGAATTTAATTTTGCGGAAGAACTAAAAAAAATGCCACAGACACCGGGGGTGTATTTAATGCACGATGCCCACGATGATGTTATTTATGTGGGAAAAGCTGTTAATCTTAAAAGGCGTGTAAGCTCATATTTTAGAAAAAGCACAAAAAGAACAACAAAAATAGAATCCATGGTTTCAAAAATAAGAAGGTTTGAGTATATTCTTACAGATTCAGAACTGGAAGCATTAATACTTGAATGTAATCTGATTAAAGAATACAGACCCAAATATAATACAATGCTTATGGATGACAAAACATATCCTTATGTAATGATTACAGTAAGTGAGGATTATCCACGAATTGTTTTGGCCAGAAGGATGAAGAAGGACAATAATAAATATTTTGGACCTTTTACAAGTAGTGCAGCAGTTAAAGATACCATAGATTTGTTACAGAAAATGTATCAAATTAGAAGTTGCAACAAGGCTATTGTAAGTGATGGCACGTATACTGCTGATGGAGAATATAAGAATATTCCAAAGATTAATGGAAGGCCTTGTCTTTATTATCATATTGGACAGTGCAAAGGTCCCTGTCAGGGATATATTTCCAAAGAAGATTACAGGGAAAATATTAATAAAGCCATTAAATTCTTAGAAGGCAATTACACTCTGACAATCAAGGAGTTGGAGGAAAAGATGCAGGAGGCATCAGCTAATCTTGATTTTGAGAAAGCAATGGAATGTAGAGATTTGATTAATAGCATTAATCATGTTGCGGGAAATCAGAAGATTACAACTCATCAGTTTGAGGATAGGGATATTATTGCTTATGCAGAGGAAGGAAACGATGCAGTTGTACAGGTGTTTTTTGTTAGAAATGGTAAGCTTATCGGTCGTGAACATTTTTATCTTACAACTGTTCCGGGAGATACCGGCAAAGATATTCTTACAAGTTTCATAAAGCAATATTATATTGGAACGCCTTTTATTCCAAGGGAGCTTTTGGTGCAGGAAGAAGTGGAGGAGCCGGAACTTTTGTCACAGCTCCTTAGCAGAAATCAGAATTATACAGTTAGAATTGTAAATCCTAAAAAAGGAAGTAAGGAGAAGCTTGTTGAACTTGCAGCAAAGAATGCAGGCAATCTTTTGGAACAAAATAAAGAAAAATATAGAAGGGAACAAAAACGTACTGTAGGTGCAGTGGAGGAAATAGAGGAACTTATTGGTATTACGGGAATCCATAGAATGGAAGCCTACGATATATCCAATACTAACGGTTACGAGTCCGTTGCATCAATGATAGTTTATGAGGACGGAAAACCGAAGCGTAATAATTATAGAAAGTTTAGAATTAAGTCTGTTAAGGGTCCTGACGATTATGCCAGCATGAGAGAAGTTCTTACAAGAAGATTCCGTCACGGAATAGAAGAACGTGAAAAGCTTGATATGGAAGAAAAAGACTACAAACTTGGAAGTTTCAGTAACTTCCCGGATATTCTTATGATGGATGGTGGAAAAGGTCAGGTAAACATAGCTCTTGAAGTTTTGGACAGCCTTAATCTTCATATTCCTGTTTGTGGAATGGTAAAGGACGATAACCATAGAACACGAGGACTTTATTACAATAATGAGGAAATTCCTATAGCAAAGAATTCGGAAGGATTCAGACTGATTACAAGAATGCAGGATGAAACTCATAGATTTGCAATAGAGTATCATAGAAGTCTTAGAAACAAAAAACAAGTACATTCAATACTTGATGACATTCCGGGAGTAGGTCCGGCAAGAAGAAAGGCATTAATGAGAGAATTTAAATCCATTGAAGGAATTAGGGAAGCTACAGTGGAACAGCTTAGTCAGGTTGATACTATAAGCGAAAAAGTGGCAAAGGACATATACAAATTTTTTCATTAATTAATATATACAAAAAAAAGCTGTAATGTTAAAATAATGTATGACAGTGAAAAATGGTCGTGAAAATTATACTTGCAGCGAAAGGAGTAAATTTATGGAAAAAATTAAATTTACAAAAATAATAGAAAACTACAATTTAAAGAATTATATACCTGAAATTGATACGGATAAGATTTATATTAATACTCCGGAAGTTAATAGACCGGCGTTACAGTTAGCAGGTTTCTTTGATCATTTCGATAAGGAAAGAGTACAGATTCTTGGAAACGTGGAATATGCTTTCATTGATAGTATGGAAAGACAGAACAGACTTTGGGTGTACGAAAAGTTAATGAGTAGTGGAATTCCATGTCTGATTTTATGTAGAGGGCATGAAGCAGATGATGATTTGATTGAAGCAGGAAGAAAATATAATGTACCTGTTTTAATGACAGAATGGACTACATCAAGATTTGATGCAGAACTTACAAGATGGCTTAATGTTCAGCTTGCACCGTGTATTACAATCCATGGTGTTTTGGTAGACGTTTATGGTGAAGGTGTTTTGATTATGGGTGAAAGCGGAATCGGTAAAAGTGAGGCAGCCCTTGAATTAATTAAGAGAGGCCATAGACTTGTAACTGATGATGTTGTAGAAATAAGAAAGGTAAGTGATGAAACATTAATTGGTGCATCACCTGAAATTACTAAGCATTTTATTGAATTAAGAGGTATTGGTATCATAGATGTTAAGGCTTTATTTGGTGTTGAAAGTATTCTTGACACAGCCAATATTGACATGGTTATTAAGTTAGAAGAATGGGATAGAAGCAGAGAATATGATAGACTTGGAATTGAAGATAATTATACAGAATTTCTTGGAAATAAAGTAGTTTGCTATTCTATTCCAATCAGACCGGGTAGAAATGTAGCAGTTATTGTTGAGTCAGCATCAGTAAACCACAGACAGAAGAAGATGGGTTACAATGCTGCCAAAGAATTATATAAACGTGTAACTGACAATCTTATGAAGCAGAATGACGAGGAGGAATAGAAAAAAATTATGAAAAAGTATTGTTTTGGAGTTGACGTTGGAGGAACAACAGTTAAAGTAGGACTTTTTACAGTAGAAGGTCAGCTCCTTGATAAGTGGGAGATTATTACAAGAACAGAAAATAATGGTGAAAATATTTTATTTGATATATGTGAATCATTAGAAGCTAAGTTAGACGAAAAGTCTATTGATTTAGATGAAGTTAAGGGAATCGGCATTGGTTTGCCGGGACCTGTTTTAGATGACGGAACTGTATTACAGTGTGTTAACTTAGGTTGGGGTAAGTTTAATGTATCAGAAAAAATGTCTGAAATGTTCCACGGAATAGAGGTTAAGGTAGGCAATGATGCCAACGTTGCAGCTCTTGGTGAAGCGTGGAAAGGTGGCGGAAAGAATTTTGATGATATCGTTATGGTTACACTTGGAACAGGTGTAGGCGGAGGTGTTATTTTAGAAGGAAAGATTCTTACAGGACATAACGGTGCAGCAGGCGAAATCGGTCACATGCATGTTGAAGATGGTGAAGAACTTAACTGTAACTGCGGCGGTTGCGGATGCCTTGAACAGTATGCATCAGCTACAGGTGTAGTAAGACTTGCAAACAGATATATTGCAAAGAATAGTGAATCAACTAAGATGACAGAATTTGGTGAAGACATTACAGCAAAAGATGTTTTCGACTTGGCAAAAGAAGGAGATAAGGGTGCTGTAGCTGTTGTTGAACAGATGAGTACATATCTTGGAAAAGCCATGGCAAGTATTGCAACAGTAGTAAACCCACAGGCATTTATTATTGGCGGTGGTGTAAGTAAGGCAGGTCAGTATCTTATTGATGCCATTGCAGATGTTTATGTTAAATATGCTTTCCAAGCTTGTAGAGAAGCAAAAATTGCTCTTGCAGAATTAGGAAATGATGCAGGAATTTATGGTGCGGCAGCACTTATAGTATAAAAAGTAACTAGAGGTTTTAGGAGGATTCAATGGATAACGCATTCATAGAAAAGATTAAAGAAGTAGTTGGAGAAAAATATGTAAAAGAGAATGAGAGCATGGCATCTCATTGTACTTTCAGATGTGGAGGAAACGCTGAATTATTCGTAACTCCGGGCAGTATTGATGAGTTAACACAGGTTGTAGCACTTTGTAGAGAGAATGATGTGGAATTTCTTGTTATAGGAAACGGAAGCAATCTTTTAGTTAAAGATGAAGGCTACAAGGGTGTAATAATCGAAGTTAATTCAAGAATAAGTTTTATTGATGTTATTGGTGAAGATATTGTAGCCGACGCAGGAGCAAAGCTTTCAGCAGTGGCAGTTACTGCAATGGAGAACGACCTAGGTGGTTTTGAGTTTGCTCACGGTATTCCGGGCAACATTGGTGGTGCCGTAATGATGAATGCAGGTGCTTATGGTGGAGAAATGAAACAGGTTCTTAAATGGGTTAAGGTACTTGATAATGAAGGAAACATTATTACACTTGATGCATCTGAGCTTGAAATGGGATACAGAACAAGCATTATTGAGAAGAAAGGTTATATTGTTCTTCAGGCAAGAATTGGTCTTAACATTGAATTCTCAGAGGATATTGGTTTGATTATGCAGATGTTTATGCAGAAGAGAAGAGCAAGTCAGCCACTTGAATATCCAAGTGCAGGAAGTACTTTCAAGAGACCTGAAGGATATTTTGCAGGTAAATTAATTGACGATGCAGGGCTTAGAGGATACAAAGTTGGTGGAGCCATGGTATCAGAAAAGCATTGTGGTTTTGTAATTAATTACGATAATGCCACAGCAACAGATGTTATTAATCTTATGAAGGATGTACAGGCTAAAGTTAAAGAGAAGTTCGATGTACAGTTAGAACCTGAAGTTAGAATTATCTAAAGGTCTAAGTATGAGGGAGTACAAATGCGATTAGTAATAGTAACAGGTATCTCAGGGGCAGGCAAAGTAACTGCCCTTAAGATTTTTGAGGATAACGGGTATTATTGCGTAGATAATCTGCCAATAGATTTAATTGAAAGTTTTGCAGATATTCTTTTTGGACAGACTAATGAAAAGAATAAAGTTGCAATTGGAGTAGATATCAGAAGCGGAAAAAATCTTGAGAAGATGTCAGAAGTTCTTAAGAATATGAAAGCAAAAGAACAGAATTATGAGATTTTGTTCTTAGACTGCAACAATAATACTTTAATAAAGAGATTTAAAGAAACACGAAGAAGTCATCCAATGGGTGACAGAGATAGTGTTGAAAATGAAATTAATGAAGAGAGGGCAAAGCTGGAATTTTTAAGAGAACAGGCTGATTATATAATCGACACCAGCAATCTTCTCGTAAAAGAACTAAGAGGAGAAATAGAAAAGATATTTGTTTTAAACAGAGATTACAGAAATCTTTTTGTTACAATAATGTCTTTTGGTTTCAAGCATGGTGTTCCGGCAGATTGTGATTTGGTATTTGATGTAAGATTTCTTCCAAATCCATATTATGTGCCTGAGCTGAAACATAAAACAGGTAATCAGAAGGAAGTACAGGATTATGTTTTGAACTCGCCTGTGTCACACGAATTTCTTGATAAATTAGTAGATATGATTAAATTTCTTATTCCAAACTATATTGAAGAGGGAAAGAATCAGTTGGTTATAGGAATTGGTTGTACAGGTGGTCATCACAGATCAGTAACAATAGCTAATGAATTATATAATCAATTAAATAGTTCAGACGCTTCTTATGGAATCAGATTATCTCATAGAGACATAGACAGATAGTAGAAATAGTAGGAAGTGGCATGAGTTTTTCAAGTAAGGTTAAAAAGGAATTAGCAGGTCATATCAGTAATGCAACACATTGTAGAATAGCAGAAATTGCAGCTATTATTTCTATGTGCGGAAGTGTACTGATAGACGTTGATGAAAAGTATTCCATAAGAGTCAGAACTGAAACCGATTCAACGGCAGAAAAGTTTAAGACTTTGGTGTGGAAAACATTTCATATAGATGCAAAAATTGTTGTAAAAAAGAATGCATATTCAAAAAATGCAGAGACATATACTATTACCATAAAAGATCACAATCAGGCAATGAAAGTCTTAGAGGCAACTAAATTAATTGATGATCAGGGGCAGATAGGAGAGAATCTTTCAGTGACCAATAATGTTGTTATAATGAAAGATTGTTGCAAGAGAGCCTTCATAAGAGGGGCATTTATGGCAGCAGGTTCCATAAGTGATCCTAACAGCTCTTATCACTTTGAAATTAAGTGTAATAACGAAAAAAAGGCTGAGCAATTAATAAAATTACTAAATAAATTTAATATTGAGGCAAAAACAGTTGCAAGAAAAGGTCATTTTGTGGTATATATCAAGGAAGGCGAAGGAATAGTTGATGTTTTAAATGTAATGGAGGCTCCGGTAGCTTTAATGGAAATGGAGAATGTCCGAATCCTAAAAGGCATGAGCAACTATTACAATAGGCAGGTTAATTGTGAGACTGCCAACATTAAGAAGACAGTAACAACTGCATGTAGACAGATAGATGATATTAATTATATCATTGAAAATGAGGGCTTAGAATATTTGCCTGATAAGTTACAGGATATAGCAACATTGCGAGTTGAAAATCCTGACGCTTCGTTGCAGGAGTTAGGTCAGATGCTTGAACCGCAATTAGGAAAATCAGGGGTTAATCACAGATTGAGAAAGATTTGCCAGATTGCAGAGGAAATAAGGGGAATCCCCAAGGAGGAAAGGTTATAATGATAACAAAGGATGTAACAATTGATATTAAGCAGGCTACAGATGCAAGTCCAGTGGCAAAATGCGTACAGTTAGCTAGTCAGTTCAAGAGTAAAATATATATTGAAAATGGAGCTACAAAAGTTAATGCTAAGTCAATCATGGGAATGATGGCATTAGGAATTCTTTCAGGAGAAGAAGTAAAAGTATCTGCTGAAGGAGACGACGAGCAGAATGCAATTGATACAATGGTAAATTACTTAACAGCTAATTAATCGAAAATAGCATGAAATAAAAAATCCTTTCTGTCGGTGACGGAAGGGATTTTTTTGTGGTGATTACGTGTCGTAGATATAAAGCTTGTCCACATTCACACTTATACATATCTGCCCATGGAAACATATTTCAAGCTTTATAGTATAAATTCAAAGGCGATTAAACCTGGTAATTCCCCATAAGTCTTTGCTCTTAATTCTAAAATATAGTATAATTATTTAGTTAGCAGTAAGGTTAATGAGAAGAATATAAAAGAATTAAAGAGTAACATAAAAGTAGACTATAAAAAGAAGAATAACAGTGAACATATATTACCAAAAAGAAAGGAAAAGCTTATGAAACTTATATCATGGAATGTTAATGGAATCCGTGCCTGTGTTACAAAGGGCTTTATGGATTTCTTTAATGAAATAGACGCGGATATTTTTTGTATACAGGAATCAAAGATGCAGGAAGGACAGCTTGAACTTGAAATGCCGGGATATTATCAGTATTGGAATTATGCTGAAAAGAAGGGATATTCAGGAACAGCGATTTTTACAAAGAAAGAGCCAATGGATGTGAAGTATGGTATTGGCATAGAGGAACACGACTACGAGGGAAGAGTTATAACGTTGGAGTTTGAAGATTTCTATATGGTTACATGCTATACGCCAAATTCACAGAACGAACTTAAAAGACTGGATTACAGAATGCAGTGGGAAGATGATTTTAAGGCATATCTTAAGAAGCTTGAAGAATCTAAACCGGTAGTTTTATGTGGTGATTTGAATGTGGCACATAAGGAAATAGATTTGAAAAATCCTAAGACTAACAGAAAGAATGCAGGCTTTACAGATGAAGAACGTGAAAAGATGACTAAGCTTTTAGATGATGGATTCATAGATACATTTAGATATTTCTATCCTGATTTGGAAGGAAAATATAGTTGGTGGTCATATAGATTTAAAGCCAGAGAGAAGAACGCAGGTTGGCGTATTGACTATTTTATTGTATCGGAAGCATTAAAGGACAAGCTTGAAGGTGCTGACATTCACACAGAAATACTCGGCTCAGACCACTGCCCAATTGAACTTGACTTGAATATATAAAGACAAAATAACAATTAAACAGGTGATTATATATGAATTTTGCACATTTACATGTCCATACAGAATACAGTCTGTTGGATGGATCAAGTAAAATTAAAGAAATTACAAAAAGAGCCAAAGAGCTTGGAATGAACAGCCTTGCCATAACAGATCACGGTGTTATGTATGGATGCATAGATTTTTACAGGGCAGCACTTGAAAATGGAATAAAGCCTATTATCGGGTGTGAAGTGTATGTGGCACCGGGTTCACGTTTCGAAAAAGAAGCAGGGGACAACGAAGACAGATATTATCATTTGATTTTGTTGGCAGAAAATAATGAAGGATATGCAAACCTTTGCAAAATAGTTTCAAAAGGATTTGTGGAAGGATTCTATTACAAACCACGAGTTGACTATGAAGTATTGGAAAAATACCACGAAGGAATTATTTGCCTAAGCGCCTGTCTTGCAGGAGAAGTACAGAAGTATTTGGCAAGAGGGGAATACGAAAAGGGAAAAGAAGCTGCCTTAAAATATGAGAAAATATTTGGAAAGGGTAATTATTTCCTTGAAATGCAGGACCACGGTATTCCGGAACAGGCAACAGTTAACCAGCAGTTAATGAGAATGAGCGAAGAGTTGGGAATTGACCTTGTTTGTACTAATGACGTACATTACACTTTTGCAGATGATGTGGAGGCACACGATATACTTCTTTGTATTCAGACCGGAAAGAAGAAAGCTGATGAGGACAGAATGCGTTATGAGGGGGGACAGTTCTACCTGAAATCACCGGAAGAAATGTACCAGCTTTTCAAATACGCACCTCAGGCAATGGAGAATACACAGAAAATCGCCGACAGATGTAATGTTACATTTGAGTTTGGAGTAACAAAGATTCCAAATTTCCCTGTGCCGGAAGGCTACACATCATGGACTTACCTAAAAGAACTGTGCGAAACAGGACTTCACAACCGCTATCCTGTTTTTAAGGGAGAAGTTGACCAGAACTGTCATTTGACAAAAGAAGAACTGGAAGAAAGATTAAATTACGAATTAAATACAATAAAGAACATGGGATATATTGAATATTTTCTGATTGTTTGGGATTTTATTCATTATGCCAAGTCTAACGGAATTGCAGTTGGACCGGGAAGAGGTTCAGCGGCAGGAAGTATAGTTTCTTATTGTTTGGAAATAACAGATATAGAACCTATGAGATATAATTTGCTCTTTGAAAGATTCCTTAATCCTGAGCGTGTATCCATGCCCGATATTGACGTAGACTTTTGTATTGAAAGACGACAGGAAGTTATTGACTACGTAGGTAGAAAATACGGAAAAGATCATGTGGCGCAGATTGTGACTTTTGGAACATTAAAGGCAAGAGGTGTAATAAGAGATGTTGGACGAGTTCTTGATATGCCATATGCTCAGGTAGATAATATAGCAAAAATGATTCCACAGGAGCTTAACATTACTCTTGATGGAGCTTTAAAACAAAATAGAGAATTAAAAACATTATATGATTCAGATCCAGAGGTAAAATACCTTATTGATATGTCAAGAAGGCTTGAAGGACTTCCACGACACGCATCAATGCATGCGGCAGGTGTAGTTATTTGTGGAAAACCGGTAGACGAATACGTGCCATTGTCAAGAGCGGCAGACGGTTCAATTACAACACAGTATATAATGACTACTTTGGAAGAACTTGGACTTTTAAAAATGGACTTTTTGGGGCTTAGAAACTTAACTGTAATACAGAATGCCCAAAGATTCATAAAGAAGAACAGAGGCATAGAACTTGACCTGATGAAAATAGACTACAATGACAAAAAAGTTTTGGATTATATTGGAACAGGAAATACAGAGGGAATATTCCAGCTTGAAAGTGCCGGAATGAAAAACTTCATGAAGGAACTTAAGCCTCAAAGCCTTGAAGATATTATCGCCGGAATAGCTTTGTACCGTCCGGGGCCAATGGATTTTATTCCTAAATATCTTGAAGGAAAAAATAATCGAGATAGCGTTACTTATGACTGCCCACAGTTAATTCCAATACTTGAGCCAACCTATGGATGTATTGTTTATCAGGAACAGGTAATGCAGATAGTTAGGGATTTGGCAGGATATTCACTTGGCCGAAGCGATCTTCTCCGTAGAGCAATGTCAAAAAAGAAACAGGCAGTAATGGAAAAGGAACGTCAAAGCTTTGTGTATGGAAACCAGGAAGAGGGCGTAAAAGGTTGTATCAAAAACGGCATAAGTGAAGAGATTGCAAACAAAATCTACGATGAAATGATAGACTTTGCAAAGTATGCATTTAATAAGTCACATGCGGCAGCTTATGGCGTGGTGGCTTACCAGACAGCATACCTTAAATATTACTATACAGCAGAATTTATGGCAGCAATGCTTACTTCTGTAATGGATATTTCAACTAAGGTAGCAGAATATGTTTACTCATGCCGTTCAATGGGAATAGAAATTCTTCCACCGGATATTAACGAAGGTGAAAGTGGATTTTCGGCTAAGGGCAACAGCATACGATATGGACTTACAGCCATAAAGAATGTTGGTAAAAACATTATTGACGGCATAGTTGAGGAAAGAGAAAAACACGGCAAGTACACTGATTTGGAAGACTTTATTACAAGAACAGCCAATCTTGGTGTAAACAAAAGAGCAATAGAAAACTTTATCAAAGCCGGTGCCTTTGATTCACTTAATGCCACAAGAAAACAGATGATGATGGTTTACATTCAGATTCTTGACGGGGTAAACAAGGAAAACAAAGACGCATGGGAAGGCCAGATGTCTATTTTTGATATGGCAGATGACAGTACCAAAGAAAAGTATAAAGTAAAAATGCCTGATGTAGGAGAGTACACCGTTGACCAGAAATTAGCTTTTGAAAAAGAAGTTATTGGAATATATGCCAGCGGTCATCCACTTCAGGCACAGGAACAGAAATGGCGTAAACACATAACAAATATGTCAATTGATTTCACCGAACCTGAAGAAGGGGAAGAGTCAAAAGTTCCTGACAAGAGCAAAGTTGCCGTAGGCGGAATCATTAGTGCCATAACAAAGAAGTTTACAAAAACAGGACAGCAGATGGCTTTCATAACATTGGAAGACTTAGTTGGAACAGTTGAAGTTGTAGTATTTCCAAGACAGTTTGAGAGAAGTCGAATGTTAATGGAAGAAGGTCAGAAGATTTTTGTAAAAGGCGAGGCAAACATAGAAGAAAATTCTGCAGGAAAAGTTTTGGCTAACTCAATTGTATCTTTCGACCAGGTTCCGTCAGAACTTTGGATAGCCTTTAAAGACAAGGAAGAGTATATGGCAAAGGAGAAAGAACTACTTGAAACATTACTTCTTCACAAAGGTGGCGACAAGGTAATGATAGCTTTGGCAAAAGAGCGTCAGCAGAAAGCATTGCCAATAGAATACAGAGTTGATGCCAATAATCAGTTTATTGAAGAACTAAAGAAAACTTACGGACAGGATTTTGTAAAATTAAGAGTTTAATATTCAAAAGGAATTATAATGACTAATTTAAATATAAATTTTAAGAAAATGCTTAAAGAAACAAAATTCAACGCTGCCAGAATAATAATAGTTGGATTTCTTTGTGTGATAATAGTTGGAACATTAATGCTAATGTTGCCGGTAAGTTCAGCTAAAGGGCAGTGGACGGATTTTGTGACAGCATTATTTACAGCCACAACATCAACCTGCGTAACAGGATTGGTTGTGGTGCCAACTTATGCCTACTGGAGTCTTTTTGGAAAAGTAGTCATATTAATACTTATACAGCTTGGCGGGCTTGGAATTATCAGCATAGCCACAGGCGTATTAATTATAATAGGCAAAAAAATAAACTTAAAAGAAAGACGATTAATTCAGGAGACATACAATCTTGACACAAGTCAGGGCGTTGTTTTGCACATAATAAGAATATTTTCGGGAACCTTTGCAGTGGAAGGCATTGGAGCAATACTTTACGGTTTTAGATTTATTCCAAAATACGGAGTGGCTAAAGGCGTGTGGTATTCTGTGTTTCATGCAATTTCAGCTTTTTGCAATGCAGGAATCGACCTTCTTGGAGACAACAGCTTTATGGCGTACAAGGGAGATGTGCTGATTAATATAACGACAATGTTCCTTATTGTGGTAGGTGGAATGGGCTTTATAGTATGGTGGGATATTTTGAAAAACATAAATAATATTAGAAATAAAAAGTACCCACTTCGAAAATTCTCTGAAAGGTTGTCACTTCACTCCAAAATAGTTCTTACAGTAACGGCAATTGCAATATTTGGAGGAGCAATCTTAACATTTGCTTTTGAATACAACAATCCTGAAACATTGGGAACTTTAAAGACAGGTGAAAAAATTCTGGCATCATTCTTTCAGTCAGTAACTCTTAGAACAGCAGGTTTTTGCACAATAAATCAGGCGGGGCTTAGAAATGCCTCAGTACTTCTTGCTTTTCTCTTAATGCTAATGGGTGGCTCACCAATGGGAACTGCAGGAGGAATAAAAACAACAACAGTAGCTTTGTTATTCCTTGATGTAAAATCAGTTGTTACGGGAAAAAACGCAACAGAGGCATTTAAGAGAAGAATAAACAGAGACAACATTAAGAACGCATTGGCAGTGATGACAATGGCCATTAGCATATTAATGATTGCAGTTATAGCACTTACATTTACGGAAACAGGTTCTCTTACCAATATATGCTATGAAGCATTTTCGGCAATAGGAACGGTAGGTTTAAGCATGAACTTTACGGCAAGTCTTTCTCTTGCAGGCAAGCTAATAATTATCGTTTTAATGTTTTTTGGAAGAGTAGGACCTATAACAATAGTAATAGCATTGGCGAGAAAACGAAGAATAGACCAGCACATAAAGGACTTACCTGAGAAAAAAGTGCTTATAGGATAGATTAAAGAAAGGACAGCATTAATGAAAGAAATCGCAGTATTCGGACTTGGAACTTTAGGAAAAAGCCTTGCCATATCATATTCAAATATGGGTGGAAAAGTTATAGCCATAGACAAGTCACAGGAAAAAGTAGATGAAATATCAGATTATGTTACTTTTGCCATTCGTGCAGACCTGACGGAAGAAAACGTAATTAAAGGTCTTGGAGTGTCAAATGTGGACGTGGCAATAGTTACAATAGGTGAAAACTTTGAGGCAAGCATAATCGTAACTGCCGTATGTAAGGAAATAGGAATCCCTTATATAATAGCCAAGGCAAGCGACAAATTGCAGGGCAATATTTTAACTAAAGTTGGGGCAGATGAAATAGTTTATCCTGAAAGTGAAACAGGAATCAGAATGGCAAAGAACCTTGCTCACGGCGAAAAGTTTATGGATATTGCAGAAATATCTGACACATTTAGCATAATAGAAGCAAAAGTTCCTGAAAGTTGGGTTGGAAAGAACCTAATGGAATTAAGCCTTAGAAAAAAATATAAATTTAACATTATAGCAATAAAAGAAGAAGGAAAATACAAAATTAATCCTGACGTTAATATTCCTTTTAAACATGGAATGCATTTGGTAGTTTTAGGCGAAACAGAAAAAATGGCAAAGGTATTTAAGTAAAATGGTAATAACATCAACATCAAATGAACAAATAAAAAAATTAATACAGTTAAAAGAAAAATCAAAAGTACGAAAAACAACAGGAACATTTACAGTGGAAGGCAAGAAAATGTTTGTTGAAATACCGGCAGAGGACCTTGTAAGTGTATATGTTTCAGAAACTTTTTTGAAAGAAAACGGTGAACTGGTAAAAGACAAAAAATATCAGATAGTAAGCGACCAGGTATTTAAGAAAATATCAGATACAGTTACACCACAGGGAATAGTTGCCGTTGTAAAGCAGAAATCATATAGCATAGACTACATTATAGAAAAAAGAAACAAGGAAAAAAGTTGCATAGTAGTGCTTGACAGACTTCAGGATCCGGGAAATATGGGAACAATTGTAAGAACCGGGGAAGCAGCAGGTATATCAGGCATAATAATGAGCAAAGACAGTGCAGACATATACAATCCTAAAGTTATACGCTCAACAATGGGCTCAATATTCAGAGTGCCTTTTGCAATAGTGGATGACTTGGCAGCAGCAGTTGACACATTAAAGGACAACGGCATTACAACATATGCTGCCCACTTAAAGGGAGAGCTTTACAATTCAGGAAGCCTTACAAAGGACTGCGCACTTTTAATCGGCAATGAGGCAAGGGGCTTAAGCGAGGAAATATCCGCAAAGGCAGACAAGCTAATAAAAATCCCAATGCACGGAAAAGTTGAATCCTTAAATGCGGCAATTGCCACGGCAATATTAATGTACGAAGCGGCAAGGTAAAATAAGCTGATGAAAGGTAGTAGAAATTAAAGTGAATTGGTTATGACAGAATTTAATGGATTTAACTGATTTCGTGAGTTAATATTATGGTAGTGTATGATGATAAAATTTTAGAGGAGTTAATTGTAGAAAAAAGAAATATAAAAGAACTTTAAATCAACAAGATGATAAAGGTGTTTGGAAAAAAATAGGAAGTTCAAAGCGATTTTCGATTATTTTCAAAAGAAAAAATATAAAAATGGTTGAAAAAATATTCAAAAATAAAAAGAGGAACGTTATGAATGTTATATTGAAGGGAAACGGTGAAAAAATTATTTGTATACAACAAAAAGAACAAAAAGTAATATATAACGGAGAAAATACTCTAATAGATAACAGAATGCCGATTTCTCTTTCGTCTGTCAATACGAAAACAATAGAATTATTTTATTGTATATGTAAATTTCCGCTACGATTAATAGTAGCAATATTTGATATAATATTTATGAATTATGAATGGGATTGGATAGATAACTTTGAACCATGTATATTCCAGGTTGATAATTATATATGTGAAGCCTGTAAAACATTGGAAATAGAATATAATAAGTCAAAGTATGATAAAGAAAACAGAAAAATTGTTTTACCTCAGATTATTATTAATGGAAAAGAAATAAAAATAGAAAGTTTTTTATACCTGGAAAACTTGAAATTGTGTTTTTTAAAGTGTTGTTTGAAAATGGTGGGAATGCTAATTTGGTGCTTAATACCTTTGATTATTATTACAATAAATGCCGGTAAATATAGTATTTATATATGGATTATAGATTGTTGCATAATTTTTGCTTTAATAGTGAAAATATCATTAGAGTATCATAAATTTTGCAATATCAAAAGACAACTCAATCTACAAAAAAAGAATAAGAATGGGTTTGTAAATTATTAAATTAGAATAAAAAGAATAAAGAACCCTGTGTTGTACCGATTCGATGTACAACACAGGGTTTTGTTTATTATAAAGCACCAAGTGTTTCAATTGCTTTGTTTGCAAGTATTTCGTCAAAGTGTTCCATATAGAAAAGTTCTTTGGCATATGTTGGATTCTCACGAACTCCGTGTTCAGTAAGAATACTGTATATACGGTTAAGTTTCTTACCCTGTGAAGCTTCAACACATAGAGATAAGTAATACTTGTCATTGAATGGTGACTTGTATACTGAACTGTCACCTTTAAATGTTGGAGCAATTAATCTTGAAACATCAATTACCTGGCTTAAACTGTCGAATATATAAATGCTATACAACAATGAATCATCGTTGTCATCTTTCTTGTCATTAGCGGAAGCGTCAATATCTTCCATGTCATCATCAAATTCTTCGAAATCTGTAAGGCCCATATCGGAATCTTCTAAGCGTGAAAGAATACCGTCTTTCATCTCCTTAGAAAAGAATTTTGAGAGATGTTCTTCGGTTTCGGAAGGATTCTCAACCTTGGTTATAACAAGGACGATGGTTTCAGGAGAAACAGGTATTGCTTCTACCATTAGTGGGATGTCATTGACCTCAAAACCGAAATCATCATTAGCCTGCTGCATCATATCCTGAAAAAGTTCACGGGTTTTGCCTGTTCCGTAAGCCAATTCACTAAGTTTAATGTTGCGGTCAGCTAAGTCTTCCTTACTCAGAGTGCAACGAATCTGATTATCATTGATTTTTTCAATTTTCATAAAAATCACCTCTCTATCATTAGATTCGTGTAAATTCAAAATAATTAAAACAACTATTTCTTGCTATTAGTATATCCAATATCTTAAATAGTGTAAAGTTATTAAGGTAGTAAAATCTTACAAATTGTAGTAAATAAAGCTTTTATGTAAAAAAATATATAAAAAACTAGTATTTGCAAAATAAAAAATTGCTGTAAAACAAAAATCCAAAATGACATTATCCCAATTGCATAAGCAAATATGAAATAAGACCTTTTAATACTGTAATATAATATATATACGAAAAAAATGTACGAAATATTACAATTTTTTGAAAAATAATAAATTAAGACAAAAAACTATTTGAAAAATGATTGAAAAGTACATTCAATATGTGTATAATAAAAACACGGATAATACGAATACGGAAATGTACACATAATAACAACTGTTTAACTTAATATATATCACAAGGCATTGACCGCCTATTTAGTTAATATAGTTAGATTTATTATGGAGTTTCCCTAAGAACGAGAAAGAGTCATATTTTGTGGCTCTTTTTTCATTAATAAAAATTATGAAAAAATTTATATTAATGAAAAAACCTATCGTGGATATTTATTCTTTTTTTATGTTGAATGTGGTATCATAGTAGATAGACATTAGCTTAAGGAGGATTTTTGATTTGAGAAAAACTATAAATAAACTATTTTTGATTATAACCGTAATATCAGCACTTCTGCTAACTACAGGATGTGACTTGTTTATAAAGACTAACAAGGGACAGGTTGACCAGAAATGGTACATGGGACTTACCTACGAGGATGACAATGGCAACGACACGGATTACACAATAGGGACAGATGGAACTATTGCAGCAGTGGCTTTGGAAGATGGATATGGCGATGAGTTCGGTATTATAAAGGGCGAGGAAGCTTACCTTAATATCAACACCATTATAAAAAATATTGACAAAAGATTTTATGTGGATGCAACCAACAACCTTGTAATGTTTACTGACGCCACAAAAACTTATAAAACTAAAATAGGTGGTAAGACAATAAATGAAACTGAAAATACAGACTATGTTATTTCTTTTATGGACGGAAAAAATTGCTATGTTAATGTAAAGTTTGTTAAGAAATACGTGGATTTTGATTATAAAGTTGTGAAGGCGGAGGGAAAATCTCCTGCAAGAATTGTTCTTAAATACACATCAGGCGAGAAAAATCAGATGACTGTTAAGAGCAACATTGAAATGCGTACAAAGGCAGATTACCAGAACCTTATTGTAACTACTTTGAAGAAAAATACCAAGGTTACAGTATTGGAAGAAAGCGGCGACTGGACAAAGGTTGGAACTGACGACGGTTTCATGGGCTATGTGCCTGCAAAGAAATTAAAAGATAAAGAAACAAAGAAGACTGAGTTTAAATCTGATGCAGATACATATACACATGTTTTGATGAATAAAAAGATTAGTTTAGGTTGGAATGCAATAACGAATCTGACTGCTAATGGCAATTTGGAAACAATAATTGAACATACAAAAGGTTTAAATGTTATTTCTCCAACATGGTATTCTTTGTCTGACAATAAAGGCAACTTAAGATCATATGCTTCAGCAACTTATGTTGAAAAGGCTCACAGCAAAGGGCTTAAAGTATGGGCTTTGGTTAATGATTTTGGAACTCAGGACAAGGCAAGCAAGGAATACACGAAGAAAGTGTTAACAGATACTACTAAGAGAGAAAATCTTGTTGATAACATTATGACAAACATAAAAGATTATAATCTTGATGGCATTAACATTGATTTTGAGTTTATTAATAAGGATATTATTAACAGTTATTTGCAGTTTTTGAGAGAACTTTCAATTGAATGCAGAAAAGCAGGAAAGGTTCTTTCAATAGATAATTATGTGCCATCATCAGGCTCAGAATATTACGACATTGCACATCAGTCTTTGGTTGCAGATTACATTATTATAATGAGTTACGATGAGCATTATGCAGGAAGTAAGGAAGCAGGTTCTGTTTCATCAATGACTTTCACGGAAAAAGCCGTAAACGATGCCATTGCTTTAACAGGTGATGCGTCAAGAGTAATTAACGGTATGCCTTTCTACACAAGAGCTTGGATTACAACTCCTGCAACTGATGGCAAAAAGGGCGAAGGCGTTTATGTGGAAGATGCAACTAATGGCAATTACTACCTTTCAAGTCAGGCAATTACAATGGATAAAGCTAAAGAACTTTACACTAATGCAAAAGTAAAGCCGACATTCGATGAAACAACAGGTCAGAATTTTGTTTCATATGAAAAGGGAGACAGCACAGTGAGCATTTGGCTTGAAGATGCTACATCTGTAAAATCAAGACTTGATATTATGGAAAAATACAAGCTTGCAGGTGCAGCTTACTGGAGATTAGGTCAGGAAACAGACAGCATATGGGATACAATTTATCCGTATTTCAAATAGGATGTTTTCACAAACTAATCTAAATAAGGATGAAAAGGATAATCGGAAATCGTTTATTAAAAAGTGGTTTTCGCAATGACTATTTATGAGTGGTAAGGTTAATGATTTAAATAAAGATATTAGTAACAATGTTGATTTAGAAGAAAGTTATGATTCTAAGAAAGCTAATAAGTACATGAAAGAAGCAATTAAGCAGGCTAAGAAAGCCGCTTCAATAGGTGAAGTGCCAATTGGCTGTGTAATTGTTTATCAGGACAAGATAATAGGTCGTGGTTACAATCGAAGAATGGTTGACAAGAACACGTTATCTCATGCAGAGCTTAACGCAATAAAGAAAGCCAGCAAGAAACTTGATGACTGGCGCCTTGATGATTGCGAATTGTATGTAACTACTGAGCCTTGCCAAATGTGTGCAGGTGCCATAGTTCAGGCAAGAATTAAAAAAGTCTACATAGGTTGTATGAATCCAAAGGCAGGTTGTGCCGGTTCTATTATGAATCTTCTTCAGGTTGATAAATTTAACCATCAGGTCGAAATGGAAAAAGGCATACTTGAAGAAGAGTGCAGTAATCTGCTGAAAGATTTTTTTAGAAATTTGAGAAAAAAGCAGAAGGATGAATAACCAATATGCATAGCAAACATATTGGTTATTTGTAGAAAAATGCAAAAGAGATTGAACAGAAAGAACAGAGAACGTTGTCTGAAAAGTTAGGCAAAAAATTCAAAATCTTTATTGACAAAGAAAATTAGTATAAGGTATACTATATTTCTGACCGACAGTTGTCGGTACTAAATTTGATATAACATTTCCGCGCAGCCGGGAAGATAGCGGCGTCCTGTACCTGCAATCCGCTACAGCAGGGGTGATGGTCGGCCTCGGGTTTATTTTGTAGGGCTGCCCTTTATAAGTGATGTTGACGTTTGGGTCTTATGCAATGGAATCCTGCGAACCGTGTCAGGTCAGGAATGAAGCAGCACTAAGCAGATCATTTCATGTGACATGAGGAAGCCTAGACCGAGTTAACTGTAAAGGTAACGCTTATGGAATACTCACAAAGCAGATCGCGCGGATTTAATAATTAATAAAAAGGTGAAACACAGAAAGAATTGTGTTTCACCTTTTTAAATGCCAAATTACCAAAATATATTGCTTGTAACCATTTCCAGTTTATTATATAATAAACTCCAAAGGTGTAAAAGGGCTTACAATGCCCTTGGAATCCATAGCAGTTACTTTTAGGAAAGGAGATATTATGTCTTATACAGCATTATATAGAAAGTTTCGACCTTCAACATTTGATCAGGTTAAGGGACAGGACCACATAGTTCAGACATTAAAGAATCAGATTAATGCCAACCGTATCGGACATGCCTATCTTTTTTGTGGAACAAGAGGAACTGGTAAAACAAGTGTGGCAAAGATTTTTGCCAAGGCAGTCAACTGTGAGCATCCCGTTGATGGAAGCCCTTGTAATGAATGTGAAACATGTCGTGGAATAACCAATGGAAGTGCCATGAATGTTATTGAAATCGATGCAGCATCCAATAACGGTGTGGATAACATTAGACAGATTCGAGATGAAATACAATATTCGCCTTCAAGTGGTAAGTACACAGTGTATATCATCGACGAGGTACATATGCTTTCCATAGGTGCTTTTAATGCATTATTAAAGACACTTGAAGAACCACCGGCATATGTTATTTTTATTTTGGCCACAACAGAGCCACATAAAATACCCATAACAATATTGTCACGTTGTCAGAGATATGATTTTAAGAGAATATCAATAGACACAATTGCGGCAAGATTGTCCGAATTAATGGAAAAAGAATCAATTGAGGTTGAGGACAAGGCCATAAGATACGTTGCAAAAGCAGCAGACGGTTCAATGCGTGATGCCTTAAGTCTTTTAGATCAATGCATTGCTTTTTATTTGGGACAGAAGTTAACATATGACAATGTGCTTGACGTTCTTGGCGCTGTAGACAATGAAATATTCAGCAGACTTACAAGAAGCGTAATAGATTCAGATGTAACAACAAGCCTTAATATTTTGGATGAAATAATTATGCAGGGCAGAGAGCCGGGACAGTTTGTTAATGATTTTATATGGTATTTAAGAAATCTTATGTTAATTAAGACATCAGATGATGACGAAATAATGGAAGTAATTGATGCGTCAGCAGAAAGAATAGAAGCTTTGAAAGAAGAAGCACAGATGGTTAATGTAGATATTATTATGCGATACATTAGAATTCTTTCAGAATTATCAGGACAAATCAAATATTCGTCACAAAAACGTGTTTTAATAGAGATTGCATTAATAAAGCTTGCAAAACCGGCAATGGAAAGAGACGTAAGCTCACTTAATAACAGAATCGCTATTTTGGAAAAGAAAATAGAAGAAGGAAACTTTACGGTTAATGTTGGGGCAGCTCCACAGGCGGCAGGCAGTTCAGGTGCAAATCCGGAACCAAAGCCTAAAAAGGTATTTGAAAAGGCTATACCGGAAGATGTGCAGTATGTTGTGGATAACTGGGGTTCAGTTAGAAGACACATATCTAATCCGTACAAGACTTTCCTGCAGGATGCAAGATTTAGCGTAAAAGGGGAAAACACACTTTTAATAGTTTTTAATCCGGGAGCAATAGGCTACGAAGGCTGCTCGAAACCGGAAGTAATTGAGATGCTTAACACTTTGATAAGTGAAGAAATAAAGAAGCAGGTTAAAGTTGAAGTAACTATGCTTGAAAATAATCAGACTTTCAGCGATTACTATCAGGAAGTCGTAAGCAAAATAAACATGGACATTGAAGAGGAGGATTTTTAAAATGGCAAAGCGAGGAGGATTTCCGGGAGGAATGCCTGGAAATATGAATAATATAATGAAACAGGCTCAGAAGATGCAGAAGCAGATGGAGCAGGCACAGGCAGAATTAGAAAGTTCAGAATATACAGCAACATCAGGTGGTGGAGCTGTTGAAGTGACTATTTCAGGCACAAAAGAAATAACAAAGATTAAATTAGATCCTGAAGTAGTAGATCCTGATGATATAGAAATGTTAGAAGATCTTGTTATGGCGGCAGTTAACGAAGCTATCCGTAAGATGGATGAAATGTCAACACAGAAGATGTCGAAGATAACAGGCGGGTTAGGTGGACTTTTCTAGAAAGAGGTAAGCACAGTGGATTACTACAGTGGTTATATAACAAAACTAATCGAAGAATTATCAGGGTTGCCGGGAATAGGACCTAAAACAGCAGGGAGACTTGCTTTTCATATTTTGGATATGCCAAAAGAACAGGTTGAAAGTCTGGCAAATTCTATGATAGACGCAAAGAAGAATGTAAGATATTGTAAGTGTTGTTACACACTTACAGACCAGGATATTTGCCCAATATGTAGTAGTAAGGAAAGGGACCACAAGACCATTATGGTAGTGGAAACAACAAAGGATATGGCTGCATATGAGAAAATAGGTGAATACAAGGGCGTTTATCACATTCTTCACGGAGCAATTAATCCCATGGCGGGTATTGGCCAGAATGACATTAAGCTTAAGGAATTGTTTGAGCGTTTGAAGGACGATGTTAATGAAGTAATTATTGCAACTAATTCAAGCGTGGAGGGCGAGGCTACAGCTATGTACATTACAAAGGTCATAAAGCCACTCGGAATAAAAGTTACAAGAATAGCAAGTGGTGTTCCCGTAGGTGGGGACTTAGAATATGTGGACAACGTTACTTTGCTTAGGGCTCTTCAGGGAAGAGTTACAGTTTAGAATTGACAAAGGAATGAGGAAGTCAAATGGATAAAAGCGAGTACAACTTAAAAATAGAAGAGTTAAAAACAGCTATGCACGCTCACGATTTTGAAAAGGCAGTTGACGTGGCAGATTCATTGGATATCAAAAAAATCCGTGACAACAATCTGTTAAGTCTTATTGCCGACGCCTATGAATTAACAGGCGATAATGAGCAGGCTAAGAAAATATTGCTTATGGCATATGAGAATACTAACACAGGAAGACAGTTAGCATATAGATTATGCCTTATTTCCATAAAATTAAAAGAACTTGATGAGGCAAACGAATTTTATCAGGACTTTATTGAAATGGCACCAAGAGATTCGGCAAGATTTATTTTAAAATATAAAATGGCAAAAGCTAAGAAGAAGCCGGTGGAAGAATTAATAAAGATTCTTGAAGATTACGTTAACATTGACATGGAAGAAAAGTGGGCTTATGAACTTGCAAAATTATATGATATTGCAGGCGAGGGCGAGAAATGTGTCAATATGTGCGACGAAATAAGCTTATGGTTTGCGGAAGGAAAATACGTTGTTAAGGCAATGGATTTAAAGAAAAAATATGAATCTTTAACATCCACACAGCAGGACAACTACAATAAAAAATCAGAAAATAAGTCTAAAGAGCAGGAAGAAAAGAAAGCTTCAACTCAGGAGCTTATGGATAAAATAATGGAAAAAACATCTATTAAGTCAAGAATAGATGAAGCTGTAAAAGAAGCCAACGAACGTAAGGCGGAATCTAAAACAATAGAAGAAGTTACAGGCACAGAGAAAAATATAGATAAGATAAAAGTTGTTGGAAAAGAAGCGGCAGATACAGAATCTTTTGATTTTCCGGAAATTAATGAATCTGTAGTGGAAGAAATCAAGCCTTATGATGATATAGAAGGGGCAACAATTGATGTTAACAGTATGACTCATCCGCAGGAAGTTGAAGAAATAAAAATTCCGGGAATTAGTGATGATCTTAATGAGCTGGAATCAGATTCAAGTGATAAAGCTGAAGCTGAGAAGGAAGATGTTGTAGCTAAGACTGACAAAGAGAAGAAAAGATTGAAGCTTAGACCTTTTAGTGTTAAACCTAAAAAGACAGAAAATCCTTTAAAGGAAGATAAAAAGGTAGAAGCACCGGTTAATGCAAAGGTTCCACTTGAAGAAGATGAAGATTTCAAATTGATTAACCCGGATGATGTGTCTAAAGTTGAAGAACCGGTTATAGATGACTTAGGTGAAGATACAACAGAAACGGTTGATATGGAATTTGATGAAGATATGGATATGGTTATGAAATCAGATGAAGAGAAAGAAGACATATTAAATGTTGATGATGTAGAAGATATACTTCATCAGTTGCAGGCAAGAGGGATTCTCAAAGCAGAAACTGTTAATAGTGCCGTAAGCATTATTGAGAATGTAAGAGAGACTAAGAAAGAATCTAAAGAAGAAAAGCCTGATGAAAAAGAAGTTAGCACTCTTGACAGATGGCAGGAGGATAATGTTGAAGTAGAGAAGCCTTTGGAAAAAGAGCAGACTTCAGTTGAAGACAATACTTCAGATAATGAGGAAAAAGAGCAGACTTCGGTTGAAGACAATACTTCAGATAATGAGAAAAAAGAGCAGACTTCAGTTGAAGACAATACTTCAGATAATGAAGAAAATAAGGCATCCCAGGTTGAGATTCCTGATTTGGAAGAAATACCTGATGAAGTAGAGGATTTGCCGGAAGAACCTGAAAAAGAAGAAGTTGAAACCACAGAGAATCAGGATGCATCTGAATTGGAAGTAATAGAAAGTCAGGAAGAAGAACCTGAGGTTGATATTGAGAAGATAGCAGAAAGCATACCTGACATAGAAGAAATTCAGGTAGCAGAAGAGGCTCAGCCGGAAGAAATTCCGTCTGAACAGGAAGTAGCTGAAAATGTTCAGAAAGAAGCTTCTGAAACAGCAGAAGATTTAGGCAAAACAGCAATATTTACTATACCTAAAGCCGACATTGAAACAGGTAATAATACAGGTGAGGTTGTAGTAGATGAGGAACTTCCTAATATTGATGCACCTGAAATAGATTTAGAAACAGGTATTCCTGAGCAGGATTTGTGTGAAGATACTAAAAATGCAGAAGAAAGCACAGAAAACGAAAATGCAGAGAGTGTAGATGCTGAAAAATCAGAAAGTACTGAAAATGAAGAAGCTGTACAGGAAGAACCGGCACAGGATAATTCAATTAATTTAGATATACATTCAACTAAGGACTTAAGTGCCAAGGTTGAGGTGATTTCAGGGACAGACTGGGAGCAACCTGAGTATGAGGAAAAACTTGAAGAGGAAGAAGAGCAATTAGAGGTAGCAAAGGAGGAAGCAGAAGAAGGCACTCCTGAGCGCACAAGTGAAGGTGAGTTACTTAACAGAATATTGAATAAGAACAATGAAGAAATTCCTGAACCGGAATTAGTAGCTACAGAGGAAGAATTAAGTGTATTTAAGAACTTCTTTAACGTAGAAGGTTTGGAAGACAATATTCAGGAAGTAGTTAAGGAACTTATTGCAGGTTATACACCTAACGGTAAGTCAACAGATGGTAATGTGGTTATTCTTGGCGAAGAAAAAACAGGAAAAACATCATTAGCAGTTGAAATCATAAAATTAGTAAATAAGAAACGTGGCAGACGTAACAGAAGATTGGCTAAGATTGATGCTACAGCACTTAACAAGAGAGGATTTAGAAATTCACTTAACAAATTACTTGGAAGTGATTTGATTGTTGAGAATGCAGAAAAGCTTGGTGCAATGATTTTAAGTGAAGTTGTGGACGTTTCAGGAATGTTTACTGACGATATGCTTATAATACTTGAAGGTGAAACTGAGCCAATGGAAAAAATGCTTAAGGACTCACCACGCTTATCAAAGGTATTTAACCACGTTATCCGTATTAAACAGTACGATATAAAGGAATGGGTTGAATACGGAAAAAGATATGCTAAGGACAAGGGATATGTAATGGAAGAACTGGCAAGTCTTGCCTTTTACAAGGCTATCGATGATTACTTTGGTGAACACAAGGGAATCGGAAGAGCTGATGTTGAGAAACTTGTAGATACAGCCATTGCTAATTCTCATAAACTTGGCAGAAAATTATCAGGTTTATTCTCATCAAATAAAAATGATGATGGATTATATATATTAATAGAATCAGACTTTATTTTTTAACACAGGAAAGGATGTAAAAATGGAAAATTTACAACTTGCAAAAATTGCAAACCAGGTACGTAAAGACATTGTAACAGGTGTTTACAATGCAAAATCAGGTCATCCGGGTGGATCTCTTTCAGCAGCAGATATGTTAACATTTTTGTATTTTGAAGAGATGAATGTATCACCTGAAAAGGCAAAAGATTCTAACAGAGACAGATTTGTATTATCAAAAGGTCATGTTGCACCTGCACTTTATAGTGTATTGGCAGAAAAAGGATATTTTCCAAGAGAAGATATCAAAACATTAAGAAAACCTACATCATACCTTCAGGGACACCCTGATATGAAGAAAATACCGGGAATCGATATGTCTTCAGGTTCATTAGGACAGGGAATCTCAACAGCAGTTGGTATGGCTATGGCAGGAAAGATGGACAATGCCGATTACAGAGTATATACAATGGTAGGCGACGGTGAAAGTGAAGAAGGTCAGGTTTGGGAAGCTTCAATGTTTGCCGGATTCAGAAAGTTAGACAATCTTGTAGTTATCGTTGATAACAACAACCTTCAGATTGATGGTGCAATCGATGAAGTATGTTCACCATACCCATTTGACAAGAAGTTTGAAGCATTTAATTTCCATGTAATTAAAATAAATGGACATGATTTTGATGAAATTAGAAGTGCTTTAAAAGAAGCAAGAGAAACTAAAGGTATGCCTACAGCTATTATTATGAATACTGTAAAAGGTAAGGGAGTTTCATTTATGGAGAATCAGGTTTCATGGCATGGTTCAGCTCCAAACGAAGAACAGTACAATATCGCTATGGAAGAATTAGAGAAAGCAGGTGAAGCATTATGTCAGAAGTAAAGAAAATCGCAACAAGAGACAGCTATGGAGACGCTTTAGTTGAATTAGGAAAAGAACATGACAATCTTGTTGTTTTAGATGCAGACCTTGCAGCAGCAACAAAGACAGGAAAGTTTAAAGCAGCTTTCCCTGAAAGATTTATTGATTGTGGTATAGCTGAATGTAACATGGTAGGTATTGCAGCAGGTATGTCAACATGTGGAAAAGTTCCTTTTGCAAGCACATTTGCTATGTTTGCAGCAGGACGTGCATTTGATCAGTTAAGAAATACAGTAGGTTACCCACATCTTAATGTAAAGATTGGTGCAACTCATGCAGGTATTTCAGTAGGTGAAGACGGTGCAACTCATCAGTGTAATGAAGATATTGCATTAATGCGTACAATCCCAGGAATGACAATTATTAACCCTTGTGATGATATTGAAGCCAAGCAGGCTGTAAAGGCAGCTTACGAAATGGAAGGACCTGTTTATTTAAGATTTGGTCGTCTTGCTACACCTATCATCAACAGTGAAGATTACAAATTTGAAATCGGTAAGGGTGTTAAATTAAAAGAAGGAACAGACGTTACTATTGTAGCAACAGGTCTTATGGTAGCAGCATCTTTAGAAGCAGCTAAGAATCTTGAAGCAGACGGAATTAATGCAGAAGTAATTAACATTCACACAATTAAGCCTTTAGATGAAGACATTATTGTTGAATCAGCTAAGAAAACAGGCAAGGTTATTACAGTTGAAGAACATTCAATTATTGGTGGTTTAGGTAGTGCAGTATGTGATTGCTTAAGTGCTAAATATCCTGTTAGCGTTTCAAAGATTGGTGTTGAAGATGTGTATGGACATTCAGGTCCTGCAGTGGAATTATTAAAAGAATTTGGTCTTGACGCAGAAGGAATTTACAATAAAATTAAAAAAATCATGGCATAGTTTTAAATTCTTAAAAGATAACATATTTTAAAAACAAGTGAGTTTTGGGCAGAAAATTCACCAAATTGATTAATAACTGAAATGGAAAATTAGCGTAGGGTTAATTTTTAAAAGTTTAAAATTAATAATTTTAATAACCGGTTTTAAATTATTAATGAGAAAACTAATTATTTAAGTTATGTCAAAATCACAGTTGCTTTTTTAAAAAATGATGTTATACTAGCCATTGTTAAACGAAATGCAAGGGAGCAGACGTAAAAAGTCTTGCTCTCTTTTTCTTTTGTTTTAGGTTAAAAAGTTAAGTAGGAGCTAACGGATTAGCCAAAGGATTTAAGAAATTAAATCAGACAAAAGATAAGTTTTTCAATGAAGAAAGCAATCCCCTTTTAAGTAAATAAAGTTAAGTTCATAGAATTACGACAACAAAGTTGGAGTGATTTATGAAGGGATAATATTTACAATGCTTTCTTAAGTAAAATAATAGGACAATGGAAAAGAATGGAGGAAGGAACTATGAACGCACAGGAAATTTTACAGGAAGCTACAAACAGTAGCTTTGCAATTTGGTTCTTAATTGGTGCCGGTTTAGTATTCTTTATGCAGGCTGGTTTCGCAATGGTTGAAACAGGATTTACAAGAGCAAAGAATGCAGGCAACATTATTATGAAGAACCTGATGGACTTTTGTATTGGTACATTAATGTACATCATTTTAGGTTTTGGTTTGATGATGTCAGAAGATTATGTAATGGGAATTATAGGTGTTCCAAATCTTGATATCTTCACAAACTATAACAGTTTTAACTGGTCACAGTTCGTATTTCAGTTAGTATTTTGTGCCACAGCTGCAACAATCGTTTCAGGAGCTATGGCAGAAAGAACAAAGTTCAGTGCTTACTGTATTTACTCAGGAGCAATAAGCTTGATTGTATATCCAATTGAAGCCGGCTGGGTATGGAACTTAGGAGGCAACGGTTGGTTACAGCAGTTACATTTCGTTGATTTCGCAGGTTCGGCAGTAATCCACTCAGTTGGTGGTATGGCAGCTTTAGTTGGAGCAATAATTGTTGGACCACGAATTGGTAAGTATACAAAGAGATCTAATGGCTCAATAAGATCAAATGCCATTGCAGGTCACTCAATAACACTTGGAGCACTTGGTTGTTTCATACTTTGGTTTGGATGGTATGGATTCAACGGTGCAGCAGCTACTAATGTAGATAGCTTAGCATCAATCTTTATGAATACAACAATCGCTCCTGCAACAGCAACAGTAGTTTGTATGTTATTTACTTGGATTAAAGATGGAAAACCTGATGTTGGTATGTGTTTGAATGCTTCACTTGCAGGTTTGGTAGGTATCACAGCAGGTTGTGCTTCAGTTGATACAATTGGTGCATTAATAATTGGTGCTGTATCAGGTATCTTGGTTGATGTAGTGGTTGAAGTACTTGATAAGAAGTTCCACATTGATGACCCTGTTGGTGCCGTTGGTGTTCACTGGGCAAACGGTGTTTGGGGAACAATTGCTGTTGGTTTATTTGCAACAGGCAGAGGCGATACAGTACAGGCTTTCGCAGATGGTTCAACATACGCAGGTTTGTTCTATGGTGGTGGAGCAAAACTTTTAGGAATCCAGATTTTAGGTATTGTTGCAATTGATGTTTATGCAGCAGTAATGATGACAATAGTGTTCCAGTTAATTAAGCATACAATAGGACTTAGAACAACAGCAGAAGAAGAAATCATTGGTATGGATATTTCAGAACATGGTCTTGCATCAGCATATGCAGACTTCCTTCCGGCAGCACCATCATATGCAGGTGAGAGCGAAGGCTCAGTTGATTTATCTGATGTAAAACCAGTAGCACTTACACTTGGAGAAAGAGCAGAAGGCAGATATACGAAAGTATCTATTATCTGTCCTGAAGAACGATTTGGAGTTCTTCGTGATACAATGAACGCCATCGGAGTAATGGGTATGACAGTTTCTCAGGTAATGGGATGTGGTGCTGAAAAAGGAAAGACAGGTAGATACAGAGGTGTATCAACAACAATGAACCTTTACAGAAAGGTACAGGTTGACATCGTGGTATCAACAGTTGATCCGGGACTTGTAGTAGCTGCTGCAAGAAAAGCACTTAATACAGAACACTATGGCGATGGTAAGATTTTCGTAACAAATGTAGAAGATGTTATGAGAGTTCGTACAGGAGAAGTTGGTGTAGAAGCATTAGCTTACAAGAATGAAAGAAAATAACAGATAATTGATAACAGCTATGGATGTAGTTGGAAATACAGATAGAATTTGAGTTTACAGAACTATTAGATAACAACGATATTTTGGAACTCTGTTCTTAAATATATATTTTACTTAATCTCATTAAAAGGGCCGGTGGGAAACCACCGGCTCCTTTTAGAATTTATCCCAATGGTGCTTCCCCCAAATCATCCAGTGTAATATTTAAATCGATGATTTTTTGATTATTTTCAAGACCAAATATAATAATGCTGTCTCTTTTGATTTTCGGATAAAGTATGCCATTGTTTGAAAGGTGAAGCAGGCGGTTGGCTTCATCCAAAGTCAGCTGCATTGCAAGTGCAAGGGCAATAACTTTGTCGCGGGATGGTGTTTTTGAACCATCAAAGATTTGGTAGCCGTAGTTTTTTTGGATGTTTGAATCAGTGATTACCTGAGCTTTTGTCAGACCTTTTTCATCTAAAAGTTGAGTTAGATATTCATGAAAACTTATGTTACTAATATTTGAATCATTGTCAGTTAAATAAGAATTTATGTCATTAGAGTTTTGTAAAATTTTAAGAAGCTGGTCTGTAGTTTTTTGTGATTTGTCATTATTAAAATTTGAAAAATTATTTGAATTCATTATAAATATCCTTTCCCCATATTAAAAAATGTGTCGAATAATGATATTATATACGTAATACTGTTAAATTAACAGACTTTTATATAAGGGAATATTATAGAAAATGGACTTTAAGGAAAATTATTATTTTGAAAAATACGAACAACTGGCAGTTTTGGCGGACACGCAAAAGTGCAAGACTATTTTGTCAAGAAATACAGATACTAATGAAATAGTGGTGTTTAAGGTAATGGACAAACACGGTTTGGATGTGTACGACAGGCTGAAAGATTTGGATAATAGCAACATTGTTGATGTAATGGATTGTTTTTTACATGAAGACAAATGTGTGGCTGTTGAAGAGTTTGTTAATGGAAAAAGATTATGTGATGTTCTGCAGAAAAATATTCCAGTGGAAGTAATTGTTGATTACGTAAGGCAGATTTGCAACGGCTTAAAAGAAGTCCATAACAAAAATATTGTACACAGGGATTTGCAACCTAAAAATATAATTGTGGACAGACACAATCATATTACAATCATTGATTTTGATATTGCAAGAATTAGAAAAGAAGAAGCCGATAGTGACACAGAATTTCTTGGAACGGTGGGCTATGCATCACCTGAGCAGTTTGGTTTTGCCCAGACAGACAAGCGAAGCGACATTTATTCCTTGGGCGTGCTTATTGGCGATATGGTCAAGCCTTATGCTAAAACCGTTAGGGAGGTCTCGGGGGAAGAAATTGTGTACACCGGTACCAGTCTTACATTAGAAGAGCACAAGATAGTTGAAAGACTTGTGAAAATGAGCAGGAAATGTACTGAGATAGCTCCCGAAAAAAGATATAAGTCAATTGAAGAAATTGAAAAAAATTGAAATATATTAAACTCTACAATCAGGATATTTTAGAACCGGATGAATTAGAAGAATTAAGCTTTAGGGGGATAATCAGAACCGTTCCGGGATTTAGGAAAAATAATATTTTGCACAAGATAATTGCAATAATAATGTATGTATCTGTTTTTGCAACATACATTGAAATAGGAACAAGCGTAATAAATGTCAAAAAAGGCTATAAATGGCTATGTGTTATTTTAAGCGAAATGTGTTGGATTATTCCATATATATATTTGACAAACATAGGGGATGTTGTTTATAGAATAAGAAAAAGAAAATTTAAGTACAAATTTTTTGAATATTTAAACAGAATAGGGATAGCATTGGTAATATGGTTGGCTATTTTAATAATTTTGTCAATTATAACTTTAAAATAAAAGTATGCCGCCAGCATAACAAAACAAAAGTGGAAAAGTGTAGAATAATGTAAGAAGAAGGAGGTATTATATTATGAAGACTTGGAAACTGGTATCAGGAATACTGTCAATAATTATGTTTGTATTTGTAACATTTCAGTCATGTGCAGCAGGCATAAGCAACAGTATAGAGGACAATGGAGAAGTTGGCGGAAGCGCAGGAATCATTGTTGCAATTATGTTATTGGCAGGTGGAATTGTATCAATAGCCACACGTAATTCAAAAGGCAAAGGCGGAAATATCGCAGTAATCGTATTATTTGGATTGGGCGCAATCATGGGATTCACAATGGCTGGAAGCTACACAGACCTTATAATCTGGGCAGCTTGGTGTGCAATCTGTGCAGTATTAGCACTTATCTCAATGATAAAAAAGCCAAAACAGATAGAAGAAAACTAATAAAAACTGCTATTTTAAAACAAATCCGAGGACAACGGATTAAATTAAAAGAACTTATACCAATGTAAAAAGGGGAATACCTCTCGTTATATGGATAAGTTCTTTTTTATTGTTCATTTTATGTAGCGTGGAGAATTTTTTTGGTGGCAAACAATAGGCAACTTTTTGAAATTTTGCGAGCATAGCGTAAGGCAAAAAACAACTGTTTGAGCCGTAGGCGAGTTTTGTTTTTTGTCTTACAATAGGCGGCGGAGCAAAATGATAAAAGTAACGTGTTTGCCACCAAAAAAATTCCCCACGCGAATCAAAAAATGTACTAAAAAAGGAGGCATAATATGGATATTTTTGATATTGTAGGCCCGATTATGGTTGGCCCTTCAAGTTCCCATACGGCAGGTGCCGTAAGAATAGGATATATTGGGGGCAAGTTGTTAGGGGAGCCGGTTAAGAAAGCCAAGATTTTATTGTATGGTTCTTTCCTTGCTACAGGTGAAGGCCACGGAACTAAGAAGGCTATAGTTGCAGGTTTGCTTGGCATGGAGCCGGATGATTACCGTATTTCCGACAGCTTCAATATAGCCAAGGAGAAAGATATGAAAATTGAGTTTGGTGAGGCAAAGCTTAATGAAGGTCATCCTAATTCAGTGTTGTTAAGATTAGAAGGAATCAATGGCAACAAAATAGAAGTTTTGGGGCAATCTATAGGTGGATCAAGAATAAATATTGCCCAAATTGATGGTATTGATACTAATTTTTCAGGAGAATGTCCTACCCTTATTGTTCATAATATGGATCAGCCGGGGCACGTGTCGGAGGTTACTTCCATGCTTGCCTACAAGTCGGTAAACATTGCGACTATGCAGCTATACAGGTCGGCAAAAGGTGGCAATGCGGTTATGGTAGTTGAATGCGACCAGCAGATTCCAAAGGAAGGAATCGAATGGTTGAAGCACGTTGAAGGAATACTAAAGGTAACTTATTTTGCAGGAATATAAATTAAGGACGGAGAGTTTATGTTTTATTATCATACATTAAAAGAGTTAGAAGATTTAGTTAATGAAAATAAATTAGAAGTGTGGCAGGTTATTGAACAGTCTGATATGGAAGAAAACGGAAGGACTAAAGAGCAGTCCTACGAAAAAATGTTAAATATGTATTTGGCAATGAAAGAGGCTGACAAAAATTATAATGGAAATTTAAAGTCAGCCAGCAAAAGAGCCGGTGGAGATGGAGAAAAAATTCACAGATATAATGTAGCTAACAAAAATATTTGCGGAAAATTTATTGGAAATGTTATGGAAAAAGCAATTAAGATGGGCGAGTCAAATGCCTGTATGCGAAGAATTGTTGCGGCACCTACGGCCGGTGCCTGTGGAGTTTTGCCTGCGGTACTTATTAGTTATCAGGAAGAATATAATTTAAGTGATGATGAAATGGTTAAGGCAATGTACGTTGCTGCCGGAATTGGCAAAGTTATAGCAGAGAATGCTTTTATTGCGGGAGCTGCAGGAGGCTGTCAGGCTGAAATAGGTTCAGCAAGTGCAATGGCAGCCGGAGCTTTAGCTTTTCTCCAGAAAGGAACAGTTAAACAGATTGTAAATGCAGCAGCACTTTCACTTAAAAACATGTTAGGGCTTACTTGTGATCCGGTAAAGGGATTAGTAGAAGTTCCATGTATTAAGAGAAACTCATATGGTGCTGTTAATGCAGTAACATCTGCTCAACTGGCTATGGCGGGTATAGAAAGTGCAATTACACCTGATGATGTAATTGACAGTATGCGTCGTATTGGAAATAGCATGCCGGCATGTTTAAAAGAAACAGGAACAGGTGGACTTGCAGTAACAGAATCAGCCAATAAATATTTGGGAAAATAGTATCATAAATAATTAAACAAGTAATAATTATGTAAATTAATTGATAAATGTACATTGATTTTTATTATAAAATTATATACAAAATTTTTTGAAAAGTAGCATTATAAGGCGGTAAGTGGTATTATATTGGACATAACTGCCCAGGCAGAAATAGCTTAGAACTATTAAGGAGGGACAATGAGAGCTAGTGGAATTTTATTACCTGTTTCAAGTTTACCGGGAAAATATGGAATAGGATGTTTTTCAAAAGAAGCATATGATTTTGTGGATGTTTTGGAAAAAGCAAATCAAAAATACTGGCAGATATTGCCTATAGGGCCAACAAGCTACGGAGATTCACCATATCAGTCATTTTCTACTTTTGCGGGAAATCCTTATTTTATTAGTTTGGAAAAATTAATAGAAGAGGAATTACTTACAGAGGAAGAATGTAATTCTGTTGATTTTGGTGAGAATAATGAATATATTGATTATGAAAAATTATATAACGGCAGATTTAATCTTCTAAAAAAGGCTTACAAGAGAAGTAATCCGGAGGATGAAGGTTTTAAGAAGTTTGTAGAAGAGAACGGATTTTGGATTGAAGATTATGCCATGTTTATGACTATAAAGGCAGAGCATAATGGGGAAAGCTTTGAATTGTGGGAAGATGAAATTAGAGTAAGAAAGCCAGAAGCAATGGAAAGATATAGGGAAAAGTTTAAGGATGAAATTCTTTTCTATAAATTTATTCAGTTTAAGTTTTATGAGCAATGGTTTAAATTAAAGGAATATGCAAATGATAAGGGAATAAAAATTATTGGAGATATTCCAATTTATGTTGCCTATGACAGTGCGGATGTATGGGCAAATCCTGAATTATTCCAAATGGATGAAGAGGTTAAGCCTATATCTGTTGCAGGTTGCCCACCGGATGCTTTTTCTGCAGATGGACAGCTTTGGGGAAATCCTGTTTACAAGTGGGATTATCATAAGCAGACAGGTTATACATGGTGGATTAAGAGAATTGAAAATAGCACAAAGCTTTATGATGTAATAAGAATAGATCATTTCAGAGGCTTTGATGAATATTATGCAATTCCTGCCGGTTCAAAGAATGCTGTAATCGGTAAATGGGAAAAAGGTCCGGGAATGGATTTGTTTGATGTCGTAAAAGAGAAGCTTGGAGAGATTAGCATTATTGCAGAGGATTTAGGTTATATAACAGATAGCGTACGACAGCTTGTAAAAGACAGCAATTTTCCGAATATGAAAGTATTAGAATTTGCTTTTGATGCAAGAGATTCTTATGAACCTTGCGAATACCTTCCTTTTACTTACTACAATAATTGTGTTGTATATACAGGAACACATGACAACGAAACTTTATTAGGTTGGCTGAAACATATAAATGATTACACGTTAGGATACATAAAAGATTACATAGGTAGAGACATACCTGTTGGTCAGGAAATGGTAGATGAAATAATAAGACTTGCTCATTCATCAGTGGCAGATTTATGTATCATTCCACTTCAGGACTACTTAGGACTTGGAAATGAAGCAAGAATAAACACACCATCAACCTTAGGTGATAACTGGAAATGGCGTGTTACGAAGGATAAGTTGACAGACAAAGTAGTAGATAAGATTAGAAAATATACAAATGTGTATAGAAGGTAAAAAATGGAGGTACAGTATGAAGATTACATTAAAGAAAATTTTAATTTTTCCAATTTATTTATGTTACTATGTTATTACCGAATGGATTTTGGCGTTAGGAACAAAAGATCCTTGGGATAAAATGTGGAAATGGGCAGAAAAGTAAATGGTTAAAAACTAATGAAATGTATAAAAAAGCAAGAATACAAGTAGCATTTAGCTTATGGCAGAAGCGGAACCTAGTATTCTTGCTTTTATTATTGGAATTACATACTTTATTTCTTATTAACTCTCCACTCCAACGGATCTTTTTCAGGTCTTGCAAATGCTTCTTCAGTTGATATTCCATCAGAAGCACCATTAGCCTCAGAACCGTCAGTAATCTGTGTGTCTTCGTTAACTGACAATGTATCAAGAGAAGTCTTTAGCAATATAGAAGCTTCATCTTTTGAAATGTTCATAGCTTTGGCAAGTTCGTCTAATTCAGGTACACGACCAAGTTTCTCACTTAAATTCTTAGTAACTTCGTCAAGTCTGTTAAGTTTGTCAGCAAGATGCTGCCCAATTCTGTCTGAGTTAATCTGAACATTAACAGTATTCTTAATTGCATCTTCAATTCTACCTGAAATAAATGAATGGAAATCGCCAACAGATTCTGTGTAATCAGAAACTGCAAGCATTAAACCAACATTACCCTCTTGAATTAAGTCTCCAAAGTTAACGCCTTTTCCACGATGACTTTCAGCAATTTTTGCAACTAAAGAAAGATTAGCTTCAACAATCTTAGATGAAACGGAAGTATCACCGGCTAAAAGCTTGTCAATTAAATCAGCCTCTTCATCTTTTGAAAGATTAGGAAGGGCTTCCATTTCTTCCATATACATCTTAATAAAAGATAATTCTTCTTCTGATTCAACATGGTTAGAAACAGAAACAGTTTCAGAAATAGTTTCATCGGCCGAAGTTTCAGGAGCGTCATCAGCCAAAGGATTATTGGCTGGTGGAGTAAATCCCTCAACCTCAACTTTATTAAGGGCAAGATAGTCGTAAATAAACTGATACTGGCTATCATCATCAATTAAATCTTTAAAATATAATTTTACATCATCCATTGTTACATGGTTAGCATTGGCAGCAGCAAAGTCTACCAATGAAGTAAGAGCTTCATTAAATAATATTTTTTTATCCATTTTACACCTCGTCTATAATAAATAAATGATACATAAAAGCCTTGCAAAAATCAAGGATAATGGGTAACATTTAATATAGTAAAAATTATAGCAGAATAATTAGGGGATTAAAATGGAACAAATATTAAAAAAAATATATAAAAGCAGAATTTTCGGACTTATAAGCATACTGTTTTTTATTGCAGTGTGTATGGGAATAGGAGCTTTTGCAGCCTACGTTAAACACGTTTCCAATCCGACGGAGCAGGCGGTTACATATTTTAGAGCTTTTATGCAACAGGATTATGACACAATGTACAATCTTTTGGACAAGAAAGACGGCTACTATATTAGCAAGGACAGATACAAGGAAATAATGCAGAAAACAAGAGAATCAATGACAATAGATTCTTACAAGATTAACGATCCTAGAAAAGAAGACGGACAATATGTGGTAACGATTGAATGCACAGATGATGAGACGGATAGCTCTCAGAATATGAATATTTATTTAAATAAGAAGATGCATCTGCCTAAGTTAAAGCCTGACTACAAGGTAGATATTGAAAAAATGCTAGTTAAAAATCTTACAATAAAGATTCCACAGGGAGACAAGCTTACAATTGCAGGAATTGAAATTACAGATAAAGACGCAAATATTACAACAGAAAATAATATTCAAATATATAATTTTAAGGCTATTTTAAATGGAAATTATAAAATAACATGTGAGAATGAATATTGTGCAAAAAATACACTTGCAAATGTTATAAAAAAAGATATGGAAGTGGATTTGACAAAGAGTTGGTACACAGCAAATGACCGGTACACTTCAAAAATAACAAACAGCGTTACGGATTTTATGAATAAATATTATAGTGCCGCAAGAAACAGAAGCAAAAGCGATAAAAAACTTATGGCATTTGCAGATGACAAAAAGCTTCAAAAATCCGTATCAAAAACAGTAGAAGAAACAATGTCAGGTCTTTATTGGTCGGATAAGAAGAACATAGACAAGTACAAGGTATCTGATTTTAAAATTAAGGATTTGAATAGTACAATAAAATACCACAGTAAAAGTAAAGATTTTCAGGTAACATCTACATACAACTATGACTACACATGTACAACTGACATTGCAACATATACAAGTTATGTGTATAAATATTCAGGAAGTTGTAAGGCAACATTGAAGATTACGTACAGTATGGACAATGGAAATCTTAAAATTAAGAATGTTAAATTAAGTGAAAAACAAAAAAGAAAATAATTTGAAGGAAAAATCAAATAAAAATTTAAACAAAAAAATTGAAGACAAAATAAAAAATGATTCAAGGAAATAATGGAGGAAACTATGTCAAAAGAAATTTGGAGACCGGGAAATATGTTATATCCCCTTCCATCTGTTTTGGTTACGGTGGCAGATGATGAGGGAAATGATAATGTGTTGACAGTTGCGTGGACAGGAACGGTATGCTCAGACCCGGCAATGGTTTACGTTTCAGTAAGACCTTCAAGATACTCACATCATATGATAAAAGAAACAGGGGAATTTGTAATCAATCTGACAACAGAAGAATTGGCATATGCCACAGATTATTGTGGAGTAAAGTCAGGTAAGGATGAGGACAAGTTTAAGAATGCATCATTAACAAAAGAACCTGCAAAATATGTTAAGGCACCTTTGATTAAGGAAAGTCCTGTAAACATTGAATGCCGGGTAACAGATGTTGTTCCATGTGGCAGTCACGATATGTTTGTGGCGAAAGTACTTTGCGTACACGCGGACAAAAAATATATGGACGAAAATGGAACATTTAGTCTTGAAAAGGCAAAGCCGATTGTATATTCTCACGGCTGGTATTATGGTCTTGGTAAAAAAATAGGCAAGTTTGGATATTCTGTAATTAAGAAAAAAGCAGCAAAAAAGAGATACAGAAAAAACAAATAAATATTCAAAAATGTCTAAAGATTAGTTTGACAGATAAAGAGAAATTAATTTGCCAAGCAAGAATGAAAAATAATTTAATCAAAATAACTGTTTAAGGATGGCAATATATGGGAATAATATTTCATATTGATGTAAATTCAGCTTATTTAAGTTGGACAGCAGTAAAGTTGCTTAAAGAAGCAACAAAAGATGAAAAGAAAATCGACATACGAAATATTCCTGCCATCATAGGCGGTGACAGGGAAAAGCGACACGGAATAGTTTTGGCAAAATCCATCTCCGCAAAAAAGTTTGGAATAGTTACAGGTGAGCCTATAGCCAATGCGTTGCAAAAGTGCCCTAACATACTGATTGTTCCGCCGGAGCACGGTTATTACAATGAACAAAGCCATAAACTAATGAATTTGCTTAGAACATTTACACCTGACATTGAGCAGGTAAGCGTGGATGAGTGCTATATGGATTTTTCGGGAATACAAAACGAGTATCCATCGCCATTAGCATGTGCGTACAAAATAAAAGACACAGTAAAAGAGAAACTTGGCTTCACCGTAAACGTAGGAATATCCGATGTGAAAGTTTTGGCAAAAATGGCATCAGATTTTACTAAGCCTGACAAAGTTCATACATTATATAGAAGAGAAATAAAAGAAAAAATGTGGCAACTACCTGTTGAAGAACTCTATATGGCAGGTAAATCAAGTGTAAACACGTTGCACAAACTTGGAATATACAATATTGGCCAACTGGCAACAAGCCCTGAATATATTTTGGAGGCGCACCTGAAAAAGCATGGAAAAATACTTTGGGAATACGCCAATGGAATAGATAAAAGTGTGGTAAATACCAAGCGTGAAGAACTAAAAGGAGTGGGCAACTCCATCACATTGCCATATGACCTTGATAATATGGAAGAAATAGAAAAAATCTTACTTCAACTGTCAGAAAAAGTAGCTGGTAGACTTCGAAAAGGAAAACAAATGGCAAAAACAGTAGCTGTAGAAGTGAAATATAACGACTTCATAAAAGCATCAAGGCAGACAACACTTGATAGATGCACAGACTCAGGCACAGAAATATACCAGCTCTCAAAAGAACTTTTTAGAGAACTTTGGGAAAAAGACGGAAACAAAAGCGTGCGCCTGCTTGGAATACGAACCGCCAACTTAGAAGAACAGGGAGCCTTAGAACAAATGTCCATAATGGACATAATGGCGCAAACCACAAAAAAACAACAAAACGCCACAACCAACATATCCAGAGAAAAAATGAAAAAACTGGACAAGGCACTAGATGCCATCAAAAACAAATACGGCGAGGACAAAATAAAAAGAGCAAGCCTGTTAGCTGAGCAAACAGTAGACATGAAAAACAAAAAATATTATGAAGAATAACAAAAAACAAAAGCAAAAAATTTAAGTAAGATTATAAAATAAAAGATACAAACAGAAAAAACAAACAATTTGGCAATGGAAGATGGTAGCAATTTTGACAACAAAAGGAGACTGAAATGAAAAAAAACATTGTATTAATAGGTATGCCGGGAGTAGGAAAAAGCACAATAGGAGTAATAATTGCAAAAATACTGGGATATCAGTTTATAGATGCTGACCTTGTAATTCAGGAGCAGTACGGCAAACTTTTGAAAGAAATCATAGCTGAGCGTGGAACAGAGGGCTTTGTTCAGGTAGAAAATGACGTGAACAAGTCATTGAATCCTGAGAAGGCAGTAATTTCCACAGGAGGAAGCGTTGTTTACTGCACAGAGGCAATGGAACATTTATCAGAAATAGCAACAATAGTTTATTTAAAATTAGACCTATACTCTTTAGAGAGAAGATTAGGAAATCTTAAGCAGCGTGGGGTGGTTTTAAAGGAAGGACAGACATTAAAGGACCTTTATGATGAAAGATGTCCTTTATATGAAAAATATGCTGATATTGTGATTAGCGAAAATCATTGTTCTGTTGAAAAAACAGTTGATAAGGTTGTAACAAAATTACGTCAGAGGGGATTTTAGAACAAATTATATAATTTGCTAAAACAAAAAATACATACGGATATTAGCTAAAAGAATAGAACATTTATTTTTAGGGGGATAAAATAATGTTTATTAATAAAAAATCACATAAAAGCGCTTTCGTCTGCATAGCAGTATTTATGGTGACTATGATTATGATTTTGACTTTTTACCAATTGGCAGTTGAAATATATGCATATGGATTTATTGCAAAAAATAATGACTACCGGGAGAAAGAGAGTACAGCAAAGGTTCTAACATTAAAAGGAAATCATAAAGCTATTAACATAGAAAATATAAATGTTAATAGCAAAACAAAAGTTATTAACAAGAAAAATATAAATGTTAATAATTTCGTCTTGAAAAAACCGGTAAAGGGTGGAATTACCACATCAGGTTTTGGAGATACAATTTCAAGAACTGCAAGTCATAATGGACACGATTGGGCTGTTAATACAGGCACAAAGGTGAGAGCGGCAGCAGAGGGCGTGGTTGAATTGGCTTATTTTAGTGAAAGTTATGGTTATAATATTTTGATTAATCATAATAACGGGTTCAAAACCAGATATGCCCACCTTTCGGAAGTGAAAGTTTCAAAGGGAGAAAAAGTTGAACAAAGTCAGGTCATAGCACTTAGCGGTTCCACAGGGTTTAGCACTGGACCACATCTTCACTTTGAAGTTGTAAAGGATGGAAAAAGGGTTAATCCTATTGAGTATGTTAGTAACAGGTAACACATTTTGAAAATTATCATAATGTAATAATATAGTAAAGCACAATTTATAAAAATTGACCAAAAAAATCGCTGAAATTTATATATATTGTGCTTTTATTATGTTTACAAAGATAGATATTGTGCTATAATTGTGTAGATATACAAAGATAATTATTGGTGGGAGAGGGCTTAATTGTGACCAATCCCTGTTTGATATAAAATATACATATATACCGGGAGTAAAGAATGGAACGTTTTGTAATAAAAGGTGGAGTAGCACTTAATGGCGAAGTTGAAATAGGCGGAGCAAAGAATGCTGCATTAGGATTACTTGCTGCAGCAATAATGACAGATGAAGACGTGACAATAGAGAATTTGCCTGATGTTAGTGATATTAATCAGTTGATAGATGCTATTGCAAACATTGGAGCAACAGTTAATAGAATAGATAGACATACAGTAACAATTAACGGAAAAACAATTAGAACACATGTAGTAGAATATGAGCAAATGAGAAAGATTAGAGCTTCATATTATCTGCTTGGTGCTCTTTTGGGCAAGTTTAACAAGGCAGAGGTTGCTCTTCCGGGTGGATGCGCAATCGGTAGCAGACCTATTGACTTGCATCTTAAGGGATTTAGAGCTTTGGGAGCAGATGTTATTACTGATCATGGTATGGTTAATGCTCAGGCGGAACGTTTAGTTGGAAACCATATCTTTTTTGACACATCTTCTGTTGGAGCAACAATTAATGTTATGCTTGCAGCAGTTAGGGCAGAAGGAAAGACAGTAATTGAGAATGCGGCTAAGGAACCTCATGTAGTAGATATTGCCAATATGCTTAACAGTATGGGAGCTAATGTAAGAGGTGCCGGAACTGACAAGATTAGAATTGAAGGTGTTCGTGAACTTCACGGAACAGTATATTCAACTATTCCTGACCAGATTGAGGCAGGTACATTTATGTGTGCTGCAGCAGCTACAGGTGGGGAAGTTTTGATTAAGAATGTTATTCCTAAACATTTAGAGTGTATTTCAGCTAAGCTTATTGAAATGGGATGCACAGTTATAGAATATGATGACGCAGTACGCGTTAAGGCAGGAGATTTCATTAGAAGTGCAAAGATTAAGACTTTGCCTTATCCGGGATTTCCTACAGATATGCAACCACAGATGGCAGTTGTTCTTACAATGGCCAACGGTAGCAGTACAGTAACAGAAAGTATTTTTGAAAACAGATTTAAATATGTAGATGAATTGACACGTATGGGTGCAATAATGAAGGTAGAAGGCAATACAGCATTTATTACAGGTGTTGGAAGTCTTGCAGGGGCGCAGGTTGCAGCGCCAGACCTTAGAGCAGGAGCAGCACTTGTTATTGCAGGCATGGCAGCTAACGGATTTACAGTAGTAGATGACATTGTTTATATCCAGAGAGGTTACGAAAGATTCGAAGAGAAGCTTTCAGGTCTTGGAGCAATTATTGCAAAAGTAGATTCTGAAAAAGAAGAGCGCAAGTTTAAATTAAAGGTTGGATGATTACTTGATTAAAAATAATCAATAAAACTGATTAAAATTGTCACTACACAAACAAATTTGCGTATGTTAATATTAGACCATCCTAAAAATAAAAAGGCTTTGAAAAGGAATAGTAGTTGTTAAGTGGTTAACAGAGAGCTGTCGGGAGGTGTAAGACAGCAGAAGCGATGCAATGAACTCACCTTGGAGCTGCCGGCTGAATGGTTTGGATAGTAGGACTGACTAAATAATCTTATTATTTCAAGAGTAGGCTTGGACGGATTCCACCGTTAAAGGGAGCGGATGTCAAAGGCATCCTTAGAGAGCATGTATAACATGAAGCAGAGTGGTACCGCGTAGGTAGAGAATACGTCCCTGCATTTCCTAATTGGAAGTGCAGGTTTTTTTTCGTTCTGACTGGCGAGAAAGTTAGCAAGCGAACTATTTAGTATATTAAGAACCTACCAAATCTTGACATAAGGAAACTAAAAATATATTATTTAATTGATTGAAAAGGAGATTTTAAGATGAATTTTGGAAAGTATAAAAGACAGTATTTTATGCCACCTACACCAACATATGATTGGGTTAAGAAAGAATATATAGATAAAGCACCTATTTGGTGTAGTGTAGACTTAAGAGACGGAAACCAGGCACTTATAGAGCCAATGAGTTTAGATGAAAAATTAGAGTTTTTCCGGATGTTAGTTAAGATTGGCTTTAAAGAGATTGAAGTAGGTTTCCCTGCAGCATCAGAAACAGAATATAATTTTATGAGAGCCCTAATTGAACGTGACATGATTCCCGATGATGTTACTGTTCAGGTTTTAACACAGGCAAGAGAACATATTATTAAGAGAACTTTTGAAGCAGTAAAAGGTGCAAAGCACGCAGTTATTCACTTATATAACTCAACATCCGTGGCACAGCGTGAACAGGTATTTAAAAAGAGTAAAGATGAAATAAAGAAGATTGCTGTTGACGGAGCAGAATTATTACAGAAACTTGCTAATGAAGTAGAAGGAAACTTTTCATTTGAATATAGCCCTGAAAGTTTTTCAGGCACAGAAATGGATTATGCATTGGAAGTTTGTAATGCAGTGCTTGACGTTTGGAAACCAACACAGGATAACAAGGTTATTATTAACTTACCTGCAACAGTTGAAAATGCCATGCCACATGTTTTTGCAACTCAGATTGAATATATGCATAAGAATTTAAAATATCGTGATGCGGTAACTATTTCAGTTCATCCTCACAATGATAGAGGTTGTGGTGTTGCAACTGCAGAATTAAGTGTTTTGGCAGGAGCAGACAGAATTGAAGGTACTTTATTTGGAAATGGTGAAAGAACAGGTAATGTCGATATAGTTACTTTGGCTATGAATATGATTTCACACGGTGTTGATCCACATCTTGATTTTAGCAATATGCCGGAAATCTGTGAAATGTATGAACGTGTTACAAGAATGAAAGTTGGACCACGTCAGCCATATGCAGGCGATTTGGTATTTACAGCATTTTCAGGTTCACATCAGGATGCTATTTCAAAGGGAATGGCTTGCAGAGCAGAAAGCAAAGACGAAACATGGACAGTTCCATATTTACCAATTGATCCTGTAGATGTAGGAAGAACATATGATTCTGACGTTATCAGAATTAATAGCCAGTCAGGAAAAGGTGGCGTAAGCTATATCTTAAAACAGAGCTATGGTTTATCCTTACCTGAAAAGATGAGAGAAGAAGTTGGATATTCAGTTAAAGATGTTTCAGATAAGGAACATAAGGAATTATCACCTGCTTGGGTTTATCAGATTTTTGAAGATAAATATATTAATGATAATAGCGTATTTAGTGTTCCTGAAACACATTATGTTCAGAGGAATGGAATTGTTGCAGAAGTAACAATTGCACAGAATGAAGGAACAAGAGTTGTTAAGAGTACAGGTAATGGTAGACTTGATGCGGTAAGTAATGCATTTAAACAGTATTTTGATATTAGTTATGAATTATCAGTATACGAAGAGCATTCATTATCAAGAGGTTCATCATCTAAGGCTGTTTCTTATGTGGGAATAAGCTGTAATGGTAAGATGTATTGGGGCGTTGGTATCGATGAAGATATAATAAAGTCATCTATTTATGCACTTACAGTTGCTGTTAACCAATTGGTTGCAGCATCAGGTGAAAAAAAGTTTCAGGATGAACGATTAACTGAGATTTTGAATTATATTAATACTAATTATCTTACAGTAACATTAGATGAGTTAGAAGAACAGTTCCATCTTTCAAAGCCTTATTTGTCAAAATATATAAAGGAAAAATCCGGAAAAACTTTCGGTGAATTAGTTAAGAATGTTCGTATGAAGAAAGCAAGAACTTTATTAAAGGGTGGCAATATGACAGTTGAATCTATTGCTGAAAAGGTTGGATATCAAAATGTGGAACATTTTACAAGATTATTTAAAAAGAAATATGGAATGACACCTGTTCAATTCCGTAATGAAGAAAAATAATCGGTGTAATGTTATTGATGATATACCATCGTATATCGGTGTTTAAAGTGTATTGAGAGCGATGTATTATCGTATAAAAATATTTTAAAGAATATTTTGAATTTTAATGTAATTATATATTAAATGTGATAAAATGGTGTCAGGGTAATAAAACGGACACCATTTTTTCAATTTAAGGAGGATAAAAAGATGAAAACAATTAAAACTAAGGTAGTAGCTATTATGCTTGTTTTAGCATTAGCATTAACAGGGTGTGTCACACAGAAGTCAACAGTAGTTATTAACAGCGACGGAAGTGCTAGGATGACTACAAACATTAAAGTTGACAAACAGGCAGCTATTCAGGCCTACATTAAGATGATGAAGTCACAGGGACAGACTGTATCAGAAGCTGAAGTAACAGCTTTGATTACATTAATGCTACCAAAATTAAAAGATGAAGGTATAGATGTAAAAACTGTTACTGAGAATGGAAAAGATTATTATGTAATTGACTATTCACAGAATATTAAAAAGGGTGATTTACAGAAAGAATTTGGAGTAGAGGGATTTGATACATATGTTACTACAGATACATTCTATATGAACGGTGACATAATGAAATTATTAGATGCAGAAGATGTGGACATTTTTGCTGCATACAAGGAAATGGGAGTTGAACTTAAGGAAGAAGATATTCAGACAAGCATAACAGTACAGTTCCCTAATGCTATCGTAAGCACTAACGGAGTTAAGGAGGCTTCAAATCCAAATGCAGCAACATTTAGCATTCCTTTAACAGGAAAGGTTAATATGTTTGCTACAACTAAGGCTGGTGTTACAGAAGCTTCAGTTAAGGCTACAATTAAGAAACTTAACACAGTAAAATCTACAAAGATTAAATCTTTAAAGGCTAACAAAGTTAAGAAGAATGCTAAGAAAGCTACAGTTACATTAAAGTTCAAGAAAGTAAAAGGCATTAAGAAATATGAAGTTGAATATTCATTAAAGAAGAACTTTAAGAAGAGCACAGTAAAAACTGCAAAGAAGACTACATACACAATTAAGAACCTTAAGAAAGGTAAAAAGTACTATGTAAGAGTTAGAGCTACAAAGACTAACTATGCAGGAAATGCTATTTATAGTAAATGGGTTAAAAAGTCAGTTAAAACTAAGAAATAAACTGTTTTTATGAATTTTGTTTTATTACGTAAGGAACCACGCCGGAAGGTGTGGTTCTTTTACTATCAGAAAATATTATCTATTGACATATATGTTGTTTAATGTTATAACTGTCAAGAAAAATAATATTTCTCTTATTAAGAGTTGGCGGAGATACAAGGATCTGTGATGCCACGGCAACCCCCGATTATGATGGAAGGTGCCCACCGGAGCAATGCAATATTGATCAATAAGAGGATTTGAATACCTTGATTTCAAGTCCGCTGTAAAACAGTGGACTTAATTTTTGCTTGTAGTTAACAATAGATTATTCATAATTTTTACGAGTTTAAATATTAGTTCGTAAATTGCAAATGCGAAAGCTTATTTTCAGAGAGGAGAAAAAATGGAGAAGAGATTATTTACTTCAGAATCAGTAACAGAAGGACATCCGGATAAAATCTGTGATCAGATTTCAGATGCGATTTTAGATGAACTTATGAGACAGGATCCAATGAGCCGTGTAGCTTGTGAAACAGCTATTACAACAGGTCTTGTACTTGTAATGGGTGAAATTACAACAAAGGGATATGTTGATATTCAGAAAGTTGTAAGGGAAACAATTAGAGAGATTGGTTATGACAGAGCTAAATATGGTTTTGACTGCGATACATGCGGTGTTATTACAGCTCTTGATGAACAGTCAGCAGATATTGCTTTAGGTGTTGATAAGGCATTAGAAGCAAAAGAAAATAAAATGACAGATGAAGAAATCGATGCTATAGGTGCAGGCGATCAGGGTATGATGTTTGGTTATGCAACTAACGAAACAGAAGAATATATGCCTTACCCTATTTCATTGGCTCATAAGCTTGCAAGAAAGCTTACAGAAGTTAGAAAGAATGGTACATTAAAATATTTAAGACCAGATGGAAAGAGCCAGGTAACAGTAGAATATGATGAAAATGGCAAGCCTGCAAGACTTGATGCTGTTGTTCTTTCAACACAGCATGATCCTGAAGTATCACAGGAACAGATTCATGAAGATATTAAGAAGTATGTATTTGACACTGTATTGCCACAGGATATGATTGACGAAAATACTAAGTTCTTCGTTAACCCAACAGGACGTTTTGTAATCGGAGGACCTCACGGAGACAGCGGTCTTACAGGACGTAAGATTATTGTTGATACTTATGGTGGATATGCCCGTCACGGCGGTGGAGCTTTCTCAGGAAAAGACTGTACAAAGGTTGACCGTTCAGCAGCTTATGCAGCAAGATATGTTGCAAAGAATATAGTAGCAGCCGGTTTAGCTGACAAGTGTGAAATCCAGTTATCATATGCAATCGGTGTTGCACATCCAACATCAGTAATGGTAGACACATTTGGAACAGGAAAACTTAGCGATGAAAAATTAGTAGAAATCATTCGTGAAAACTTTGACCTTAGACCTGCAGGAATCATCAAAATGTTAGACCTTAGAAGACCAATCTACAAGCAGACAGCAGCTTATGGCCACTTTGGAAGAAACGACATCGATGTACCTTGGGAAAAGACAGACAAAGTAGAAATGTTAAAAAAATATATGTAGCTTACAGCGTAGAAAAGTCTTACTGCACCTGTGCATGCACAAAGGTGCAGAAAAGACTTTGAGACGCGCCCCGAACATGAGCAAAAAAGCGAAGCAAAGCTGAGCGATATGCGAATGTACGGGAAGGATTGTGTGAGTGCGAAGCACGTAGCAATCCGGTAAGCTACAGAATATTAAATAGTAGAAAACAGCTTGGATTACCTTAATGTAAAGGCAGTCCAAGCTGTTTTTGCTTGGGAATATTATAAGATTTGAATTAATTTCTACACCACACCATTACACTTTCCTAATCAGCTTCAACAGATATGGTATTTCACTTTCGAAGTTCACAGCATAGTTAACTGCCTCAGGGTCATTGTAAGTGTTGTTTATACAGGCTTTTGTAAAGTCAGCGGCAATTTTTAAAGAATCCTGAATATTGTAATCATTCATTAACGCTCCGGTAAAGGTGCTGGCAAAAACGTCGCCGGTGCCGTGGGATTTCATTTGGACTTTTGGAGTGTAGTATTCAAAAAACTCTTTTGTTTCTGAATCGTATCCCATAAAGCCGAATTTGTGGTCAGCAGATTCAACCCCTGTAATAACAATTTTTTTAGAACCAAGTTTGGCAAGGCTTAGAAGCAAATCCTTAATACATTCATTAGAAGCATTTTCTCCCGGATATGGCATACCAGTCATAAAAGCAGCTTCTGAAATATTAGGAAGAATAACGTCTGCATACTTGCAAAGCTTTGCCATTTTTAAAGGAAAATCTTTATCGAAACCTGAATAGAGTTTGCCATTGTCTGCCATTGCAGGATCGACGATTATATATTTGCAGGTATTTCCAAAAGTTTTAAAATAATCTTTCACAAGAGTGATTTGTTTTTCACTTCCAAGATAGCCTGTGTAAATAGCATCAAAGGAGAAACCTTCTTTTTGCCAATGCTTCTTAATAGGTTCCATATCGTCAGTTAAATCACGAAATGTAAAATCGTTAAACATAGTATGTGTTGACAAAATGGACGTAGGTAATATGGATGTTTCAATGCCCATTGCCGAAATAATAGGCAGGGCAACGGTAAGTGAACATTTACCTATACATGAAATATCCTGTATGCTTAAAACACGTTTCATAGATAATCTCCGTTCGTTTACATTTTTGTTATAATCAAGTATAATTCCTTATGTGGTATCATACAATCGCTATTTTACCACAAAAATATAATACCAGAAAGATTAGGTTTATTTATGCTTACTTATGACTTTGGAAAAAGAGAAAAAACATCTTTATATGAATATTTGTACAAGTGTATAAAAGAAGATATTTTATCAGGAAAAATTAAAGCCAATGAAAAGCTTCCGTCAAAACGTGAAATGGCAAAAAATCACGACATTAGTGTAATAACAGTAGAAAATGCCTACGCTCAGCTTATAGTCGAAGGCTACATATACACTAAGGAGAAGAAGGGATATTTTGCCAGTGATATTGGAAGTCAATACATTGAGCAGAAGCCCAAAGTCAAATATGAGAAGAAAAAAGAAAAGAAGAAATGGCTTGTGGACTTTAATTCAAACCATATAATGTATGATAGTTTTCCTTTCGCAACATGGTCAAGAATAATGAGGCAGACACTTTTAGACAAAGAAAATTCTTTCCTGTCTGTTCCTGAAAAAAACGGTGTAATGGAATTAAGGGAGGCAATAGCCGATCATCTTCAGCATTTTAGGGGAATGAATGTTAATCCTGATAACATAATAGTAGGTGCAGGAACAGAGTATTTATACAGCATTATTGTGCAACTTCTTGGCAGAGATAAAGTTATAGCAGTGGAGGATCCGGGATATAAGAAGATAGGCAATGTATACGAAAGTAATGGCGTAAAGTGCCTCCACATTAAAATAGATCAAAGAGGCATACAACTTAATGAACTGGTGGAAAGCAAGGCAGATGCAGTGCATATTTCACCATCTCATCAATTTCCGACAGGAAGAGTTATGCCTATTTCAAGAAGAACTCATTTGCTTAAGTGGGCAATAAATAATAAGAAATACATTATAGAAGATGACTACGACAGTGAATTTAGGTTTTCGGGCAAACCAATTCCACCAATAGCAGGAATGGAGGGAAAACGTGTAATTTATATGAATACATTTTCAAAAACACTGGCACCGTCAATTAGAATTGCATATATGGTTTTGCCTGATGAATTAATGGACAAGTTTAATACGAAATTAGGTTTTTATTCCAATACTGTGTCAGGATTTGAGCAGTACACACTGGCTAATTTTATAAGCAAGGGTTACTACGAAAGACACATAAACCGAATGCGTAATTATTATAGAGATTATAGAAATAAAATAATAAGAACCATACAGAATCACCCTATTTACAGCAAGGTTTCAATAGAAGAGGAAAACTCAGGTCTGCATTTTATTTTGAATATTAATAAAAAAATAGACGACGAACAGTTTAAGAAGGAATTGCAGCAAAACAATATTAACATATCAGGTGTGTCAGACTATTGTTACAATAATTTGGATGAGTTTAAACACAAATTTATAATAAACTATTCGGCTGTGTCAGAGGAGAATTTAAAGAAAGCTTTGGATGTAATGAATGAGGCATTATCAGAGTAATGAAGCATTAAATAATAGATATGTTAATGTAGTAAATAAGGCATTATTAAAAGTGTGACATTGGAGAAGAAATATGAGCAAATATAATGGTAATAGAGAATTTAAAATCAATATTCCGGGAAGCGTAAAGCTTATAATAGATGTTTTGGAAAATAATGGATATGAGGCGTTTGCCGTAGGTGGTTGTGTAAGAGATACCATTTTGGACAGAGAGCCTCAGGACTGGGATATAACAACATCAGCTCTTCCGGAACAGGTAAAGGAACTTTTTAACAGAACTTTGGACACAGGAATACAACATGGAACAGTTACAGTAATGATTAAGCATGTGGGCTATGAGGTTACAACTTATAGAATAGATGGGGAATACAATGACAGCAGACATCCTGAATCAGTGGAGTTTACATCTAATCTTATAGAGGACCTTAAACGCAGAGATTTTACAATAAATGCCATGGCGTACAATGAAAGAGAAGGTCTTGTGGATGCTTTTGATGGAATTAATGATATAAATAACAAGATTATAAGATGTGTGGGAGAGCCGGAGGAAAGATTTGGTGAAGATGCCCTTAGAATTTTGAGAGCAGTAAGATTTTCTGCCCAGTTAGGTTTTGACATAGATGAAAAAACAATGGAGGCAATTAAGAAACTTGCCCCAACACTTGAAAATATCAGTGCGGAAAGAATTAAAACAGAACTTGAAAAGCTTATAATCTCAAAGAATCCATGTAAGCTTATTACAGCATATAACGCAGGTATTACAAAAGTGATACTCCCTGAATTTGACGCTATGATGGAATGTGAACAGAATACACCATACCATATGTATAACGTAGGTGAGCACACAATAAAAGTAATGGAAAACGTGTCAGCAGACAAGCTTATGCGTTGGACTGCATTGTTCCACGATGTGGCAAAACCATTAGTGAAAACAACAGATGCTAATGGCAGAAATCATTTTAAGGGACACGCATTGGAGGGAAGCAAGTTGGCACCGCAGATAATGCACAGATTAAAGATGGACAACAAAACCATAAAAACAGCTTCACGTCTTATAGAATGCCATGATGACAGACCTGCATCTAAGGGCTTTAATCCTGAGGCAATAAGACGAAGTGTCCATAAAATAGGCAAGGATATTTATCATAATTATCTTGAATTAGTATATGCTGATTTTATGGGCAAAAGCAAGTATGGAAAAGACGAAGGCTACGATGCCTATGTTTATGCATGCAAGCAGTATGAATATATAATGGAAAACAATATTTGTACAAGTACAAAGGAACTTGCCATAACAGGCAAGGATTTAATAGCCTTAGGTTGTCCTTTAGGAGAAAAAATCGGCAGAGCATTGGATGAATTGCTTGAAATAGTATTGAAAGAACCTGAAAAAAATACAAAAGATAAACTGTATGTGGAAGCAGAAAAGATAATAAAATCACTGTAGTTCTAAACTTGAGCACCTTTTCATATTTTAGAATACAAGCATGACTTGACTAAATAATTTATGGGAGGGTGTGTATGAATGAAAGGGCACTTACGGTTTTTGAACAATATGAATTAGATATTACGGAAACGTTTAAAATCAGAGGAAATTATGGATGTAACACACCTGACGGAAAATACATTTTGCAGGAATATGATAACAGCAACGATAAAATGGTATCAATGAAGTCTCTTTATAATCATTTGGAAAGCAGTGGCATAAAGACAGACTACGTAATTCCAAATAAGGAAGACCGGTATGTTTCAGTAAGTGAGGACGGTTACACCTATATTCTAAAGAAATGGTTTGAAAGTCAGGAGTGTAACATAAATGAGGAAAAGCATATAGTAATGGGGGCTGCAAATCTTGGAAGGTTTCATACTTTGTGCCAAAACAGCCAAAGATTTATGGAGGAGACTAAAGGTTTTCATCCCGGCAAAAATATGCTTGTGATTTATGAAAAGCACAATAAAGAAATAATAAACATAAGAAATTACATAAAAAAGAGAAAAAACAAAAACTATTTTGAACTGGCATTAAAAGAAATGTTGGTGGAATATTATAGTCAGGCAGATGAAGCCTTAAAGGCTTTAAGGCAAACAGGTTATGGGAAAATGTACAACAACGCACTAGAGCATAAGAATCTTAATCATGGCAGTTACAATCATCACAATATAGTTTTACTTAACGGAAAAATTGCAATGATTAATATGTCAAAAATAAACTATGCACCGGCTATTCAGGATGTTTATGATTATTTGAGAAAAGTAATGGAAAAAAACAACTGGAACATAGACCTTGGCAGAAAAGTTTTGGCTGAATATGAATCAGAAAAAATTATAAATCAGGAAGAGCACAATATTTTAAAAATAATGTTTTCTTACCCGGAAAAATTTTGGAAAATTATTAATTATTATTTTAATTCTAACAAGGCGTGGTACTCTGAAAAGAATGAGGAAAAATTGAAACAGCTTCAAAATCAGGAAGAAATACGAAAAAAATTCATAGAAAATATGTGAAAATTCTATATAAAAACATTTTTGGTAGTTTCCTTTCTTTTTACTTTGTATTATAATGGGTTAGAATTGAAAATAGTTCTTGGAGGTACGAAATGGATTACAAGGAGTTATATGAACTGTGGCTTACAAATCCTTATTTTGATGAGGACACAAGAAAAGAACTTGAAGCCATTAAAGATGATAATAAAGAGATTGAAGACAGATTTTATAAAGATTTAGAGTTTGGTACAGCCGGACTTCGTGGAGTTATCGGAGCAGGTACTAACAGAATGAACATTTATACAGTTAGAAGAGCAACACAGGGGCTTGCTAACTATATTATTAAAATGAATGGTCAGGATAAGGGGGTTGCTATCGCGTTTGACTCAAGACATATGTCTCCTGAATTTGCTGATGAAGCAGCTTTATGTCTTAATGCTAACGGAATTAAGGCATACGTGTTTGATTCACTTAGACCTACACCTGAACTTTCTTTCGCAGTTCGTGAATTAAAGTGTATCGCAGGTATTAACGTAACAGCAAGTCATAACCCTGCTGAATATAATGGATACAAAGTATACTGGGAAGATGGTGCTCAGATTACACCACCTCACGATGTTAACATTATGGATGCAGTTCTTGCAATTACAGATTATGCTGATGTAAAGACAATGGATAAGGACGAAGCTGTTAAGGCTGGTCTGTATGTTCAGATTGGAAAAGATGTTGATGACAAATATATTGCAGCGTTAAAGAAACAGGTTAAACACCAGGATGCAATTGATGCTGTACAGAAAGATATTAAGATTGTTTACACACCACTTCATGGTACAGGAAACATCCCTGTTAGAAGAGTGTTAAAAGAATTAGGTTTTGAGAATGTTTATGTTGTAAAGGAACAGGAACTTCCTGATGGGGATTTCCCAACAGTAAGTTATCCTAACCCTGAATCGGAAGAAGCTTTTGAACTTGCTGTGAAATTAGGCAATGAAATCGGAGCTGATATTCTTCTTGCAACAGACCCTGATGCAGACAGACTTGGAGTTTATGTAAGAGGAAAAGAACCTGGTACATATCATGTTTTAACAGGAAATATGTCAGGATGCCTTCTTGCTGAATATGAAATCAGCCAGATGAAGGAAGCCGGAACATTACCTGAAGACGGTGCGTTAATTAAGACTATCGTTACAACTAACCTTGCTAACGATATTGCAAAATATTACAATGTTAACCTTATTGAAGTTCTTACAGGGTTTAAATATATTGGAGAACAGATTTTAGGATTCGAAACAACAGGTAAGGGTCATTATTGTTTCGGTTTTGAAGAAAGTTATGGTTGTCTTATTGGAACACATGCAAGAGATAAGGATGCTGTTGTTGCAACAATGGCTCTTTGTGAAGCTGTTGCATATTACAAGACTAAAGGTATGTCACTTTGGGATAAGATGACAGAAATGTATGAAAGATACGGATATTGGTTAGACGGAGTTCAGGCTATTACTCTTAAGGGTAAGGAAGGAATCGAAAAGATTCAGAATACAATTGAGAAGTTAAGACAGCAGGTTCCTACAGAAATCAATGGTTACAAAGTTCTTTCAGCAAGAGATTACAAGCTTAACACAATTAAGAATATGGAAACAGGTGAAGTTACAGAAACAGGACTTCCAAAGTCAAACGTTCTTTATTATGACTTAGAAGGTGGAGCTTGGGTTTGTGTACGTCCTTCAGGAACAGAACCAAAACTTAAATTCTACTACGGAGTTAAGGGTACAGATGCTAAGGATGCAGAAGTTAAAGAAAAAGAATTAGGTCAGTATATGATTAATCTTGTAAATTCAATGTTATAAAATAAAAGATAAAATAAGAATAAAATACAAACACCATAATATATTTAAATAAAGATATATTATGGTGTTTTTTATGCAAAAAAATAGATTATTAACAGGGGCACTTATATTATTTCTAATGATAATAGTTTCCTCCTGTGGAATAGAAAAAATAAGTAGAAAAAAGATAAAAGACATAGATTTTACCGTTGTGGCAGAAATTGAAATGCCTTTAGAGGTAAAGCAAATTGTGGAAAAAAGAAAGGAACAGCCTTTTAAGGTTACATATTCTGATAATCAATATACATATATTATCATTGGATATGGAAGACAAAATCATCAGGGCTACAGCATTAAGGTCAACAACCTGTATGAAACAAAAAACGGCATATATATAAAAACAGAATTTCAGGGACCAAAGGAGTATTCCAATTCTGAGAATGTAACATATCCATATATAGTAGTGAAAATCCAGCAGACGGACAAAAGCGTTATTTTCAGTGAATAACAACAGATAGTGGCGTATATAAGATTATTAAAAAAGTATGATTTTTATAGCATGATAATATAAGCAAATTAGGGTTAATTAAAAGGGGGAGTTTAAATGAGATTAGAAAAGAAAAACATTCATATGAACAAAATTGTAAAAAGTGAAACAGTTATTTTTTTTGTTAGCAGAGAGGAACGAATTATGGATGCTGACAATGAGATTGAGAACATAATCAATCAGAAAGAAATAGTTACAACAGATGGCGTTGTTACAAGAGAAAATCAGATTACGGTAAACGGAACAATTAACTACAATATTCTGTATTATCCAAAGAACTCGGAAATGGTTTGTGGCGAGGAAAAGGAAATAAATTTTGAAGAAAATATAAAGTTAATGGGAATAAATTCAGAAGACAATGCTAATGTAACAATGGAAGTTTTGTCTTCATCAATAAAGCCTGTTGATGGGAAAAACTACATATACAAGATTCAGTTGAAAGCATACATTATAGTTGAAAAAATCGAGGATTTAGATATTGCAACTGCAATAGATACCGATTCTCAAGGAGAAAATTATGAAAATAATTTTGCAAAAGAGAATTCAGAAAAAAACAATGTTGAAGATATAATGACGAAGAAGAGAAATATTGACAGCCTTGCTATTATGGCAGATAAAACGGATACTTTCAGGGTAAGTGAGCAGATTGCGGTTCCACATGGCAAACCTCCAATTGGGACAATTGTGTGGAGCGATATTAGAATAAAAAATCAAAATATTAAGACAATGGAAGGCAGTATAATTATAAACGGCCAGCTTAGTATTTTTATTATTTATATACCTGAAATGGAAAATATGCCTGAGCAGTGGCTGGAGCAGACTATTGATTTTAACGGTCAGCTTGAAATGAGCGAGGCAACGGAAGATGTGGTATCTTATATTGAATTGTGGCTTAATAATGTAAACGTACAGCCGGAAATTAATCAGGACAATGAAATGAGAAACCTGTCCGTAAGTGCTTTGCTTAAATTAAATGTAAAACTGTACAAGGAAACAAGTATTAAGGTTATTGAGGATGTTTATAAGCCGGGGGCTAACCTTGTGCCTATTATGGAGTCGAAAACTTACCAGAAACTTCTTGTAAAGAATGCTTCAAGAACAAAAGAAGTGGTAAAAATGAAAATCGACAAAACAAAAGGTCAGCTATTGCAAATCTGCAACAGTCAGGCGGAAATAAAAATCGAAAATATTCTTGTAAGAGATAATAGTTTGAAAGCAATTGGAAAAATTAAAACTTGTATAATTTATATTTCTTCTGATGACAGACATCCAATATGCTGCCAGTGCAGAGAATCTAATTTTGAACACGGAATAGATGCGGAAGGCATTGAAGGAAATGATGAATATTTTCTTAACTGGAAAGTGGAGCAGGTTAACGCCAATATGCTTAATGCTGATGAAGTGGAAATAAAGGCTGTAATAGCTTTGGAAGCCATTGTTTTCAAAAAGGTGGAGCAAAACTTTGTAACGGAAATCAATCAGGAGCCGGTTGATATGGAGGCTTTAAATAGTGCACCTGTTTTAAAAGGATACATTGTTCAAAAAGGAGATACTCTTTGGAAGCTGGCAAAGGAAAATTACACAACAATCGAAAAAATAATGACAGTTAATAATCTGGAAAATGAAACAATCAAAAAAGGCGACAGATTATTGATTATAAAATCTTGTCAGGCATAATGAAAAAAAGTATACTAGGGGGAGAGTATATATAGTAAACTATATATAAAAAAATATATAGTCTGATTATAGATGATAAAAACATAATGAATCCATCGGAGGAATACAATGGAGAAAATAGAATTAAAGGCGTACGGTAAGATTAACCTTGGTCTTGATGTAATAAGAAAAAGACCGGACGGTTATCATGACCTTGATATGATAATGCAGATGGTTGATGTGTACGATGACATAGTAATTACAAAAAATAAAACAGGAAAGATAGAAGTAAAGACTGATACGGCGGTTTTGTCTAATGGCAAGGATAATCTTGCATATATGGCGGCAAAAATGTTAATGGATGAGTTTAAAATTAAAGACGGTGTTAATATATATATTAACAAGCGTATTCCAATTGCCGGGGGAATGGCAGGGGGAAGCTCAGACTGCGCAACAACATTAATGGGAATTAACCAGCTTTTTGAACTTGGTCTTTCAAAAGAAGAATTAATGGAAAGAGGAGTAAAACTTGGAGCAGATGTTCCTTATTGTGTTTTAGGTGGAACAGCCATAGCAAGAGGCATTGGAGAGGTTTTAACACCACTTCCTGCACCAGCTGACTGTCACGTAATTATAGCAAAACCACCTGTTTCAGTTTCAACAGCATATGTTTATGGACATATAAAACCTTTGGAAATAACTAAAAGACCGGATATTGAAGCCATGGCACAGTCTATTAAAGATGGTGATTTGAAGAAAATGGCGTCTTTAATTTACAATGTTATGGAAGATGTAACAGTAGGAGAATATCCAATTATAAGTGAGATTAAACAGGTGATGCTTGATAATGGAGCACTTAACTCAATAATGAGTGGAAGTGGTCCTACAGTTTTTGGATTATTTGATGATAAGGAAAAGGCACAGCAGTGTGTTAAGACTTTGGAGGAGAAAGGTCTTACACAGCAGCTATACCTTACAAAATTCCATAACGAATAGAGCTTATGACAAGCAGGTTATTAATTTTGACATAGGTTATTGAAAAATTTCAAATATTTAAATTTGAAATTATATTTTGTTACGGTGTGATACTGGGTATCAGACAGTGAATCACGTAATTTTTTCTTGGAATTGTCAGGTAGGACGCCTGTTGAAACGTCAACAAAACATAGTGGAGGATATAGGACACACCACCAGTTGTGTCCTTTTCCATTGCCGATTTTAATGGTGTATGAAGTATAGGTTCCCTTAGGAAAAATCACGTCACCATATGTTTTTACGGGAAAATCGCTGAAACCGAAAGTTGAACTTACAGTGTAATCATATCCATTATCAGCTATGGCTTTTGTGGCGATTGATTTTATTGTTTTGTCATTATTAAGAATAAAGTTTTTTGCTTCATCAACGGTTTTAAAATCGCCGGTTTTTTCATATATGTAGTTAACAACGGATTCCTTGACACGCATTTTCAGAGCCTGGTCGCTTACAGAGTCACTGTTGGCAAGTATATGAAAACGAATGGCACTGTGAGACAGCACCGAAACAGTTGATTTGGTTTCAAGATTCAGAAAAATGTTCCAGGTTAAAATCCCGGTGGCAAATATGGCAATAACCATACAAAAAGATATTTGTTTTATATATTTCATGGTAATCTCCTTTTTTAAGCTTGTTTTCATAGAAGATTATTGACAATAAAGGCATAAGTTATACAAACATATTGAATTATTTTCAGATAAAAGGTAAAATAAAACGAATAAATAAGTAGGTGTAAAGGTATGAATGATAAAAATGCAGCAATTGGAGTATTTGATTCAGGTGTTGGTGGATTAACAGTGGCACGTGAGATAATAAGACAGCTTCCGGAAGAGAGCATTACATATTTTGGTGATACGGCTAGAGTTCCATACGGTAGCAAGTCTAAGGATACGATTATACGTTACTCCAGACAGATTATTAGATTTTTGAAAACAAAGAACGTAAAGGCAATTGTGGTTGCGTGTAACACGGCAAGTGCTTTTGCCCTTGATACAATAGAGAAAGAAATAGACATTCCAATCATCGGTGTTGTAAAACCGGGAGCAAAGTCGGCAGTTGAAAGTACAAAGAACAAACGTATTGGAATTATTGGTACAGAAGGGACAATAAAAAGTGAGTTGTATACACAGTATATCCACAGCATTGATCCTGAAATTACGGTGGTGGGCAAGGCATGTCCATTGTTTGTTCCGTTGGTGGAAGAAGGAATGCTTCACGATTCCGTAACTGACGAGGTGGCTTCAAGATATTTGGAAAGTATGAAAGAAGAGAATATTGACAGTCTTATTCTTGGCTGTACACATTATCCGCTTTTAAGAAGCACAGTTGGAAAGATTATGGGACCTGAAGTTAATCTTGTTAATCCGGCATATGAAACGGCAATAAGTCTTGATGGACTTTTAAGACAGAATGGCATAAGAGCAGACAAAGATGCAAAGCCGGAATATGAATTTTATGTCAGCGATGCAGAAGAGAAGTTTAAAGAATTTGCCAATTCAATAATGCCTCTTCACATTGAAAAGATTAATCAGATTAATATCGAAGAGTATTAAACAGAATGGAGAATAAATGAATAATAATGTATTGATTAAAATCTCCGGTCTTCAGATGGTAGACGACACAGGTGATAACGTAGAATCAATGTCTGCCGGAAAGTATTATTTAAAAAAGGACAAACATTATGTTCTTTATGAAGATATGGATGACGAAAATGATGAAATAACAAAGAATACAATAAAGTTTAATAGTGAAACAGTAGAAGTCACAAGAAAAGGTCTTGTAACGGGCAAGCTTGTTTTTAAAAAGGGCAAAAACAATCAGTCCCTGTACAGCACACCTTTTGGCGATTTGCTGATGGAAGTTTATACGAAAGATATACTTCTTGAGGAAAAGGAAGACAACATTGACTTAAAGATAGACTATGAACTTTATGCCAATAACAGCAAAGTTTCAGACAGCATAATAAATATAAATATCCGTGAAACGGTATAGGAGTTGAGGAGTTGCATTAAGATGCGACTCCTTATTCTTTGGTGCTGTTGTTAAAATAAATAGAGAGCACATCAAACGATGTACTCTCTAGCTTTACACAGATATTACTTTCTGCCAAATCTCTTCTTTTTCTTAGGTGGTTCATAAATCGGACCACGGATTCTCTTAAATGAAGTAATGTAAAGACCACTTACTGTAGCTTTAATGTCCTGCTTAGGAAGAATCTGTTCGTAAACCTTAGGGTCAGCAATAAGATTCATAACTCTAGGACCTGCCTTCACTTTAACAATAGGAACCTTTGATATTCTTGCATATTTTGGAGACTGTTCCAAAACAATACTTGGAAGACCGGCTTCCTTAAGTTTCAATTTCTTTTTATCAATTACAAAAGCATTGATTGTCTGAGCGTTAGCTTCCATAGTTTTCTGCTGTTCAGCCTGTTTCTTTTCAGCATTACGTCCAAAGAAATAAAGACCGATAAGAGCAGCAACAAGGACTACTAAAATCACAATCAAAACAATGCTCCAAGTAGCAAGTGCTAATACTGGTGTGTTTGTAATCATTGTGTACCTCCATATTAAATTATCATAATCTTGTGATATTTTATCATTTAATAAGTAATTTTACAATAGCTGTTAAAGCTGGTCACTTAATTTTTTTACCTGTTCATAGGCTTTTCCCGGTAAAAGCTTCTGTTCAGCACGGTCCATGTCTGTTGTGTAAATAGGTTTACCAAAGGAAACAATAACCTTACCTGATTTAATAAAAGGAAAATGATTTTCCAAAATATCGTTAGTTCCAGTAATGCCAACAGGAACTACAGGAGCTTTGGACTTAGTTGCTATTTTGAAACCGCCATCCTTAAATTCACCCATTTTTCCTGTTTTTGAACGTGTACCCTCAGGAAAAAGAAAAACGGAAATACCGGATTTAATCATATCAGCAGCTGAAAGGACAGCTTTAAGTCCGTTCCTTGGATCTTTTCTATCCAGAAAAATACAGTTAACAAAACGCATTATCCAACTTAAAAAAGGAACTTTTTCAAGTTCTTTTTTCGCAATATATCCTGTAGGACTGATCATTAAAGGATATGTTACTACAATATCAAAGAAACTGATGTGGTTGGCAACAAAAAGACATGCCTGATTAGGAATGTTCTCTTTTCCATTAACTTCTAATTTGACACCACTTAAAAATGAAATACATTTTAGACCAAATTGTACAAATTTAAGCGAAGAACGGTTTCGAAGGTCCATATTAAAATGTTGAATAATCCATTCAACTAGCATAACCGGCAGCGAAACTATAAAAAATATTATAAGAAATACTGCAACTAACAAAAGTCTTATCATATAAATTTACCATCCTTAATATAATAATGTATGGGACAAGCACTACATATGTAGATATGATTTGAAAATACAAACATAAATATGTATATTTAAACTTTTTCCCACAGATATATATGTTATCATAAAACAAACAATAATTGAACTGATTGTTTGAAAAAGCATGGCATATAAGTATAAAGAATAATAGAGAGATAATCTGAGAAACTAATTTATGAATGTCAGAGATATAATCTGTGAAAACATAATCTTGAATGAAAAGTTGGAATTGGTAAAAGTATACAGTTATTTTGCAAAATAATTGTAAAAAGTGTTAAAATAACGGATAAAAATGTTTTTATTTATTGAATATACTATATGTTCGTGCTATACTCAGCATATATAGCGAGTAGGATTCGCAAGTAAAGAGGAGGAATAATAATGAAGAGTTTAAAGAAAATAGCAGCAGTTGTAGCTACACTTGCTTTAACAGTAGGAATGACAGCTAACTGTTTTGCAGCAAGCTGGCAGAGTTACTTTGGTGTAAATGAAGCTTGGTTTGAAGGTGCAGAAGGAAAATTAAGTTCACAGTCAGCAACAGGTTGGACAGCAGATATGAAGACAATCGGTTGGGGAGGATGCTGGGGTGCTCAGGTTAAGCAGCCAGTTAAAGTTAAAAAAGGTGAAGAATACACAATCAAATACACATTATCATCATCTAAGTGTGATAAATGGGTATTCGTAAAGATTGCTGATAAGAAAGAAAACTTTGCTTATGGTAAGTGGGTTAAAATTAAAAAAGGTAAATCAGTATCAGTAAACGAAACATTCAAGGCTACAGCAGATTCAGATACACTTACATTTGGTATCGGTGGTGAATTTGGTGATAGAAAGGGTATTGATAAAGATGCAACAAAGAGATATTCATATGCATCAGGCGGAGCTGCTTCATTAAACGATGGAGATCCTACATATTCAACAACAGTCAAGTGTACAGGATTCTCATTTGAAGCAAAGTCAGCAGCAAGCACAGGAACAAACAGCACAGACACAAACACAAACACAAATACAAATACAACAGGTTCTACAGGAACAACTAACAATAATACAACAAGCACAACAGTAGCAACTGGTGATTTCTCACCAATGGCATGTGGTGCAGCAGCAATCTTAGCAGGAGTTGCATTAGTAGTATTTGCAAGAAAAAGAGAAGCATAAAATATAAAAGCTTATTTAGAAAGCCGCATTCAGAAATGAATGTGGCTTTTGTTATGTCAGGAAAAATTTAAACGATTTTATGAATCACTGAAAATAATTTTTTAAACAAAAATGAAAAATCGTTTTTGTGCCGATTTTATAAAGAAAAATCAAGAATTTATGAGTACAAAAAATGGGACTTAAAAACGATTTTAAAAGCACAACATACGGTATAATGGGCAAAAAACCAACAAAATATAGTTATTGTGAATAACTTAACAAAAGCTCATTGTATAAAATAGTCAAAAAAATAGAAGAACTTAAGAAGGAAAATATTTTAAAATGTGAAAAGTATACAAGAAAAAGAAATGAAAAATCGTTTTTAATTGTTGATTTGTACATATTGTTGTGCTAGAATAAGCTTTAAGGAAATCACTATGTGAATTCTAATGTAGGTGAAATGATTTTATCAAAATAGTAAGGAGGAAAAATATGATGAAAAAATTTGGCCGTAAAGCATTAGCTTTATCATTAACAGCCGTTCTTGGAGCATCAATGGTGCTTACAGGATGTGGCGGCAAATCTAAGAACGAAGGAAAGAAAGGTGAAGACTCAACAACAAAGATTGGTCTTACAACTGGTTTGGCTTCAGACACAACAGCAGATATTTCTATTATGACTTGGTCAGGTGATAGCAAATATTACGAAGATATCGGAAGTATGGATTTGTCAACAGACAAGCTTACATCACAGAATGTGGCTCAGGTTTATGCGGTAGCAAAACAGTTTAAGAAATTATATCCTAATATAAAGATTAATCTTTGGGCAAAGACTGGTGACCCTGATCAGCCAGGAACACCAAAGTGGGAACAGGAAATGGCATCATTTAAGGCTAAATATGGTAAGTACCCTGATATCTGGGCATCAACTAGCGTAACAAATGACATTAAGAAAGGTCTTGCAGCAGACTTATCAGTATTCTCTGATGATGAAACATATAAGGCATACAATGAAAACCTTATGAGTAACCTTAACTACTACGGTTTCCAGGGTGGATTACCATCATTCTCAATCCCTTGGGGTATTTGGGTAAACAAAGCTTTAGCAGAAAGCAAGAACATTAACGTTCCTGATCCTGACTGGACAATTGATGAATATACAAGATTCTTCACAAAGTCAGACAACACAAGCTTCTGGGGTGACAAGAGCACACCTGTTAATATCATTAATATGGGAACAACAACAATTAATAAGCAGATTAAAGAAAAAGGTACAGTTGATCTTGACAGCGATGAAGTTAAGTCATTGTTAAGCTACATTCCAAAATGGGCTGCTTCAACAATCGACGTTGCTGAAGGTGCAGGAACACTTTCAAAAGATATTAAGATTGAAAGCAAGACTTACTCATGGTATTACTTCTGTAACAACAGATGTTTAACAAATATTACAGATCCTTGGTACTTAACAGCAGGTGCTGATGAATCAGCTAAGGAAAGCGAATCATACATTGATTCAAAGGATTGGGATATTTATCCATTCCCATCAACAGATTACTGTGGAAATACAATCAAGGTAGTTATGGATCCAATTTGTATTCACAACTATGCAGCTGATGACGGAAACAAAGAATGGAACGATGATGAAAAAGCAAAACTTAAAGCTACATATACATTCGCTACATACTGGACAGCAAGTACAGAAGCTAAGCAGGCTATCTTCGATCAGAAGTGGACTGACAACGGCGCTGAAAAATCAGCAGCAGGAGATTCATTCCCTGTAGTAACTGGCGATACATACAAAAAGCAGATGGATATCTGGAACAACCTTCCAGCACATAAGACATACAAAGATAAAGAAGGCTGGAAAGAAATCTTAAAACTTTGGGAAAACAATGAATCATGGGATTACATTGACAAGTGCTGGACAAGTAAGATTACTGAAAAGGGTGAAACAACAGATGTTCTTTATGAATGGAACAATATGTGGAATGAAGAAGTTGCAGGTGCTTGGATGACTGATAAGGACTGGGGAGACAAAGTTAAAGCCAGATTATCAGATTGGAACACAACAATCAACAAACGTATCGAAACAGCTACAAAACAGTTACAGGATAAGTTAGTTGAAAACTACAACTTTGATAAGTCAAAATTCACATCTGACAACAAATAAGATTGAAAATGACTGATTAAATCAAATAATAATTGCGGAACTGCAAAAAGCAGTTCCGCTTTTATAACAAATAGAAAGGACAACAATGAAAAAGAAGATTATCGCAATTGTAATTGGAATACTATGTGTCATTGTTGCAGCTATAGGTCTTTTCCAGTTTGCATTCAAAACAAAAGCAACTTATGTAAAAGATGTAGATAGTGATAAGTTTAATAAAGCATATGATTTATTGGCAAATGCATATCTTGAGGATGGCGAAGAAGCTGACGTATATTATACAGACTTTATAAAAAAGAATACTGAAGCCGGAGAAGGGGAGCATAAGGCTACGTTAACTAACGGAGTGGATTCGGTTAAGTATTATGAAGAAAACAACAATGAAGACAACCAACTACCAGAGGATGTAAAAACATACTCTGATAAAATGATTGAATTAGAATATCAGAAATCAGCTAACTATAAAGTAAATGTAGAAAAAGCAGGATTATATACATTAAATGTAGATTATATTTCTGTTGGTGATTCGCTTTCAGATTATACTGTTAGCGCAAAAGTTAATGGAAAACATCAGTATTCAGAAACTAATACTATAGCATTACCAATTCATTGGACAGATGTTGACCAGGACAAATATATCGGAAGTGATGATCAGAAAGAATTTCCAAAAGACAGCTATGGAGATGAAATGGCTCCTAGCCAGTCAAGAATTCAGAAATGGGTTAATACAAATATTTACAATAATACTTACGTATCAAGCAAACCACTTACTTTCTATTTAAAAGAGGGTGAAAACACAATTTCGCTTGAAAATGTATCTTCAGGAGGATTGGCTTTAGGCAAGCTGACAGTAAAGGCAGCGACGGATGATACAATTTCATATGAAGAATATGCTGCACAGCATAGTGATGCAGAATTAGTAACAGACAAGGAAGAAGCATTACAGATTGATGCTGTTTATTATTCAGAAAAGAATTCTACAGATGCAATATATGGCACAAAGGTCACAACAGCACTTACAAGATTCAACATAGATACAGAAAAACTAAATACTTTGCACTGGAGTGCAGCAGGTAATGAAGTTACATATACATTCAAAGTAAAGAAGTCAGGAAATTACAACTTAGCTTTCCACTATAATAATGGAAAGAAAGAATTCGATACTTTTGAAACAATTAAGATTGACGGACAGGTTCCATTTAAGGAAATGTATAATTATAAGTTTAATCCGGTTTCATCAGGATATGCTAATGAAACTCTTAAGGATTCAAATGGAAACAACTACAATTTCTATTTTGAAGAAGGAACTCACACAATCACAATCAAGCAGGAAAATGAACCAATTATGGAAGCATACAGATATGCATTACTTTTACAGGAACATATCACAAACTTCCAGTTGGAAATCACAAAGATTACAGGTAGCGATGTAGATACTGAAAGAAACTGGAAGATGACAAAATACATTCCTGAAATTCCAAAATATTTAAATGCTTATGAAACAGTAATTCAGCATATCAGATATTTACTTCAGGATTATTCAGAAGGTGGAAACAGTGGTGCAGTTTTAGCTTACTTAGATGAAGCAGAACAGTTTATCAAGAATATGAAGAAGTATCCGGATGACATTGCTCTTCATACAGCAGACTTAACAGGTGCAGAAAACTCAATCCTCGTTTCATTAAGCAACTTCACAACAGAAGTAACATCAAATGATTTTACACTTGATAGAATTTATGTGTACGGAGACAAGAGTGAATTAGAAAGTCCTAATGCATCATGGGCAAGCTCATTATGGACGTCAATTAGAACTTTAACCAATACATTTACATCTTCAAAATACTCAACAGGTGTATCTGACAAAGATAAGGATACAATTACTATCTGGGTTAACAGAGCTATTACTCACGTAGATTTATTACAGAAGATGGCTGATACAGAATTTGTTCCTTATTATAAAGAAAAAACAGGAAAAGATATTAAAGTTCAGGTAGCAACAATGCCTGATGTAAACAAGTTGACATTGGCAATTGCGGCAGATGAAACACCGGACATTGCTTTAGGACTTGCTTCATATGTACCATTTGATTTGTCAAGCCGTGGTGCTTTATATGATTTATCACAGTTTGATGATTTCTGGACAGTAGCAAGAAGATTCCCGACAGGATCATTTGTTTCATATGTATATAATGAAGGAATGTACGCAATTCCTGAAACAACAGACTTTAATGCAGTTGTTTACAGAACAGATATCTTTGATCAGTTAGGACTTAAATGCCCTTCAACATGGAATGAATTGATAGACATTCTTCCAACTCTCCAGAGATATGGTAAGAACTTCTATCATAATATTTCAGCAGGTGTTTCAGGATACAAATGGTTCTACCAGACATCACCAATGATGCTTCAGAATAATGGAGAACTTTATACACAGGATGAAAATGGTCTTGTAACAACAGGTATTGATTCAAAGAACGCAGTTAAAGGACTTCAGCTTTTAGGAGATTTGTTTACAAAATACTCTCTTGATACATCAGTACAGAACTTCTTTAACTCATTTAGATACTCAACATTACCAATTGGTATTGTAGGTATGGAAGATTATACATTAATTAAGAATGGTGCTCAGGAATTGGACGGTAAGTGGAAACTTGCCGAATATCTTGGAACAGAACAGGAAGATGGAACAATTAACAGAAAGTTTGTTGCTAACGGAACAGGTGGAGTTATCTTTAAGAATTCTGAAAAGAAGGAAGCTTCATGGGAATTCCTTAAATGGTGGACAAGCAAAGATGTTCAGACAGAATACACATACACATTACGTTCAACATATGGTAAGACATATTTCTGGTTATCAGCCAATATGGCAGCTCTTCACAACAATCCAATGGCTGAAGCTGACAAGCAGGTTGTATTAAAGCAGATTAATCAGGTAACTGATGTAACAAGAACTCCTGGTCAGTACTTACTTGAAAGAACAATTTCTAATATTTGGACATCGATGGTATTCGACGGTACATCAGCACAGGTAGCAGTTGATGAGGCAAAGAACGATGTTAACAAAGAAATTGTAAGAAAGATGAAAGAATTAGGATTTTACGATGAAAATGGAAAACTTATAAAAGATTTCAAACTTCGTGGATATGATTGGATTAAACAGAATCAGGATAATGCAAAAGCAGATAAAGGAGAGGAGGTAACACAGAGTGGAAGCAACTAAAGACATTGCAACAAAACCGGCTAAGCCGGCAAAGATAAAGAGCAATAAAAAGTTTACAGAAACTGAAGGTTTTCATGCTTTTGTTCTGTTCCTTCCTTACGGATTATTGTTTTTTACATTTATCTTATTACCTATTATTATTGCAATCGGATTATCATTTACATATTTTGATGTAATTAATACTCCAACTTTTGCAGGACTTAACAACTACATCACTTTGATTACAGGCGATGAGGTATTTATGAAATATGTATTACCTAACACTGTGCTTTACGCTATCGTAGTCGGTGTTGGTGGATACGCATTATCATTCCTTATGGCATGGATTCTTGCTCAGGTAACACCTAGAGCAAGAACACTATATGCGTTAGCAATGTACACACCTTCAATGGTAGGTCAGTTAATGATTCAGGTTATTTGGAAGACAATCTTCTCAGGTGACCAGACAGGTTTGGCAAACGCATATTTACAGAAACTGGGATTAATAAATCAGCCTATTCAGTGGTTGATATCATCTGATTACTTTATGCAGATTATGATTTTTATATCGTTGTGGTCATCAATGGGTATTGGTTTCTTATCAATGCTTTCAGGTATTATGAACATCGACCAGGAATTATACGAAGCAGCTTATGTGGATGGTATTAAAAATAGAGCCCAGGAAATTATTTATATTACAGTTCCTTCAATGAAGCCACAGATGTTGTTCGGTGCGGTTATGTCTATTGTAAACGCATTTAACATGGGTTGGATTGGTGTAACATTGGCAGGAGCAAACCCTACACCGGATTATGCAGGTCAGTTAATTGCTAACCACATTGATGATTATGCCTACGTTAGATACGAAATGGGATATGCATCAGCGGTATCAGTTGCATTGCTTTGCTTAGTTTGGATTTGTAGTAAAGTAGCAAACAAGTTATTTACAGAAAAAGATGAATATTAGAAAGGAGGATACATAAATGGCAAATTTTCAAGGTAACAGAATTAACCCAACAAGATTTTCAAGCGGCCAGATTAAGTTTCATATTATAGCATTTCCGCTTTCTATATTTATGATCCTTCCGGTAGTATTCCTTATTGGAAACGCTTTTAAACCACTTGGTGAGTTGTTTAAATTTCCACCAACTATTTTTGCACACAATCCAACATTGGACAACTTTAAGAATCTTATGAACTTAGCAGGTTCTACAGGTATTCCAATGTCAAGATACTTCTTGAACTCAATGATAGTTACTGTGCTTACAGTAGTTCTTAACTTATTGATTACAATTATGGCAGCTTATGTTTTCTCAAAGAAGAAATTCAAGATTAAAGGTGCTTTATGGGAAATCAACCAGATGGCTCTTATGTTCGTAGCCACAGCGGTTTCAATCCCAAGATACTTAATTATAGTAAAAATTGGTGCATACAATACATGGTTTGCACATATCCTTCCACTTATTGCCATGCCTGTAGGTTTATTCCTGGTTAAGCAGTTCGTGGACGGAATACCTGATGCACTTATTGAAGCAGCGGTAGTTGACGGAGCAGGAGATGCAACAATCTTAAGAAAGATTATCATCCCATTAACAAAACCGGCTCTTGCAACATCTGTCGTTTTAACATTCCAGCAGGTATGGAGCAACGTAGAAACATCAAACAACTATATTACTAACGAAGCATTAAGAACATTGACATATTATGTAAACTCTATTGGCACAAACAATGCAGTGGCAGCATCAGGTATGGTTGCGGCAGCCAACTTGATTATGTTTATACCTAACCTGATTATTTTCATCTGCATGCAGTCAAAGGTTATGAACACAATGGCAAGTTCAGGTATCAAGTAAGGAGAAGGGCACATGAAAAAATTATTGAAAAAATCATTAGTGCTGTTCCTGGCACTGATATTTGTAGTGATGTCTGTTCTTCCTGTAGCAGCTTCTCAGGCAACAAGTTATTCATATACACTTGATGACGAAGGGGAGTTAGTTAGAACACAGGATGCTTACTTACCAGACAGAACTATAACAAACCTCGGATTATCCGATCCGGAAGATATGATTATAGATGATGAAAATAATGCATATATCGTTGACACAGGTAATGCAAGAGTTCTCGTTTATAATTTGGATGATGAAAAAGTAGTAACTCAGATTGATAAAGATACTGTTGGCTCAAAAGATTTTGAAGGTTTTAACTCACCTAAGGGAATTTTTCTTACAAAAAGTGGTGAAGTTTATATAGCTGATACAGGAGCTAAGACAGTATTCAGATTCAAGAAAGTTAACGAAACAAAATATGAATTTGTAAGACGTTATGACAGACCAACAGCACCAATCTTCGCAGATACAAACTACGAACCAAGTAAGGTAGCAGTTGATAGTGGTAACAATCTTTACATAGTTTCAGAAGGTGTTTACGCAGGTATTATTCAGCTTGCTAACTCAGGTGAATTTTTAGGATATTTCGCATCAAATAAATCTAAACTTACACCACAGCAGGTTTTCCTTAAAATTATTTATACAAAGGAACAGGAGAAAAACTCAACTTTGTTAAATACTTTACCATCAACATTCTCAAACGTTTTTGTTGATGCAGAAGGAACAGCTTATTCAACATGTATGGGTAAGGGAACGGACCTTTTAAAGAAACATAGTACAAATGGAACAAACTTATTTAAAAATGTTATTGCTTCATCGGATGCATTTACAGATGTAATAGCAGATTCAAATGGAATTATTTATGCATCTGACTCAAAGGGATATATATATGTATATACAAGAGACGGAGAGTTGATTTTCTGCCTTGGTGAAAAGGCAGGTAACAATGACGTGTCAGGTTTGTTCTCATCACTTACAACAATTGCTGTTGATAACAATGGAAACATTTGGACAGCAGATGGCAAGAAGGGATTTATTCAGTCGTTTACGCCAACAGAATACGCAACAACAATTTATAAAGCATTGCAGGAATATGAAAACGGCGATTACACAGATGCTCTTAAAGATTGGAATTACGTATTAAGATTAAACCAGATGTCAGTTTTGGCACATAACGGTGTTGCAAAAGCTTATTATAACGATGAAGAATATGATAAGGCAATGGAACATTTTGAAATTGCCGGAAACAGAAGTGGTTATTCAGATGCTTTCTGGGAAGTTAGAAATAAAGGCATCCAGAAGGACCTTGGAGCAGTATTAACAGTTGTAATTATCTTAATTGTTTTGAGTATAGTTATTAAACTTATTGATAAGAAGAAAGTTTTAAGAACTAAGAGAAAACAGTTAGGAACTAAACTAAAAGAACTTCCTGTAATTGGAGAAATCGGTTATGCATTTAAGTGTGCTAAACATCCAATTGACAGATATTATGATATAAGAGTTGGAAAGAACGGATCAATGATTGCAGCAACAATTATTTATGTAGCATTCTTTGCAGTATATATGATTTATCAGACAGGAAAAGGATTTATTTATCAGTATACAAGCGTTGAAGATATGGATATGGGAGCCGTAGTAGTTGGTTTCTTTGCTATCTTAATTCTCTTCATCGTATGTAACTTCCTTGTTACATCAATTACAGATGGTGACGGAACATTAAAGCAGGTATATATGATTCCTGCATATGGTATTATGCCATTAATGATTTGCATGATTGTTACAACAATTATGTCATACCAATTAACATATAACGAATCATTTATCTTGACAGTTATTATGATGATCGGTGGTATTTGGAGTATCGCAGTAATATTTGAAGGACTTTCAACAGTTCATGACTATGACTTTAAACAGACAGTAGTCAGCCTTATTATTACAGCAGTATTTATGTTAATTGCGGCTATAGTTGTTCTTGTAGTAATTATTATGTGGGAACAGTTATACGACTTCTTAATCACAGTAGGAAAGGAGATAATAAGAAATGTTACAGGCAGCTAAAAAGAATAAATTTAAAGCAACAGCAATCATTGTATGTCTCTTATGTGTCCTTTCACTTTGTGTAGCAGTTGGCGCTGCATTCATTAACACTAACAGAGATACAAGACCTGTACCTGATGTTGCAAAATCTTCATTAAAGTATTCAAATGCTTACGAAGAATTATGCACAATAGGAGATTACAAATATCTTTTCTATGAAGACAGAGATATCTTAGCAATCGAAAATACAAAAACAGGATATGTTTGGAAAACAGGCGTAGACGTTCCTTTCTTAAATGAAGCATGGGAAGCAAGAGATATTATTACAGATGCTAAGGAAAGCGGTGATAATACAGAACTTAAAGACTATGCTAAAGAAAAGAATATGACAGTAGCAGAAGTAAAAGAAATGGCAAACTGTGTTGATTCATCATTTAACAGTAGCCAGTATACAGCTTTTGCCAATTCTCTTGTAACAGTTGAATATTTTGAAGGCTCAGGAGATTCAATGACAACACAGAGAGCATCATCAGCACCAGAAAAGAAGAGCCAGGGCGAATCACAGCTTACTAAGGGAAGCAGTGAAAACGAATGGGTTTTGGATTGTAAGTTTAACATTGATGATGAAGAATTAGGCGTTAAAGTTCATATGACTTTAGGCGAAAATGGAAAGGTTAACTTTAAAGTTCCTTATGAAGAAATTACAGGTTGTATTAGCAAGATTAAATGTATCGAAATTGCTCCTTTCTTAGGAACAAGCGGTGGTATTCTTAAATACTATGATAAAGATGCAGATGATTTCGTTAAGACAGAAGTGAAAGAACTTACACCTGGTTATGTTTTAGTTCCAGACGGAAGCGGAAGCTTAATCAGATTTAATGAAAACAAGACAAAGTTTAGTGAATACAATAGTAAGGTTTATGGAACAGATCCATCAACAGAATCTAACTATTATTCATCATTAGATGATGTTGTACCACTTAAGAACCCAACAATGCCGGTATTTGGTATTTCACATGGTGATGGTACACAGGCAGCATTTGTAGCTTATGCAGATCAGGGTGATGAGTATATGTCAATTAATGCAGCTCCTGCATCAACAACTGATGGAGAAATTGCTTACACATATGCATATGCGTCATTCCAGTACAACGCTGAATACTTCCAGGTTATAAACCAGGCAGGTGATTCATATCGTAAAGTACAGGATAAACCTAATAAGTTTGATATTGACTTAACATATCAGTTTTTAGAGGGTGACGGCAGTAATGGTTACAAAGCTGATTACACAGGTATGGCTAAGGCATACAGACAGCATTTAATTGATGAAGGAATTTTAACTGAAAAGTCAGTTGATGAAAAGAACATTCCTATTAGAATTGACTTCCTTATGTCAGATTCAAAGAAAGGTGTATTCTCAACACAGGAAGTTGAAGTTACTTCAGCATCAGATGTTAAGAATATTTTAAACCAGCTTAACAAAGATGGTATTGAAAATATTAACACAGGACTTATAGGATGGCAGAGAGGTGGAGAAACATTATCAAAACCTAACAGCACTAAGTTCTCAAGTTCAGTTGGAAAGAAGAATGAATTTAAGAGTTTAATGTCAGAATTCGCTAAAAAGGGAATTGATATTTCATTTTCAAGAGAGTTCTCATCAATAAACGAAACAATGGTTAATTATTATGGAACTGCAGCAAAGCATATTAACTCACAGTATCTCTCAGTAGATAAGTCACAAGTTCTTCCAAAGAACGTTCCTGTTACAGAATACGGATATGCAACACCTGCTAAGACAGCACAGTGGATTACAGATTTGTATGAAGATTTAGGAGACTTAAGCGGTTCATTTACAATTGACGGAGCATCAAACATTCTTTTAAGCCATTATAAGAGTGATGACAATAAGACAACAGTTCAGAATACTGTAAAACTTTATCAGGATGCTATTTCAAAGATTCAGAAGAACGGAACAAAGACAAACCTTGTAAATCCTAACAAGTACTTATGGAAATATACAGACCGTTACTTACAGTCACCTGTAGGAACATCACAGTATGTATATGAAACAGATACAGTTCCTTTCTTACAGATGGTACTTAATGGAACAATGGAAGTTTATGCACCATATGCTAACTTCTCATTCTATGCACAGACAGATATGTTAAGAATGATTGATTACAACATTTCACCATCATTTGTCTTAACACAGAAACCATCATACTTATTAGGTTCAACAACTTCATCAGATTACTATTCAACAGAGTTTGGACAGTATGAGGAATTAGTAAATACTATTTACAATACAGTTAATACACCATTGTCACAGGTTATTAATTATAACTGGGATAGCAGAACAGTTTATAGCTGGGATGGAAAAGAATTAACTTCAGCATCAAAAGATGCTAATGGTAATGAAGCAGATGGTGGTATAATTGCAAACCAGTATTCAAAGGATGGAGATGTGAAGACAATTATTATAAACTATACATCTGATGAAATTCAGGTTAATGGTACAAGCGTTGCAGCAAACAGCGCAGCAGTAGTAGAAGGAGGTGTTAAGTAATGGCTGAAAATACAAAAGTAACTTCAGAAGAAGTTAAAGAAGAAAAAGTAGAAACAGCAAAAACTTCCAATACTACAAAGAAAAAGGAAACAAAAGCACCTAAAAAGAAAAAAATGAGAACTTATCAGCAGAGACAGAATAGATCAGGTTACATGTTTATGGCACCTTGGATTTTAGGTTTTTGTGCTTTTACATTGTTCCCGTTCGTATTTACAATTTATTTAAGCTTTACATCTGTAGCTTCAACTAACTGGGGTTACAAGATTGAGTTTATAGGTTTAAGCAATTACATTAATGCATTTGTTGGTAACCAGGAATTCTTACCTGCATTACTTTCATACATTAAGATGATTATACCTTACACATTTATAGTAGTAGTTTTATCATTCATTATTGCTTACTTACTTTGCAAGATTAATGTAGGTAAAGGAATTTTAAGAACTATCTACTTCCTGCCGGTTATTATCATGTCAGGTCCTGTAATGTCACAGTTATTAACTGTACAGAATGCAGGAGATCAGGCAGCAGAAAAAATTGCGGCAGTAACACAGCAGACTAACGCTTATTCAAATATTTTCATAATGCAGATTATTGACAGTTACTCACCTGCATTAGCAAATGGACTTGCAGGAATATTTGATCAGCTTTCAATTATACTTTGGTTTACAGGTATCCCAATTGTATTATTTATCAATGGTTTACAAAAGATTAACCCAAGTATTTATGAAGCAGCAAAGATTGATTCAGCCAATGCATGGCAGATTATGTGGAAGATAACAATTCCAATGATTAAGCAGGTTGGATTAATTATCACAGTATTTACAGTAATTCAGTTAGGTATGTATGATTCAATTAACCCTGTATACAAGTTAATCGAAGAAAAGACAGGTGAAACAAGTTCAGGACTTGGTTTCGCAGCTACATACGCATGGATTTACAGCCTGTTAGCTCTTGTAATGATAGGAATTGTATTCCTCATATTCAGGGATAGAAAACCTAAGGACATTAAGGCAAGACAGAAGCAGGAAAAGAAATTAAAGAAGCTGGAAAAGCAGCAGAAGAAGAGATTAGCTTCACAGGCAAGACATCAGAAGAAGGAGGCAAAGTTATATGGCAAATAAAGATAGCAGTGCAAAGAAAATTGATTTGTCAGCAGTAAAGAAAATCAACTTTGCCAAATTAAAGAGATTAAAGGCAGTAAATATTATTGCAAAAGTGGCAATTTACTTTTTGCTTATCTGTATTGGATTCGTATTTTTACAGCCAATATTTGAGATGATTTCAAAGGCAATTATGACTTCTAAAGACTTAATTGATCCTTCTGTAACATGGATTGCAAAGCATGCTACACTTAGTAACTTTAAAAACGCAATAAAAACTCTTGAAATGCCTGGCTCATTGTTTAACTCAATCTGGTTTTCAGCATTGTTGGCATTAGCTCAGACAGCAGTATCACTTACAACAGGTTTTGCATTATCAAGATATTCATTTAAGGGACGTAATTTCTGGTACATAATGTTAATCTTAGCATTTATTTTACCAATACCACTTCTTACAATCCCAAGAATTATGGTATTTACGGAAATTGAATCTATTGTAGGATTTAAGGTTATTGGAACAATTATTCCACAGTTCCTAATGTCATTATTAGGACAGGGAACATATTCAACAATGTTAATTTTGATTGCGTTTAACTTCTTTAATATGATACCTAAGTCATTAGATGAAGCAGCCATGATTGACGGTGCCGGTTCATTTAGAGTTTTCTATCATATTGCAGTTAGATTATCAATTTCAACAATACTTGTTGTATTCCTGTTTTCATTCGTATTTAACTGGAATGAAACATATACAACAAACACAATGCTTGGTGATGCATTAACTCTTGTACCTGCAAAACTTGCATTATTCGATAATGGTTCAACAGGGGCTACAGGTAACGTAATAAACGAAGCAAACCGAATGGCAGCAACACTTATTTCAATTGCTCCATTGTTGGCATTGTACATGGTAGTACAGAAACAGTTCATTCAGGGTATTGAAAATACAGGTATTACCGGAGAATAAAAAAATTGTGGAACCTGCATTGCAGGTTCCCCTATATAGAGAATCAGGTATTTTATTTTTAAAAAGGAGGAAACAATGAAAGAATTTAAGAAATTAGTTTCAGCTTTTCTTGTTGTGGCTATGGTTGTTACTCTTGTAACTATTACACCGAGTACAGATGCAAATGCAGCCGTTACAATTTACTCAGGAAAGAAGATTACTTTAACAGTTGGTAAGTCTGAAAAGATTTACTTAAAGCAGAAGGGTGCTAAATTTAAAACAAGCAACAAAAAAGTTGCAACTGTTAACAGGAAAGGTGTTGTAAAAGCAAAAGGTATTGGTACATGTAAAATCAAAATCACAGTAGGAAGCAGTTCAAAGAATTCTAAAGTTACAGTAGTACCTAAAAATGTAACAATTAAAGCAGCTACTTTATCAGGAACAACAGCAAAGGTTACTTGGAAAAAGGTAAAAGGCGTAAAAGGATACTATGTATACAAATCAACAAAGGCTAACAGCGGATTTAAGAAAGTAGCAACAGTTAAGGGTGCAAAGAAGACTTCAGCAACAATTAAGAATCTTGCATCAGGAACAACATATTTCAAAGTTAAGGCTTTTGGAAAATCAGGAAAGAAAACAATTACTTCAAAGAAATATTCAAAGGCTGTATCAGTTAAGGTTTGGAAATTAGTATGGTCTGATGAATTTAATGGTTCATCACTTGACATGAATAACTGGACTTATGAGACAGGTACAGGCGATGGCGGTTGGGGTAATCAGGAATGGCAGACTTACACAGCAGGAGATAACGCTAAAGTAGAAAACGGTAATCTTGTTATCATTCCAAGAATGGAATGGAAGAATGGTAACAACGCTCCATCAAAGGTAACTTCAACAAGAATTATTACAAAGAATAAGAAAACATTTAAGTATGGTAAGATGGAAATCAGAGCTAAGGCAGCTGGTGGAAAAGGAACATGGTCAGCAGGTTGGATGTTAGGCGATGGTACAGGTGACCAGAGAGGTTGGCCATATGATGGCGAAATCGACATTATGGAAGCTATGTCAGGTGGAGTTCCACAGACTATCCATTGCGAAAGATTCAACAACCAGTCATGGTCACATGGTAATAAAAACTATGCAACAGGTTTAACACAGGCTAAGAGTGCTGAGGCATATCATACTTATGGAATTATCTGGACAGACAAATATATTCAGTTTACAGTTGACGGAGTAAACAAGGGATTATATGATCCATCAATGTACGACGCAAGCATTTATGATCAGTGTTGGGCATTTGATCATCCATTCTTCTTTATTTTAAACTGTGCAGTAGGCGGAAATGCTGCAGGTGAGGTTTCAACAGATGGATGGACAAACAAGGGAACTGTAAATGGAGTTACAACATGGGAGGATTACTACTATGTTGATTATGTAAGAGTTTACCAGTAGAAATCTAATAAGAAGGATAGAAAAAATCAGGCAGGTCATCCTGTTGGGTGACCTGCCTAAAAATACTAAATGTTTGAAACGTTTAGCAGGAATTTGAAGGAAAATTGAAAAAAATATCAAAGCAGAAATTGATTTGAGAATAGAATTTAAACAAGATTGAAAAAGGGTTTAAGCAACTAGGGAGGAACATTGTATGGTTACAATTAAAGATGTTGCACGAGAAGCAGGTGTAGCAATTTCAACAGTATCAAATGTATTTAACAATGGTGACATTGTTAGTGAAGAAACAAAGCAGAAAGTTTTAGAAGCTGTTGAAAAACTGCATTATATACCTAACATGAATGCCAAATTATTAAAATCTAATAGAAAAAATACTATAGGACTTTTTGTAACAAGTTTACAGGGTGATTTCTATAACGTATTAACACAGGCGATTCATTTACAGTGTAAATTAAATAATTATATGCTTAATATTTACGTAAGCAATGATAATTCACCGGATGAAATTTATAGAATGATTATTGCATCAGGTGTAGCAGGAGCCATTATTTATCATGAAGATTTGACAGGTGATTATGTAAAAAGAATCGCAACAGTCAATATTCCAATGGTATTTATTGACAGAGATAGTAAAGACAAAAACATTTCAGGTGTATTAGTTGATGATAAGCTTGGGGCAACAATGGCAGTTGACCATTTAATCAAACTTGGTCATAAGCGAATCGGATATATTCACGGAAATGAAACAGGAGATGATAAGCACCGTTTCCAGGGATATAAGGAAATGATGGAAAAAAATAATCTTCCAATTGATGAAGACATAATTTTAAGAGGATATTACGAAGAAGCATTAGCATATAGTGAAATGCGTTCAATGTTATCAAGTGGAATCAAACTTCCTGATGCTATGTTTTGTGCCAATGATGAAATGGCATGGGGATGTATTCAGGCATTACAGGACGTTGGAATTAAGGTTCCTGAAGATGTAAGTGTTATCGGATATGATGATAGTACTTTAAGTGCGTATTATGGAGTTCCACTTACAACAGTTCACAGTCCAATTGTCGAAATGGGTAGTGCAAGTGCAAATGAGTTATTCAGATTGTTAAACAGTGAGGGAGACAAAAGTGGTACAGTAACTAAGTTGTCACCAACAATGGTTTACAGAAGCTCATGTGGAAAGCATAAGGAACGCAAATAATAATAAATATTAATAATAAAAAAGGTTAAAATTATTCAGTTGGTAACGCAGTTGTACAACTAAAGGAGGAATATAATGGAAAGTTATAGACTTGAAGGACAGACTTTTGTTATAGATGATTATGACAGAAAGCCGGCTTTTTCCAGTTTTTTACCAGGTCTTGCAGGAGTTAAGGGAATTCCACTTTGGACATTCTACACTAACAGAGGTCAGGGAATGAACAGTTTTGGTATTGACAATAAGGGTAATGCCATTATGGAATTTAATTCAGCTAACACAGCATTTGAAAATACTCAGGTAAAAGGTTTTAGAACATTCTTAAAAATTGACGGAGAATATTATGAGCCATTTTTCACTTATGAAAAAGAAGCAAAACGTCAGATGAGAATGAATAAGAACAGTTTTAAGATAATTGAAACAAACGAAAAGTATGGAATAGAAGTTACAGTTAATTACTATGTTTTACCAAATGAAAGCATAGGAGCACTTGTAAGACAGGTATCTGTAAAGAATATTGGAGACAGTGCTAAAGAAGTTCAGGTAATTGACGGCCTTCCAAAAATTATTACATATGGTATCGCGAACGGCGAGTTTAAAGAAATGTCAAACTTATTTAAGAGTTGGGCAGATATTAGAAATCTTGAAAACAAGGTTCCATATTATACACTTAGAGCATCAACAAAGGATTCAGCAGAAGTATCTGATGTTGAGGGTGGATATTACTATTTAACAGTAAGAGACGGAAAGTTACAGGATGTAATCTATGATGTAGATACAGTATTTGGATATGATTTATCATTAATGACACCTGTTAACTTTATTGATGGTTCAATTGAAGGTGTTCTTTCTAAAGAACAGTGCTTTGCTAACAAGGTTCCATGTGGATTTACTCCATTTAAGGAAGTTGTTGAACCAGGCAAGGAATTAGCTTTTGACACAATGATGGGCTTTGCAGGTTCAACAGAACAGATTAATGCAAAACTTGATACATTCTGTGGAAAGGATTACCTTGCAAATAAATTTGTAGAAGCAGAAGAATTGGTAGACAGTTTTACATCTGATGTTAAGACACATACAGCAGCAGGAAAGTTTGACCAATACATTGAACAGTGTTACTTAGATAACTTCTTAAGAGGTGGTTATCCATATGTACTTAACAAAGATGGAAACAAGTCTATTATACATTTATTTAGCCGTAAACACGGTGATCCTGAAAGAGATTACAACTTCTTCTCAATTGCCGCTGAATATTATTCACAGGGTAATGGTAACTTCCGTGATGTTTCACAGAACAGAAGAAATGACGTATTCTTTAATAAGGACGTTGGAGAATTTAATGTTAAAACATTCTTTAGCTTAATTCAGGCTGACGGATACAACCCATTAGAGGTTCGTCCAAGTCTCTTCAATATAAAAGAAGGAAAAGAAGATGAAGTTAAGGCATATGTAGCTGATAGCATTTCAGGTGATGCTACAGCAATTCAGAACATTGTTGCAGGTAAATTTACACCGGGACAGATTTCTAATACTATTGCAAAACTTCAGTTAGAATTAAAAGTAGATGATGGTGACTTTATCGCAAACATTCTTAATGATTGCGACCAGAACATTGAAGCAGGTTTTGCTGAAGGCTACTGGAGTGACCATTGGGATTACAACATGGATTTAGTAGATAACTACTTATCTATTTTCCCAGACAAATTAGATGAATTAGTATTTAAGGATAATACATACAAGTTCTATGATAGTGTAGCTTATGTTGTTCCTAGATCAGAAAAATATGTAATCAACAAGAAGGGTGCTGTTCGTCAGTATGGTATGGAAGTTGAAGATGAAGCTAAACTTGCAAGACCAGGATTTAACAAGTGGGCGACTAACTGGTTAAAGACTCCTGATGAAAAGATTTATAACACAACTCTTGCAGTTAAAATGATTACATTGGCACTTAGCAAATTCGCACAGTTAGATGTGGATGGTATGGGTGTTGAAATGGAAGGTGGAAAGCCGGGATGGAATGATGCCATGAACGGACTTCCTGGATTATTTGGTTCAGGTACACCTGAAACATTTGAATTAAAGAGATTAATCAAGTTTATTACTGATAACTTTAATGGTAGCGAAACAGTTGTTATGCCTGCTGAAATTGCAAAATACTTAGATGATGTTAAGGCAGTTTTAGACAAGTACAACAACGGACAGGTTTCAGACTTTGAATACTGGGATGAAGTTGCTACTATCAGAGAAAACTACAGAGAAAGCGTTAAGTTATACTTAAGCGGTGAAGAAACAGAAGTTTCAAAAGACTATATCAATGAAGTATTCAGCGCTTTTGCAGCTAAGATTGATAAGGGTATCGAAAAGGCAGTTGAAATGGGAAATGGTCTTGTTCCAACATACTTTACACATGAAGCAGTTGATTTCGAACCTGTAGTTGATGAAAATGGAAATCCTGTAATGAGCCATTATGGATTACAGAAAGCAGTTGTAAAAGAATTTAAGACAGTTGCTCTTCCATATTTCCTTGAAGGACCTGCAAGAATGATGGGAAATGTAAATGAAGAAACAGCTAGAGAAATGTACAACAATGTTAAGAAGACAGGTCTTTATGATGAAAAATTAGCAATGTACAAAACATCAGCATCTATTGAAGGATGTTCAATGGAAGCAGGACGTTGTAGAGCATTTACACCTGGATGGCAGGAAAGAGAAAACGTATTCCTTCATATGGAATATAAGTACATTCTCTCAATGATTAGAGCAGGAATTTGCCCTGAATTCTATGATACAATTACAAGAGCACTTATTCCATTCCTTGATCCAAATATGTATGGAAGAAGTACACTTGAAAATTCGTCATTTATAGCTTCAAGCGTAAATCCAAATCCGGACATTCATGGTAGAGGATTTGTTGCAAGACTTTCAGGTTCAACAACAGAAATGCTTTCAATCTGGATTGAAATGTTTATGGGGGGAAAAGTATTTACATATGAAGATGGCAAGCTTGTTCTTAACTTTACACCAAAGCTTTCAAACTGGTTATTTGATGAAGGAAAGGTAACATTCAGATTACTTTCATCTTGTGACATTACTTATGTAAATGAAACAGGTAAGAATACATTTGGCGACGACGCAGCAGTTGTAGACAGAGTTGAAATTAATGGAGAAACAGTTTCAACAGAAAACAAGATTGTTGGAGAAATGGCTGAAGCAGTTAGAGATGGTAAAATAAATAATATTACAGTTTATTTTAAATAAAAATTGCAACTTTAAAGGAAACTTTTAAAAACAGTTTCAAGAAAAGCCCCGGCTACTATGTAGTCAGGGCTTTTCTTCTGGAAACAAAATACCTGAAACGTTTCAATTTCTTATTGTAACTGAATATATTATCTGCTATTATTGTATTAAAGCAGAGGCTTAACTTAAATTTAGTAAAAGGAAAGTTAGGAGAATTAAATGAGTGAATTAAAGTATTTAGATAAGAGGGGAACATTTACATTAGACAATCCGGATCTTACAAGTTATATGTATTTTCCATTGGCTAATGAAGCAGGAATGATGAGTGCTATTACACCTGACTTAGGTGGAGACATTAAGCTGGACCAGAATACATTTTTATTGGAACCTGTTAGCAGTGAAAACTTACATAATAACAAGTCAACAAGAAATTTTTGGGTTTATGTTGATGGAAAAGGTGCCTGGTCAGCCACAGGACGTTCTGCTAAGCAGCAGGCTAAGCTTTTTGATGATGACAAGGAGCAGGTAAAGCTTACAGCAGGTATTATGTGGCATAAGGTTGAAAGACAGACCGATGAAATGGGATTAAAAGCAGAATTAACTACTTTTGTACCATATACACAGGACAAGGTTGAGCTAACAAAAGTAACAATCACAAATACTGCAGATACAACACAGAAGATTACATCAACAGTTGCAATTCCAATGTATGCACGTTCTGCATCAAATATTAGAGACCACAGGCATGTAACATCATTACTTCACAGAACGTTTACTATTAAAGACGGTATTATGATTTATCCGACTCTTACATTTGATGAAAGAGGACATAACAAGAATACTGTTTTCTATGGTGCCCTTGCAAAGGAAATGGTTAACGGAAAAATGGAGTCACCATTTAGCTTCTGTCCTGTAACAGAGGAGTTTATTGGTGAGGGTGGAAATTTTGAAAACCCATATTATGTTGCAAAGAATAAGCCACTTCCATATACAGAGGGACAGGAAGTAGACGGTTACGAAACAGTTGCAGCTATCCGTTTTAATGATTGTGAATTAAAGCCGGAAGAATCAAGAAGTTATGTTATAGCTTTAGAATATGGTACTTCTAAGGAAGAGCTTGAAAGTATTGGAAATAAATATATTGACGTAGATGTTTTTGATAAATATTTAGAAGAAACAAAGAATTACTGGCAGGATAAGATTAACGTAAGTTATAATTCAGCAGACAAGAATTTTGATAACTGGATGCATTGGGTTAACTTCCAGCCAATGCTTAGAAGAATTTACGGATGTTCATTCCTTCCACATCATGATTACGGAAAAGGCGGTCGTGGATGGAGAGACCTTTGGCAAGACTGTCTTGCACTTCTTATTATGGAGCCTGAACAGGTTAGACAGATGCTTATTGATAACTTTGGCGGAGTAAGATTTGATGGAACAAATGCCACAATTATCGGTTCTAAGCAGGGAGAATTTATTGCGGACAGAAATAATATTACAAGAGTTTGGATGGACCACGGTGCTTGGCCATATCTTACAACAGAATTGTATATGCAGCAGACAGGTGATGTTGAATTTTTAGTTGAAGAAAACTCGTATTTTAAAGATCCGCAGGTTTGCCGTGGCGAAGAAAAAGACATGATTTGGAACGACGAACAGGGCAACAAACAGCTTGCAGAAAATAATGAAGTATATGCAGGAACAGTTCTTGAACATATGTTAATTCAGCATTTGACAGCATTCTATGATGTTGGTGAACATAATCATATAAGACTTCGTGGTGCTGACTGGAATGACGGACTTGACATGGCAGCTAAGCGTGGCGAAAGTGTTGCATTTACAGCTTTATATGGCGGAAACCTTAAGAATCTTGCAAAAGACATTAAGGCTTATGCAGAAAAGACAGGCAATGAAACAGTACTTCTTGCAAAAGAATTACTTATATTATTAAATGTAGACAAAACAGTATTTGACAGAATAGATGAAAAGAAACAGGTACTTGACGCATATTGCGAAACAGTAAAACATACAATCAGTGGTGAAAAAGTTAATGTAAGATGTGATGAACTTTGCAGTATTCTTGACAGTATGGGTGACTGGATTGGAGAACATATCAGAACTACTGAATGGACAACTGACAAAGATGGAGATGGTTGGTTTAACGGTTACTATGATAATAGTGGGAATGCTGTTGAGGGAGATTTCCCTACAGGTATCAGAATGATGTTGACAGGTCAGGTATTTACAGTAATGGCTGACGTGGCAACAGACGAACAGGTTGTAGCAATTGCAAAATCAGCGGACAAGTATCTTTATGATGAAGCCATTGGCGGATACAGATTAAATACAAATTTTAAGGAAGTAAAAACAGACCTTGGAAGATTATTTGGTTTTGCTTTTGGCCACAAGGAGAACGGAGCAGTGTTCTCACATATGGCAACTATGTATGCTAACTCACTTTATCATAGAGGTTATGCAAAAGAAGGATATAAGGTTATAAACAGCTTATTTAAACATTGCGATAACTATTCAAAGAGTGGTATTTATCCGGGAATCCCTGAATATGTAAGTCAGAGAGGCCGTGGAATGTACCATTATCTTACAGGTGCGGCAAGTTGGATGCTTCTTACAGTTCTTAATGAAATGTACGGTGTAAAAGGTGAATATGGTGCCCTTAAATTAAAACCACAGCTTTTAAAAGAACAGTTTGAAAATGGTAAAGCTTCAGCAACATGTATGTTTAACGGTAAAAACATTACAGTTACATACAAAAATGACAAGGCACTTGATGTAGGACAGTATAGCGTTAAGGAAATCTATATTGACGGTAATAAATATGGCGATTGCGATACTGTATTAAAAGAGGATGTAATGAAGTTAAACGATACTGTAAATATAGTAGCTATACTTGATTAACAAATGTCTGTGGGAGATTTTCTCCCTTAGATTATAAAATAAAGTTTTGCAAACAAAGGAAAGAGGTAAAATATGTTTGAATGGGGAAGGGCAATCTGTTATTCCGGGTATAGAAATGGACAAAGTCCAAAGACAGCCACATATCCTACTTATGAACAGATTAAAGAGGATTTGACATTATTAAATGAATTAGGTTTCAAATATTTAAGAATGTACGATCCTATAAGATATGCAGAAGAAACATGCAAGGTTATAAGAGATTGTGGTTTTGATATGCAATTAATGTTAGGACCCGGGTTAATATCGGAAGTTAACAATCCGGGATGTCCATGGAACAAGACTAATTATTCAGAAGAAGAATTAAAGCAGCGTGCAGAACGTAATGATAGAAATATTGATGAATTAATCAGAATAGCAAATGAGAACAGCGATGTAATTAATTCAGTTTCAGTTGGAAATGAAAACACACCACAGTGGGGTGAAAACAATGTTCCAATTGAACGTCTTATAAGTTTTGCAAGAAGACTTAAAGAGGGAACAGGCAAGCCTGTAACTTTCAATGAAGGTGTTTACGAATGGGAGCATTTAAAACAGTTAGCAGATGAACTTGACATAATTAGTATTCACTCGTATCCATTGTGGAATGGTAATACTGTAGAAGAAGCCCTTGAAGTAAATAAGACATGGTACAAAAAAGTTAAGGAATGGTATCCTGGCAAGCCTATAGTATTCTCAGAAGTAGGCTGGGCTACGGACTGTGCTGACTTTAAACAGATGAGAGAAGGCCAGGCTAACGAGGAAAATCAGAAGAAGTATTACGAAGAATTTTGGAAATGGAGCGACAGGGAACAGATTATTTCTTATATGTTTGAAGCTTTCGATGAGCCTTGGAAAGGTGGAAACAGACCTAATGAAGCAGAAAAACATTGGGGAATATTCAACGAAGACAGAACTCCAAAGCTAGTATTGAAAAAGTGAAAAAACAGAATTGAAATATTTTTATGAAGAAAAGAGCTTTAAAACAGGCTCTTTTTTCTTTTATATATAGAAAAATAATAAAAACGGTTTTTAAAATAAACAATGGTTAAATAGTGTCAAAAATGTAAAAAAAACTAAAGAAAATTGTGGAAAACATATATTTTTTGAGATTGAAAATGTAGCATATGTAAAAGGAATGTTATAAAAAAGGAACAAGTCACATATATAGCTTGTCAAAAATGCACAAATAAAAACACTTTTAAACGTTTCAGATTATTGAATCGCATAAGAGATTGTGATAAAATGCAATTATTGTTTTAAAGAAGAGAAATCTTTAAACAAAAGTAAGAAACTAAAAGGGGAAAGGAGACTTTAATATGAGTAAAAGTTTCAAGAAACTAGTGGCTATTGTAAGTGCTATTGCAATGGTTATCGCAGGTATTACAGTTCAGCCACAGACAGCAAATGCAGCAGAAGCCTTAGAGTGGTCAGAATTAACTGACGGATTAGGAAAAGCGACAATTAAAGATACTTCCACAGAAGAAGTACGCGGAGCAGAATACAAAGGCTTCGAGACAGACCGTTCATGGGGTGGAGATAGCAAATGGCAAGGACAAGCCAAAGTTAATGATGTAACAGTTGAAGCAGGACAGGCATATAAGGTATCATTAGATGTAAGTTCTACACCAGCTAAAAAAATTTTAGTCCAGACACTTTCAGGTGGAGAATATGTTGAAAAGGAATACGATACAACAGTAGGACATATTGAGCAGACATTTGTAGCAAATAATGATAAGGTAAATATTATTGTTGCTTTTGGTTCATTTAGTGATGATGAAGTTGGAACATATGATGTTTCAATTTCAAACCTTAAATTAGAGAAAACAGAAAAGTCAGAAGAACAGATTGAAAAGGAAAGAGTTGAAGCTTTATTAACTGGTGATAAAAACATTGCCAAAGGAAAGACAGCATTTTCAAATTCTGTGAAGGAAAAAGATTACCAGCCAGAAGAAGCTTTTGACGGAAATTTAGGTTTAAGATATGCAGCAGCATCATATGAGAGTGGCGTGACACTTGGAGTAGATTTGGGTAAGACATATAAAGTTTCAAGTGTTGCTTTCAAGTGGGAAAATGCATATGCAACAGAATATAACATTCAGGTTTCAAAAGATGGTAAAGCATATGACACAGTAAAAACTATGACAGCAGATAAAGCAGAAACAATAGAAGTGCCATTAGATGAAGCAGTTGAAGCAAGATATGTAAGAATTGAATGCGTTAAGAATGCTATTAATTATGGATATTCTCTTTGGGAAATGGGTGTATATGGAACAGAAGTAGCTGAAGTTGAAACAACTACAAATACACCAGTTGTAGAACCTGGAACAGGTGAAACAACAACACCAGCTAAGCAGGACGAAACAACAACACCGGCTAAGCAGGACGAAACAACAACAGCAGCACCTGCACAGAACGAAACAACAACAGCAGCACCTGCACAGAATGAAACAACAACAGCAGCACCTGCACAGAATGAAACAACAACAGCAGCACCTGTACAGAATGAAACAACAACAGCAGCACCTGCACAGAATGAAACAACAACAGCACCTGCACAGAATGAAACAACAACAGCAGCACCTGCACAGAATGAAACAACAACAGTTGCACCAACAACTAAGGCTATTAGTACAACAGCAGCTCCAGCAACAGTTAAGAAAACAACAGTTAAGAAAACAACGGTTAAGGCAACAGCTAAGAAGTTATCTTCTAACAAGGTTAAACTTTCAGTTAAGAAAGTAGCAGGAGCAAGCAAATACGCTGTACAGATTTCAACAACAAAGAACTTCAAGAAAGTTGTTGCTAAGAAGACATCTAAGAAGGCAGTATTTACAGTTAAATCTAAGAAACTTAAAGGTAAGAAGAAACTCTATGTAAGAGTTAAAGTTTACAAGAAAGTTAACGGAAAGACAGTTGCAAGCCAGTGGTCAAAGGCAACTAAGATTAAAGTTAAAAAATAAGATTACAGTAGGTAATCATAATTAAGTAAACAGAGGCTATGGATTAGTACTAGTAAGAGGTACTATTCCGTAGCTTCTTTTTTGTTAATAAAAAATTTGAAATTCAATATATTAAAAATCACAAAAAGACAAAACAATACAGAAAAATCGAATTTGTTACAATAGTGATTTTTTGTATAAACAACAATAAAAATGAATATTTATATTAACTAATAAAAACAATTTTACTAATTTTACATCATTAGGGCAAAGTTAACAAAACAAGGGTAAAAATAATACTCTAAACTCAGATTTTAATGTTAAATTTATATAAAGAATTAGGCATTTTGCTGAAAAGAAACTAAAACTTTTTTTAACATTGAGATAAAAAAAAGGCAATTTATAATATTAAGTATAATATTAGGGAATGGAGGAATATTATGCTAAAAAATATGAAAAAAGCATTGTCTTTAACCTTGGTTACGGCTATGGTAGTCACTATATGTCCTCAAGGACAACTTGTAAACATATCAGCGGCTGATAATACACCATATTGCATATCAGAAGGTAGACCTGTATATGTAAGTTCAGGTAAGAATGAAGAATATGCAGTAGATGGTGACACATCTACAAGATGGGAAAGTGATTACAAGAACAAAATAGAATGGATGTATGTGGACTTGGGAGCAAAAGCAGACCTTGACCATGTTTATCTGAAATGGGAAGCAGCTTATGCTAAGTCATATCAGATTCAGTTTTCTAACGATGAAGAAAACTGGACAACAGTTTACACAAAGGGTAACGGTTCAGGTTCAGAAGAAACTCCTGAAGAAACAGTTAAGCCGGGAGCTATGGCAATCAGTGTTGGAAGAAAGAAAAAAAATGACAATGGTACAGTAAGTTCCAGCTTTTCATGGAGTGCAGTTTCAGGAGCAGTTACTTACAAGATTTTCGTTGAAAACAACGGTCAGGAAGAAGTTGCAACAGCACCTGACGGATTCACTTTTGACAAGGATTCAAGACTTGATCTTATTAACAATGTAAGATTGTTGGAAGGAATTCATAAATATATTGTAAGGGCTTACAATTCTAAAGGTGAAGTTATTACAAGCGGTGAAGTTACAATCTCAGGTGATGTTACAGTTGAAGAAACAACTGAAGCACCAACTAATTCAGGTGAAACAACACCGGTTGTAGATGATAAGGAACAGACAATAGATTTAACTAAATATATTGAGAATAAGGCAGACAGACAGGCAAGATATGTAAGAATTCTGATGACAGAAAAAGCATTGCCTGACTACGGATATTCATTGTTTGAATTCCAGATTTATGGTACAAACGGAGTGGTTGAAAGACCTGTTGACTATGGAGTAAACCTTGCACTTAACAAGCCGGTTAAGTCAAGAAGCAACACTGTTAAGTCAGGAGATACAACTAAGGAAGTAAACACTCGTGATGAATGGTGGATGTATGACAGTGATGGAAATCTTAGAGAGGATGCGTATAACAATGTAAAACCTGAAAATGCAGTAGATGGAAATACAAAATCATCATTTACATCATATCAGGGTGATGACCAGTGGATTTATGTAGACCTTCAGAAGGAATACAAAATCGGTAGAGTTGTTGTTAACTTTAACAGCGATGCTGCAAAGATGTATGACATTCAGGTTTCAAGTGATGCTAAGACATGGACAACAGTTCATAGAAATCTTAGAGGATACGCTAATATGATTGATGATGTTACCATGTATCAAAAGAATGTCAGATATGTAAGAATCTTAGGCTATACTAAGGTTGAAAGCGGTAGTGGTGTAGGAATTAACGAATTAAGTGTTTATGAATACAGAGAAGGCGATAGTAAGGAAAACGAAACAATCGCTCCACTTCCAACAAGACAGGTTATTAACAACAAGAATGGTAAAGGTTCATATGTTTCAGGTGAAATGTATAAGGAAAAGAACAAGTTACCAACATTTGTTAATGAAGAAACTATAAAGACACCAATCGATTCAAACAGCTGGTGGTCATCAGCAATGGTTCAGACATTTAGTAACTTACTTTGTTCAACACCATTAAAGGCTAAGTTCTCAACTAAGGGACTTGGAGTTTTGCTTGCAACAGCAGGATGGGTTGGAATAAGAAAGGAAACTGACCTTGGAACAGACCAGTCTACTGAAACAGGAATTGACTTCTATGTATTACCTGAAAAATACAACTCTAAAAAGGGTTATGACAGAGTAGAAAGCTATGGTGATTACTCAGTACAGTTAGGTTTAATGGACAACAGTGGAATGCAGATGAAGTCAACTGTAGTTAAGGGTTCACCTTACATTTTCAGTGAGTTCTGTGATAACACAACATTTTTCATTAACTCATCATCAATTACAGAATTTTTTGATGGCAATGGAAATAACATTTTAGCTAAAGAAGGGGACACAATTACAACAGACCACATTGGTTTTAAGTCAATGGATGATGAAAATACTAAGGCTAAAAACAATGGTTCTTATTATTGTATGAACGTACCTGAAGGAACAACATTTAAGGTAATGGTTGCAGGTTCAAGATATAACGTTAAGGTGACATTCCCTTCAAAGAATGAAAATTATATGTCACTTGCAGCTATGACAAAGAAAGGTGACATTGACCGGTATTATAAACATGGTTACGCATTTGTAACAAACACACACGTTGGCTACACATTTGATCAGGCTAACAATAAGGTTGTAACAAAATATACAGCTACAACTAAGACTATGAGAAAGGGATTCTCAAATGAAACAATGCATTGTTTATTCCCACATCAGTGGAAATATTCATCAGATGCAGATAACCCGGATGCAACATATTACTCAATTCGTGGTGACATGAAATCTATCTGGGCTAATGAATACAAGACAACACAGCAGTTCTCAGGTTTACTTCCAACATTTACAAAGCCTGACAGTAGCATGTTTAATACAACTGAAATGGTTGAATACCTTAATCAGGTAGTAGCATCTAAGATTAACACAGCACCTGTTGCTGATGCTTACTGGGAAGGTAAAAATGTTCACCCACTTGCAATCAGTGCTCTTATGGCTGACCAGTTAGGTGAAACAGAAATTAGAGAAAAATTATTAAAGAAATTAAAGAGCATTATGGTTGACTGGTTCACATATGACGGTGAAGATGATGACTGTTACTTAATCTACAATAAGGATTGGGGAACACTTTATTATCCTGAAAGTTCATTTGGTGCCAACGCAGCAATCTGCGACCACCACTTTACATATGGATACTTTATGTTTGGTGCAGCAGTACTTGCTACATACGACAAGCAGTTCTACAACGATTACAAAGATATGATTGAACTTCTTGTAAGGGATTACGCAGATCCTAAGGAACCTGAAGATGATGGCAACATGTTCTGTAAGTTTAGAGCATTTGACCAGTATTCAGGACACTCATGGGCAGGCGGATATGCAGACAGCGATTCAGGTAACAACCAGGAATCAGCTTCAGAAGCATTGTTCAGCTGGGTAGGTATGTATCTCTGGGGTGAAGTATCACAGAATAGCACTTACATTGATGCCGGAGCTTACGGCTTCACAACAGAAATGGAAGCGATTGAGCAGTACTGGTTCGACTATGATGAAACTAACTGGTTAGGTGATCATCCTGACAGAGCAGCAGATCAGGCTTATGATTATCCGTTCCAGGGAACAGGTCAGATTTATGGCGCTTCAATGGGATATGGAACATATTTTGGTGGACAGCCTGTTTATGTATACGGTATCCAGTGGTTACCTATTTCTGAATACCTTACAAACTATGGTATGAATCAGGAAAAATGTGCCAAGATATATCAGGGATTAGTAGATGATACTAATTATGCAATAAACATAGAAAAGAAATTATTTGATCAGGATTTGGCAAACGGAGTTAGTGCAGATGATTCATGGCACAATCCGGACAAGTATGTAACACCTGATAACGGATGGCAGCATATTACATGGCCATTCCTTTCACAGACTAATGCACAGAGTGCATATGACAAGTTTGAAGCTAACGTAACAAATGTACAGGTTGAAGATAGAGCTAATACATTATGGTTTATTTCAGCAATGGATCAGTTAGGCTACAGAACAAATGACTACATGGTAACAGGCAACATTACAGGTTCTGTATATCGTAAGGATACAAACGGCAAGACAGTATACACAGCAGAAGTTTGGAATGCTACAGACAAGACACAGACAGTAGCAATTAAAGATAAGTTTGGAAAACAGATTGGTAAAGCTAACATTGGTGCAAAGGCATTTGTAAGCTTTAACATTGACACAGAAAAACAGTTTGAATTAACTCAGACAGCAACACCTACAGTTAAGGCTACAGCTTTAGCAACAGGAAAAGTTACAGAAGATGTAACAGGAAAAGTAACATTTGATGATACACAGTTAGTTGAATTATCATGCTCAGATGCAGATGCTAAGATTTACTACACAACAGATGGTACAATTCCAACAACAGAATCAAAAGAATACACAGGAAAGATTTTGATTTCAAGCAACACTACATTAAAGGCAGTTGCAGTTAAGGATGGATATCTTGATTCAGCATATTCAGCAACAGTATTTGAAATTGCCGGAGATACAGTAAGCAGTAGTGATAATTTAGGACTTAAGAAGAAAACAACAGCATCTTCATCAAAGGGTGCAAATACAGCCGATATGGCTTTCGATGGTACAACAGACACAAGATGGCAGGCCGACAATGAAGCAGATGATGAATGGATTCAGGTAGATCTTGGTTCAGTACAGGCAGTTAACGCAGTTACAATTAACTGGGAAGCAGCTTATGCGGCAAAATACGAAATTCAGGTATCTACAGACGGAAAAGAATGGACAACAGTTGCTAAGGAAAATGGTATGGTTGGAGAAATCACATCAAGTTTTGCGGCAACAAAGGCAAGATACGTAAAGATGCAGGGGGTTTCAAGAGGAACTCAGTATGGTTACTCAATTTATGAAATGCAGGTATTTGGTGCAGTACAGGCTAAGGCACCAACAATTACACCTGTAAGTGGAACTTATAAGGGAACACAGACAGTAACAATGTCAACAGCAGTAAAGGGTGCTGAAATTAAGTACACAACTGATGGAGCAACTCCAACAGAAGATTCAGCTACTTATGAAGGACCAATTACAGTAGACAAATCAGTAACAATTAAGGCTGTAACATATAGAAAGGGAATGTTATTATCAGATCCTGTTCAGTCAGATATTATTATTGAAGGAACAATTTCATTAAATAAGACAGAAGCAACAGTAGCAATTGGAAACAAGTTACAGCTTTCAGCAATAACAGACCAGTTAGTTACATTTAGCAGTGATAATGCAGGTGTTGCCAAGGTAGATGCTAACGGTTTAGTTGAAGGTGTTTCAAAGGGAACAGCTACAATTACAGCAAAAGCTGCAAACGGACAGAAAGCAACATGTAAGATTACAGTAACAGATCCTGTACATATTACATCAATTGAAATTGCTCCACAGAATCTTGAAATTAAGAATAAGACTTCAGAAACATTGAAGCTTACAATTAATCCAAGCAACACAACAGATGACACAACAGTTACATGGACATCAAAGGATGAAAAGATTGCAACAGTTAATGATGCAGGAACAGTAACAGCTAAGTCAGAGGGAACAACAACTATTACAGCTAAGATAGGTAAGCTTGAGGCAACATGTGAAGTGACAGTTTTACCTATAACTGTAGAAGAAATGGTTGCAGACGGACAATTTAACATTGGATTAGGTAAGAATGTTGTAGCACTTCCTAATAAGCAGAATGGTGAAGGCGGTAGCGAAAGCGACATTACAGATGGTAACTTTGAAGGCAAACACATTGCTACAGCATTTGCCACAACAGGAACAAGTTATACACTTGATTTAGGAGATGCTTATGACAGTGCAACTATTGACAAGTTAGTTGTAAAATACAAAGAAAACAATGGAGGAGATACTCCTGTTAACGGTTACGAAATCCAGTACTCAACTAACGGAGTTGATTTTGAAACAGTTAAAAAAGTAACAGGAGATTCTGTAAAGGATGCCTGCGAAAACAAGAATTGTGTAGATACTCAGGATATGACAGGAGTAACAGGCGCAGTAAGATACATTAGATTCTATTATCCTGAAGCATACACATGGGGTGTTCAGGTAAGAGAAATTGCAGCATTAAGTACAGACAAGAATGCTAAGAAGGCAGAATTACAGTACTGTGATGATCCTGCAGAAGTAACGGTAAAATCTGATAAGTATTGCCAGATTACATATACAATTAAAGCCGGTGAAAATCAGGATGATTACAAGTATATGGTATACTTAAACAACAACCTTGTAGGTGACAGAGTAACTGCAGGAACATATACAATTGATAACTTAGATGCAGGAACATATACAGTTAAGGTAGTTTCATATTACAACAAGTTAACATCTAAGGGCATCTCAAAGGAAGTTAAAGTAGATGACGGTTCATTAAAGGATTACATTAACACTGTAAGAAATATTTCAAAGGGAGCAAAGATAACTGTTGACAAGGTATACGAAGGTGAAGGAAACCAGGATGTATCATCATTAACAGATGGTATCGTATCAGATAACAACGGTGTTTGTGTTCACACAGAACATGGAGCACAGACGGCAACAATCAATATGGACCTTGGAGAAAATTATCTAATTTCTAATATTGAAGAATTTTTAATAGCATTTAAGGCAGACAATACATATGCTAAGACTTATACAGTTGAGTTTTCAGCAGATGGACAGAACTTCCAGGAAATGATTAATGTTAAGGATGCTAAGTACAAAGATGTTATGGAAAATAAGATTGACCCTTCAACATATAATTACGATACAGTAAGATATGTAAGAGTTAAACTTAACGATGGTAGTTACAGTTGGGGATATCAGATTTCAGAAGTAGCAATTATGGGAACAGACATTTATATGCCTGTTGAACCTGAAGGATTAGTTGTAGAAAGCCCAACTTATAATACTGTTACAGTAACATGGACAGGTGCAGATAACGGACAGACATATTGGGTTTACATTGATGGCAAGGTTAAGGATATGAACTTAGCATCAGCCGGAACATATACATACAACAATATTGATGCTGGAACACATATTGTTAAGGTAACATCAAGATTAAATGGAATTGAATCAAAGGGTGTAACAAAAGAAGTTGTAGTAGCTAATCAGCCAACAACAACACCTGAACTTACAACAACAACTAAACCTAGTGAAACAACAACTCAGGCACCTACTATAAACCCTAGTGGAACGACTGAGGTAACAACAAAACCTGGAGAAACAACACAGGCAACAACAAAGGCTGACGAAACAACTAAGTCAGATGCAACACAGGCACCAACAACTAAGTCAGGTGAAAATACATCAGACATTGGTAATGGTGGCAACACAACTGTAGCGCCAAGTGCTTCAAGTGATATTAATGTAAAAGTTGGCAAGACTAAAGTAACAAAGGCAACAAAGAAGAAGAGAACAACTAAAGCAAAGATTTCATTAAAGAAGGTTGCAGGTGCTAAGGGCTATGAAGTAAGAGTTTCAACAACTAAGAAGTTTAAGGCTAAGAAGACTATTACAAAGGTATTCAAACGTAATAAGCTTACATTTAAGAAACTTAAGAAGAACAAGAAGTACTATGTACAGGCAAGAGCATTCACAGTAATCAATGGAAACAAGAAGTATGGTCCATGGAGTGCTAAGAAGAAAATGAAACTTACAAAGTAAAATGTAAAATCATTATAAAAGAAAAAGGCTATCCACTAATGTGAGGTGACCCCAAAAAGTTATACTTTTTACGAGACGACTTCGGTCGTCTCGTTTTTCTTTTATGCAGTAAGGAGATGGAGCCTGTATTGAACAGGACTCATCCATCCTAACTTTTCTTTTATTCGTTTTTGCTTCGACCTAGCCATAAAAATACCGACCTCCAATCGTTAGACCTTTTTAGGACTAACTTTTTGGGGTCGGTACAATTTATAGCTATCAGGTATGCTTTTAATTTAATTTATTCTCCGAGGAAATTTTTCACATTTCCAATATGTTTCAGCCCTTCTTTGCGACCAATGTCATATAGAGCCTGCAGTTTTTCAGGATCTCTTTCGGTGCGCCCGATTGTAACAGGATTCTCAGGTCTGATAATGTAGACAAGTCCTTTGCGTTCAAGTTCTTTTAGGTCATATAATGTTTTGTTGTACATAATATGGCGGACTTCCAAGTCGTGTACAAGATTAGGATATTTCTTGCCCAACTTTAATCTGATTAACGGAAGCATTGAATTTTTCTTTTTTCTGTAGCCGTCATGTTGGGTAAGAATGACAACATTTTTCTCGTAGCCCATTTCCATAAACTTGTGAATTGGAATTGAATCTGAAATTCCACCGTCAAGCATTTTAAAACCGTCGATTTCTACAATGTTTGAAACCATTGGCATTGAAGCAGAAGCCCTAAACCATTTAATGTCCGTTGCATCGCCGTTAGGACAAAGATGATAAATAGGTTTTCCGGTTTCAATATCTGTAGTTACAACGTAGAAATCCATTGGATTCTTCTGATAAGTTTCCACATCAAAAATATCAAGGCGGTTAGGAATCTGATTATAACAAAAATCAGCACCGTAAATATCGCCGGTCTTAATTAAAGAGCGAAGCCCAACATATCTGGGATCACGACAATATTTGGTATTGTATCGTATTGTTCTGCCAATCTGTTTTGACTTAAGATTGCAACCAAAGGCAGCCCCGGCAGAAACGCCAATGGCACCGTCAACAGTAATATCATTTTCCATAAATATATCAAGTACTCCGGCAGTGTACATTCCACGCATGGCACCGCCTTCCAAAATTAATCCTTTTTTCATATAAATACCAATCCTTTTTAAAAAAATTTTATAATGTGAAACAATCGAACTTTTATTACAGGGGTTGTTACGTGCTTCACGTTTTTTACACTGTAATAAATTATACAGCGAATTTGTTGATTTTGTATCAATAAAATAATTTTTATTTTCAAAAAAATTAAGACCAGTCATAATCATAAAAAAGAAATTAAAGAACAAAAAATATGAAAAAAACTATTTTATTTTCAATATTTGTTTGACATCTCTACGCAATTATGGTATAAATATCCTTGTGCTAAATTGCAGATAGGGGTGTAGTTCATCGGTAGAATAAGAGTCTCCAAAACTCCAGAGGTGGGTTCGATTCCTACCACCCCTGTTATTAAAAAGCCTTTGTTTAAAGGGATTCCTTTAAACAAGGGCTTTTTTTGTCGTATAAGAAATTACTGTTTTTTACTTGTTTTTACTAATGAATTCTGATTAAATTGGTGGACTAGAGTAGATAATATTGAACTTGCAAATTTTAAGTATAAATATGAAAAACGATGTTTCAGGTGAAGAGTAAGCCACCGGCTAAGCCGGTGGTATTGGATAATTTAAATATAATAAGTTGTGTGCTATTGGAGAGTTTTAGGAAGATTGTTAATTTCTGTCTCAAATATATTTTTTTCCCCCACATAAATAGAAATATCAAAAGAAACAAATTCGTCCTGTTGATTATATTCTTTACTTTCTACATACTGAACAGCAGACTTTTTCTTTATGGACAAATAATTGGCATATTTGTCTTCAACTATTCGTGCCATAAATCTTTTTTTTGTATGCATGACTTTTATGTTATAATATTTTTCTAAAATGTAAAACATAGATTCTTTTTCTAAATCATGTTTTTCGATTTCGGGAATATCAGAAGCCCGGTAATATCCATCAACAAAAACAATAGGATCATCGTTTCTGTATCTTAATCGTTGAATTCTAATTAATTCATCTCCAACGTTAAATTCTGATTTCTCAGCAATGTAGTCATTGCAAATAAATTTCTCAATAGAAATAAGTTCCGTCTTGGGTTCAAAACCATACATTTTCATTTCATCATTAAAACTAATAATTTCCTTAAAAAATACATTCTCTTTACTTTGTTGGTTAACAAATGTTCCGCGGCTCTTGTAACGGACAATGTACCCTTCACTCATTAATTCATAAAATGCCTGTCTTGTAACGGTTCTTGACAGATTAAAATGGTTACATATTTCATGTTCAGTTGGAAGTTTATCTCCTGGTTTTAGGATACCATTTTGAATTGCCTCTTTTATTGATTCTTTCAATTGTGAATATAGAGGAACCAGAGAGTATTTGTTAATTGTAATATAATCCATAATAAAAATCTCCTTTAGTAAATAGAGCTATGACTATATATGCTCTTAATAAAATATTAGCAAAAAAATGTTGACATTTCAATAAAAATATTATAATATAACATTGTCATTACAAAGTTACAAAATAAGAAAGGAGAAATAATAAATGTACGAGTACGATGTAAGTAAATCTAATATGTGGAGAGAAGTTCATGAACAACCGGAAATAATAAGACATGTAATTGATGTGAATCTGCCTATAATAGAAAATATATGTAAAGAGGTAGATAATAGGAACATCAGTAAGGTCCTTTTAGTAGGAAGAGGTTCAAGTGAGCATGCATTATTAGTGGGAAAATATGCGTTTGAGGTTTATACCGATAAATTAACATCGATGGCTTACCCTTCAACAGTAACATTGTTGGATGGAAAAGTAGATTTGTCAGATGTTTTGACAATCGGAGTCTCTCAATGTGGTGAGGCAAAGGACGTTTATACTGTACTGGAAAGATGTCAGAATCAGGGAGGCATTGCAGTATCAGTAACCAATGAACACGAATGTCTTATGAGAAATGTGGGAAATTATTATATTAATTGTGAATGTGGAAAAGAGACAAGTTTCACGGCAGCTAAGTCGTATATGTCTCAAGCGGTAATAACACTATTATTTGCAGCAGTGCTTTCACACGATGAAAAAGTGTTGGAACAGATAAAAAAAGCACCGGATATTATAGAACAAAGTTTGTGTAAGAATATAGAAGAACAGGTAAAGAAAAGCATTCCTTTGTTTAGAAATGTTCAGGATATTTTATTACTGGGAAGAGGATTTAGTTATGCAGTTGCTAATGAAACTGAACTTAAAATAATGGAAGCAAGCTATACAAACGCAAAGGCATATTCATCCTGTGATTATCCACATGGACCAATAGCAACTACAAAAAGATTTATACCTGTAATATTCTTTTTGACTGACGAAAAAACAAATGATAGTACAATAAAACTTGTTGAGAAAATAAAAAAGGATTTTTCTGTTAGTACATTAGTTGTTACAAATAATGAAAAATATATTACAATGGCTAACGAAGCAGTTCTTTTGCCGAAAGAAGCGGAAGGCGTTGCAGGAGTGTTTGGAATGGCTGTGTTTTCACAATTATTTGCATGCCTCTTATCTTTGGCAAGGGGATATAATCCGGATGAACCTATTGGCTTATCAAAAACTACGGTAACTTTTTAAATTTATAATAATAATAAGGAGGTGTAATTATGAGTGTTACATTGTTACAGGGACTGATTCTGGCACTGATTGTATTTGCATTTGCGTGGGATGCCAGATGGGAATGCTTCTTTGTATTCCATCCTATTATCGTCTGTTTTGTTACAGGGCTTGTATTGGGAGATTGGAAACTTGGTTTGGAAGCCGGAGCAATAGCAGAATTGTCCTACTTAGGACTTACAACAGTAGGTGGAACAGTACCACCTAATGCATTAATTGCAGGTCTTATGACAGTTGTTTTGGCATATAAGAGCGGAGTATCGGCAGAAACAGCTTTAGGACTTAGTTTACCATTCGCATTGCTTATGCAGTGGATAGTTATCGCGTGTCAGTCATTGTTCTCAGGATTTAACGTAAAAGTAGAGCAGGCAATAAAACAAAATGATATTAAAAAATTTAAGTTTTATGTGTTCCTACCTGAAATTATTTTAACATCACTTTATGCAGTAGTTGCATTCTTAAGTACATATGCATTACAGAATGTATTATCAAAGTTTGTTAATTCATTTCCTGAATTCGTTTCACACGGATTTGAAATAGCAGGAGGACTTTTACCGGGACTTGGACTTGCACTATTGTTAAAGGTAATGGTGAAAAAAGAAAATGTTCCATATCTGATTATCGGATTTTTAGTTATGAGCATTATGAAACCTGACAATGTTTTACCAGTAGCTTTATTTGCAATTGCATTAGTACTGATTGATTTTATGAGAGACAAAGAGGCAAAAACAACATCAGTAGTAACAGGAGGTGAAGATGATGGCGAAGGAATATAATGAGACAACAAATAAACTTACCAATAAAGATTTAAAAAAATTGGGTTTAAGGTCGATGTTCTACCAGACAGGATTTACCTTTGAAAAAATGCAGGGTAATAGTTTCGGATGGAGCATACTTCCAGGATTAGAGAAAATACATGGAAAAGATAGTGAAGAAGTAAGCAAGGCGTTGGATGAGTACGGTGTTGACTTTATAAATACGGAACAACATGCCGCATCTTTTCTGATGGGATTAGTTCTATCAATGGAAGAAAATAGAGCTGATAGAAAATTAATAAAAAATATGAAAACTGGTCTTTTTGGATCTTTTGCAGGTATCGGTGATGCAATATTTTGGTTTACATTATTACCTATTAGCGGAAGTATAGCAGCCTCATTGTGTAAACAGCATTCAATATTAGGACCGATATTCTTCCTGGCATTTTGGATTTTAATGGCAGTTTCAAGAGTATTTTTCCTAAAAGCTGGATACAAACTGGGAAGTGGAGCAATATCTAAATTAACAGAAAATGCCAAAGCATTAACTAAAGGTGCAGGTATTCTTGGTGTAATGGTAGTTGGAGCAATGATTCCAAGTTATGTAACTTTTGCGTTCCCGGAAAAATTAAAATTATTTGGTACTGTTGGAGTACAATCAATCTTCGATTCAGTTATACCTAATTTGCTTCCAGCATTGTTTGTTGGTATACTATATTATATCTTCAAAAAGAAGAAGGTAAGCATAGTAGTACTAATTTTAGCAATAATAGCATTTGCAATATTAATGTCATTATTAGGATGGTTATAGGAGGAAATATGGTATGTCGGATATAAACATTGTTTTTACAAGAGTTGATAATCGTTTGGTGCATGGACAGGTTGGAAATGTCTGGGTTACGGCAAGTGGTGCAAATTTAATTTTAGTTGTTGATGATGAAACATGTAATGATGAGTTATCAAAATCATTAATGAAAATGACTGCAGATGCCGTAGGAGTTCAGATTAGATTTTTCTCAATAAAAAAGACTATTGAGATTATTGGAAAGGCTGCTCCTTCACAAAAGATATTTATTGTCGCAAAAACTCCACAGGTGATTGAACAGTTAGTTGATGGCGGAGTTCCTATTAAGCATTGCAATATAGGAAACATGCATAAATCAGAAGGTAAGCATATACTTCATGAAGTCCATGTTTACGTGGATGATCAGGATGAGGCGTGTCTGAAACGGCTGAAAGAAAAAGGAGTAGATGTGTATATCCAGATAACTCCAAATGACAGAAAATACAAGATATAAATTAAAGGGTCCAAAATATTGTATTAATGGTATTTTGGACCTTTACAAAATCATTTGAAACTGTAAAAATATATTACATATAGTAGATTATGTAATGATAATGACCGTTAATCCGGGGTTTGCAGGTCAATCATATTTAGAATACATTGACGAAAAAATAGAGGAATTTATTCAAAATAGGAAAAAATATCATTATGAAATAGTTGTGGATGGTGGAATTTCTGAAGAGAAAAAAAATTGAATCAAAAAGGTGTAAAAGGTTTTATTCTTGGAACATCTTCGCTTTTTGGAAAGGGTGACTACGTTCACACAATTAAGAAATTAAGAGTTTTATAAATAATTAATAGGCAGGATATATAAATGGTAGGAATTATTATAACAGGACATTGCAATTTCGCTACGGGAATTGCCAGTGCAGTGAAACTGGTTGCAGGACAACAGAAAAATCTGGAAGCAGTAGATTTCCTGGATACTTATTCAACAGAAGAGTTGAAGACAAAGTTAACAGATGCTTTAGACAAATTAGAAGAATGTAAAAATATTATATTTTTTACTGATATTGTAGGTGGCTCGCCATTTAAAATTTCAGCAGAACTTGCTGCTACGAGTAGTAAAAATATTAAAATAATAAGTGGTACTAATTTAGGAATGCTGATTGAAAATGTTATGATGCGTGATATGGACATAAATTTTGATGAGTTAGTTGAAACTGCCATATCTACAGGAAAACAACAGGTTCTTAAATTTGAAATGTGTAGGGAAACGGAGGCAGACCAGCAAGGAATTTAGGAGGTGGAAATGAAAGCAGTTTTCTTTGATGTGGATGGAACGCTAATTGATTGCGTAGAGAAAAAAATACCGGCTTCTTCTATTAAAGCAATAGAGGAATTGAGAAAAAACGGGTATAAGGTTGCACTAGCTACAGGAAGGGATATTAACAGTATACGTGGTATAAAGGATTTAGATATATCTGTTTTTGATGCATATGTTTTGAATAACGGTGCTGCCATATATGACAACACGTTGCGATGCATAAAGGATTTTCCCTTTTTGAGAGAAGATGTAGAAAAAATATTAGAGTATTGTAATAACAATAATATGTCTTTGATATTTGACACAGTTGAGGGTCCTTATCTGGCTACTGAAATTACTGATTGTCTGGTTGAGGGGAAAAAATATTATAAGGAAGAAATCCCACCATATATAGAATGGAAAGGTGAGGAGATTGTGAAAATTAATATATTCGCTCCTATGGGTTACGATTTTTCTGAACTGGAAAAAGATATTTCAGCGCGAATTGTGCCATGTCCTACAGTTTGCTATGATGTTATGGCAAAGGGAATATCTAAACAAACAGGCATTCGTGAATTGATGAAATACTATGGATTTAATGAAGATGATTATATGGCATTTGGAGATCAGGAGAATGACTTGGAAATGCTTGAAAATGCAAAAATAGGAATAGCAGTTAAAGATATAGATGGTTCTGAAAAATTGCAACATATGGCAGATTATGTATGTGATGCACCAAGGAAAGATGGAATATATACTTTCTTAAAAAACAATGGTTACATTTAGAAAAGTTAATTAATTTATAAAATCCGGAAATTATAACAGTATAAGTTTAGTTTCCGGATTTTTAATTTGAATATTAATTAATTTTAGTTATTTTAAGTATTGATTTCTTCAATATTTAAATCCTCCAATCTCCAAAGTAAAATAAGTCTTACATTCATCTACAGTATTAAGAATAGATGAAACTTTCTGATAAAAATATTCATATTAACATCAAACAAATATTTTAGTATAATAACCATAAAAGTTGAATTTCAAAAATAAAAAGTAATTTACAATAATAAAATATAAAACAATAATTAATATAAGAGGAGAAAGAATATGAGAAACGACAGAAGAGTGGTTCTTATGGTTGAAGATGATAACAAGTTAAGAGAAGTTTTAACAAAGTTTTTGTCAAGAAACGATTATGAAGTTTTAGCGGCAGAAAACGGAAAAGTAGGGCTTAAACTTTTTTATGAAAATAGCAAGAATTTAGATATTGTACTTCTTGACGGAATGCTTCCTGACATAGACGGTGTGGATGTTTTGAAAGAAATAAGAGAACATTCACAGGTGCCGGTTATTATGTTGACAGCAAGGGAATCAGAAGAAGACCAGCTTAACGGATTAAATAACGGTGCGGACAATTATATAACAAAGCCATTTCTTATGAAGGTTTTGCTTGTACATATGGATAAGTTGATTCAGAGAAATGGCAATGAAGACACGGACGTAATTGAAAAAGGCGCGCTTAAATTAGAAAAGCAGTTTAGAAAAGCATATATTAATGGCGAGTTTGTAGATACAACTCCTAAGGAATTTGATTTGCTTGTATATATGTGCGAAAACGAAAAAGTGGTTTTGAAGCGTGAAAATATATTGGATGCAGTTTGGGGCTTTGATTACGACGGCGATATGCGAACTGTAGACACACTTGTAAAGCAGTTAAGAAAAAAGATGACGGACAAGTATCCTTACATCACGTCAGTTTACGGTGTTGGTTACAGATTTGAGGTAAAATAAATGAAGACTAAGTTAAGAACAACCTATCTTGTAACGGTATTATTCTTTTTGTTTGTTACAGTGGGAAGCATGATTTTATTCTATAATATGTTTTCAGAAGAATTCATTATTGCAAATAATAAGAAAATAATGAACAGTGTTTTTGAGGACGCACAGGGAATGGATTTGTCGTCTTTAACAAAGAGTGATAGGAAGAGATTGAAAGAATTTTCGGACAAAGGTGGAGTTATTGCAATTTATGATGGTGAAAAAATCATATATTTTTCAGGAGATACGCCTGAAAGAAAGAAAAATATAAAAAGAAGAAAGTTCGATGAAAAAATATATGAATATACATATACACCTAAGGCAAATGTGTCAGAGGGCAGAAAAGCGATTAGACTTAAGGGCAAAATAGATCAGAATGTAAAAACATATTATTTATATTGTAGTGTAAAGCTTAGAACCTTAGAGAACAGCATAGGACTGATAAGCAGGTTTATGCTGGTTGAAATGATTATTATTTTAATATTAGGTATTCCTTTTTCATTTTATATGGCACAGAGGACAGTTAAGCCTATTGAAAAACTGGGAAAACTGGCAAAGAAAATGGAAAATAATGAGCCAATTAATTTTGAAGAATATGATTTCCCTAACAATGAAATAGGAAATCTGGCAGAGCAGCTGAAAAGTATGTACCTTAAGATTTCCAGTAACCTTAACGAATTAAATAATTATAACTATTTGTTGAAAACTCAGAATAAAGAGTTAATAGAGTTTGATGAAAGACGTAAGAAGTTTATTGGGGCGGCAACTCACGAATTGAAAACGCCACTTGCCATTATTTCTACACAGCTTGAAATGATGAATATGGATAATGACGAGGCAATGAGTGAGTATTACGAGTCAATAATGGAAGAGATACAGAAGATGTCCAACCTGATTCGAGAAATGCTTAATTCATCATTTGAGGGTGATATTATTTTAAGTGGTCCGATGAAAGTTGACAGTCTTTCAGAACTTTTGGACGGAATGAAGGACAAATACATGGGACTATTTTGGTCAAAGAAAGCTAATTGCAGATTTGATATAGAAGACAATATTTATATTAATATGAATAATGAGCAGATTGAACAGGCCATAAACAATTATATAATTAATGCTTACGAGCACATTCCGGAAAAAGGTACAGCAGTTGTCACATTAAAAAGTGTAGACGATAAAGCAGTTATTTCTGTTTTCAATGATGGCAACAACATAAAAGAGGAGGAGCTAAGCAAGATTTGGGAAGGCTTCTACCAGACTGACGAGCGAGTGAAAGAATCAAACGTTGGACTTGGTCTTTATATTGTAAGAAACATTGTAAAGAACCACAACGGAGTATGTTATGCCAAGAATCATCACAACGGCGTTGAGTTTGTAATGGAGTTTAACCGCACAGACAAATATTAAAAAGATTTAACTTTATCATAAACAAAACTTAACATTTCTTAATTAGTATAAAAGTGTAAAGGAAAAGCATTATCAGAAGGAAAAAAATTTAAAATCCAAAATGGATATGCAGTATGAAAATTCATAATTGGAAGTCTTTAATTGGAAATCTCTAATTGGTAATTTCCAATAAGTAATTTCTAATTGGAAATACAGATTTTAGTTGAAAAAACTGAATGAAGATAATGCGATACACATAGGATTTAATAAAGAAGTGGGAGTGATGAATATGACAGGAATAATCGGCTCAGGAATGATAGTCACAATAAATGTGCTTATAAGTCTTGTGATTGGAGGATGCTTAGCAATAAAGTTGATTGAAAAATAGAATAGAATACTAGAAGTAAGAATATGGGCAGTTCCTTGGCGGGACTGCCTTTTTTATAGGGATACTTGAAGTTTGTTTTTTGTACAAAGTTGTATGGGAGGAGTTCATGCTTAGGGGGGAGTATGCTATTTATTTTTTGTACAAAGTCGCATGGGAGGAGTTCATGCTTAGGGGGGAGTATGCTATTTATTTTTCGTACAAAGTTGTTTGGGGAGATGTCCACACCCCGGAGGAGGATACTATTAATTTTTCGTATAAAGTCGTCTAGTGTAGTGTCCACACCCCGAGGTTCAGTATAATTTGTAATTACATCATTGATTACGTGTCGTATAACTTTTCTTTCTGCTGACACGTAATTTTTTACAATATTAAAGTGAATTTTTGGGCAATTACGTGTCATATAAGATTTCCTTCTGCTGACACGTAATTTTTTACAAAATCGTAGTGAATTTGTGGGTGATTACTTGTCACACAGCATTTTCTTTCAGTGACACGTAATTGGAAGCGGTAAGACAAGCTTAGCTTCAATAAATTACTTGTGACATAACGTTTTCGCTTTACGACACGTAATTGGCAGCGATAGAACAAGCTTAGCTTCAATAAATTACGTGTGGGATAGCGTTTCGGTTTTACGACACGTAATTGGCTGCGATAAATATATAAGAAATCATAACAATTTCCTTAATGTATTAGTTTTGTTATTGCATTAACTTGCTATCTCTTCTTTTTTAAAAAATATAATTGCGTAGCCGGAAAATATATAGAGTAAAGTATACATAAATATGTTATGCTATAAATATAAGACAAGGTACGGAAAAATTTATTTTTGTTGTCATATTTTGGCGAGTTTATTCGTTATATTTAATAGAAGGGCTTAACTAACCCAAATGAGCGTGGATAAAAAAACAAAGAGAGGAGTAAAGAGTATAAGAAACTGATTGATGGGTGTTGATACAAGTGTTTTGTATCTGTTGAGAGGAGGAAAACCAATGAAAAAGATAATTGCAATTATATTGGTAATAACTATGTTAGCCTGTAATTCTGTGAATGCAGCATCTTTTGTACAGGACAAGAAAGTGGAGTTAAACAATGAACATATGAAGGACTACAATAATTCATCTGTTAAATGGAAATTTGATGAAAAGAGCAGTGTTCTTAGTTTTAGCGGTTGTGAAAAATTAGAAAAGGTAGATGTAGGGCAGATAAAAAATCAGGTTAGGTATATTGTTTTGGCAGATGATATTAAGGAAATATCATCAGGATCATTATCAGGGTATTTTAATCTAAGTAAGGTAACAATATTGGGAGATGTTGTGGCTACCGGAAATGCGTTTTACTTAGATACTCCAAGAACACTGGAGTTGGCAGGAAGATGTGAAAATTTGGGAGAGATGATTAGCAGCGACATGGCCCCATTTCCGAAAATAGTTTTAATTAATAACAACAAGTACTATGAAGAAAAAGACAGAATGTTGTTAACAAAAGATGGGAAAGAATTAGTGCTATTTTATGGTGGAGAATCTTTGAAGGTGCCTGACACTGTGGAAAAAATAGACTCTTACGCCTGCTATCAGCTAGGAAATTTGAGTGATGTGAAACTGAATGACAAGCTGAAAGAAATCGGGGACTATGCTTTTTATCACACAGGAATTAGCACAATAAAGCTAAAAAAGAATATTCAAATAATTGGAGAACAGGCTTTTGCCGGTAACGATATTAAAACAGTTAAGTTTAATAAGAAAATAAAACTAATTGGTAAATATTGTTTTGATGACAATCTTTTAAGAAAAGTATATTTGCGTAGCAATCCCAGAATAGAAGAGGGAGCTTTTCCAAAAGATGCAGTTATCCAGTATTCAAAAAAGGCAAAGAACAAGGGTAGCGTAGCAGAGCTTGAATATAGGGTAAAAACAAAAAAGCTATACGTTGTAGCGAATAAAATAAAAAAGGCTAGCGGTTATCAGATTGTGATTACACAAAAAAGCAATAAACTGAAGAAAAAATTCAATACCCAAAAAGGAAAAATAAATAAAAAATTAAAACTTAACTTAAAGTATCAAGTTCAGGAAGGCGTAATAAAAGTAAACAGCAAGAACAGTATTTATGTAAAGGTAAGACCATATTTTGGAAAGAAGAACAATAAAAAATACGGTAAGTGGAGCATAAAATACAAAGTGCCGGTTTATAAATAACACGAATAAAATTAAAAACATTTAAGGAGCTGTGTCTTTAATGGTTGATAAATCATTAGAGTGCAGCTCCTTAACTATTATTCCTAAAAATGTATGATTTTGTTTTATAAGCACAAACTATTTTAGAGAATCCAAGTATGTAAATTCATAACTTAAAAATCGTAAAATAAAGCGACTTGAATGAGAAAATGTATAAATAAAGTACTAGTGACTAAAAATGTAACTTGCATATAATTTTTAGATGAATTATTATATTAGCATAATTAGTTAAAAATATACAAAAAGTAATAAAAAACAATAAAAAATCGGACAAAATGCACAATTTTGTATAGGGAAGGAGGTTAGTATGATAAAGGAAACAGTTGATGCGGTTAGGTTAGCAGAGCTTGAAGGAGACAAGGTTATAAGCACTGCAAAAGTTAACGGGCAGGACATGAAGAATCAGATTAAGATTCAGGGGGCTGAATATCGAAATGAAAGGTTAAAGGAAGCCAAGAAAAAAGCAGAAAAGGAAATGGCAGATACAGTTGCAAAATGCGAAAAGTACAATGAGGAGCAACAGAAAGAGATTGACTTAAAGGTTATGCAATTGAAGAACAAGTCATATGAGAAAATGGATGGCACGGTGAAAGCCATAGTAGAGTATTTATTTTAGGATTACAAAGCAGGTTACAATCCGTGTAATCCTAAGGTAGAGGGGAACATTTAAATCATTTTAAGGCATAACCCGTCATTTAAATGACAGAATGGAGAATTTATGGCAGTTTTGAAAATGTGCAAAATAAATATATGCGCAATGAAGAAAGACCGAAAAAAGATTTTGGAACTTTTGCAATTAAAGGGCTGTCTGGAAGTCCATGAGGAAGTGAAAGAGGATAAGGTGTTTGAAAAAGTGAACACGGCAACCCAGATTTCACTTTACGAGAGACAGGCGGCGTTAACGGACAATGCATTAGAAATTCTTGAAGCTTATATTCCTGAAGAAAAGTCCATGCTTTCAAGCCTTGAAGGAAAGAAAGTTATTAGCTCGGACGATTATTACGAAATAGTAAATAAGCGAAATGAAATTAACGGGCTTGTTAATGACATAATCGAGCAGAAGAAAAGTATAGATGAAAAAGAGTCAGGAAAGCAGAAATGCTTAGACGAAATACAGGCATTGCAACCGTGGCTTGAACTTGATGTCCCAATGAATTTTCAGGGAACCAAAAACACCGGATTTATGGTGGGCGTTATTTCAGGTTCATATACGGAACAGGATTTGATAAGAAAAATAGAAAGCTTAAAAGAATTTCCAAAATCACTGTATATGCAGATAGTTTCGGCGGACAAATATCAGACTTATGTAACCGTATCTTATATGAAACATGATTTGGAGCAGGTTGAAAAAGCCTTAAGGCAACTGGATTTTAGCAAACCACCTATTATGGTTCATCACATACCAACAGCTTCGGTTACAAAACGAGAGGATAGAATTAAAGAATATAATCTGGACATTGAAAATATAAAAGCTCAAATGGAAAGAGAAGCAGATTACAGATTTGAGTTTAAGAAAATAAGAGATTATTACAAAACCAGAGCGGACAAGTACAAGGTGGTAGGAAAGCTTTTACAGTCCAAACATACTTTTTTTGTTACAGGTTATATGCCTGAGAAACAGGTTGAGGCATTAAAAGAAGAACTGGAAACCAAGTTTAATGTGGCAATTGACGTGGAACAGCCAACGGAAAAAGAGGACGTTCCGGTGCTGTTAACTAACGGAAAAGTTCAGGGAGCAGTTGAAGGTGTTGTAACATCATTTGGTTTTCCTAACAAAATGGAAATTGATCCAACGGCAATAACAGCATTCTTCTATTATTTCTTATTTGGAATAATGCTGTCAGACGCAGCTTACGGATTTTTAATGTTTATTGGATGTTTTATAGTTTTAAAAAAATTCCCGAACATGGAAGAAACAATGGCGAAAACACTTAGAATGTTTATGTACTGTGGAATTTCAACATTAATATGGGGAATACTTTTCGGAGGATATTTCGGAGATGCAATAACAGTTATGGGAAAAACATTCTTTGGAGTAAAAATAGGAATACCGGCGCTGTGGTTTGAACCTATTAAACAGCCAATGAAAATGCTTATATATTGCTTATGTTTCGGTATTGTTCATTTGTTTACCGGACTTGGAATTAAGGGATATATGATGCTAAAGCAAAAAGATGTAATGTCATTTGTATGCGATGTTGTTCTTTGGTATGTATTTTTGATTGGATTAATATTAATGCTTATTCCAACAAGTATATTTGCCTCATTGGCAGGAAGCACAATAGTCTTCCCGGCGTGGCTTAGTATGCTATCAAAGATAATGACAATAGGTGGCATGGTTGGAATACTTCTTATGGCAGGAAGAAGAGCAAAAAATCCTGTGAAGCGATTATTGCTTGGAGCCTACAGCCTGTATGACACAACAAGCTGGCTAAGTGATTTGCTATCATATTCAAGATTACTTGCCCTTGGACTTGCAACAGGAGTAATAGCTCAGGTAATTAACACAATGGCAGCAATGATGGGAAAATCAATATTGGGAGTAATTTTCTTTATAGTGGTTTTCCTAATCGGACACACATTCAATATGGCAATAAACCTTTTGGGAGCCTACGTTCATACCAACAGACTACAGTTTGTTGAATTTTTTGGAAAATTTTATGAAGGTGGCGGAAGAGAGTTTAAACCATTTAAGGCGGATACAAAATATGTAAAAGTAAAGGAGAATTAATTATGACTTTAGGAACATTTTTCGATAATTTAGGTTTATTTTATGCATTGCTTGGAGCAGCACTTGCAGTACTTATGGCAGGCGCAGGTTCAGCAATAGGTGTAGGTATTGCAGGACAGGCTGCATCAGGAGTAATGACGGAAGATCCATCAAAATTTGCAAAAGTACTTATTATGCAGTTACTTCCGGGCACACAGGGCTTATATGGACTTCTTATTGGATTCATTACATTATCAAAAATCGGAATCATTGGTAGTGGAGCAGTTGCAGTAACATCATCACAGGGATTACAGATATTGGCAGCATGCCTTCCAATGGCAATAGTTGGTTTAATCTCAGGTAAGTATCAGGGAAAAACATCAGCAGCCAGCATTGGAATTGTGGCAAAAAGACCGGAACAATTCGCAAAGGCGATGTTGTTCCCTGCAATGGTAGAAACATACGCAATTTTAGCTCTTTTGATATCATTCTTATCAGTAAACGGTATTGCACTATAATTTTCTTTCACATCCCTGTGGTAGGATGAAATCTTTATCGAAGGCACGCTCCCGCTACCTTCAGCTCGTAGCGGTACTAAGAAGCCGTGACAGCTTTCGCTGCCCCACCTTCTAAGGACCGACGGCTTCAGAGTACCTTCTTCTAAAGTTTTCATCCCCCACAGGGGCGAAAGTAATTAGAGTGAATAATACTGAAAGAAAAAATAGGTAATGGAAATTACACGTTTTCAACCATTGCAGTGAGAAAAGATTATGTGAGAATTGTTGTTTTGGTTAATGACGTGCAAAAGAAAGGAGGGGCTGCATGAGTGGTTTGGATAACATTGTAGAGGAGATTAGGAATCAGTCTAAGCAGGAAGCAGATGAAATTCTGAAAGAAGCAGATGTTTTTTGCAAGGACTATATGAATAAAATTAAAAAAGACGTAGAAGTAGAAGTTGTTTCGATTGAGAAGAAGGCTTTGGCTGACCGCAAGCTTTATGAGGAGAAGACGGTTTCAGGTATGGAGTTTTTGGAACGTAATTCTATTCTTAGGGCTAAGCAGCAGGTTATTGAACAGGCTATTGATAAGGCTAGGGAGAGTATAGCAGGTCTTAATGATGAAGAATATTTTAACGTTTTGGAGAAGCTTTTAAGGAAGAATGTTCAGCAGGGCAAGGGAAAGATTTGTTTTTCTAAAAAGGATTTGGATAGGATTCCTAATGGTTTTGAAGATAGAGTAAAAGAGATTGTAGCAGAGAATCAGGGAGAGCTTGTAATTGATAAGGAGCCGGCTAATATTAAGGACGGTTTTGTATTGGTTTATGGAGAGATTGAAGAGAATTGTACTTTGAAGGCCTTGTTTGATTCTAATATTGACAGAATAAAAGATATTGCCAATAAGCAGTTGTTTGGATAGGGGGTAATGCCATGGAGCAGGAATATATTTATGGTGTTGCCAGAATCAGAGCACTTGAAGGTAGTTTGTTTACAGATGAAACCATTAATCAGTTGGTGCAGTGCAAGGATTATGACGAGGCTATGGATTTCTTAAGAACCAAGGGCTGGGGGAACGGAAACCCGGACCAGAGTTTGGAGGAAATGCTTGAACAGGAGCGAAGGAGAACGTGGAAGGTTCTGGATGAATTAATTGAAGACAAGGAACAATGTGAGATTCTCACCATTGCCAACGAGTACCATAATCTTAAGGCGGCAATTAAGCAGGTTTGTACTGAACTTGAAACTGAAAATGTGTTTTATGAAGATACAAAAACAGACACGGAATTCTTGAAAAATTGTATAAGGCAGGGCAATTACAATCTGCTTCCTAAAGGCATGGAGCAGGCGGCAAAGGATGCAACAACAGTTCTTATGCAGACTGGCGATGGACAGTTGTGCGATGTGATTATTGACAGGGCAACACTGGAGGCAATTAAGCAGGCAGGTCAGGAAGCAACTAATGAAATGATTAAAAAATACGCAGATGACCTGGTTACCATATCAGACATTAAAATAGCAGTAAGATGTGCAGCTACAAATAAGGACGCATCTTTTGTTTCAAAAGCACTTGTAAGTTGTGACGGAGTAAGCGTTACGGAATTGATTATAGCTTGCAAGGACGGCTTAGATGGAGTTTGTTCTTATCTTGAAAAGATAGGCTATAGTCAGGCAGTTAGTGCTTTAAAAATATCAAAATCAGTTTTTGAATGCTGGTGTGACAATAAGATTGTGGAAGATATAAAGTCACAGAAATATGACTCTTTTTCAATAGGACCGATTATTGCTTATGTTATTGCAAGAGAGAATGAAATTAAAACAGTAAAAATTATTCTTTCAGGCAAAATTAATGGTTTTGACAATGAGTTTATAAAAGAAAGGGTAAGGGTAATGTATGCATAAAGTAGCAGTTATAGGTGATTATGACAGTATATATGGCTTTAGCGCACTGGGACTTGATACATTTCCGGTTACCGACGTAACAGAGGCAGCACATTTGCTAAGAAAAATAGCTGCAGGTGAATATGCCATTATATACATTACAGAAATGTTAGCAAAACAGCTTTCAGCAGAGATAGAAAAATACAGAGAGCAGATGGTTCCTGCAATTATCCTTATTCCGGGTGTAAAAGGAAACACGGGAGACGGAGTAAAAGGAGTTAAGGATTGTGTAGAGCAGGCTATTGGTTCGGATATTGTATTTGGGAAGGAATAAGACATGGAGTATAGCAAGGGTGTAATTAAGAAAGTAGCAGGACCTCTTGTAATAGCAGAGGGAATGCGTGATGCCAATATGTTTGACGTGGTTAGGGTTAGCGACAAGCATCTTATTGGTGAAATTATAGAAATGCATGAAGATAGAGCATCAATTCAGGTTTATGAGGAGACAGCCGGACTTGGACCGGGAGAGCCTGTTGTATCAACGGGAGCACCTATGTCAGTAGAACTTGGACCGGGTCTTATCGGTAGTATTTATGACGGAATTCAAAGACCACTTGATGATATTATGAAGGTATCGGGCAATCTTCTAAAGAGAGGTGTTTCCGTACCTTCTTTGAAAAGAGAGTTAAAATGGGAGTTTGTTCCAACAGCTTCAGTTGGGGACATTGTTGAACCGGGAGATGTTATTGGAATAGTAAAAGAGACAGCGGCAGTTACTCAGAAAATAATGGTTCCATATGGAATTAAAGGCGAAATTACAAGCATTAAAGGCGGAACATATGACGTTACTGAAACTGTTGCCACAGTTAAGACAGAAGATGGTGAAAAGGAATTAACTTTAATGCAGAAATGGCCTGTTAGAAAAGGCAGACCTTATAAAGAGAAAAAAGCTCCTTATAAGCCTTTGGTTACAGGACAAAGAGTTATCGATACTTTGTTTCCAATTGCCAGAGGTGGCGTTGCAGCAGTTCCGGGACCTTTCGGAAGTGGAAAAACAGTTATTCAGCATCAGCTTGCAAAATGGGCTGAGGCAGATATTGTAGTATACATTGGTTGTGGTGAGCGTGGAAATGAAATGACAGACGTTCTTAATGAGTTCCCAGAATTAAAGGATCCAAAAACAGGACAGTCATTAATGGAAAGAACAGTTCTTATAGCCAACACATCTGACATGCCTGTTGCAGCAAGAGAAGCTTCAATTTATACAGGAATTACAATAGCAGAATATTTTAGAGACATGGGCTATTCAGTAGCTTTAATGGCAGACTCAACATCACGTTGGGCAGAGGCTTTAAGAGAGATGTCAGGACGTTTGGAAGAGATGCCCGGTGAAGAAGGTTATCCGGCATACCTTGGAAGCCGTCTTGCACAGTTTTATGAACGTGCCGGGGATGTTGTTACCCTTGGAAAAGAAGGCAGGGAAGGAGCTTTGTCAGTTATCGGTGCTGTATCTCCTCCAGGTGGTGATATTTCAGAACCTGTATCTCAGGCAACACTTCGTATTGTAAAAGTATTCTGGGGACTTGATTCAAACCTTGCATACAAGAGACATTTTCCGGCAATTAACTGGCTTACAAGTTATTCACTTTATGTAGACAGAATTGGTGGATGGTTTGAAGAAAATGTTAATAAAGATTGGTTAAAGCTTCGACAGGAGTTAATGAAATTATTGCAGGAAGAAGCAGAGCTTGATGAAATCGTAAAAATGGTAGGCATGGATGCTTTGTCTGCACCTGACAGACTAAAGATGGAAGCAAGCCGTTCAATAAGAGAAGATTATTTGCATCAGAACTCTTTCCATGAAGTTGATACTTATACATCACTTAGAAAGCAGTATATGATGATGGAATTGGTACTTGGTTTCTATAATAAGTCAATGGAAGCTCTTAAACAGGGAGCAAGCGTTGATAAGCTTATTAAGATGCCTGTACGTGAAGCAATCGGACGTTTTAAATATACACACGAAGACCGGCTTGATGAAGCGTTCAATGAAATAATGGACAAGCTTGCCGAAGAGGTGGCAAATACACTGGAAAAGGAGGACTTCTAATATGCCAAAGGAATATAGAACAATTCAGGAAGTAGCAGGACCACTTATGATGGTTAGAAATGTGGAAAATGTTACTTACGATGAATTAGGTGAAATAGAACTTGCAAACGGTGAAGTAAGAAGATGCAAAGTTCTTGAAGTTAATGGAAGTAATGCTCTGGTTCAGCTATTTGAAGACTCTACAGGCATTAATTTGTCTAACAGTAAAGTACGTTTTCTTGGAAGAAGCATGGAACTTGGAGTTTCGCCGGATATGCTTGGAAGAGTTTTTGACGGCTTGGGAAATCCAATAGATGGAGGTCCTGACATTCTTCCGGAGGAAAGGCGAGATATTAACGGTGTGGCGATGAATCCGGCAGCGAGAAATTATCCTTCTGAATTTATCCAGACAGGAATTTCAGCAATTGACGGACTTAACACTCTTGTAAGAGGACAAAAACTACCAATCTTTTCAGCTTCAGGTTTGCCACATGCCAACCTTGCAGCCCAGATTGCAAAACAGGCAAAGGTTATTGGAACTGACGAACCTTTTGCAGTTGTTTTTGCGGCAGTTGGTATTACTTTTGAAGAATCAAACTTTTTTATAAATAGTTTTAAGGAAACAGGGGCAATTGACAGAACGGTATTGTTTATCAATCTTGCCAATGATCCGGCGGTAGAACGTATTGCAACGCCTAGAATGGCACTTACTGCAGCAGAATATCTTGCCTTCGAAAAAGGAATGCACGTACTTGTAATTATAACTGATATTACAAACTACGCAGACGCGTTAAGAGAAGTTTCTGCAGCAAGAAAGGAAGTTCCGGGCAGACGTGGTTATCCGGGATATATGTATACTGACCTTGCAACAATGTATGAGCGTGCAGGTCGCCAGCGTGGCAAAGACGGTAGTATTACAATGATTCCGATTCTTACAATGCCTGAAGATGACAAGACTCATCCTATCCCTGACCTTACAGGTTATATTACAGAGGGACAGATTATCTTAAGCCGTGACCTTTACAGAAAGGGAATTACACCACCAATTGATGTACTTCCATCTCTTTCAAGACTTAAGGACAAAGGTATTGGCGAAGGAAAAACAAGAGCTGACCACAGTAACGTAATGAATCAGCTTTTCTCAGCCTACGCAAGAGGCAAGGAAGCAAAAGAACTTATGACAATTCTTGGTGAGGCTGCACTGTCAGATATTGATCTTATTTATGCTAAGTTTGCAGACGAGTTTGAGAAGGAATATGTTTCACAGGGCTATGACGCAAACCGTTCCATTGAGGAAACGATGGATATTGGCTGGAAACTTTTGTCAATGCTTCCTAAGTCGGAGTTAAAGAGAATTGATGATAAGTTCCTTGAAAAATATTATAAGCAGCAGGATTAGAATTAATATTGGTTGTATTGATTTTTTAGATAGTTTTTAGAAATGAGGGAAAATTATGGCAGGAACAAGAGTAAATCCAACCCGAATGGAATTAACGAAACAGAAGAAAAAGCTGCTTTCTGCTACTAGAGGTCACAAGCTTTTAAAGGATAAAAGAGATGAGCTGGTAAGACAGTTTATGGATCTTATAAAAGAAAATATGGAATTAAGACTTAAAGTTGAAAAAGGCATAAAAAATGCCAATATGGAGTTTGCCATTGCAAGGGCAGGAATGAGCGAACAGGTTTTGAACACTGCACTTATGGCATCAAAGAAAAGCCTGAATATTAATCAAGGTGTTAAGAATGTAATGAGCGTTGACATACCTACTTTTTCAACTAATGACGAAATAAGTGGAAATGACATATACTCTTATGGCTATGCTTTTACAGCAGGAGATTTGGATGACGCAGTATACTCCTTAAGTACTGTTTTTGAAGATATGCTTAAACTGGCAGAGGTAGAAAAATCCTGTCAGCTTATGGCAACTGAAATTGAAAAAACAAGAAGAAGAGTAAATGCCTTAGAACATGTAATAATTCCTGAAGCAATGGAAAACATAAAGTATATAACAATGAAGTTGGATGAAAATGAGCGTAGCACACAGATTCGTCTAATGAAGGTTAAAGATATGATGGTTCAGCAGGCAGTGGAAGAGAGACGAGTGCAGGATGGATTATAATAAATTGACTGAAAACAAAAATTGACATATTACGATTAAAACTATATAACTAAGTTAATCCATATGGAAATTTAAATGTTAGGAAGGTGTAGGTATGAAAATTTTATTTTATGATACAAAGAAATATGACAAGGAATCTTTTGATAAGGTTTTGCCAAAGTATGAGGACATTGAAATCGAATACGTTGATAGTGATATTTCCGTAAGAAATGCAGTGTATGCCAAAGGCTTTGAGGCTGTATGTGGTTTTGTAAGTTCAGATTTCAGTGCTAAGGTTATAGATGTTTTGGCAGACAATGGTGTAAAGATTATTCTTTTAAGATGTGCCGGTTTTAATAATGTTGACATTAAAAGAGCTAAGGAAAGAGGAGTTTTAGTTCTGAGAGTTCCGGGATACTCACCGGAGGCAGTGGCAGAACATGCTATGGCTCTTGCCCTTGCAAGTAACAGACACATTCATAAGGGATACATCAAGGTTAGAGAAAACAACTTTAGCCTTGTGGGTCTTACAGGACTTAATTTCTTTAAGAAAACAGCAGGAATAATCGGCACCGGAAAAATCGGTGCAGCAATGTGTAGAATTTGTAAAGGTTTTGGAATGAGAGTTATTGCATATGACATATATCAGAATCCAGACTTGGATTTTGTTGAATATGTTGATCTTGACACATTGTTGGCAGAAAGTGATTTAATTTCACTTCATTGCCCATTAACAGATGATTCTTATCATATGATAAATTCAGAAACAATAAACAAGATGAAAGACAATGTAGTTCTTGTAAACACATCAAGAGGTGCATTAATTGATACAGAAGACTTGATTAAGGGAATACGTCAGCACAAATTCCACAGCGTAGGTCTTGATGTTTACGAGGAAGAAACAGCTAACGTATTCGAAAACCGTGAAGACGATATAATGGAAACATCCATTACATCAAGACTTCTATCATTCCCAAATGTAATCGTAACATCCCATCAGGCATTCTTAACAGAAGAAGCCTTGGAGGCAATCAGCTATACAACACTTGAAAATGCCCAAAGCTATATTGAAGGACATGTAATCAAGCAGAATTTAGTATTGCCACGGGAATAGGGGAAAAGACTGAAGAAAAAAGGACACTTTAAAAATCAAGTGCCCTAGTGTATAAACCAGTTAGAAAGTGAATCGGATGCAACTCCGATTTGCCCTCAGTGAATTAAAAACAAATAAAAATACCATAAAAACTATACAATTTGTTTATAAATCCTTGAAAATCCACCACTTTATTGTATAATAATGTCAATAGCAGAAAATAAAAACGTTTTCGGATGATTCAATAAGAATATTGAATTATTGACAATAACACATTTAAATCAGGAAAACATGAATTGAAAAGGAGATTTTGTATGAGAAAGGTATTAGCTTTTGCAGTGGTAGCTACAGCTACATTAGGTATTGGTTTTGCAGGAACTACAGTTAAAGCAGCAGAACCAGCACAGAATATTGATATTTCAAAGATGAAAGTTAACTGGAGTGATGAATTTAATGGAACAGAACTTAACAGTGACCATTGGACTCCGGAGATTGGAAATGGAAACTGGGGCTGGGGAAACAATGAGAAAGAATACTATAAAGCAAACAACATATCTGTATCAGATGGAACAATGAAGATTAAAGCCCAGACAGAAAAAGTTGGTAGTTACAATTGGACATCTGGAAGAATCAAAAGTGCAGGAAAGGTTAACATTGGATATGGATATGTTGAAGCAAGAATAAAGATTCCTTCATCACGGGGAATTTGGCCGGCATTTTGGATGCTTGGAACTAACGGAAAGACTTGGCCTGCATGTGGTGAGATTGATATTATGGAAGCTTTCAACACAAGATCAGATATCCAGAGCACAATCCATTATCCAAAATGGAATGGAGCAGATCAGTATGTTTACACTAACCGTAATATAAGTAATAAGACAGAATGGCATACATATGGATGTTACAGAGATGGAAGCATATGTGCATTCTACATAGATGGTAAGCTTTTAACATCATACGGAACATGGACAAATAAGTTTGTAAGAATAACTGATTTCGCAGAAACATATTCAACAGCAGATTTAACAACAGGAAACTATGCAGGACAGCGTAGCGTATTAAATGATGATTACTATCTTTTGTTTAATGTGGCATGTGGCGGAAACTTAGCACAGGGCAACCCTCCAACAAACAGTGATTGGAGTGCTACAATGGAAGTTGACTATGTAAGATACTACGTACCAAAAACAGCAGAAGAACTCGAACAGGACAAAAAAAATGAAGTTAACAAAAAAGACGACAACAAGAACACAACAATTGTCACAGCACCTGCAAGAGCAAAAATCAAAACTCTTAAAAATGTAAAGAAGAGAAAAATGCAGATTAAACTTGCTAAAGTAAGTGGTGCAAAAGGCTACCAGATTCGTTACTGCGATAACAAGAAATTCCAGGGCTACAGTGTTAAGAACATTAAGAAGACAAAAGTTACAATTAAGAAGCTTGACAAAAAAGAAACCTATTGGGTTAAGGCAAGAGCTTACAAAGTAGTAAACGGTTCAAAGAAATACGGCGCATGGTCAAAAGTTAAAAAAGTAAAAATCAAAAAATAAAAAATAGCAATAACAAAAATAATTGAACAAATAGTGGAATGAGAGATGTTTCTGGTTAGTGAAACACTATCGGAAACGAAAGAGAATCTAAAAAAGCATACTTTGGGGTAAAATACCTCCGAAGTATGCTTTTGTGCGTTGTGGTGATTCACTAAAGAGAAACTCAGTTTACAGGAAATTCACAGAATATCCTTTTTTATCCATTTATTAATGGGTGTTCTTTTTCCTAAAAATATGTTAAAATGGAATTTGTGAAATTGTATATCAAAACGAAATGAAAAATATAATTTGGGAGATAACAATGGAAGAAAAAAACAACAAAGAAAAAATCGCTGAAGAAAGCGTACAGAGTAATGAAAATACTGTAGCAGAAGAAGCAAATAATAAAGAATTAGAAATAAATAAAGAAGAAACTACAGTAGAGCAGGAAAGTGCAGAAGCAGAAAAAATTGTAGAAACTGCCGAACAGAAAGAAACAGCAGAGTCAACAAAAGAGGTTGCAACACAGGAAGATTCAGAGCAGAAGCAAACTGCAAAAAAGAAAGATTCAAAGAGTGAAGAATCTGAACCGGAAGAAAAAGAAAATGGCAGATACAAGGTTATTGCCAAGTTAGAGCCAAATCTTTGGACATACGGAAGCCCTGTTTTGTTTGAAAAAGGAACTCTTGAGAGAGACCAGGTAAGTAACATTAACAGACTCTCACTTACATTTACAAATATCTATGAAGAGAAGGAGATAAGAGATCTCTACATTACAATCTATGCAGATGACGGTGAAGGCAATGTTGAACAGATTAACCACAGCTATCTTGCAATGGGACAGGAATACCTTGCATCAAAAGGCAAGGCTGCAAAGATTACAATAAAGAATGAGAATGCAGTCAAGTTTATCATAAAGATAGACAGGGTAGTTTTTGTAGACGGTTCAGTTTGGACTAAGAAAGACGCTGTACTTGAAAGCGCAGGAGAGATGGAAGATGTAGAAGTTTTTGCACAGGCAAAGACTAAAGACTACGAAGACAACTATGTCTCAGGAATGGAAGAAGTACAGAAAGACGATTCTGCAAGCATTGGAAATGGAATTGAAATTCTTAAACGAATTGCGTGGTACAAGAATAGCAAGGAATTAATAAAGACAGCACATAAGAAATACGATATTGCTGTAAAGAATGAAGAAAGAAAACAGGCAAGCGAAAACAGACGTGCTAACAGACAGAAAGATGTAAAGAAGAAATATATGACAGCTTTGGTAGCAGTTGGTGTAATTATTGCAATTGTAGCCATAGTCACAGTAGCGTTCTTTATTCCAAACAAGAAATATAAGAATGCAGAAAAATTGCTTAAGAACCAGAAGTACACACAGGCAGTAACAGAGTTTAAGGACCTTGGAGGATTTAGAAAGAGCAAGGGGTTCTTGGCAGAAGCATATTACAACATTGGTTTACAGGCACTTAATGAAAACGATGAAGACAAGGCTTCAGACTATTTTAAGAAGAGTAACGATGCTGACAAGAGCTCAGAATATGGCAAGCAGGCAGGTGCTTTCCTTGATTATTACGCAGCAACAGATGCATTAGACAAGAAAGATTACGACAAGGCACAGCAGTTATTTACATCAAGTGCCCAGGCAGCATCTGATTTTAATTTAATTAATAAGGCAAGTGCAGGAATGGCCCAGGTTTCATATATTAAGGCAGATTACAGCACAGCATGGCAGACAATCAAGAACGTATATGCAAAGGACAACAAGACTTTCCAGGCACAGTATGCGGAATATGGTTATGCCTACGCAAAACAGTTAATTGACAAAGGCTCAATTAAAGAGGGAATGGAAGTTTACTCAAAAGTAGAAAAACTTTCAAAGTCAGCAAACTTAAGCGAAAGTGTTTATAATCAGGCAGTTAAACTTGGCGAGGCAGGAAAGATTCAGGAAAGCTTGAATCTTTTGAATCAGATTAAAGGCAACTACGCAAAAGCAAAAACACTTTACGACTCAATGAACTCATTCCATAAGAAAGTGTCATTATGGTTAGGAACTTGGAAGCATAGAGGAACTGTAAATGGTGAGAAAACAACTTACTACATCACTTTCTCAGAAGTGTTGTATAAGGGTGAACCATGCATCAAAATTAAGGACATGAACAACAAGTCATTAGGTTATAATGTGGAAATTAGTAGCAAGAACCATATAACACAGATTGAAGTTGGAAAATATATGATTCACTTCAAGCTTAAGAATAATCACAATCAGAAATTAACATACACACTTCTTGAAGGAAAGAAGATGTTAAGAGAGCTTAAGTACGAAGGTGTAACATACAAGACAAAATACAAAAAGAAATAATAACAAATTGGCAGAATTAAAAAGTACAACAGTACATTAATTCTGCCTTTGAACTATATGTAGTCCCTAAACGTTTTTATCGGAAAGATTTAAGAGGTTATATATGAAAAAAATAATATCAATAATTATGGCATTGGCAATGCTGGTGACTCCCGTAAATATAACTAGTGTAAAAGCTGACCAAATTTATAATATAGAAAAAAGTAGTCAAAGTCAGATTACAGAAAATAAAATAGAAAAGCTTATAAGCAGTCAAAAAGCTGATATAAGAACCGGAACGGTAAAAATCGAGAACAAAAAACTTGAATCGATAAGTCTTCCGAGAGCCAATTACGGAACAATAAATCAGGCAGCAACCACATTGAAAAAGGCTATGCTGGCGCACCAAAGCACGCTTTATGTTTTGGTAAAGTCAAAGAGTTCTGCAGCAGACCAAATTTACTACGATATAGAAGATAAGGCAGCAAGTGTAACAGACAACCCTATTGAGGGAGACTATATGTTTTGGGATATTAGTAGCAGAGATGTTTCTTATAGGGCTCAGAAGAGCAACGGATACTATTTGTATCAGTTTCTTATAAAGATAAAATATTTTACAACATTAGAACAGAGAAGCCTAGTAGATGATAAAGTGAATCAAATCATAGAAGAGCTAGGCTTTACATCAGAAACGACAAATTATGAAAAAGTTAAGGCAGTTTACGATTATGTGTGTAAACATGTTACATATGCTAAAAGTCTTGACGATGAAATAGTTTTTACAGCATATTCAGCATTATATAATGGAGAAGCGGTTTGTCAGGGATATGCCCAACTTATCTATAGAATATTGAAACAACTTGGAATATCCGTAAGAGTAATCCCCGGGTATGGAAAAGACAAAACAGTGCGTCACGGTTGGAACATAGTAAAGCTTGGAGATTATTATTATAATCTGGATGCAACATGGGATTCACAACTTTCACAGGCAGGAATCAGATATAGATACTTCTTAAAGGGCGACAATTTCAAAGATCATACAAGAGATGACCAATACAGAAATTCAGATTTTTATAGAAATTATCCAATGGCGGCATCAGATTACGTATCAGATGTACAAAACGAACAATCTGAGAAAACTAAAAACAGTTTTTTTGAAAATCAAAAAACAAAGATAAAAAACATTTCAAAAAACAAAATAAAGTTAAAAAAGATAGAAAACGCCACAGGGTACAAGATACAATACTCAACAAATAAGAAATTTAAGAAGAAAGTAAGAACAATCAAAACAAAGAAAACGACTTACAAAATAAAGAAACTAAAAAAGGGAAAAACCTACTATATACGCTATAAAGCGTACAGAAATAGCTCAGAAGGACAGGTTAGTACAGACTGGTCAAAGACAAAAAAAATAAAATTGAAAAAATAAAAACAATAAAGAGGACTAAGAAATAATAAGGAAGTCCTCTTTTTTTTGCATAAAAACGAAAATCAATAAAAACATTTCAAATGTTTGTGAAAATGCACAAAATAAAAACAATTTCACCCCTTATAATGTTTGAAAATGCACAAAAAAGGTGCTAAACTGTCATTAGTACATTTATTCGGGCTTTCTAAGATAAATCGTAATTATATTCAAAAGGGAAGGGAGATAAGAAGAAATATGAAAAGAATGAAAAAAGTACTATCTATTGTATTATCGCTTGCAATGATTTTGACTTCAATTACAGTATACAATACAAAAACAGCAAAAGCGGCAGATGGGGATATAACTGAATTCGAAGTTAAAGCAACTAAAAATGAACAAAATTTAACAATGGATGCTTCATGGTCTGTTCCAGAAGGTACATTTACCAGAGTAGCTTATTATCTAAATCGCTCAGGAGAAGAAAAATTGACAAGTGGCTATTATGCTCTTCCAGCAAATGATTGGTCATGGTCGGATAATGACAAAACTAATTTTAATAGAAAAACTTTAGATACTGTTACTAAAAGTGCCAATAAGGAAATCGATGTTTATGTTGGATCAGGTGATTATGTAATAACTGTTGTTTATTACAACGGAGATGATATCGTGGCTAAGGGAACATCCAATGTTATTCATTATGATGAAAACACAAATACTGACCTAAACGCTACATATAAAATTAATAAATCAAATAAAAGGGTAACTTTCAAATGGAATATTGTAGGTAAGGCAGTAAAGTACAATTTATTTAAAAATAATTCATATGCTAATGTAAACGCTATATATAACAATACAATGTCTACAACAATTGAACTTGGTAAAAAATATAATTTTACAATACAGGCAGTTGATGTAACTGGTAAAGAATTAGCAACACAAACTTTTGAAAATGTTGAAATTGAAAACACAGATATGAGCTTAAAGAGTGCTTACGGAACAGAAGATGGAACAATTTCACTTTCATGGGAAAGCGTTTCAAATGCAAGCAGATATGTTCTTTCTGTTGATGGTAGAGCTGATATCAATATTGATGGAAATCTTAATTCTTATACTTTAAGTGGTTTTGAAAAAGATGCTATTAAAAAGTATACAGCAACATTTAAAGCCTATGATTCAGAAGGTACTGAATTGGAAATAACAGGAAATACAAAAACTTTTAAGTATAATCCTGGTGCAGCACCTGATGAAAATGACATCAATAATGTTGACACAAGTAATATGGTTACTTTGCAAAAAGGAGATGGAACTAATTCTGACTATTTAATAAACAAAAACCACGGTTTAGAGGAAGCAGTTTGGTTTAAGGTATTTTACCCACATAACACTGCAGCTTATCACAATGAAAGACCAAATTGTATATTAGATAAAAATGCTTCTGCTTTTGTTTTTAAATCCGATAGAGACAACGTAATCAATAAAATATGGGTTAATCAGGTAGGATATGATAATCATTGTAAATATTTTAATATGGATGGTGATTGCGTAGAAATTTCAACAGAACTTTTCAATCAGGAGTTTAATGTAATTACATTAGTTATGAACAATGGTGATATGAAAACATTTGCCATAAAGGTTAATACTCCGGCTAAAGCAACTGTTAATGGAGAAGAACAGCCTATTACAGATGGAAAGATTATTCTTCCAGATGAAAATACAAACAATAAATTCGGTTACTATTGCAATGGAAAATTCTATAAATCAGGGGAAGAGGTAACTGTTGAAGGAAATATGGATTTTGTTTCAGTTGCTGATTTAAATGTAAAATTAACAAATGGCGCAGCTATTAGAATTGATAAAGGAGAATCTGGTGGAATAAAATTCAAATCAGATGTATCTATCAATTGTGGTATAGAAGATAAAAAAGATGATATTTTATCTAGCAAATATATTACTACTGGTACACTTATTACTACTAGCGATATTCTTAATGATAATGATTTAAATCATAGTTTTACAGGAACTAAAATTGATGTAGTAAATAGCGGATGGTACAGCAAAGATAATTATGATTTCTGTGCTTCAATAGTTAATATTGTTCCAACTAATTATGTTAGAAAATTCGTTGCAACGTCTTATGTAAAAGTAAAATATAATGATGGTGAAGAAAAAATTGTTTATTCTGGAGATGATAGTGCTGGAATTAAAAAAGTTAGCAGATCTATTAAATACATAGCTGAAATTGTTAGAAAAAACAATTATGATGGATTTGATAAATATAAAGATATAATTGATAGTTTCGCTGATGCTAAATAAGGAGATAAATATATGAAAAAGATTTATATAACACCTAGTGTTGAATTAATAGAATTAAAAAAAGTAGATATCATAACAGCTAGTAGTCCGTTAGATAATACTGATTGGACAAATGGTGATAATGCACTTGTCAATGGAAATGATGGTGGAATTTATTCTAACTTCCACTAAAAGCTCCTTTGATATCATCAAAAAAGAGTCCTCTCTCAAAAAATCCCAGACGATTTTCGCCTGGGATTTTTTTGTCTTTAAAACTTTATTAATTATTAATGGAATTTAGAATATTTACCATCATTCAATCCATTAATAAGGGTATTATAATCCATAAAAATAGATAAAATTGTAATACAAAGACGAAAAAAGTATTAATTTTGTGTAAAGTCTGATATAATGAAAACACCAAGATTGAGCGGAATTTAAATGGGGATTATGTTGAGGAAACGAGAGAAAATAGATATAAAATAGATATAAAAGCTTAACAGATTTACAGTTTTTGGAAGTTCGTTTTGAGTACGAAACTGAAATGATTATGTAATTAAAACAGTGAAAAGTGTTTGCTATAATGAAAAAAATAGGGAATAGTTCGTTAATGAAAAAAGAAAGTTAAAAAATAAGAGAAAAGGAGAAAATGTAATAGAAGTATTCTTAAAAGTAGTGAAAGCAAATAGAAGTTTTAGATGGTACAGTAATGGAATTTTTATGCAAAATATTTTTGAATCAAATTATGAAAGAGTATGTAGCAAAGTGTTATAAAAATAAGTAAATTGGAGGAATGAGGATGAAAAAAGCAAAAGTTAAATTTATTATTATGTTAACAATGATGATATTGAGCTTAGGTATAACTTTTAAGGTAATGGCATTGCAATCACCTAATTTAATGTTATCAGGAAGTGAGAATGTTATAACCGATAACAATGCAATTTTGAACGCAACTCTTTATAATGCACAGGCAGAGGGAATAAATGTTAAGGCATTTAAATGGACTATATATAAAGGTAAGATTAGTAACAATGTTGTAGTGAAAAGCATTGAAAAAGTTAATACAGCAGCTGGTAATAAGATTGAGATTGAATGCAATGTCAATAAGGATATGGGAATAAAGCTGGAGCCTAATACTGAATATTGGTACCAGATTGTTACAATAGCGGATAAGGATTTGAATATGCAATTGTTTAGCCAGTCACATTATTTTACAACTTTGGCAGAAGGTCAGGGATCTAAAGAAAGTACTAGCGTTGCAGAAACATCAACTGTTCAGATAACAACTCCTCAGGAAACTAGTACAACAAAAATCAAGGCAAGTAAGATTACTTCAGTTAAGGTTAAGAAAGCTAAGGGAACAAGTAAGAAGTCAGTATTAATTAAGTTTAAAAAAGTTAATGGAGCAAAGAAATACAAACTTCAATATGCTAATAATAAGAAGTTTAAAAAGGCTAAGACTAAGGTTGTTAAGAATAATACATACTTAATTAAAAAGCTTAAGTCAGGCAAGGCATACTATTTTAGAGTACGTGTTAATGGTGCGGATGACAATTGGAGTAAATGGTCTAATGTTAAACGTGTTTTCATAAAGAAGTAGTAAAAACCAAGGCTCACCATATACTATACCAACATATTGTGCAAGCGAGGCGATTTTATGAAGATTAAACAGGCGGCAAGTTATCAGGATCAGGTTAGAATTTTAAAATCTAAAGGGCTTATTATTGAAGATAAGAATGATTGTATGCAGTTTTTGAAGCATACTAATTATTATAGATTTTCTGCTTATTGTGAGTCTTTCAGATATGAGGGCAAGGGCAGGTTCATTGAGGGAACTACTTTTGACCAGATTAGAAATGTGTATATGTTTGACCAGAAGCTTAGAGCGTGGCTTTTTGAGGTAGTTGAGGAGATTGAGTTTGCTTTGCGTACACAGATTTCCTATCACCACGGTACTAAGTATGGTCCGGACGGATATCTTGATCCAAATAATTTCAGCAGGTATCACGATGGCAGGAATTTTCAACACCATCTTAGAACTATTTTGCGTGAGAATAAGGATTCACCTGTTGTAAAACATCATAATGATAAATACGATGGCAAGTATCCTTTGTGGGTTATTATTGAGTTTTTTTCTATGGGTATGCTTTCAAGGTTTTTTAAGGATATGTACAATGAGGATAAGAATATTATTGCTAATCTTTATTCTACTACGGGAGCCTGTCTGGAGAATTGGATTCAGTGTGTGACAACTATTAGAAACAGATGTGCCCATTATTCCAGGTTTTATGATTGGGAGTTTGCGGATTATCCGGTTTTTACCGAGAAGGCTTTGCCAAGGGAGAATACCAAGGTTTGGGGACATTTGCTTGTGCTGAGAAATATGTATCCTAATGAATATGAGTGGAATACTGAATTAGTTCCGCGATTAGAGGATATAATTAATAGATATAAGGACGATATTAAGTTTGAGCACTTAGGATTGCCACAAAATTGGAATGAATGGTTGATAAAATGATGCGACTAATTTGCAGTGGCAGTGTAAATTAGTTGCAAATTAAATAGGTGGTGTTATTTTGGATTTATTCGTGGTATAATCTGAAACGAATAGATATCATAAGGAGGTAGCATTATGGACGATAAGGAAAAGATGATAGATGATATTGTTGCCATGCTTGACAATAGTGTTAAGAAAGGCGACGGACATATTAACGTTGTTATAGATGAAAATCAGAAGGATTCAAAGGAAGTTACAAGAGGTTGTGCAGATTGTTCTGTTAACCCCATGGCCTGTAGTGTTCCAACTATAGAACTTCCGGGCGATGAAGATTTTGAAAGATAGAAGCCGAAAGAGGTTTTGTGATTGATCAGGTATTGATTTTTGCATTACTTGGTTAATTGAATAGTTGAGCACTACAATTAAGGAGCTGTCGCACTATGTTTATAGGGTGGCAGCCCTTGTTTTTCTGTGAAATTATTTTGAAAAAGATTATTTTTTGAAAATATTGTTTGTAAGTTACAGCTATTGTTACTAGAAAATGAATTTTCATAAAAATAGGAAATTTAGGAACTCTAATAATATGGAATTTTTGATTAGTATTTAGGTTGTTTTTTTACAACATAATTAAAAATATAATGATATTTAACGAAAGTTGAGGGAGATTAAGTGGATAAGAAGAGAACAGTTTTACAGTTTATTTTGCAATACATTGGGATTACCATTGCTTCAATTATGTATGCAATGGCGTTGGCATGGTTCCTTAATCCTAATCAGCTGGCACCGGGAGGCGTGTCAGGTATTGCCATTGTTTTGAAGGAGATTTTTCCATTTTTGCCGGGAATCGGTGCACTTATTTTGATTTTTAATATTCCAATTCTTCTTCTTGGAGTTTGGAAGTTTGGCGTGAAGTTTACTATTTCAACTATTTATACGGTTGTTTTTTCGTCTATTGTCATTGACCTGATTCCAAGTATTACAGGCATTAAGGCCATTACTATGGATCCTATGCTTGCAGCGGTTATCGGTGGTGCTTTGCATGGTATTGCCATTGGTATTTTGTTTAGACTTGAAACTACAACAGGCGGAACTGACGTTATTATTAAAATTATCAGACAGAAGAAACCTCATCTTAAAACAGGTCAGCTTTATATTATTTTGGACCTTGTAATTCTTGCAGCGTCTGCTGTGGCGTTTAGAAATATCGAGGTTGCTCTTTATGCGGGAATTACTATTTATATTACTTCAGCGGTTATGGATAAGGCGTTGTACAACGGCGACCAGCAGACTATGGTTTATATTGTAAGTGCTAAGCGTAAAATTATTGCAGACAGAATGCTTCAGGAACTTGATCTTGGGGTGACTATGCTTCAGGCAGTTGGTGCTTATAAGAATAACGAAACTGAGGTTATTATGTGCGTTATGAGAAAAGCAACTTTGGTTAAGGTTAGAAATCTGTTGAAGGAAGTTGATCCGGATGCATTTATGATTGTTAGCACAGCTAATGAAGTTTTCGGTGAAGGATTTAAGAACCAGTACGAAACTGAGATTTAAGTAAAGAATTTAGAAAAAATTATGAAATTGAAAAATTAGAATTAATATAAATTGAATTTGATTGAAATATAAATCAAGTGTTTTGAACATTTTTATACAAAATTAGCGCTGGTTTAGTTTACAAATGAATATACTTGTTTTAAAATAAAAATGTTTATGACGTAAAGTTATTAAGGTACCTAAATGGATTGAATAAAAGACGGGAGAAATTATGGCAACATTAAAAGACGTAAAGAGAATTGTAATTAAAGTAGGAACATCAACATTGACTCACCATACGGGAAAGAGCAATATCCGACAGATTAAGAAGCTGGTTGCAGTTATTTCAGATATTGTTAATTCAGGTGTTGAAGTGGCACTTGTTACTTCAGGTGCTATTGGAGTTGGTGTTGGTAAGTTGGGACTTCGCGATAGACCGACTAATACGGCAGGCAAGCAGGCAGCGGCAACTATCGGTCAGTGCGAGTTAATGTTTATGTATGACAAGATGTTTGCAGAATTTGGTCACACAGTTGGACAGTTTCTTATAACTAAGAGAGACGTTGATAATGACGAGTGCAGAGAGAATCTTATAAACGCGTTTGAGAAAACTTTTGAATACGGAGCAATTCCGATTATTAATGAAAATGATGCAGTGGCAGTTGAGGAAATTGTTTTTGGTGATAACGACAGTCTTTCAGCCATTGTTGCAAAATTAATTAAGGCTGATGCGTTGTTGATTCTTACAGATATTGACGGACTTTATGATAAGGATCCACATAAGGATGAAGATGCCAGAATTATTCCTGTTGTTGAAGAAATAACAGAGCATTTGTTTGAAATTGCAGGTGGTAAGGGCTCAAAATTCGGAACCGGTGGAATGATTACAAAGCTTCAGGCAGCACAGATTGCTACAGAAGTTGGAATTCCTACAATTGTTATGAATGGTGGAGATTCTGATAATATCTATAGAGTGTTGGAGGGACATCAGGTAGGAACATTTTTTACTGCAAAGTAGATAGAATATAATAGGTATTCATACAATGAAAAAATATAATAATGCATATATAATTACAAAGGACTGAAAAAGGAGGGCATATGTTAGAAAGATTAGGTATAAATGCCAAAGAAGCTGAAAAAACATTAATGGTTGCTTCAAGTGAAAGGAAGAATCAGGCTTTAAAGAAGATTGCAGAAGGTCTTATTGAAAATACAGATAAGATTATTGAAGCTAACAAGGTTGATTTGGAAAATGGTGAAAAAAACGGAATGGCAAAGTCCATGCTTGACCGTCTTAAATTAGATAAAGAAAGAATCGAAGGAATGGCTAAGGGAGTTCTTGATGTGGCAACTCTTCCTGAACCTGTAGGAAGAATTCTTTCAGCCACAGAAAGACCTAATGGTCTTAGAATAGAAAAAGTGTCTACTCCAATTGGAGTTATTGCAGTTATTTTTGAGGCAAGACCGAATGTTACTTCTGACGCAGCAGCCCTTTGTCTGAAATCAGGAAATACTGTTATTTTGAGAGGTGGCAAGGAAGCAATTAATTCTAACAAAACAATTGCCAAAGTAATGCGCCAGGCTGTGAAAGAAGCAGGAATGCCGGAAGATGTAATACAGTTAGTTGAAGATACATCAAGGGAAAGTGCTAACGAATTAATGAAGATGAATGAGTATGTTGATGTGCTTATTCCACGAGGCGGTGCCGGATTAATTCAGGCAGTTGTAAAGAATGCTACAGTTCCTGTTATTGAAACAGGTGTTGGTAATTGTCATATTTATATTGACAAAAATGCAGACCTTAAAAAAGCAGTTGATATTGTATTTAATGCAAAAACATCAAGACCTTCAGTATGCAATGCGGCTGAAAGTTTGTTAATACATAAAGATATTGCAAAAGAAGCCCTTGTTGCAATAAAAAACAAATTAGACGAAAAAGATGTAACTTTGGTAGGGGACAGTAAAGCAAGAGAGATAATTCCGGATATGGAAAAAGCAACAGACGCAGATTGGGCAACAGAATATCTTGATTATAAGATGTCTGTTAAGATTGTAGATTCAGTAGAAGAAGCAATAGACCATATTTATAAATATAGTACAGGACACAGTGAATGTATTGTTACTGAAAATGCAGGAACTGCAGAAAAGTTTATGAATCAGGTTGATTCAGCAGCGGTTTATTTGAATGCAAGCACAAGATTTACAGATGGTGGAGAGTTTGGTTTCGGTGCAGAAATCGGAATTTCCACACAGAAACTTCATGCAAGAGGACCAATCGGTTTGCCTGAGTTGCAGTCATTTAAGTATAAGATATACGGTGATGGACAGATAAGATAGTAGTTTAGGTAATATAAAAATCGGAGGAGATATGTGGAAAATATAATCCTTCGATTTTTTTATTCTATAGAAAATTTCTCTGAAATTCCTATAGAATAAAATGCTTTGCAGGATTGCAGATTATTGTTAGTTCATAATTTTTTAATTTATAATTAATGGACTAAATGTGAAAAATTTGATATATTAATAGTTAAAATGAAAATAAAAATATTTAGATATGAAATATGAGGGAAAAGGGAAAATAAATACAAAGGAGTATAATAATAGTTATGAAAAAATTATTATTCATTATTAATCCTAAAGCGGGGGTAAAAAAGAACAAACATTTTGTAGATGATGCCCTTGAGATTTTTGAAAAAGCGGGATATAAGGTTGGAGTTAAGTATACAAAGAAGAGAGCAGATGGAACACGCATAGCAAGAGATTATGGCGCTAAGGCAGACTTGATTGTGTGTATGGGTGGAGACGGAACACTCAACGAGGTTATGCAGGGAATGCTGGAAGGTGAAATTTCAACACCTTTAGGATATATTCCGGCAGGCTCAACTAATGATTTCGCTAATAGTTTAGGATTAAGAACCAACCCTAAGGATCAGGCAGAGTTTATTATGGAAACAGAAGCAAAATCACTTGATCTGGGATGGTTTAATGGAAGATATTTCGTTTATACTGCATCTGCAGGTATTTTTACGGAAACATCTTACTCAACACCACAGGAATTAAAAAATAGATTAGGACATTTTGCTTATATACTTCATGGAATTAGAGAAGTGTTCAAAATCAGAAGGTTAAAACTTAGAATTGAGACAGAAGATGAGGTGTATGAGAATAAATATATATTCGTAGCCATAAACAATGCAAAAAAAGTTGGCGGAATAATGAGATTGGACAAGGCTCATGTAGAGTTTAATGATGGCGAGTTTGAACTTATGCTTGTTGAATTTCCAAAGGATTTTATTCAGTTAATGAAGACTGTTGGGAAGATATTTATGCAGGATTTTTCAGGCAATATAACATTTAAACAGATTAAAAGTGCAAAGATTACAAACTGTTCAGATGTTAACTGGTCATTAGACGGTGAAAAAGAGAAAGCCCATGATTTTGTTGAATTTAAAGTTATTCACAATGCCATAAACTTTATATATTAAAAAATCAAATTGCAAAAGATAAATCTAATATACCTCAGTAGTATATTTGACAATAAAAACAAGACTGGATGTAAGAGAGGTTTATATGACTGTAACTAAGGAAAATATTAAGGATTTTACTGAAAAATATGCACAGATTTGTCGTAAAAATGACACAGTTGAGAAAGAACTTTTTACTGAGTATGGAGTAAAAAGAGGACTTAGAGATTTAAACGGAAAAGGTGTACTTACAGGTATAACTAACATTTCAAGAGTTGAATCTTCTAAGATAGTTGATGGAAAGAGTGTGCCTTGCGAAGGACGACTTTATTTCAGAGGTTATAAAATTCAGGATTTAGTTAACGGATTTATGTCTGAGAACAGATTTGGTTTTGAAGAAGTAGCATATTTATTGCTTTTTGGAGAATTACCAAGTGAAGATAATCTGACTGAATTTAAGAAAATGATGGCTGTATCAAGACGATTGCCAACTAACTTTGTGCGTGACGTAATTATGAAAGCGCCAAGTGAAGATATTATGAACACATTGTCTAAGTGTGTTTTGACTTTGGCATCATATGACAAGAATATGTCAGATACATCAGTGGAAAATGTTATTAGACAGAGCATTAATTTAATCAGTACATTCCCTATGATTTCTGTATATGGTTACCATGCATATAACCATTATAAGAGAAACAAAAGTTTATATATTCACAGACCTAAGCCGGAGCTTTCAACAAGCGAAAACATTCTTAGAATGTTAAGACCGGATAAGAAATACACAGAATTAGAAGCCAAGGTTTTAGACTTAGCATTGGTTCTTCATATGGAACATGGTGGTGGTAATAACTCTACTTTTACAACAAGAGTTGTAACTTCATCAGGTTCAGATACTTATGCTACAATTTCAGCAGCACTTTCTTCATTGAAAGGACCACGTCATGGTGGTGCGAATATTAAAGTTGTAGAAATGTTTAAGGACATTAAACATAATGTTCATGATATAACGGATAGGGATGAAGTTAAGGAGTATTTAAGAAAGATACTTAATAAAGAAGTTTTTAACAGACAGGGACTTATTTATGGTATGGGTCATGCAGTATATTCAATTTCTGACCCAAGAGCTGAGATTTTCAAAAGCTTCGTAGAGAAGTTAGCTACTGAAAAGGGCAGAACTAAAGATTTTAACTTGTATAGTATGATTGAAACTTTGGCTCCGCAGGTTATTGCAGAGGAAAGACAGATTTACAAGGGTGTTAGTGCCAACGTAGACTTTTACAGTGGTTTGGTTTACAGTATGCTTGATATTCCTGAAGAGCTATTTACACCTATGTTTGCAATAGCACGTATTGTAGGATGGAGTGCTCATCGTATCGAGGAAATCATTACAGCAGATAAGATTATGCGTCCGGCATATGTAAGCAACTGCGACTACTATGATTATACAAACATTGAAGAAAGATAAGAATTTTGGATAATAATCCATAGTAAAAAAATGCAATTTTGCAATATAAAAATGCATTAACGAATGTAATAAAAAACACATCAATAAATGTAATAAAAAAGTATAAAAAATCGGTTACAAAAAGATTAAGACATAAACACTAAACGAAAATATTAAAACGTAAATATTAAGGTGTAAACGCCAATATGTAGATATTAAAATATAAATGTTGAAGTGTAATGTTAAAGCTTGATAAAGTTGTAACCGATTTTTTTTAGTGTTATAATAAAATGATTAGAGAAAGTACAAGATTTTAATAAAAACAGGAGGCATTATGAAGCTTACACAGAGTGATGTTGAAAAAATAAAAGAAGAAATTGAACATAGAAAATTAGTCGTAAGGCCTGAGGCTATCGAAGCTGTAAAAGAGGCAAGAGCCCAGGGAGATTTAAGTGAAAATTTTGAATATTATGCAGCAAAGAAAGACAAGAACAAAAACGAGGGACGTATCAGATACCTTGAAAGAGTATTGAAGACAGCTACAATTATAAGTGACGAATCAGCAGATGATGAAGTGGGATTAAATAACACTGTTCAGGTTTATTTTGAAGACGATGACGAAACAGAAACTTTCAAGATTGTAAGTACAATGCGTGGAGATTCAATTAGCGGTAGAATAAGCGGCGACTCTCCTATGGGAGCAGCCCTTATGGGACACAAGGTTGGAGACAGAGTTGAAGTAAAGGTAAACGAAAAAGTAAGTTATTATGTTGTGATTAAATCTATTGAAAATACAGGTGAAGAGGAAACAGACACAATTAGGACTTTTTAATATGAAAAATAATATAAAAAAGGGCAGATTAACTATTTATACAAGTTATAGTCCCGGAGCTGGAAAGACCCATATAATGTTAAGGGATGCTTTACAAAATTATGGGGAGAAGGTTGTTATAGGCTTTTTAAATGGCAAAGAAAGAAAAATCAAAGGCTCTAACATAAAACCGGTTCATCATTATTCATTAGAGAAAATAGTTTCAAAATACAATTTTGAGAATGTTGTGATTATGGACGAAATGGGAATGGGCGGAAAATGTGAGGATGATAAATCTTTTATTTATGAAGATATTGAAAAAATACTGAATGCAGGAATAAATGTATATACAAGTACTAATTTAAAGAGATTTCAGAATGTAAATAGCAGTTTTAAAGAAATATCAGGAATAGGTGTAAAGAAAACCATTCCGATAAGGTTTCTTGAAATGGCTGATAGAATTGTTTTTGTAGATAGAAAACCGGAGCTTTTGGAAAATGATTACAAAAACGGAGAACTTTTTTGCAATAAAAATCAAAATTCACGGATTATGCAGAAAAATTTTAACCCGGAAATTCTTAAAAAATATAGAGTTATAAGTTTGGAAATATTGAAGGAATATAGAAACAAAATTGAAATTATAGAAAATAATGATAAAAATATATAAAAACAGTGTTTTTTATAATTAGAAAGTATTTGTAAAAGTATAATCCCGTGATAAAATATAGTGTAAGAATATACGAAACGGGAATGAAAATAATTGAAAAATGGAGGAAGAAAGCATGAATATTATGCATGATATTTCACCGGAAAGAATTAGACCGGCTGATTTCATTGCGACAATCGAAATAACTAAAGGAAGCAAGAAGAAATATGAATTAGATAAAGAAACCGGATTATTGATTTTAGACAGAGTTTTGTATTCTTCAGTTCACTATCCGGCTAATTATGGATTTATTCCAAGAACTATTGATGAAGATGGAGATCCATTAGATGTTTTGGTTTTGTGTTCAGAACCTATAGAACCTATGTCTTTAGTAAGATGCTATCCTATAGGCGTTATGTATATGGTTGACGGTGGTGATAATGATGATAAGATTATTGCTATTCCATATGGAGATCCAACCTATAATTGCTACACAGATATTAATCAGTTACCATCACATATTTTTGAAGAAATAAAGAATTTCTTTAATATTTACAAGAATCTGGAAGGAAAACAGACTAAAGTTGACGAGTTTGGCGGACCTGTAGATGCGGCAAAGATTATATATAAGTGTATAGATATTTATAATAAAAAATACAATAATTCAACAGAAAAGTAATACATAATCTTAGAGGAGCAGGATGATGACAGTTAATGAAAAGATTAAGGCTCTAAGAGATAGAATGAGTAGGCACAATATAGATATTTATATTGTGCCTACTTGCGATTTTCACGGGTCGGAATATGTAGGGGATTATTTTAAAACAAGAGAATTTATTTCAGGATTTACAGGATCGGCAGGAACCGTTGTTGTTACTTTGAAAGAAGCAGCGCTGTGGACTGATGGAAGATATTTTCTTCAGGCAGAAAGCCAGCTTAAGAACACAGAGATTAAGCTTATGAAAAGTGGTCAGTGTAATGTTCCAACTATTAGGGAATATTTGCAAAAAAATGCAACAGAATCTTTGGTGGTAGGTTTTGATGGAAGAATGATGACAGCCACAATGGCAGAAGAAATAGAATCCATAAAAAATATATCAGTTATAAGTGATGTAGATCTTGTTGGAGAAATTTGGGAGAACAGACCTTTAATGTGCTGTAAGCCTGTATGGAATCTTTCGTTAGAATATTGCGGAAAAACAAGGGCTCATAAGCTTGGTGATATAAGGGAAGAAATGAAAAACAAAGAGGTGGATGTTTTAGTTTTGACTTCTTTAGAAGAAACAGCCTGGACGTTAAATCTTCGTGGTGATGATGTGGAATGTACACCTGTATTTCTCTCTTTTATGTTAATAACTTCTTTAGATGCCACATTATATGTTCAGAAAGCATCCATACAAGATGAGATAGTTAAAGAATTAGAGAATGACGGAATAGTAGTTGAAGATTATTTTAAAATATATGACGCATTAGAAAATACAAAAAACAAAAAAGTATGGATTGATAAGAATAGTGCTAATTATAATATTGTCAAAAAAATAAAGACCCATAATGAAGTTATAAACTGTTTTACACCTGCACTGAATCAGAAAGCTATTAAGAATCCAACGGAAATTTCCAACATGAAAAAAGCTCATTTGTTAGATGGTATTGCAATGACCAAATTTATTTATTGGCTTAAGACTAATGTTGGAAAAGAAAAAATTACGGAACTTTCTTTAGGAGAAAAATTAGAAGAATTTAGAACTGTGGCAAAAAGCTATATTGAGCCAAGCTTTACGCCTATAGTTGGTTATAATGATCATGGAGCCATTGTTCATTATAGTGCAAATAAAGAATCGGATTATGAAATTAAAGATGAAGGTATGGTATTAATAGATTCAGGGGGACATTACCTTGAAGGAACAACAGATATAACAAGAACAATAAGTCTCGGAAAAGTTACACCTAAAATGAAAAAGATGTATACGGCTGTACTTAAGGGCCATTTGAATTTGGCAGCGTCAGTATTTAAGGAAGGCTGTTCAGGAGTTGCCATAGACTATAATGCCAGACAACCATTATGGGACTTAGGACTTGATTATAATCATGGTACGGGACATGGAGTGGGCTATTTGCTTAGTGTTCATGAACCACCTAATGCCATAAGGTACAGAATTCTTCCTGATAATCAATTTAATCCAGTATTTAAAGAAGGAATGATAACTAGCAATGAACCGGGAGTTTATTTAGAGGGAGAGTTTGGAATAAGAATTGAAAACTTAGTTTTATGTGAGAAAAAAGAGCAGAACCAATGGGGAACATTTTTATGCTTTAAACCATTAACATTGGTTCCGTATGATAGGGAACTTATATCTTTTGAGGACATGGCAGATAAAGAAATTGAATTACTTGATAATTATCACAAAATGGTATATGAAATGATTTCTCCATATTTAACATTAGAAGAAAAAATATGGTTAAAAGATACTGTTAATTGAAGATTTGCTTGAAAAGAATCATAGAAATGGTATGGAAGAAATTTTAAATAATATGGATACTATGCAGAAGCTAATGTCATCAATAGCAGTAACATATGATACATCAGACGAATCTCCGGAAAGCCAATGGAGTAAACTGTATTTTGAAGATTTAGAGGATTTGGAAAATGTATCAGGTGTGAAATATTATTCTGTAGAGCAACTTCAGGATAAGAATGTAGTTGAACAGCAAATGCATTTAAGTGAGACTAAAATTAATGCGTTAATTAATTCGGGAGCTATGGCTATTTCTGATGTGTTTAATTCAGGAAAATATAATGGAATTAATACATTTTGTATGGCGATGCCTGTTAGACAGAAAGTTTATTCAATAAGGCTGACGAGGCTATGTATTATTCTAAAACGCATGGTAAAGGTCAGGCACATATATCATAAAAATAGAGAATATTAAAAAAGTCCTCTGCGTACATTATATAAAGAATGTATGCAGGGGATTTTTTTGAGAGAATATATTGAAGAAAGGGCAATGGAAAGTGCAAGATACATTGTAAAAAATAAGGCTACGGTAAGACAGGCCGCAAAGGTTTTTGGGATAAGTAAAAGTACAGTACATAAAGATGTAACGGAAAGGCTTGAAGTTATTAATCCTGGGTTGGCAGAGGAAATAAGAAAAGTGCTAGATGTGAATAAAGCTGAACGGCATTTACGAGGTGGTATGGCGACAAGAGAGAAGTATAGTCATATGAGAAAATAAAAAAGACCTTAGCTTTTGCTAAGGTCATCATTTGCGGGGGACCTAGAGGGAATCTCACCCTCTAGGTTGAGTATGAAAAACTTAAAATACGCCATTATAGGGTATGACGTATACAAACTATGTGCACCACCTAATCGGTAGTACATTGACAATATAATAGGGAAATGTTACAAAAATATGAATAAAATGTAAAAAAGTAGAAAAATGTAATATTTTATACATAAAAGTTGTAATAATTGTAAAATAACAGAATGTTCAAAATTTGTAGCAAATATTTACTTTTATTTTCTTTTTAAATTGTATATAATGATTACAGTGTCAAGATTTGAAAGCCTTGATATCTAAATTAATATAATAAAAAATAGTTTAGGGAAAAGATTATTACATATACTATAATTACTGTTTGAAAACTTAAAGGAGTAACAAATGTTTAATACAGATATTGGAATAGATTTAGGAACGGCAAGTGTGCTTGTTTTTATAAAAGGAAAAGGTGTGGTTTTAAAGGAACCTTCAGTTGTTGCAGTTGATAGAGATACTGAAAAGATTAAGGCTGTAGGAGAAGAAGCGAGACTTATGATTGGAAGAACTCCTGAAAATATTGTGGCTGTAAGACCACTTAAGCAGGGAGTTATTTCAGATTATTCAATTACCGAACAGATGATAAGATATTTTATACAGAAGGCAATCGGAAAGCGCTCATTTAAGAAACCACGTATTTGCGTATGTGTACCTAGTGGTGCAACAGAAGTTGAAATTAAGGCAGTTCAGGATGCAGCTTTTCAGGCTGGCGCAAGAGAGGTCTTTATTGTAGAAGAGCCTGTTGCAGCAGCCATTGGTGCAGGAATTGACATAAGTAAGCCTTGTGGAAATATGATAGTTGACATTGGCGGAGGAACTACAGATGTGGCAGTTATTTCTCTTGGAGGAACAGTTGTAAGCACATCTATTAAGGTTGCCGGAGATGATTTTGATGATGCCATTGTAAGATATATGAGAAAGAAACATAATCTTCTTATAGGAGATAGAACTGCCGAGGAGATTAAGATTGGAATAGGAACATGTTTCAATAAATCTGACAATAAGAAGATGGAAGTACGTGGAAGAAATCTTGTAACAGGATTACCTAAAACTATTGAAATTACTTCAGAAGAGACTGAGGAAGCCCTTAAGGATGTTTCTGCAAGTATAGTTGAAGCAGTTCACAGAGTACTTGAACAGACACCACCGGAATTGGCAGCAGATATTGCAGTGCGTGGTATAGTGTTAACAGGTGGCGGATGTTTGCTTCATGGATTAGATCAGTTAATTGAATCTAAGACAGGTATTAATACTATGACAGCCGAAGATCCAATGACTGTTGTTGCCATTGGAACAGGTCAGTATTTGGATTATATTGATGAAGCGGCAAAAGAAAAGATTAATTAAAAACAACCAATAAATATTTATATAAAATGCTGTCCCAATGTGTATCTTTTAACTGTAGTTAAGAGATGCTTAAAAAGGATGGCATTTTTATTCCATAAAGATTTGGATATTTTGACATTCAAATCAGGTAAAATATATATTTAAAAGCAACTAATAAGTATTTGAATGATACGATTGAAAAAAGAGAGTAACTAGAAGGCAGTTATTAAGGAAAGAGAAAATATACCAGATGAAAACAGTTAGCGGATATGTTGAAAATATAACATTTAGAAATGAAGATAATGGTTTTACTGTGTTAACATTATCCAGTGGAAAAGAAGATATAACATGTACAGGTAATTTTGGATATATTGGTCAGGGAGAATATGTAGAAATAGAAGGCGAGGAAGTTTTCCATGAGATTTATGGAAAACAAATAAAGGCAACAAACTATAAAATTGTTCCTGCAACAGATGAATTATCGTTAAAAAAATATTTAGGTTCTGGAGCTATAAAGGGTCTTGGCGCAGTGCTTGCAGATAGAATAGTAGACAAGTTTGGTGAGGATACTTTTAGAATTATAGAAGAGGAGCCGGAGCGCCTTGCAGAAATCAGAGGAATTACTACAAGAAAAGCTATGGACATTAGTACTCAGCTTGAAGAAAAAAAGGATATGCGTGATGTTATGATTTTTCTTCAGGGATATGGAATTTCTCCTACATTAAGTACGAAAATATTTAATAATTACGGAACAAGGGTTTATGACATAATTAAAACTAATCCGTATCAGCTTGCAGATGATGTGACAGGTATTGGCTTTAAGACGGCAGATGAAATTGCCAGAAGAGCCGGTGTGGAAGTTAATGCGTCTGTAAGAATAAAAAGTGGAATGTGCTATGCTTTAACAGAAGCGTCTTTATCAGGACATACATATCTTCCTAAGGAAAAAATGGTGGAAACTACCATTAATTTGCTTGGACTAAGGGATCAGTACTTAAATGCTGACGGAACATACAATATGGAATTGCTTGATAACTGTTTTACGGAACTTGTGCTTGAAAAGAAGTTAATTTTAAAAGAAATTGATGGCAATCAGGCAGTGTTTTTGTCTACTTTTTATTATACAGAATTAAATATTGCAAGAATGTTGCTTGAATTAAATATTTCAACACCGGAAGATGATTATATTCTTGGGGTGAAAATGGATACAGTTGAGGATATGTCAGGAATTCATTTAGATGACCTTCAAAGACAGGCAGTTGTGGCAACACAGAATAACGGTGTATCTATTATAACCGGTGGCCCGGGAACAGGAAAGACCACAACAATTAATGCTATAATTCAGCTGTTTGAATCTGACGGATTAGAAGTAAGTCTTGCGGCTCCAACGGGACGTGCCGCAAAGCGTATGACTGAGGCTACAGGCCATGAGGCAAAGACTATTCACAGAATGCTTGAAATATCAGGTGGGCAAAGTGATGATCCTGAACTTGATGCGAAGTTTGGAAGAAACGAACAAAATCCATTGGAAACAGATGTTGTTATTGTAGATGAAATGTCTATGGTAGACACTTTTTTGATGCATGCGTTTTTGAAAGCTGTAACTGTTGGAACAAGATTGGTTTTTGTTGGAGACGTTAATCAGCTTGCAAGTGTTGGCCCGGGAAATGTTTTGAAGGATATTATTGAATCTGAATGCTTTAAAGTTGTACGTCTTACAAAAGTTTTTCGTCAGGCAGGGGAAAGTGGAATAGTAACTAATGCTCATAAGATTAATGAAGGAAAAGAAGTTAAACTTGACAATAGTTTTGGAGATTTTTTATATATAGAAAGAGAAAATGCTCAGATGGCATTAAATGCAACAATAGGTCTGATAAAAACAAAACTTCCAGCATACGTAGGAGCAAATGAAATGGACATACAGGTTCTTACACCTATGCGTAACGGAATTTTAGGCGTCAACTCTCTTAATCCGGGATTACAGATGTATATGAATCCACCTGACAAAAATAAGAACGAAAAAGAGATAGCCGGTGTCGTTTTCCGAGAAGGCGACAAGGTTATGCAGATTAAAAATAATTATCAGCTTGAATGGGAGCAGAGAACAGATAAAGGTTTTCTTGTGGATTCCGGCTCCGGCATTTTTAACGGAGATATGGGAATTATTACAAAAATAAATAATCTTACTAATTATATAGAAGTAAAGTTTGATGATGACAGATATGTTACATATGATTCTAAACAGGCAGAAGAGTTGGAACTGGCTTACGCTGTTACAATTCATAAATCTCAAGGTAGCGAATATCCGGCAGTTGTAATGCCTTTGGTTTCGGGAGCTTCGATGCTTATGACAAGGAATCTTTTGTATACGGGAGTTACAAGAGCAAAGAAATGTGTGTGCATAGTCGGCAGAAAAGAAACTTTTAACGCAATGGTTAAAAATGAAGATCAGCATAAGAGATATTCAGGATTGAAATGGCAACTTATTAATTATTATCAATAAGAAAAGGTGGGGGAATGTTAGGCAGAGTAATTGAATGGATGTATCCAACAGTTTGCCCGGTTTGTCAAAAAGTACTTGGCAAGGGAAAGATTATATGTGATACATGTAAAGATGAGTTACATATCATTAATGAGCCAAGGTGTGCTAAGTGTGGCAAACCATTAACAGACAGTGGTAAAACATATTGTAATGATTGCAAAAAGATGAAACATTACTATGACAGGGCAAGGTCTGTTTTTGAATACACAGGGGAAATGAAATTTGTTTTATACAGATTTAAATATGGAAATTCCAGAGATTATGGGAAATTTTTTGCAAAAGTGGCAAAAGATGTATTGGAAAATAAATTGAAAGAATGGAATGTTCAGGCAATAATTCCGGTTCCAATGTATAAAGATAAGGAAATAAAGAGAGGTTATAATCAGGCGGAAGTTTTTGGCAGAGCGCTAAGTAAGGAGACGGGAATTGCTTTAGATGGTAAATGTATTATTAGAAAGAAGTCTACGGTTCCCCAGAAAAAGCTTAGCAATGAAATGCGGAAAATTAATTTGCAGAAAGCCTTTGGCGTGGACAGGAAAAGATGCTCCGAATATAAAACAGTACTTTTAGTTGATGACATATATACAACAGGTAGTACTTTTGATGCCTGTGCAAAGGTGTTAAAGGTGGCAGGAGTTGAGAAAGTGTATTGTCTTTCCGTGGCAGTTGGAAGGGATGGATAGAATAATAAAAAAGACTATAGTTTAGGAATTAATCCAGCTTCAAAATATAAATCGTAAATATTAATAAAAAAATGTTGACGCATTTGTATTTACGTGTTATATTTATGAGGCGAGCAACTAGGTCTTTTTTTTTTGCAAAAAAATTTAGACTTTAAACATATAAAAAATGCGGAGGTGAAACTCATGAGAACAAGAATTACATTAGAATGTACTGAATGTAAACAGCGTAATTACAATACAACAAAGGATAAGAAGACTCATCCAGACAGAGTTGAAACAAAGAAGTATTGTAAATTCTGCCAGAAACATACATTACACAAAGAAACTAAATAGTTTGAGTTAATGGAGGGTAAGAAAATGGCAGAGGCAACTAAGAAGAAAGAAAGTCGTATTAAGACTTGGTGGACAGGTGTTAAGGCTGAATTTTCAAGAATTATCTGGCCGGATAAAGCAACAATTATTAGACAGACAGTTGTTGTTGTGGTAATCACAATTATCGTAGGTGTTCTTATTTCTCTCATTGATAGTGTTGTACAATTAGGATTAGATGCTATTATTGGAAGATAAGAATTAAAAATATGAGGTGATTAAATGTCAGAAGCAAATTGGTACGTTGTTCATACTTATTCAGGGTATGAGAATAAAGTTAAGACTACTATTGAACAGACAATTGAGAATAGAAAATTGCACGATCAAATATTAGAAGTATCAGTACCTACACAGGAAGTTGTCGAACTTAAAAACGGCGTAAGAAAAGTTTCTGAGAAAAAACTTTTCCCAGGTTATGTGCTTATAAACATGGTTATGAATGATGATACATGGTATGTTGTAAGAAACACAAGAGGTGTTACAGGGTTTGTAGGTCCTGGATCTAAGCCGGTTCCACTTACTGATACAGAAATGCTTTCTCTTGGAATCAAGAATGAAAAAGTTGAAGTTGATTTTAAAGAAGGCGATATGATTGCAGTCATCGGTGGCGTTTGGTCAGGTACAGCAGGCGTGGTTAAACGTATTGATGAGAACAGACAGACAGTCACAATTAATGTTGACATGTTTGGTAGAGAAACTCCTGTAGAATTAAACTTTACAGAAGTTAAAAAGATGAATTAAGATTCACATTGTGAATTTTAATAATGCACATAAGTGCTAATAGAAGAAGGTTTTGCAATGAATAGCAAGGCCGTGGGAGGGATTCCCGCTAATACCACAAATTTAGGAGGTGCCGAAAGATGGCAAAGAAAGTAGAAGGTTACATTAAATTGCAGATCGAAGCTGGCAAAGCAACACCAGCTCCACCAGTTGGTCCAGCACTTGGACAGCATGGATTAAACATCGTTCAGTTCACAAAGGACTTTAACGCAAGAACAGCTGATCAGCCGGGAATGATTATTCCAGTTGTTATCACTGTTTACCAGGACAAGAGTTTTAGTTTCGTAACAAAAACTCCTCCAGCAGCAGTATTATTAAAGAAAGCTTGCAAGATCCAGAAGGGTGCAGGCAATTCATTAAAAGAAACAGTTGCTACAATCTCAAAGGCTGATTTACAGCAGATCGCTGAAACAAAGATGCAGGATTTAAATGCTGCAAGCATTGAAGCTGCTATGAGCATGATCGCAGGAACAGCTAGAAGTATGGGAATTAAGGTTGAAGACTAATTTTAAAATGAATTGAAAAAAGTGGGAGGTATATCCGCTATTACCACTAGGAGGTTTAAATGAAAAGAGGAAAGAAATATACAGAGGCAGCAAAGTTAATCGATAGAGCTGCACAGTATGACACAGAAGAAGCTATTTCTTTAGTAAAGAAAGCAGCAGTTGCAAAATTTGATGAAACAATAGAATGTCACATCAGAACAGGTTGTGATGGACGTCATGCAGATCAGCAGATCCGTGGTGCTGTAGTATTACCTAACGGTACAGGTAAAACTGTTAAAGTTTTAGTTTTCGCTAAAGGTGCTAAGGCTGATGAAGCTCAGGCAGCAGGCGCTGATTTTGTAGGCGGTGAAGAATTAATACCAAGAATCCAGAATGATGGATGGTTAGACTTCGACGTTGTTGTTGCTACACCAGATATGATGGGTGTTGTTGGTAGACTTGGTCGTGTACTTGGACCTAAGGGCTTAATGCCAAACCCTAAAGCAGGTACAGTTACAATGGACGTAACAAAAGCTATTGATGATATTAAAGCTGGTAAGATTGAATATAGATTAGACAAGGCTAATATCATTCATGTTCCAGTTGGAAAAGCTTCATTTACAGAAGAACAGTTAGCAGAAAACTTCAATGCACTTATGGGTGCTATTAATAAAGCTAAACCAGCTGCAGTTAAGGGTGCTTACTTAAAGAGCGTTACTCTTACATCAACAATGGGACCTGGAGTAAAGGTTAACCCAACTAAGTTAGTAAACGCTAACGCATAATTTAAGGTTGTTACTGAACAATCAGTTGACAATAAAACAAGAATGTGCTATTATGCACAGGTGGTTTAATACCAATTGCCGAAGACAGTAGGTGCCTACGGGGATTTATCCTTGACAAGGGCGTAAACTTAGTACCTACCGAGGAATGAAGTTATAAATATGACTGACAATACCTCTCTGTTTCGGCAGAGAGGTTTTTTATACTATTGTATAATATTCGGCGCAATGTTTGGTTGCAGACCTAAATTTTATAAGGAGGCAAAACAATCATGGCAAAAGTAGAGTTAAAGAAACCTGTCGTTGAAGAGATTTCAGAATTACTCAATGGTGCAGCTACAGCAGTTGTTGTAGATTACCGTGGACTTACTGTTGCAGAAGATACAGAACTTCGTAAGCAGTTAAGAGAAGCTGGTGTTGTATACAAAGTATACAAGAACACTATGATTAATTTTGCAATCAAAGATACTGAATTCGCAGATTTAGCTCAGCATCTTGAAGGACCAACAGCTATTGCAGTATGTAAAGATGATGCTACAGCAGCAGCTAGAGTATTAGCAAAATTCGCTAAGACAGCTGAGGCTTTAGAAATCAAAGGTGGCGTAGTTGACGGAATTTACTACGATGCAGTAGGAATCGGTCAGATTGCATCTATCCCATCAAGAGAAGTACTTCTCTCAAAATTACTTGGATCTATGCAGTCACCAGTTACAAACTTCGCTCGTGTTATTAAGCAGATTGCTGAAAAGAACGAAGAAGTTGCATAATCAGGCATAACCTGATAATGAATGCGAAGCATTCACATTAAAGATGGATTTAATAACATCGAAACAATTATAAAGAATTATTAATGGAGGAAATTACAATGACAACAGCAGAAATCATTGAAGTAATCAAAGGATTAACAGTTTTAGAATTAAACGATTTAGTAAAAGCATGTGAAGAAGAATTTGGCGTATCTGCAGCAGCAGGTGTTGTAGTAGCAGCAGCTGGAGCAGAAGGTGGAGCAGCTGAAGAAAAGACAGAATTCGACGTAGAATTAACAGAAGTTGGTGCTAACAAGGTTAAGGTTATCAAGGCTGTTAAGGATGCTACAGGATTAGGATTAAAGGAAGCTAAGGAAGTAGTTGACGGAGCTCCTAAGGTAGTTAAAGAAGGTGCTACAAAGGAAGAAGCAGAAGCATTAAAGGCTCAGTTAGAAGAAGTTGGAGCAGTTGTAACATTAAAATAATCGCTACAAACTTTTCACAGAGCGTGCGCTCAAACATAAAAGAGAGACAGGGTTGTGTTTACACAAAACCCTGTCTCTCTTTTTGTGTTTGAGTGCGTACATTCTACAAATGTACGCGTGCTTTCTTCGATACCAAGTTGATAGTGCTTAAAAATATAACTCCAATAATCAAACAGAAATATTCAATAAAAAAGCCCTTGACACCAATTGTTTCCTATGGTAAAATTCCACTGTTATGCTTAAAAGTAGGCGTAGTGCGCCCTTTTGACAGCAATGAAAGTGCTAAAACAGTACAAAAACTTAATTTTATTAAGCAAAAGTAACTAAAAAAGTAATAAAATAAAGACAAGGAGTGAAATGTCAATGGAGAAAAACAGAATTCGCCCTGTGAAATCAGGAAAAGGCATACGTATGAGTTATTCAAGACAAAAAGAAGTTCTTGGAATGCCTAATCTTATTGAAGTTCAGAGAGATTCATATGAGTGGTTCCTGAGTACAGGTCTTAAGGAAGTATTGGAAGATATATCTCCGATTGAAGATTACGCACAAAACTTAAGCCTTGAGTTTGTTGACTTCAAATTATGCGAAGATGAGAAGAAGTATACAATCGAGGAATGTAAGGAAAGAGATGCAACATATTCTGCACCTTTAAAAGTTAAAGTAAGACTTCATAACAAGGAGACAGGTGAATTTACAGAACACGATATTTTCATGGGTGATTTACCACTTATGACTGCAACAGGTACATTCGTTATCAATGGTGCAGAACGTGTTATCGTAAGCCAGTTAGTTCGTTCACCAGGTATCTACTACGTTATCGGTCATGATAAAGTAGGTAAGGAATTATATACATCACAGGTTATTCCTAACAGAGGTGCATGGCTTGAATACGAAACAGATTCAAATGATATTTTCTATGTTCGTGTAGATAGAACAAGAAAGCTTCCTGTAACAGTTCTTATTAGAGCTTTAGGAATTGGAACAAATGCTGAAATCACTGAATTATTCGGTGAAGAAGAAAAACTTACAGCAACATTTGAGAAAGATCCAAGTACAAGCTATGAAGAAGGCCTTTTAGAACTTTACAAAAAGATTCGTCCGGGTGAACCTCTTAGCGTTGACAGTGCTGAATCAATCGTTGCAGGTATGTTCTTTGATGCAAGAAGATATGACCTTGCAAGAGTTGGTCGTTATAAATACAACAAGAAATTGGCTTACAAGAACCGTATTAAAGGTTTACCATTAGCTGAAGATGTTGTAGATATGACAACAGGAGAAGTTTTAGCAGAAGCCGGAACTGTTGTAACAGAAGAACTTGCTATTAAGATTCAGAATGCAGCTGTTCCATCAGTAATGATTCAGACAGATATTAAGAATGAAAAAGTTCTTTCAAACCTTGCTGTAGATATTAATGCATATGTTGACTTTGATTGTAAAGAATTGGGAATTAATGAAGAGGTTTATTACCCTGTTCTTGCTGAAATTCTTGCTGAAAATGAAACAGAAGAAGAATTAAAAGATGCAATTAAGAGAAACGTACACGAATTAATTCCAAAGCATATTACTAAGGAAGATATTTTCGCTACAATCAACTATTGTATGAATATTGAATATGGAATCGGTTCAGAAGATGATATTGACCACTTAGGAAACAGACGTATCCGTGCAGTTGGTGAATTACTTCAGAATCAGTATAGAATCGGTCTTTCAAGAATGGAAAGAGTTGTTCGTGAACGTATGACAACTCAGGATCTTGAAGGAGTTTCTCCACAGACATTAATTAATATAAAACCTGTAACTGCAGCTGTTAAGGAATTCTTCGGAAGTTCACAGTTGTCACAGTTTATGGATCAGAATAACCCATTGGGTGAATTAACACATAAGAGACGTTTATCAGCCTTAGGACCAGGTGGTCTTTCAAGAGACCGTGCCGGATTCGAGGTTCGAGACGTTCACTATACACATTACGGTAGAATGTGTCCTATTGAGACACCTGAAGGTCCTAACATCGGACTTATTAACTCATTTGCATCTTTTGCAAGATTAAATGAGTACGGATTTGTTGAGGCTCCATATAGAGTAGTAGACAAGTCAGATCCTGAAAATCCAAGAGTAACAGATGAAGTTGTTTACCTTACAGCAGATGAAGAAGATAATTACACTGTTGCACAGGCTAATGAACCATTGGATGCAGAAGGACATTTTGTACACAATAACGTATCAGGACGTTATAGAGAAGAAACATCACAGTTTGATAAGAAGAGAATTGACTTAATGGACGTTTCTCCTAGAATGGTATTTTCAGTTGCAACATCAATGATTCCATTCTTACAGAACGACGACTCAAACCGTGCCCTCATGGGATCAAACATGCAGCGTCAGGCCGTTCCACTTATTACAACAGAAGCTCCTGTTGTTGGTACAGGTATGGAAGCAAAGGCAGCTGTTGACTCAGGTGTTTGTGTTGTTGCTAAGCGTGCCGGTGTTATTGAAAGATCAACATCAAAAGAAATTACTATCAGATATGATGATAATGGAGAAAAAGAAACATATAAGCTTCTTAAATTCCAGAGAAGTAACCAGAGTAACTGTTATAACCAGCGTTCAATAGTATTTAAGGGAGACCACGTAGAAGCAGGTGAAGTTATTGCTGATGGTGCATCAACATCTAACGGTGAAATTGCACTTGGTAAGAACCCACTTATCGGTTTCATGACATGGGAAGGTTATAACTACGAAGATGCTGTACTTCTTAGTGAAAGATTAGTTCAGGACGATGTTTATACATCAATTCATATAGAAGAATACGAAACAGAAGCAAGAGATACTAAGCTTGGACCTGAAGAGATTACAAATGATGTTCCTGGCGTAGGTGATGAAGCCCGTAAAGACCTTGATGAAAGAGGTATTATCAGAATCGGTGCTGAAGTTCGTGCCGGAGATATTCTTGTTGGTAAGGTTACACCTAAGGGTGAAACAGAGCTTACACCTGAAGAAAGACTTTTGAGAGCAATCTTCGGTGAAAAGGCAAGAGAGGTAAGAGATACATCACTTAAGGTTCCACACGGTGAACAGGGTATCATTGTTGATGCTAAGGTATTCAAGAGAGAAAATGGAGACGAATTAGCTCCAGGCGTAAACGAATCAGTTCGTATTTACATTGCTCAGAAGAGAAAGATTTCCGTTGGTGATAAGATGGCCGGACGTCATGGTAACAAGGGTGTAGTTTCACGAGTATTACCAGTAGAAGATATGCCATTCCTTCCAAACGGAAGACCACTTGATATCGTACTTAACCCATTGGGCGTACCTTCACGTATGAACATTGGTCAGGTCCTTGAAATTCACTTAAGCCTTGCAGCTAAAGTATTAGGATTTAACATTGCAACACCTGTATTTGACGGTGCTGACGAGTACGACATTATGGATACACTTGAAATGGCAAACGATTATGCCAATACAGAGTGGGAAGATTTCCAGGCAAAATATCAGGATAAATTAAATCCTGAAGTTATGGAATATCTTGGTGAACACCTTGATCATAGAGAAGAATGGAAGGGTGTTCCAATTGCAAGAGATGGTAAGGTTAGACTTAGAGATGGTAGAACAGGTGATTACTTCGATAACCCTGTTACAATCGGATTCATGCATTACCTTAAGTTACATCACTTGGTTGATGATAAGATTCATGCACGTTCAACAGGTCCTTACTCATTAGTAACACAGCAGCCACTTGGTGGTAAAGCTCAGTTCGGTGGACAGAGATTTGGTGAAATGGAAGTTTGGGCACTTGAAGCTTATGGTGCATCATATACATTACAGGAAATCTTAACAGTTAAGTCTGATGACGTTGTAGGACGTGTTAAGACTTATGAAGCAATTATTAAGGGTGAAAACATCCCTCAGCCGGGAATTCCTGAATCATTCAAGGTACTTATTAAGGAACTTCAGTCATTAGCACTTGATGTTAAGGTATTAGATGAAAATGACAACGAAGTAGAATTAAAAGAAAGCATTGATTACGGTGAAACAAACTTTAATGCAATTCTTAATGATAATAAGAACTATAGCCAGAAGAAAGAAGACAGCCAGAGCTTTGAACAGGCTGGTTATAGCACACAGGAATTTGTAGGTGAAGAACTCCAGACTGTTGATGCTCAGGGAAATGTAGTTGAAGATGGAATGGATGAATAATTAAGAAGGGAGATTTGATCATGGCAGATAATAACGTTAGTGAACAGGTATCATTTGACAAAATCAAAATTGGTCTTGCTTCACCTGAAAAAATCAGAGAATGGTCAAGAGGCGAAGTTACAAAGCCTGAGACAATAAATTACAGAACTTTAAAACCTGAAAAAGATGGTTTATTCTGTGAAAAGATTTTCGGACCAAGCAAAGACTGGGAATGTCATTGTGGTAAATACAAGAAAATCAGATATAAAGGTGTAGTCTGCGACAGATGTGGCGTTGAAGTAACAAAAGCCAGCGTACGTAGAGAACGTATGGGTAGTGTTGAACTTGCTACTCCTGTATCACATATTTGGTACTTTAAAGGAATCCCTTCAAGAATGGGATTAATCCTTGATATTTCACCAAGAGTATTAGAAAAAGTATTATACTTTGCTTCATATATCGTGCTTGATCCAATGGAAACAACATTGGATTACAAGCAGGTATTGTCAGAAAAAGAATTCAGAGAAGCATATGAAGAATTCGGCGGAAAATTCCGTGTAGGAATGGGTGCTGAAGCTATCAAAGAATTGCTTATGGACATCGATGTTGAAAAAGAAGCAGAGCAATTAAAATCAGAATTATTTGAAGCAACAGGACAGAAAAAAGCAAAAATCGTTAAGAGATTGGAAGTTTTTGAAGCGTTCAGAAATTCAGGTAACAAGCCTGAATGGATGATTTTAGATGTAATTCCTGTAATTCCACCTGATTTAAGACCTATGGTTCAGTTAGATGGTGGTAGATTTGCTACATCTGATTTAAATGATTTATATAGAAGAATTATTAACAGAAACAATCGTCTTAAGAGACTTCTTGAATTAGGCGCTCCGGAAATTATCGTAAGAAATGAAAAGAGAATGCTTCAGGAAGCTGTAGATGCATTAATTGATAATGGTAGACGTGGTAGACCTGTAACAGGACCTGGTAACAGAGCACTTAAGTCTTTATCAGATATGTTAAAGGGTAAGCAGGGACGTTTCCGTCAGAACTTACTTGGTAAGCGTGTTGACTACTCAGGACGTTCAGTTATCGTAGTAGGACCGGAACTTAAGATTTACCAGTGTGGTCTTCCAAAAGAAATGGCTATTGAATTATTCAAGCCTTTCGTAATGAAAGAATTAGTAGCTAATGGTACAGCTCACAATATTAAGAGTGCGAAGAAGATGGTTGAAAGACTTCAGACAGAAGTTTGGGATGTACTTGAAGATGTAATCAAAGAACATCCTGTTATGTTAAACCGTGCCCCTACACTTCATAGACTTGGTATTCAGGCGTTTGAACCAATTCTTGTAGAAGGTAAGGCTATCAAACTTCATCCATTGGTATGTACAGCGTTCAACGCCGATTTCGACGGTGACCAGATGGCTGTTCATCTTCCACTTTCAGTAGAAGCACAGGCTGAATGTAGATTCCTTTTACTTTCACCTAATAACTTGTTAAAACCATCAGATGGTGCACCTGTAGCAGTTCCTTCACAGGATATGGTACTTGGTATTTACTATTTGACAATGGATAGAATGGTTGATCATTCTAAGGAAGAAGAAATTGCTTCTACAGTAGCTGAAGATGCTCCTATTTATGATACAGATGAAGAAATCAAGGAAGCTTTAGATAAAGGAATTATCGGAGTTCACGATATGATTAAGTATCATGCAGATGATAGAGTTGTGATTTGTGAACCTGTTGATGCATTAGGACATTCATTTAGTGATATTAATCAGGCTATTTTAGCTTATGAAAATAAAGAAATTTCACTTCACCAGAGAATTAAGGTTAAGAGAACTGTATTCAACGGAGAAGGAAAAGAAGTAACAGGTATTATTGACACTACACTTGGACGTTGTTTATTTAACGAAATTCTTCCACAGGATTTAGGATTCGTTAAGAGAGAAACTGATGAAGATTACCTTAAATTGGAAGTTGATTTCCACGTAGGTAAGAAACAGTTAAAGCAGATTCTTGAAAAGGTTATTAATAACCATGGAGCAACTAAGACTGCAGAAGTTCTTGATAACATTAAGGCTATGGGTTATAAGTTCTCAACAAGGGCAGCTATGACAGTTTCAATTTCAGATATGACAGTACCTGAATCAAAGAAACAGATTCTTGCAGATGCAGAACACACAGTTGATGAAATTACAAAGCATTATCGTCGTGGTTTCTTAACTGATGAAGAAAGATACAAAGAAGTTATCGAAACATGGCAGGCAGCCGATAATGAACTTACAACAGCCCTTCTTAGTGGTCTTGATAAGTACAACAACATCTTTATGATGGCCGATTCAGGTGCCCGTGGTTCTGATAAACAGATTAAACAGCTTGCCGGAATGCGTGGTTTGATGGCTGATACAACAGGTAAGACTATCGAACTTCCTATTAAGTCTAACTTCCGTGAGGGTCTTGACGTATTGGAATACTTCATTTCAGCCCATGGTGCTAGAAAGGGTATGTCAGATACTGCCCTTAGAACAGCCGATTCAGGTTACCTTACAAGAAGACTTGTAGACGTTTCACAGGATCTTATTATTAGAGATGTAGATTGTTGTGAAGGTAAGGCTATTCCATTTATGGAAATCGAAGACTTAGTTGATGGAAACGAAGTAATCGAAAGTCTTGAAGAAAGAATCACAGGTAGAACTGCTGCAGAAACAATGTATGATGCAGAAGGCAATATGATTGTTAAAGCTAACCATATGATTACACCAAAGCGTGCAGCAAGAATTGTTGCTACAGGTGTTAAATCAGTTAAGATTAGAACAATTCTTACATGTAAGTCACACGTAGGTGTATGTGCTAAATGTTATGGTGCAAATATGGCAACAGGACAGAGAGTACAGGTTGGTGAGGCAGTAGGTATCATCGCTGCTCAGTCAATCGGTGAACCTGGTACACAGCTTACTATGAGAACATTCCATACTGGTGGTGTAGCCGGTGACGATATTACACAGGGTCTTCCTAGAGTAGAAGAATTATTTGAAGCAAGAAAGCCAAAGGGACTTGCAATTATTGCAGAGTTCGGTGGTGTTGCTGAAATTAAGGAAACAAAGAAGAAACGTGAAATTATCGTAACTAACCCTGAAACTGGCGAATCAAAAGCTTATCTTATCCCTTATGGATCAAAGATTAAGATTCTTGATGGTGCTGTTCTTGAAGCTGGTGACGAACTTACAGAAGGTAGCATTAACCCACATGATTTATTAAAGATTAAGGGACTTCGTGCAGTTCAGGATTATATGATCCGTGAAGTACAGAGAGTTTACCGTCTACAGGGTGTAGAAATCAATGATAAGCACGTTGAAGTTATTGTTCGTCAGATGCTTAAGAAGATTAAGGTTGACACAGCCGGTGATTCAGAATTCTTACCAGGAACAACAGTTGAAGTTCTTGACTTTAACGAAGTTAATGAACAGCTTGAAGCAGAAGGCAAGGAACCTGCAACAGGTACACAGATTATGCTTGGTATCACAAAGGCTTCACTTGCAACAAGCTCATTTTTATCAGCAGCTTCATTCCAGGAAACAACAAGAGTTCTTACAGAAGCAGCTATCAATGGTAAGGTTGATCCACTTGTAGGTCTTAAGGAAAACGTAATTATTGGTAAGTTAATTCCTGCAGGTACAGGTATGAAGAGATACGGAGATGTAAAGTTAAGTACAGATGAACGTATCGCAAGAGAAAAGGAACAGGCAGCATTAGCAGTTTCAGCAGAAGATGTAGAAGATGAAGCAGAAAATGCTAAAGAGAACAATGATGTAATTGAAGTTTCAGAAGAAACAATTGAAATTACTGAAGAATAAAACATTTGATGGAAATTTATAATAAAGTTTCCATAAAATAATAACAGACAGTTCGTAACCATCCTGTCTATAAACAAAACTAAGGAAGAATCTGCTAGATATAGCAGTTTAAAAAGAGTGTCCTTAGTAGGCACTCTTTTTATTTTATAGGAGAAAAACAATGGTAGAAGGATTTAATCCAATAAGATATTCTGTCATAGAAGACAAGAACCCTAGAGAGATAGTAATGTTAGTTGGAGATGGATGTAAATGGAGAAAATGCAGATTTTGTGATTATCATTTAGATTCAAGCAAAGACATAGAAGCCAATTTTCAGTTGAATAAGCAGGTTTTAAGTAATGTAACAGGAAAATTTGGGGAACTTGAAGTTATAAACTCAGGAAGTTTTGTTGATTTAGATAAAAAAACTATAGAATTGATTAAGCAAATATGTTTGAAAAAAGGTATAAAAGAAATCCATTTTGAATGTCATTATATGCATAAAGATGATGTTCAAAATTTTAAAAATTCTTTTTTGAATATTGGAATTAAACCGATTATAAAGTTAGGTTTAGAAACTTTTGACTATGATTTAAGAGAGAAAGTTTTAGTTAAGGGAATTGAAGAAAAGAATCCTGAAGTAATTGCAAATTATTTTGATGAAATTAATTTGTTACAGGGAATTTCAGGACAAACAAAGGAATCAATGATTAGTGATATTGAGACAGGTTTAAAATATTTTAGCAGAATATGTGTAAATATTATGGTTGAAAATCAGATGCCGATTAAACCGGATAAAAAGGTTATTGAACAGTTTATGGAATATGTTTATCCTTTGTACAAAGATAATGATAGGGTAGATATATTATTAAATAATACAGATTTTGGTGTAGGATGATTAAAGGAGAAAATAAAAATGTCTAATGAAATATTACTGATTTTATCAATATTTATAATTTACGGAAGCGTAATAGTAATGTATAAATTATTTGGAAAGCAGGGATTATTCTGCTTTACAAGTATAGCAACAATTGCAGCTAACATAGAAGTTTTAATAATGGTCAAAGCATTTGGAATGGTTATGACATTGGGAAACGTTTTATTTGCGTCAACATTCCTTATAACAGACATTGTAAGTGAAGTATATGGAAAGAAAGATGCAAAAAGAGCAGTACATATTGGAATTACAACATCAATTGTATTTATAATATTTTCACAGTGGTGGCTTTTATACACACCGGACAGCACAGATTTTGCAATGCCTGCAATGCAGACAATTTTTTCAAATACACCAAGACTTATGATTACAAGTATGGTTGTATACGCTATAGTTCAGGAATTTGATGTTTGGGCATACCATAAATGGTGGGATTTTACTAACAAATTAGTAGGAGACAGGGAAAGATTTCTTTGGCTTAGAAACAATGGTTCAACATTAATTTCACAGTTTTTGAATAATATTTTGTATACGTTTGGTGCATTCTGGGGCATTCATGATTTTAAGACACTTATAAGTATTGTAATTTCAAGTTATGTAATATTTATAGTAACAAGCCTTGCAGATACACCATTTGTGTACTTGGCAAGAAGAATATCAAAGAAGATAAAAGAATAAGAAAAAGGGGCAACACCAAACAAAAGTATGTACACAACATGTTTTATGTATTAAATAAGTAATTAAAGAAAAAATCACCAGATGCACAAATGTATCGAGTGATTTTTTAAAATAATTTTATTTATTAAATACAGATATTAAACCGTTTACAATTATGAACAGTGTTACAAGTGGAAGTATCCATTTGCAGTAGAAACGGATTTTTCCAGGAACTTTCAGGCCGTTTCCAGTGTTGACTTCTTTTAGGTAGTTGTCCCAGCCCCACCCGTATTTGCTTGTGCAGAAGAGTGTGTAAATTAGGGAACCAATTGGAAGGATTAGGTTACTTACAAGGAAGTCTTCTAAGTCCATTACATTAGTGCCTTTTCCTAAAGGATGGAAGCCGGATAGGATGTTGAAGCCAAGAACGCAAGGGATTGAGCCTATTATTATTAAAATTGTATTAATGATGGCTGTCTTTTTTCGTTTCCAGCCCCATAAGTCCATACAGGATGACATTATGTTTTCAAAGACGGCTATTACTGTTGAAAAAGCTGCAAAAGCCATAAAGATGAAGAAGCAGCTTCCAATTATTCTGCCACCGGGCATTTTTATAAATATGTTTGGCAATGTTACAAAAATAAGACTTGGTCCCTGATCAGGATTTACTCCGAAAGCAAAACATGATGGGAATATTATAAGTCCTGAAACTATTGCAACAAAAGTGTCTAAGGCTACTATGTTGATTGATTCACCAAGTAGTGAATGGTCTTTACTTAAGTAGCTTCCGAAAATTGTCATGGAACCCATACCAATACTAAGTGTGAAAAATGCCTGATTCATTGCAGCAACAAGAACATTAATAAGTCCAATATTTTTTATTTGCTGAAAATCAGGTACTAAGTAGAAATACAAGCCCTTAGAAGCACCTTTTAAGAAAATGCTGTTTATTGCAAGTACAGCCATAATGACTAAAAGGGCAATCATCATACCTTTTGAAATTTTCTCAACACCATTCTGTAAGCCTAATGAGCAAACAAGAAATCCAATTATAATTACAACAACTGTCCAGAAAATCATTTCCGAAGGTACAGAATTCATATCAGTGAAATGATCCTTAACCTGAGAGGTTGTAGCACCAATAAAATCACCTTTGGCAGTGTCAAAGAAATATTTAAGCATCCATCCTGCAACTGTAGTATAAAACATCATTAATATATAATTGCCGGCCATTCCTATGTAACCATGTAAATGCCAAAACTGACCTTTCTTTTCTAAAGTTGTAAACGCTCTTGCAATACTTTGCTGACTAGCTCTACCAACAGAAAATTCCATTGTCAAAATAGGAAGACCTAGTATAACAAGAAATAAAACATAAAATAATACAAAACATCCGCCACCGTTATTTCCAACTACATAAGGAAAACGCCACACATTACCAATACCAATGGCGCAACCGGCAGAAATAAGTATAAATCCTAAACGGGATTTGAATTTTTCTCTTTCCATATAAATATAAAAACCTCAATTCTAAAATAGTCACTGAATCATATTAAATAATAAAAAACAATTTGTCAATTTAACGTATTAGAGTGATGAAATAAGTAATAAATTGAATATGCTTGTAAATAATGATTAAATGTTGCAATTAATACTACATTTTATTATAATAAAAATATTGCTACTTTAGTACGCTAAAGACTGCATGGCTTATAAATACTCCTTTGGGAGTGAGAAAATATTAACAAAGAAGGATGGAAAAATGAAAGATACTCTTGAAATCAGATGGCACGGTAGAGGTGGACAGGGCGCTAAAACAGCAGCATTATTGTTAGCTGAAGTAGCGTTTAAGACTGGCAAGAATGCTCAGGGATTTCCTGAATATGGTCCGGAAAGAATGGGTGCCCCTATTACTGCATATGACAGAATCAGTGATCAGCCTATTAGAGTTCATTCTAATATTTATGATCCTCAGTATGTTGTGGTTGTTGATGAAACATTGATAGAGATAGTTGATGTAACAAAAGGCTTAAGAGAAGATGGAGCAATCCTTATTAATACAGCCAGACCAAAAGAAGAAATTATTCCACATTTAAAGGGATATAAAGGTAAAGTTTATACAGTAGATGCAAGAAAGATTGCAATGGAAACATTAGGAAAGAATTTCCCTAATACACCAATGCTTGCAGCAATTGTTAAAGTTACCGGAGTTATTGACGATGAAACTTTCCTTAATGAAATGGAAGGTTCTTTTAAGCACAAGTTTGCTAAGAAACCTGAAGTTATTAAAGGTAATATGGATGCGTTAAGAATAGCGTTAAGGGAGGTTAAGTAAATGGCAAAGACAGATATATCGAGATTAGGTCAGGATGTGGCATGGCAGGATGTTACATGTGGTAATACAATTGTAGGTTGTGGTACAACAAAACAGTTTATAACAGGAGACTGGACTAATGTTGCCCCTGTTATTGATGAAGAAAAGTGTAAACAGTGTCTTTTATGTGTGCCTGTTTGCCCGGACAGTGCAATTCCTGTAAAAGAATATAAAAGACAGACTATAGATTACGATCATTGTAAGGGATGTGGTATTTGCGTTAAGGCATGCCCATTTGGAGCAATTAAGATGGAGGTGAAAAAATAATGCCAAAGAGAGTTTTATTATCAGGAAATGAAGCTGTAGCTACAGCTTTAAGACAGATTAATCCGGATGTTTTCCCGGCATTTCCAATTACACCTTCAACAGAAATACCTCAGTATTTTTCTAATTATGTTTCAAACGGATTAGTAGATACTGAATTTATTACAGTAGAAAGTGAACATAGTTCTATGAGTGCAGCTATAGGAGCTTCAGCAGCAGGTGCAAGAGCCCTTACAGCAACATCATCTGCAGGTCTTGCATTTATGTGGGAAGTTTTAGGAGTCGCTGCTTCAAGTAGATTGCCTATTGCATTGACAGCAGTTTGTAGAGCACTTACAGGACCACTTAACATTAACTGTGACCATTCAGACACAATGGGAGCAAAAGACAGTGGTTGGATTCAAATTTATGCTGAAAATAATCAGGAAGCTTACGACAATATGGTTATGGCATATAATATTGCTGAAAACAAAGATGTTAGACTTCCTATTATGATTTGTCAGGATGGTTTTATTACAAGCCATGCTGTAAACGATATGGAAATTTTAGATGATATGACAGTTAAGGATTTTGTAGGCGAATATGAACCTGAAGATTATCTTCTTAATCCAAATGAAACATTTGCTGTTGGCCCTTATGCTGTATCAGATTATTATATGGAATCAAGAAAAGCTCAGGCTCATGCCATGGAAAATGCAAAGCAGGTTATTCTTGATGTGGCAAAGGATTTTGAAAAAATCTCAGGCCGTAAGTATGGTCTTATTGAAGAATATAAGATGGAAGATGCAGAATATGCAGTAGTTATAATCGGTTCTGCTGCAGGAACAACTAAGGATGCTATTGATCATATGAGAGAAAATGGTGAAAAAGTAGGTCTTGTAAAGATTAGATCATTTAGACCATTCCCAGGCAAAGAGATTGCAAAAGCATTAAAGAATTGTAAGGCAGTTGCAGTAATGGATCGTTCAGAGAGCTTTTCAACTAACGGAGGACCTGTTGGTGCTGAAACAATGCAGGCTATGTATATTGAAAAATGTCAGGCACTTGCTATCAACATTATGTATGGTATTGGTGGTAGAGATGTAAGAGTTGAAGATATGATTAATGTATATGAAACATTAAAAGAAATCGCAAGAACAGGTGAGACAGGTGATGTTTACCGTTATATGGGATTAAGAGACAAGGAGGCAAAATAATGGGCTATAATTTTAAAGAAGTAATGAATAAACCTGAAAGATTTGCTCCAGGTCATAGAATGTGTGCAGGTTGTGGAGCAACAATTTGTGCAAGAAACGTGCTTCGTGGACTTCACGAAGGAGACAAGGCTGTTATTGGTTGTGCAACAGGATGTCTTAATGTTTCATCTTTCCAGTATCCATACGTTGCATGGGAAGACAGTTATATTCATAGTGCATTTGAAAATGCCAGCTCAACAATGGCAGGTGTTGAAGGGGCTTACAAGGCTATGAAGCGTAAAGGCAAGCTTAAAGAAGATTATAAGTTTATTGTATTTGGCGGTGATGGTGGTACATATGATATTGGTATTCAGTCATTGTCAGGTGCAATGGAACGTGGAACAAATTATACATATGTGTGTTATGACAATGGTGCTTATATGAATACAGGAACACAGCGTTCTTCAGCTACACCTATGTATGCTGATACAACAACAACTCCTGTAGGTACACAGTGCAATGGTAAGGAACAGTACAGAAAAGATCTTGCAGCAATTCTTGCAGCACATGATATTCCTTATGTTGCTCAGACTACATATTTCAATGGAATGAAGGATTTGCATACGAAGGCTGAGAAGGCTATTTATACAGAAGGACCTGCATTTCTTAATGTTATGGCTCCATGTCCAACAGGTTGGAAGTATAAAACAGATGAAATTATGGATATTTGCAAATTAGCAGTAGAAACTAATTATTGGCCATTGTTTGAAGTAATTGATGGAAAGTGGATTTTAAACTATGAACCTAAGAACAGACTTCCAATCGAAGATTTCTTGAGAACACAGGGTAGATTTAAGCACTTATTTAAACCAGGTAATGAACATCTTATTGAAAAATTCCAGAAGGAAGTTGATAGAAGATGGGAAGATTTATTATTTAAGTGTAGCAGATAATATTAATCACAAAAAACGTGACTGGAATGGTGAATTATGAAGAGTTTTAAGTTTAACAGAAAAAAAGAAGATTTGCTTCCTGTAATGAAGGCTAAAGCTGAAAAAGCAAACATTAAAATGACAAAAGAGAAGGACAAGATTTCTCTAATGTTAGAAACCGGAAAGTTTCAAAACGGTGAAGATGCAGTGCCTGTAATCTTTAAAGGGAAAATAACAAACACAGAAACAGGTTGTATATTTGATGGAAAATATACATACGGTTTTTATTTGTATACATTGGTTATAGTTGCAGCAATTCTTATAGTTGCAAGATTTTCCTGGTCAGCATATCAACATCAGATGGATAATATGATACTTTGTGGTATAGTAACAGTATTATTGATTGGATTGATTGTTGTTGTAACAAAAAAATCAAAAGGTGGAAAGAACGTTATAGAGAATCTTCTAAATAATTTGGATTTAAAATAATAAAAACTTGACATAGTCATTGATGTAATTTAATATTAACATAATACCAACGGAGGTAACAGAAATGTTGCCTCCGTTTTTGCGTTACAAGGCAGGATTGTAGGAGTGCGAAGCAGGTTACAATCCGTAGAGTCAAGATTTGGGCTTTTGAAACTTAAATCATTATATGCAGAAAAAATGTTGCAGACGCGAATATAATAAAAAGGAAGAGAGGTAGGTTTATGAGTTTGGCAGAAATTGTATCAAAGATGGATGATTTTGTTTGGGGACCTGTAATGTTGATCCTTTTGGTGGGAACAGGTATTTTTCTCACTATAAGATTAAAGTTCAGACCTTGGAGAAACTTGGGATATGCACTAAAAAGTACATTAAGTAAAGAAGCAAGAACCAAAAGTCGTGGAGAGGGAGATGTGTCACCGTTCTCAGCTTTGACAACAGCTTTGGCAGCTACAATTGGTACCGGAAATATTGTAGGTGTTGCCACAGCCATGGTAGCAGGTGGACCAGGAGCTTTAGTTTGGATGTGGATTTCAGCCTGTTTTGGCTTAACTTCTAAGTTTAGTGAATGTATGTTGGCTATCAAGTACAGAGAAGTTAATGAAAAAGGTGAAATGTCAGGTGGTCCAATGTACACAATGAAAAAAGGTTTCAAAAACAAGAAAGTTGGAGCAGTACTTGGGATGCTTTTTGCAATTTTTGCAGTTATAGCTTCTTTTGGAATAGGAAATATGACACAGGCAAATTCAATTTCAGAAGCTTTAAATAATACGTTTGGTGCACCGTCAGCAATTGTTGGAGTTGTGCTTACTATTTTATCCTTAATTATTATTGTTGGTGGTATTAAGAGTATTTCAAAAGTTTCATCAATAGTAGTACCTGTAATGGCAATTTTTTATGTGATAGCAGGATTGATTGTTATTTTGATAAATATTAAAAATGTTCCATCAGGACTTGCAATGATTTTTAAAATGGCATTTAACTTTAATGCAGTAGGTGGCGGACTTTGTGGTGCAATAACAGCATCACTTATGAATGCTATGCGTTATGGTGTGGCAAGAGGTGTTTTTTCTAATGAAGCAGGAATGGGTTCAGCAGCAATTACAGCTGCAGCAGCTACTACAGATGATCCTGTAAGACAAGGGTATATTAATATGACAGGTACATTTTGGGATACAATTGTTGTTTGTACAATTACAGGACTTTGTATTGCATCATCAGGTGTTCTGGGAATAACAAGTGATAGCGTAACGGGAACATATAACAGAATAGGAGACAACGTGGCAATTGTAGCTCAGACAGTTTCAGATGGAAAGGTGGCAGATGAAGATTACCTGATTAAAAAAATAGATTGTAATTCATTAACACTGATAAGTAATAACTCAAAAAACGAAACAACAGAACTACAGTTAAGTTATAAAGGAGAAAACACAAACAATAATATAGAAGGAACTTGGTGCGATTCTGCAGGAAATGAATATGTTTTCGACAAAAACGGAAAATATACATACAAAGAATTAGTTCAGGGGTCTGCATTAACAATAGAAGCTTTTTCATCGGCATTTAAGAAAATAAACAAGAACTTTGGTGGCTTTGGTGCATGGCTTGTTACAATAGGAATTACTTTATTTGCCTTTTCAACCATACTTGGCTGGGAATATCACGGTGAGAAAGCCTTCGAATACATATTTAAAACACACAAATACAATATGGTATACAGAGTCGTGTTTTCGCTGGCTGTTTATGTAGGAGCAACCCAGTCATTACAACTTGTCTGGAACTTCTCGGACATAGCAAATGCACTTATGGCAATACCAAATCTAATCTGCCTGCTTGCAATGAGTGGTGTAATAGCTAAGGAAGTAGAAAGATACCAAAAGGTAATGGAGAAAGAAAAGAAATAGAAAACGGCTGACAGGCGACAAGTTTTTTTACTTGAGCAGCTTGACTATATTTATATGAAAAAAAGAGGGATATGTTTTAGATAATAATTGATTCACAAAATCAATTATTAAGATGCACTGAACAGAGAATTTATCAAAAATTCTCTTTGAATTGCATCGGTTCTAAAATAAATAGACTTATTTTTTCTATAAACAAATGTTCAAGATGTGAAGTAAAAGACTGTCGCCTGTCAGCCGTTTTCTGGTGAATTTTCGGCAACAGAAAAATTCTTTTTCCTTGATAATAATTAGAAAAATAGATATACTTAATAGCGTATTACTTTTACAAGGGATAAAGTTGGAGGCTATATAATGAATTTAATTGAGATTAAGAATTTGTATGAAAACAAAGAAAATTTTATAAATAAAGAAATCGAGGTTGGCGGCTGGGTTCGTAGCATTAGAGATTCAAAGACTTTTGGATTTATTGTCTTAAATGATGGAACTTGCTTTAAACCATTACAGGTTGTTTACAGCGATAAGCTTGATAACTTTAGCGAAGTTTCTAAGACAAATATTGGTGCTGCATTAATAGTAAAGGGTAAGCTTGTGGCAACTCCTAATGCTAAGCAGCCTTTTGAAATTCAGGCAGATGAAGTATATGTGGAAGGTGAAAGTACACCGGATTATCCATTACAGAAGAAGCGACACAGCTTTGAATACCTTAGAACTATTTCACATTTAAGACCTAGAACAAATACATTCCAGGCAGTTTTCAGAGTGCGCTCACTTTGTGCTTACGCAATTCACAAATTTTTCCAGGAGCAGGGATTTGTTTATGTGCACACACCACTTATAACAGGAAGCGACTGTGAAGGCGCAGGAGAAATGTTTCAGGTTACAACAATGGACTTAAATAATGTGCCAAAAACAGAAGAAGGAAAAGTAGATTATACAGAAGACTTCTTTGGAAAGCCAACTAATTTGACAGTTTCAGGTCAGTTAAATGGCGAAACTTATGCAATGGCATTTAAGAAGATTTATACATTTGGGCCAACATTCAGAGCCGAAAATTCTAACACAACAAGACACGCAGCAGAATTTTGGATGATTGAACCTGAAATAGCTTTTGCAGACCTTGCAGATGACATGGAACTTGCAGAAGCAATGATAAAATACGTAATAAAGTATGTTTTGGAAAACGCACCGGAAGAAATGAATTTCTTTAACAGCTTTGTTGACAAAGGATTATTAGATAGATTAAATCACGTAATAAATTCAGAATTTGGTCGTGTTACTTATACAGAGGCAATTAAATTATTGGAAGAACACAATGATAAGTTTGAATACAAAGTAAGCTGGGGTGTAGATCTTCAGACAGAACATGAACGTTACCTTACAGAGCAGATTTTTAAACGCCCTGTATTTGTAACAGATTATCCAAAGGAAATAAAAGCATTCTATATGAAGCTAAACAAAGATGGAAAAACAGTTGCTGCAATGGACTGTTTAGTTCCGGGAATCGGTGAAATCATAGGTGGAAGTCAGAGAGAAGAAAATTATGAAGTATTAACTAAGAGAATGGAAGAATTAGGACTTAACGAAAAAGACTACCAGTTCTATCTTGACCTTAGAAAATATGGAACAGCAAGACATGCCGGTTTTGGATTAGGATTTGAAAGAATGATAATGTATTTAACAGGTATGGGAAATATTCGTGACGTAATCCCATTCCCAAGAACTGTAAATAACTGCGAATTGTAAGAAAACGGCTGACAGGTGGCAAAGTTTTTTACTTGAGCAGCTTGATTCATTTGTATAGAAAAATAGACCTATTTTTTCTATAAACAAATGTTCAAGATGTGAAGTAAAAGACTGCCGCCTGTCAGCCGTTTTTGGGAAAAAGCAGTAATTTAAAGATCTTGGAGGGCACATTAAGAATTTCTTAAGAATTGTTGTAAGTTGTTTTTAAAATTTTAACATTAATATATAGGCATATGATGAAGATGTGTGAAAAACGCAGTGTCATATTTAGATGGAGGGTAATATGTACAATATTTTAGTTTGTGATGATGACAAAGATATAGTGGAGGCTATTGATATTTATTTGTCAAAGGAAGGTTATAACATTATTAAGGCTTATGACGGAATGGAAGCAATGGAAATTTTGAATAAGGAAGATATTCAGTTACTTCTTATTGATGTTATGATGCCAAGACTTGACGGTATAAGAGCTACTTTGAAAATAAGAGAAAAAAGCATTATTCCAATTATTATTTTGTCAGCAAAATCAGAAGATTCAGACAAGATTATAGGACTTGATGTGGGAGCGGATGATTATATCACAAAGCCATTTAATCCATTGGAATTAATTGCAAGAGTTAAGTCTCAGATTAGACGTTACACAAGACTTGGCACAATTGCAGAGCCTAAAAGTAATGTTTATAGCGTAGGCGGTCTTGAAATCGACGACGAGTGTAAAGAAGTAAAAGTTGACGGAGAAATAGTGAAACTTACACCTTTTGAGTATAATATTTTACTTTTCTTAGTTAAGAACCCGGGAAGAGTTTTTACAATCGACCAGATTTATGAGGCTGTTTGGAATGAGGAAGCTGTTGCGGCAGACAATACAGTGGCTGTACATATTAGACATATCCGAGAAAAAATCGAAATTAATCCAAAAGAACCAAGATACTTAAAAGTAGTATGGGGAGTTGGATACAAAATCGAGAAGCAGTAGAAAGGAAATGAGATATGAAAAAGCAAAGAATATTTTTACATACTTTAATATTAGTGCTTGCAGCAGCCTGCTTTGGAACAGCAGCCTATGGTTGGACTAAATATGCTAATGTAAAAGCTAAAAATGAGTATAGGTGGGAATACCAGGACAATTATGAGACACTTGTAACTGATTCGATGCAGGATATTGTAGCACAATATTTGTATATAAAGAATTTTTCTGATAATAAAAAAGTTCTTGTTAAAAGTAGTGAGTATGGAAATTTAACAGCAAAAGACATAAAAAAACTTTATAAAAATGAAGATAAAAAAAATGAGTTCTATAATAAGTTATATGATTTAGAAAGCACGAAAAATGATGATGAAATTTTTATGACAGATGAGCAGAATAATCAATATAAATATTATAAGAAAGCAGTGAAATATATAGCTGAATATGAAGATATACAAGATTTTGATGCTGTAAAAAGTATGATTTATGATAAATCTAATATTCCTGAAATTAATTCAGCAAGAGATGGACTGAATTATGAGATAATGTATACTGACGGTGAAAATTCACATAAAATCACTACAAGTAATAATTTGTCTGATAACAATAAATATAGAGATTATTGTATTATTGAAAATGGGGCAATAAATCCACTGGAAAATAAAGGCATAATGGAAAATTTTAATATGTATATTGAAGATATGTTTGAAAATTCCAGTGGCGAGGGAGAATATGAAACGTCAATATATTTAAGTGATAGAGCTGAAGAATTATGGGTAAATTATTATGATGATGTAAAAGATTTTCCAAAAGCTCTTATTGAATGTTCTTTTGCTGTAGATAAGACAGATAGTGGATATTTAAATAAATTGCATGCTAATTATGAAAAGGCACCATCTAATCTTTCAGGTACTAAGAAAAGTTTATCAGTAATTGTATTAATGTGTGGCATATATGTTTTGGTGGCATTTGTATTATATTTGTTACTAATGGTTCAGGCGGGCCATAAGGAGAAAGGTGATAAGCCTTTATTAAACAAGTCAGATAAATTGTGGTGGGATGTAGAAGTGTTTGTGGCATTTATTGCTTGCTTCATTGCAATTATTCCGTTGTCACAGAATGTATATTACAATTGGAAGTATGAGGAGAAAACTTTGTTCAAGATTCTTCTGGTAGGCACAGGCATAGCATCACTTGTTGCTGTGGAATTAACAGTTTTGTTAAGCGAAAGTTTTGTCAGAAGAATAAAATGCAAAACATTTTGGAAGACAACTTTAATAGGAAAGATTTTTTATGGAATCAAAAAAATAATTAAATATTTACTGTTAAATGTAAAAACATCAATTCTTGTTATTGCTTTTGGAATAGCCAGTTTTATCTGGTGCAGTATGGCAATATTGGGAGCTTATAATGAATATACATTGTTTGTTCCAACTTTAATGATAATAATTTTAATAGTTGCAGTTTGTGCATTTGCACTTATTTTCTTTAAAGAATATGATTCAATTACAGAAGGAACAAAGAAAATATCAGAAGGTAATTTGGATTATAAGATTGAAGATGAGTATAAATTCAAATTAAACAGAAGTTTGAAAGAATCAATAAATAATATTGGCGACGGATTGAGCAAGGCTGTGGCAGAAAGTGTTAAAAATGAGAGAACTAAAACTGAACTTATTACTAATGTTTCCCACGACCTGAAAACACCACTTACTTCTATTATTAATTATGTAGGGTTGTTAAAAACAGAAGGACTTAAAAGTGATAATGCAGAAAAATATTTGGAGGTAATTGACAGAAAATCCATAAGGCTTAAAAATCTTACAGAAGATTTGGTGGAGGCATCTAAGTTAAATGCAGGGGCAATTAATTTTGAAATGCAGCAGATAGACATAGTTCAATTAGTGAACCAAAGTCTTGGAGAGTATGAAGAAAAATTCGAAGAAAAACATCTTACTGTAATGAAAACAATACAGGAAGAACCATTATATGTAATGGCAGACGGAAGAAAAACATGGAGAGTGTTTGAAAATTTATACGGAAATATTTATAAATATGCAATGGATAACACAAGAGTTTATGTGGATATAACAAGACAAAATGACAAGGTTGTTATATTTATAAGAAACATTTCAGCATCTCCGTTAAACTTTAATGCCAAGGAATTAACGGAAAGATTTGTTAGAGGCGATAAGTCAAGAACTACTGAAGGCAGTGGTCTTGGATTATCAATTGCAAAATCCATCGTCGAAAAACAAAATGGTCAGATGAATATTTATTTAGATGGCGATTTGTTTAAGGTTGAGATAATGATGAACTTAAAACAGGCTTAAAATAAAATTAATATCAGAGTGTACAAAAAGTCTTCTCCACACCGTTATACAGGCGAAAGTGTGAAGAAGGCTTTTTTTAAAAGTAATCAAAAAAGGTGTTGACTTTTGGAAAATGCTCTCATATAATGGAACAGTACGTTTATAGGTTGTAATATGCCTATGCGTAAAATAAATATGTGATTAACACATAATTCTAATAACAGGAGGTGAAAACGGAATGCCTACATTTAACCAGTTAGTAAGAAAAGGACGTCAGTCAGCAGTTAAGAAGTCTACTGCACCAGCATTGTTAAAGAGTTACAACTCACTTAACAAGAAGATGAATGATACAGCTTCTCCACAGAAGCGTGGTGTTTGTACAGCAGTTAAGACAGCTACACCTAAGAAGCCTAACTCAGCTCTTAGAAAGATTGCCAGAGTTCGTCTTTCTAATGGTATCGAAGTAACAAGCTACATCCCAGGTGAAGGACATAACCTTCAGGAACATAGCGTTGTTCTTATCCGTGGTGGTAGAGTAAAAGACTTACCAGGTACAAGATATCATATCATTAGAGGTACTCTTGATACTGCAGGTGTTGCAAATAGACGCCAGGCACGTTCTAAGTATGGTGCTAAGAGACCTAAAGCAGGTAAATAGTAGCAGGATGGCTTAATTAAGCCAATCACGGGTTGAATGAATTTGTGACGGTTATTAGAATTATGCTAGAGATATAGACAGTCTAAAGCCGTGAGCAAGGACACAACTTAAGTGAGTACCTAAGATCTAATCGCATGTATCCACTATATGCGGTTACATGCAAAACGGAATTTCTAAATAAAAGTATAAAAATGGAAATTCTGTCAAAATTGATTAAGGAGGGAAGTAACGTGCCACGTAAAGGACATACTCAGAAAAGAGAAGTATTAGCTGATCCAATGTATAACAGCGTAGTAGTTACAAAGCTTATCAACAACATTATGTTAGATGGTAAGAAAGGTGTAGCTCAGAAGATTGTTTACGGAGCATTTGATAAGATTGCTAACCAGACAGGCAAGGATGCTATTGAAGTATTCGAAGAAGCTATGAATAACGTTATGCCAGCTCTTGAAGTTAAGGCTAGACGTATTGGTGGTGCAACATATCAGGTACCTATCGAAGTAAGACCTGAAAGAAGACAGGCTTTAGGACTTCGTTGGATCACATTGTATTCACGTCAGAGAAGTGAAAAGACAATGGAAGAAAGATTAGCTAACGAAATTATGGATGCAGCAAACAACACAGGCTCATCTGTTAAGAAACGTGAAGATATGCACAAGATGGCTGAAGCTAATAAGGCTTTTGCTCATTATCGTTTCTAATATAAAACTGCAATTGTCACAGGACAGGCTGTTATGCAGTTTGTAACTGTGACCGTATGGCAGTGAAGAATTACAAGAAGGTAATTCTTTAATAAGATATTAAATTAAGGAGGAAAAAACCTTGGCTGGAAGAGAATATCCACTAGAGAGAACAAGAAACATTGGTATTATGGCTCATATCGATGCCGGTAAGACTACTTTAACAGAACGTATCTTATATTATACTGGTGTAAACTATAAAATTGGTGAAACTCATGATGGAGCTTCTACAATGGACTGGATGGAACAGGAACAGGAAAGAGGTATCACAATTACTTCTGCCGCTACAACTTGTCACTGGACATTAGAAGATCATCATAAGCCAAAGGCTGGTGCGTTAGAACATCGTATCAACATTATCGATACACCGGGTCACGTTGACTTCACAGTTGAAGTAGAACGTTCACTTCGTGTATTAGATGGTGCTGTTGGTGTATTTGATGCTAAGGCTGGTGTTGAACCACAGTCAGAAAACGTATGGCGTCAGGCTGACACATACAATGTACCACGTATGGCATTCATCAACAAGATGGATAAAATGGGTGCAGATTTCTTTTATTCAGTTCAGACAATTATTGATCGTTTAGGAAAGAATGCTATTCCTGTACAGATCCCAATCGGTAAGGAAGATGATTTCATCGGATTAATCGATTTGTTTGAAATGGAAGCATATTATTATAAAGATGATAAGGGTGAAGACATCGAAATCACAGCTATTCCTGATGACTTAAAGGATCTTGCTAATGAATGGCATGAAAACCTTGTTGAAAAGATTTGTGAATTAGATGATGACCTTATGATGCAGTACCTTGAAGGAGAAGAACCTTCTATCGATGATATGAAGGCTGCTCTTAGAAAAGGAACAATCGCTTGTGAAGCTGTTCCTGTATTCTGTGGTTCTGCTTATAAGAACAAAGGTGTTCAGAAGATGTTAGATGGTGTTATCGAATATATGCCAGCACCAACAGATATCCCTGACATTACAGGTACTGATGAAGATGGTAACGAAGTAGTTCGTCATTCTTCAGATGATGAACCTTTTGCAGCATTAGCTTTCAAGATTATGACTGACCCATTTGTAGGTAAGTTAGCATTCTTCAGAGTTTACTCAGGTACAATGAACTCAGGTTCATATGTTTTAAATGCTACAAAGAATAAGAAAGAACGTGTAGGCCGTATCGTACAGATGCATGCCAACAAGCGTACTGAAATTGATAAAGTATATTCAGGAGATATCGCTGCTGCTGTAGGTTTCAAAATTACTACAACAGGTGATACAATCTGTGATGAACAGCATCCTGTAATTCTTGAATCAATGGAATTCCCAGAACCAGTTATTGAGCTCGCTATTGAGCCTAAGACAAAGAATGACCAGGGTAAGATGGGTGAAGCTTTAGCTAAGTTAGCTGAAGAAGATCCTACATTCCGTGCTCATACAGACACAGAAACAGGTCAGACAATTATCGCTGGTATGGGTGAGCTTCACTTAGATGTAATCGTAGACAGACTTCTTCGTGAATTTAAGGTAGAAGCTAACGTTGGTGCACCTCAGGTTGCATACAAAGAAACATTTACTAAGGCTGTTGATGTTGATAGCAAATATGCTAAGCAGTCAGGTGGTCGTGGACAGTATGGTCACTGTAAAGTTAAATTTGAGCCTATGGATCCAAACGGTGAAGAACAGTTTAAGTTTGAATCTACAGTAGTTGGTGGTAACATTCCTAAGGAATATATCCCAGCTGTTGGTGAAGGTATCGAAGAAGCTGCACAGTCAGGTATTATTGCTGGATTCCCTGTACTTGGTGTACATGCTACAGTATATGATGGATCTTACCATGAAGTCGATTCATCAGAAATGGCTTTCCACATCGCTGGTTCTATGGCATTTAAGGATGCTATGGCTAAGGCAGATCCAGTATTACTTGAGCCTATTATGAAGGTTGAAGTAACAATGCCTGAGGAATACATGGGTGATGTTATCGGAAGCTTAAATTCAAAGCGTGGACAGATCGAAGGTATGGACGATATCGGTGGTGGAAAGATTGTTAAAGCATTCGTTCCATTGTCAGAAATGTTCGGTTACTCAACAGAACTTCGTTCAGCTACTCAGGGACGTGGTAACTATTCAATGTTCTTTGAAAAGTATCAGGCAGCTCCAAAGTCTGTTCAGGATAAGATTGCATCTGCAAGAGCAAAATAATATATGGATTTAACCATTAATTTAATATAAAGGCTTGAAAATCTTCCCATTATAAAATATAATGGGAGATAAGCCTATGTAAAAGACCACAAGGTCTGAAATTTTAATTTTATTATTTTTAGGAGGATTATCAAAATGGCAAAAGCTAAGTTTGAAAGAACAAAACCACATTGTAATATTGGTACAATCGGACATGTCGATCATGGTAAAACAACTTTAACAGCAGCTATTACTAAAGTACTTGCTGAAAGAGTTGAAGGTAATGAAGCTACAGATTTCGAAAATATCGACAAGGCTCCAGAAGAAAGAGAAAGAGGTATCACAATCTCTACAGCTCACGTTGAATATGAAACAAAGAAGAGACATTACGCTCACGTTGACTGCCCAGGCCATGCTGACTATGTAAAGAACATGATCACAGGTGCTGCTCAGATGGACGGTGCTATCCTTGTAGTTGCTGCTACTGATGGTGTTATGGCTCAGACAAAGGAACATATCTTACTTTCACGTCAGGTAGGTGTTCCAAAAATCGTTGTATTCATGAACAAATGTGATATGGTTGATGATGAAGAATTACTTGAATTAGTAGAAATGGACGTTACAGAAATCCTTGAAGAATATGGTTTCGACGGAACTCCAATCATCAAAGGTTCAGCTCTTAAAGCTCTTGAAGATCCATCATCAGAATGGGGCGATAAGATTATGGAATTAATGGATACAGTTGATGATTACTTCCCAGATCCAGAAAGAGATACAGATAAGCCTTTCTTAATGCCAGTAGAAGACGTATTCACAATCACAGGTCGTGGTACAGTTGCTACAGGTAGAGTAGAAAGAGGAACACTTCACTTAAACGATGAAGTTGAAATCGTCGGTGTTAAGGAAGAAACACAGAAGACAGTTATCACAGGTATTGAAATGTTCAGAAAGCTTCTTGATGAAGCTCAGGCTGGTGATAACATCGGTGCTCTTTTAAGAGGTATCAACAGAGACCAGATCGAAAGAGGTCAGGTTCTTGCTAAACCAGGTTCAGTAACATGCCATAAGAAATTTACTGCTCAGGTTTACGTATTAACAAAGGATGAAGGTGGACGTCATACTCCTTTCTTCAACAACTACAGACCACAGTTCTACTTCAGAACAACTGACGTAACAGGTGTTTGTGAATTACCAGATGGTGTAGAAATGTGTATGCCTGGTGATAACGTAGAAATCACAGTTGAACTTATTCACCCAATCGCTATGGAACAGGGTCTTGGATTCGCTATCCGTGAAGGTGGTAGAACAGTAGGTTCAGGTAAGGTTGCTACAATTATCGAATAATACGATATAATGGCGAATAGCCTATAAATAAAGGGACTTAGGAGTTTTTCCTAAGTCCTTTTTCTTTTAGTGGTACTAAAATGGTACTACTTTGTTTAACTTTTCTGCTAACTCATCAGCTCTGGAAGGGTATAAATGACTATAAGTGTTAAGGGTAGTTTCAACTCGTTCATGCCCTAATCTTTCAGAAATCAGTAATGGATTAATACCCATATCAATTAATAAACTTGCATGTGAATGTCTAAAATCATGTACTCGTATCTTTTTTAGTCCAGCCTGTTCACTCTTCTTTTTGAGTTCCTTATATAGAATAGCTTTGGTATATGGAAATACACGGTCGGTCATTTTATAGCCATAAATTTTTTCAATATAATTACTTAAATCATTAATCAGAAATTGCGGGATTGTTATTTCCCTATTACTTTTTGGAGTTTTAGGAGAAGTGAATATAACTTTTCTCCCTTTAAAATTTACGGTTTTGTTTATTCTAATGATTCCATTAGCTAGATCGATATCATTGTATGTCAAAGCTAATAATTCTCCAATTCTAATACCGGTATAGTAAAGAGTTTGAAACATTGTATACTTTGTAATATCATCAACTAATGCAATGAATTTAAAATATTCTTCTTTGGTCCAGAATGTTATTTTGTTTCGTTTTCTTTTCCCCATACTTCCAGCTAAATGGCATGGATTTTCTTTTAAATTATAGAATTTCACAGCAAAGTTTAAAGTAGCAACAAGTAGGCTGTTCATACGTTTAAGGTATGCATCCGAATATCCTTGGGAAATCTGTTTATTTTGCCATGCCCTTATATCAGCAGGAGTTATTAAATTAATTGGCTTATTGCCTAGATATGGAAGTATTCTATTATCTAGTAAATGTTTATGACCGTCATAGGTTACTTCTTTTAGCCTAGTTTTTATGTCTTTTAAATATAATCGAGCCAGTGAATTTAAAGTCATATCAGGTTCGCCTTGCATTTGCAGCAAAAATTCACGTTCCCAATTAACAGCATCTTTTTTTAGTTTGAAGCCACGTTTCTTTTTTTGCTTTTTTTCTCCTGTGTAATCAATGTAATAAGTTTTTACATAGTAAGTGTTTCTAGTTTCATCTTTGAAAACTGCCATATTGTATCTCCTTTCTCCCTAAAAAAGGGTATAAAAATAACACCCATCCACAGAACAATAGTTCTGATTGACCGGGTGCTCCAAAGAATGATACAATGACCTTGCGACAGGTGATGCATTGTATCACTTTTGGAGCTGGTCCTTAGTGGCTGGCTCTTTTTATTTAAAATGTTATAGTTCGAGTAATTGTTTTTTCTTTAAATCAAATTCTGCTTGTGTGATGATTCCATCATCTAGTAAATTTTTGAATTTTCTTAGTTCATCAGCTGACGATAATTGTATATCTTTTTCAGAACTATTCGTTGATTCAATCATTAAATCAAATTCAGCCATAATATTTTGAGCATTTGCCTGTGCGGTTTTAAAAATAATGCTATTAGATTTAGTGGAAGTAACAGTCAAAAAATTTATAAGAATTTTAGGGAAAAATTCATTTTTTGTAACAACATTCAATGCATATTCCTTAATTTCGGTAACAACTTTTTTCTTCCCAGTAAGACCACCAACAACAGCACCAACACCGCCAAAAAGAATCCCACCAGCAACAGCTCTACCAACACCACCTTTAGTTATTGATTCACCATCCTGGATTAACTCATAAGAAACAACGTCATTAAAATTAAAAACAATATTTGATGTTCCATACATCCACAATTTGTGATTAGCATCAACTGAAAGCATTTTTTTGAAAGTTTTGGTTGGAGTAAAAATTTCAAGAAGCTCTTTGTTTTTTTCTGATTTAGATATGGCCATTCTAATTTCATCTGTTTTGTAATTTTTCCAAGACATTGTAATGATATATGGATAGCATTTGGAAATACAATCTTTACAAATATAACCATCTGCTAAACTTTTCTTTGATTCATTACAATTACATACAGTACAAGTAGTACGTTTACTAAATAATCCCATAGAAACCTCCTTCTAATCATTTATATTTTTAATCACACCAACTGAATTATATCCAAACTCGATGATGTAATTTAAAGCTTTCCTCGTAACTCAACAACTTTACCTATAATACGTACAGGCTTTTCCAAAATTTCGTTATTGGAGAAATACATAGGTTCATAGTTTGGATTGTTAGATAAAAGAGCAATACCATCATTGTATTTTTTTAAACGTTTACAGGTGGCTTCATCACCATTAACTGTAGCAATAACTATATCACCATCTTCTGCATCAGATTGCTGGCGAACGATTACTACATCATTTTCACACATTCTTGGTTCCATTGAATTTCCTTTTAATTTTAAACCAAAAAAAGAACCTGTTTTAGATAACTCTTCAGTAATTTCTTCTGTATCAATAATTTCTTCAATAGCTTCTACTGGAATGCCTGCAGCAACACGTCCAAGGACTGGTATTTTAATACCATGTGTTCTATTATTATCGCTATCAACAATTTTATCATCAAACCAATAAGAAATTTCAACATTAAAAATACTGGAAAATAATAATAATTTACTCTGTGGTAAGTCAACTAATCCTTTTTCTATTTTAGATATAGCAGTTTTGTCTTTATATCCAGTTTTTAATGCTAGTTCAGTTTGAGATAAATGATGTTGTTGTCTTAGTGTTTTAATTTTTAATCCAATTAATTCTTGTATACCCATATAAATCACCTCTCATAATAGAAGTTTATCATACAAAAGAATTAAATTCAACTTTTTTGTGAAAAATAGTTGACACATATTCAACTAAGTGATAATATATACGTAGGTTGAATAAAATTCAACCAAATAAGAAAGAAAGGAGAAGAACCTTGAAGATATTTAATAATATTGATGAGGAAACAAAAAAGTCTATCAGAGATAGAATTGCAAACGCTCTGATAGACCTGATAGTAGGAATTATCCTAATAATTCTTCAAAGGCTGTTCTAATCAGCCGGCAGGGGCGAAAGCCCTTGCTTAAACAAATATTATCATATCTAAAAGGAAAAGTAAATATGATTAAATTTTTAGGAATGTACTTCATATTTATTGGCTTGGTTAAATTGTTATACGTATTTTATTTGAAGTACAAAGGCAAGCTGACCTAACGGCTAAACGGGGAATGAACAGAGTGGGAGCATCTATTATAACTCTCCTTATATAGATGCTCCCTATTAAAAGAAAGGAGACGATAAAGTGACAGACAGTGAAGCATTAAGTAAAGCTATAGAAAATTCGGGACTGAAACTTACCTTTATAGCTAATAAGTTAGAATTAAGTAGAGAAGGATTTTACAAAAAGCTCAATAATCAAACAGAATTTAAAGCAAGTGAAATTGTTAAACTTCAAGATATTCTTAATTTATCAAATAAGGAAAGGGACAAAATTTTTTTTACAAATAAAGTTGAATAAAAATCAACAAGAAAGAGGAAAAACCAATGGATTTAACAGAATTGTTAAACAAAACGCTTGAATTATTGAATGTAAAAAACGCAAATGAAATAACCGAAAAATTATTTGATGTTGTTAAAGATAACAGAAACGACATATACGAAAAATTTTCGGAATTAGTTTCCAATGATTTATCAAAAGACTGGCTTCAACAAATATATCAATATTATTTGGCAGACAGAAAAGAAAAAAAGCAGGATTATACACCAGTTTCATTGGCAAGGTTAACAGGAATGCTTGCAGGAGAAAGTGAACAAGTAATTGATATGTGTGCAGGAAGTGGGGCTTTGACAATTCAAATGTGGAATCTAAATCATAATGCCAAATTTGAATTATATGAATTAGATGAAAATGTTATTCCATTTCTGTTATTCAATATGGCAGTTAGAAACATTGAATGTATTGTGTATCACGCAGACATATTAAGCGAGGAAATTTTTAACACATTCAAGATAAGAAAAGGAATAAGATTTGGGAAATTGGAGGTAGTAAATGAAAGCGTTGATATCGAATCCACCATTTAATTTAAAATGGGAAAGTCCACCATTTGCACAAATTCAACCAAGATTTGCAGAGTTTGACGTGCCACCAGATAGTAATGCAAATTTCGCATTTGTTTTGTCGGGTGTGCAAAAAGCAGATAAATGTGTGTTTATTCTTCCACAATCAGTTTTACAGTCAAAAGAAGAAAAGGAAATACGCAAACAGCTAATCTGTAAAAATTACGTTGAAGCAGTTATAGTGTGCCCCGACAGTATGTTTGAAGCTACAGGAGTTGGAACGTGTATTTTGGTATTAAACAAGCACAAGGCAACAGCAACAGTTGAATTTATTGACTTAAAAGAAAAATATCAAATAGAAGAGCGTGAGCAAAGAGGACAGTATGGTGGCAAGGCTCATACAAATAGAGTTTATAAAAAGCAATACAAGGTTTTTTCAGAGGAGACAATAATTGAAGTTTTACAGTGTATATCTGAGGGTAAAAGCATTCCGGGATATTGCAAAAATGTATCAATTAATGAGATGGAAGAAAACGAGTATACCTTATTGGCTGGACGTTACATAGAGATTGTTTATGAAGAAAATATTCATAGGAGTTATGAAGAAATAACAAAGGACATCAACAGAATAGTCAAAGAAAAGAATGCGTGCAAATTGACAATAAATGAGAGTTTGGCTAAATCAATGGGATTTGATGTTGCTTTATATAAAAAAGATGCTGAAGACAACAAGGAATTTAATGAAATATTGAAAAAATTAGGAGCAGAACCAATCATTAAACACAATTATTTTGCTACATCAAAAAATAAAAATGAAATAAAGTTTGAAAATGCAAGTAAGGAAATTTTGTCTAGCGTTTTAATAATGATATTAAATAGTTGGAAGCAACACATCTACTATTTAAATCAAGAAGAAAATCGGTATTTGTCAGAATTAAGAGATGCGTTATTACCAGATTTAATGAGTGGAAAAATAAATTTGTGAAGAAATAATTAGCCGAAAACAGTTGACAAACCTCGTGCTTTACAGCACAAGGGAAACCTCGGAAAAAGTCGTATCATTTTAATATCAAAACGAAAGGAGCAAAGGAATGATACAGACAACCATTAGGATACCAACAGAGCTACACGTAAAGCTTAAGGAATTGGCGAAGAAAAGAGGTTTGACAGTTAATGCGTTAATTATTCAGGCTTTATGGAAATTATAGGAGGTGAGCAATATGCCTGAAAAGCAATTTATGGGAGCAAAGGAAATTGCTCAAACAATGGAGTGTAGTCTTTCTTTTGCGTACAAGTTAATTAAACAGATGAATGCAGAATTAAAAGAAAAAGGCTACATTACAATGTCAGGAAAAGTTCCAACAAAATATTTTAATGAGAGATTTTATTCATAGAAAGGGGGCGATTGAATTGGTGGGAGCAATTAACAGCTTAAGAAACTTAAGGCAGACCTGCATTAAGTATTCAGGAAGTTGTAAGAGCTGTCCCTTGGGCAGACAGATGAACATTAATAACACTTTGTGTCCGCATCTGACTAAACCAATTAGTTGGACGGATGAAAAGACTACCGAAATGGTAAGAAAGATTGGAGGATAAGGATGATTATTGTAGACAAAAACAAGGCAACAATGGCAGGTCCTGATGAATTAATTGAATGTGAGGCAATGATATTTATGGAGGCTGTAAAGAGGCATTTTATTAAAAAGCATGGTGAAAACATAGGAAAGGAAATGTTTGAGATGTTGCTGGAATGTTCTGTGATGTCGGATGAAGAAGCTGAAAAGCGTGCAAGAGAAAACAAAAATAAACTGTCAAGAGAAGAAAATGAAATGTTGAATAAATTCATACATTTAATGTTCAGTTAGGAGAGCTTATGGAAACAAACAAAAGACTTGAAGTGAAAGAAGTTAAAAGAAAAGAGCCTGAATGTACTGCAATACGTTCAAGCTCATACAAAAACAAACCACTTAAAGATTACCACATTATCGCTGAAAAGTACAGAGTACTTAACGGATTCAAGAACGTGGTAATAGGAGTAATAACAGGAGCAGTGATGTTAGTCAATGGCTGGATTGAGGTAGACAGCAAGGCAGGGCAGTTACTTGTGGCTCTGGGAATGGTGATACTGGTTACATTATTAATGCACTGTACAGATGAAATTCTTAATGAACAGGTTGATTAGAAATGGTTACAAGAAAGAAATTTGCAAGTAAACCTGAATGGCTTCTTGCAAGAAAGGGAAAGATAGGTGGTTCTGATGCAGCAGCAGTGTTGGGACTTAATCCCTACAAGAACAATGTGGAGTTTTGGAATGAAATGGTTGGAATAACCAAGCCAAGAGACATATCAAATGAACCGTATGTAATATATGGAAGCAGGGCAGAGGAACACATAAGAGCAATATTTGCATTGGACCACCCGGAATACAAGGTTGAATACTTTGGTGATAACATGCTTCTCAATGACAAGTATCCGTTTGCGCACGCATCACTTGATGGAGAACTGACAGAACTTGAAACCGGGAGGAAGGGAATATTTGAATGCAAGACCAGTGAGCTTTTTGGTTCAATGCACAAGGAAAAATGGGATGGTGAACACATCCCGGACAATTATTACATACAGGTGCTTCATTACCTGATGGTGACGGAATATGAGTTTGTCGAACTCAGGGCACAGATAAAGAGTGTGTGGAATAAGAGCATAAGACTAATCACAAAGGATTATCACATTGAAAGGGCAGATGTTGAGGAAGACATTGAAATAATAAAAAGATCAGAAAGGGAGTTCATGGAGCTTGTGAAAAAAAGAAAAAAGCCGGCTCTCATTCTGCCGGAAATTTAAAACAGGAGGAATACCAAAAAGATGGAATTAAAAATTTACAATCCAACAATGGATAATGCACTAAAGCACATTGATTGGAACTTTGAGGAATTAAAAAAAGAAGTTACTGAAAAGGCAAACGTGTACAAGTCATTGGTGTACACGGATGAAAACATAAAGGAAGCAAAGGCTGACAGGGCAGCACTTAATAAGTTCAGCAAGGCATTAAATGACGGAAAGAAAGATGTCAAGAAGATGATGCTTGAACCATACAGTGTGTTTGAAGGCCAGGTAAAGGAACTGATTGCAATTGTAGATGAGGCAAATGCCAACATTGACAGTCAGGTAAAGGCTTATAACCAGAAGAAAAGGGAAGAGAAGCTCATAAAGGTTGAGGAGATATATGACAGGACCTTTGCAAGTGCCGAAGAGCTGAAGGAGATACTCACATTCAAACGTGTTTTCAAGGAAAGTTATCTGAATGTGACAACAACATTAAAGTCAATAACCAATGATATGGAGCATATGAGAGACAGTGTAAGACACGATTTGGAAGTAATTAATGCTGAAACCGGTGAATATCAGTTTGAAATGAAACAGAAATACATTGAAACCCTCAACATTACAGAAGCATTGATGGTTAAACAGACATACGAGGAAAATGCAAGAAGAAAAGCCGAGTATGAGGCAAGAAGAAAGGCAGAGCTTGAGGAAAGACAGGCAAGAGAAAAGGCAGAAGCCGAAAAACTTGCAGAGGCAGGAAAGAAGGAACCGGAGCAGAAGCAGGAAAGTGTTTCACAGACTGTTGAGGAAGAGGCACAGGAAGAAAGAACAGAAGAAAATCAGGAAGAGAAAACACACACAATAGTAATCAGGGTGTGTGGAACAGGAAAACAGCTCAATGCATTGGGTGAGTTCCTTACGAAAAACAACATTAAATATGAGCAGATACAGTAGGAGGAAATGAAATGGCAGTATCAAACAGTTTGGCAAAAAGACAAGAAACAAGTTTTACGGCATATTTGAAAAATGATGCAGTAAAGAATCAGATTAATGAGGTTGTTGGTGGAAAGAACGGAAAGAGATTCATCAGTTCAATAGTAAGTGCGGTTGGAAACAATCCAACATTACAGGAATGTCAAAATTCATCAATAGTAAGTGCAGCATTGCTTGGAGAGAGTCTTAATCTATCTCCTAGTCCACAGCTTGGACAGTATTACATGGTTCCGTTCAAGGATAACAAAACAGGAACAAAGGTGGCACAGTTCCAGCTTGGGTACAAGGGCTACATTCAGCTGGCAATCAGATCAGGACAGTATAAGAAGTTAAATGTGCTGGCAATTAAGAAAGGTGAGTTAATCAGATTCGATCCACTTAATGAAGACATAGAAGTAAATCTCATTTCAGATGAAAATGAGAGAGAAAAGGCAGAAACAATTGGCTATTATGCAATGTTTGAGTATGTCAATGGATTCAGGAAGGCAATGTACTGGTCAAAGGAAAAGATGAAGGCTCACGCAGTGAAGTATTCACAGGGATATGCATCAGACTTGAAGAAGGGAACGAAGTGGACCTTCTGGAGCAAGGACTTTGACGGAATGGCATACAAGACAATGTTGAGACAAATCATAAGCAAGTGGGGAATAATGAGCATTGACCTACAGACAGCACTTGACAGTGACATGACAGTAATTAATGAGGATGGAACACATACATATGTGGAAACAACACCTGTTGAGCAGACAGAAGATGAAACTTATGAGGAAGTAGTGGAGCAGACAGCAGAACAGACAGTTGAGGAAACAGAGAGTGTTCCAGAAGAAAAGAAAAACAATGAGGAACCGGCTGAAAACAAGGTTCAGACAGAATCAAAGCCATTCTTCAATTATTAAAAAACAGACAGTCATAAATCAAAATATATATCACAAAATTGTAAGACCTGTCACCTGAATGGTGGCAGGCAGAAAGGAGACGTGACAATGAACATTTCAGATTACATCCCTTTCGGAAAGGACAATGCGATTTCAAGAAAAAAGCTAGAGAAGGTGACAGGATTGTCAGACAGAGACATAAGGGAAGAAATTGCAATGGCCAGAAGAAACACGGTAATACTTAATCTATCCAATGGACAAGGGTATTTTCAACCAATAGAGGGCGAGGAAGATGAACTTGTCATTAAGTATTACAAACAGGAAAGCAGCAGATTAAAGAGAATAGGTTGGTCGTTGCTGGCAACAAGGAAAAGAGTAAGGGAGATACAGAATGGCAGTTAATGCAAGGCAGAAGGGGGCAAGGTTTGAAAGACAACTTGCCGGGCATCTAAGGGAATACGGATACAGAACCAGAAGAGGCCAGCAGTATTGTGGGGCAAATGGTGATGCAGACGTTGTGGGACTTCCGGGAATACATATAGAAGCAAAACATCAGGAAAAAATGCACTTGTATGACTGGATGGAGCAGGCAAGAAGAGATTCAAGGCAGGATGAACTTCCGGCAGTGTTTCACAAGAAAAACAATGCAGACATTCTGGTGACAATGACACTTGATGATTGGATGCAGATATATAGGGAATATGAAGCAGGAAACTACATTAAGGAGGAAAGAAGCAATGAAACACATTAACATGGAGGAGTTTGCAAACGGAGCATTCACGGTTCAGGTAAATAGGGCAATGGAAAAGGTAATGAAGAACATTCAGGATCCGAACACGGATGCTAAGGCTACAAGAAAAATCACTGTAACGATAGCATTCAAGCCGAATGAAACAAGAAATTTTGTTGCAACAGGAGTTGTGGCAAAGACATCACTTGCACCTGAATTGGGAGCAGTAACAACAATGACCTGTGGAACAAATCTTAAGACAGGAGACATTGAGGCAGTGGAAATTGGTAGCGAATTACCGGGACAGATGACCTTTGATGAAAACACAATGTATGAGAATGAAACCGTGCAGGTGGATACTGAAACAGGTGAGATAATTGGAAACAATAAAATAGTTGACTTAAGAAAAGTAGAAGAAGCATAGGAGGATTATAAAAATGATAAAGGAAGCAATGAAGTATGTAACAGAATTAAAGGAACAGGCAATGGAGCCAAAGATAGTGGAAATTAATGGAAGAACATACTGTGACAAGGAACTTAGAAGATATGACGTAAATGAAAAGGCAAGTCCGCTAACAGTGTCAACACTTACAGCATTGGTGGATTATATCAAGGGTTGTACTGAGGAGTTAAGGGACAAGATGATCATACAGATAAAGTCACCATCAGAAATAACTTTAATTTCAGGATTGGATGAAGAGAGAAACAGGGAAAAATTAATTACTGTAGAAGCAGACCTTCCACATTTCAAGGCAAACCGCTGGGTAACACAGGACAAGTTTATTCTTGAATTACAGTCAATGTTTGTAAAGACATCTGACCTTGAAGCAATAATGAAGGTTGCAGGAAACATAGAAGCAAAAACCACAGCTAATTATGGTGATGATGGTGTGACACAGAAGACAACAATCCAGCAGGGAGTTGCCAGTCGTGCAGACGTAATAGTTCCAAATCCGGTGTCACTCATTCCATACAGAACATTTCTTGAAATTACGCAGCCTGAATCAAGTTTTGTATTTAGAATTGACGGCTCTGACAACATGCCTGAGTTCACATTAATAGAAGCTGATGGTGGACTTTGGGTAAATCAGGCTAAGGCTGAAATAAAGAAGTATCTTGAAAAGAACTTAAAGGAACTTGGAACAAACATTGTAATAATGGCTTAATTTAATGAACCACCTTGTCCAGTGGGCAGGGTGGTAATGGGAGAAATAAATGGGAAGACCTATAAAGGCAGGACTTAGTTATTTCCCAAAAGATGTTGATTATTATGAAGACTTTAAAATAATGGACCTGATGAATGAATATGGTCCATTGGGTCAAACCATTTACGACATAGTCATTTCGATGGTTTACCGAGAGGGTTACTTTCTTGAGTTTAAAAACTTTGAACAGCTCAAGAAGAACCTTCCGGTTAAAATCATCAAGACAATCGGTAACAGATGGGTTAACAAAAAAGACTTTGTGTTACAAGTTATTCTCTCTTGTGCGGACATAGGTCTGTTTGATCATGACCTCCTGATGCAAGGAGTTATAACCTCTGTTGGAATTCAGCGACGCTACGATACAGTGACTGTTAGGAACAAAGTCCAGAAAACAAGGTACAGGTTGATTGATGAAAAAGGTCAACCCTTATTAAATGAACCATTAAAACCGATAAATGTAACAGAAACAAGTGTAAATGTAACAGAAACCAACATAAATGATACGGAAATACAACAAAAGAAAATAAAAGAAAACAAAAGTAAAGAAAATATAAAGTATTTTTCCAACGAAAAACTTAATGACGTGTTTAGGCAATTTCTGGAACTTAGGGAACAAAAGGGAAGACAGATTGTTGGCTATCAGATACAGACATTGATTGAGAGACTTGAACAGGTGGCAGACACGGACGAGGAGAAAATACAGGCAGTCAAGAATGCCATAGCAGGTGATTGGAGTAATTTTTATCCTGTAAAGAAAGAGCAACAAAACAAGAAGACATTTAATGACCAAAGGCAATATGACTACCAGGCATTGGAAAGACGACTGATTGAAAACAGAGACAAGAGGAGGACAACAAAATGAAAGTTAAGGACATAGAAATTCGCTTAGAGGAATTGGACAGAATGGAATCGCAGATTTTATTTTCAGTTTCAATCTTATCAGCAGATGATCACGTAAGATTGGCAAGAATCAAGGAAGAGAGAGCAGAGCTTAAGGCGAAGCTGGAGAAAATGAATGAGAAAAAAGACAAGTAAGGAATTTGGCTGCATTTTAACACACGAACAGGAAGAGTTCATAAATGACGGAAGACCAAGAGACAATGCACTAAAGATTTTTAGGGCAAAGGCTTATGGCAATAATGGAGGGAAAAAGGATGGCAAGAATGTCAAAAGAGGAACAGGCAAGACGTGAGGGTATGGCATATGCCCTGAGGCTTGCAAGAGAAAAGGGATTGGATGCCTTGGAAGCAGACCTGAAAATGAGAAATGCCATTGACCTACCTTTAAGGGTATCAAAGGCAGACTTAGACAAATTCAGTGACAATGTTAAGTACAACACAGTACTGTATGTAAAAATCCTAATGGCTGTAACAATGCATGATGAATTTGGTTTTGGTAACAAAAGAATAAAGCAGATGTTTGAGAGATTCGACAACAAGGCTGAATGCATTGCAGAGGATTACAGCACATGGGAAGAGCAGATAAGCATAATTGCAGAAGAATGTGGAATAGACATGGACAGCGAAAGAAGAGACTTAAGAACAGTGATTAAATAAATTAATTAATTTAAAGGCAAAGGAGTAAATAACCAATGAAGAATACACTATCAGATTTGAACAACTATTTGTTTGAAGCAATTGAAAGAATAAATGATGATGAGCTGTCAATGGAAGAACTTGATAAGGAAATCAAGAGAAGTGAATCGGTCAACAAGATTGCCAAGACAATCATTGATAATGGAAACCTGGCATTGCAGGCGAAAAAGCACTTTGATGAATACGGAAGCGGTGAGGATGTTGAAATCCCATTGCTTGGAATAACAAACAAATGAATGGAGAGCTGTAAGTAATGCATGGAATGAAATACACGGATGAAATGAAGCAATTCATTCTGGATAATTACAAGGGAAGATATAACCAGGAGCTTGCAGACCTGTTTAATCAGAAGTTCAATGCCAACATAACAAGTAGAACGATTAAATCATACAAGGCAAACAATAATTTAAATTCAGGATTAACCGGCAAGTTCAGAAAGGGGCAGACACCACACAACAAGGGCAAGAAAATGCCAAAGGAAGTCTATGAAAAAGTAAAACATACAATGTTTGCAAAGGGCAACGTTCCACCAAACCACAGACCTGTTGGAAGTGAAAGAATTTCAAAAGACGGATACATAGAGGTTAAGGTTGCGGAGCCTAACAAGTGGAGATTAAAGCAGAGAGTTGTGTATGAAGAAGCTAAGGGAAAAATTCCCGAAGGCTGCACAATAATATTCCTTGATGGAAATAAGAGAAATTTCGACATAGACAATTTAAGGTGCATAACCCGGTCGGAACTACTATATCTCAACTGCAACGGGTTGAACAATTCAAATGAGATTACGGAAACTGGGATTCTAATGGCAAGGTTAGACAGAACCAAGAACAAAAAGAAGCAGGAACTAAAGGACAAAAATGTTAAGAAATGTTAAGGAGTGAGAGAAATGTTAAATATCGAAAAGTATAAAGAAGAATTGGAGAATATTGGAGTGATTAACCCTAATGGACTGGCAGTTATAGATGGAAAGCCATGTATGTGTCAGGAAGCTGAGTGTAATATGTGCGAGTTGCGTAGCGAAGAAAGCTGTTGCTTTTATAAAACAGATAATTGGCTATTCTCAGAATACAAAGAGCCAGAGATTGATTGGAGCAAGGTTAAGGTTGATACACCGATTCTGGTTAGAGATTATGAAGGCAGTGAATGGATTAAAAGATATTTTGCTAAATTTGCAGATGGAATAGTTTATACGTGGCAAGGTGGAACTACATCTTGGACAGCGAGTGGTGAATATAATGTGATTTCTTGGAAATACGCAAAACTGGCAGAAAGTGAGGGATAGAGATTATTATGACATATAGAGAACAGCTAGTAATTTTGTTACAGAGATGCGGATTAAGAGGGTTAGAAACTCGTGGAAAGTTAGCTGATTTAGTATCAAACAGTTCTATCAAACCTAAGGACTGTATTGTTTTACATGCACCCGAAGATGCAGAATGGGATGATGAAATGACCAAGCAAACTACTGAGATTTAAAGATAATCAGGAAGGGAATAATATAATTATGAAGTTAGCAAGTTTAGAAAAAATTAAAAATTATATTCAGACACAAATTAATCCTTATAGCGAACCTTTTAAAGGGACAGCATACGAATTTGGGATAAAATTATTAGATTACCTTAACAATAAAGATGCAGATTACGATGTAGATAAAGTTGTAGAAGAATTAAGTAAAAAACGGAATAATAAAGGATTTGGAGGCACGTTACAAGAAATGTTTTACGATTCAGGCTTATAAGATGCAATTAAGATAGTGAAAGGTGGTGGAATAGATGCTTGATAGTACAACAGTAAATAGATTTAACTATAACATTAATGCAGTAAGCGGGACTTTGAGAAAATCACATCCTAAAAGCAAGATAGCCATAAGAGGGTTGTTAGACAAGCCATATATTTTTAATGATGAAAAACCTAGATTATTCCAATATGATGATACAGAAATCATAGTTCTTCAAGTGATGCTTATTGGAAATAACAAGGCAATTGTAGAATATGTTAAAAAAAATGATTTTGAAAAGGAGAACGAATAGAATGACAAGTTACGAATTTGAGAAGGCTGCAAAGAATGCAGTAATTAAAGTATTAAATAAAAATATCAGCATAGAGCAATTAGATTTAGTATGGTTTGCACACGAATTAGGATATAAAAAATGTACCATTTGGGGACCGCCAATGGGCGATAAATATGCAGAGGTTACATACAACAGAGACAAGGATGAAATGTATGTTGATATTTACAAAAAGATTAGCAATACAAAAATTCCAAGAGAAGAATTTGATATGGAAGCGTGGTGATTAGGGTAGTAAGTAATATGTTCGAGTAGAGCAGAGAGTACGTTGACAATTGAATATTGGTAGTTGGAATGGTATTATGTATATTAGATTATAAAAAATACATAAGGAGTAAAAATGAATTGGAATATAGTTGTGACACCACTCTTAACAACATTATCAGGTGTCTTGGTGTTTGTGGCAGGTCAAATTTTTCTTGAATGTTGCATAAAACCATCACAAGAATACCATAAAATAAAGTCTGAAATTAGTTATTTATTGGTATTGTATGCAAATGTATATATGAATCCGGAAATCTATGAAGAAAATAAAGGAGTTTTATATACCACAAAAGAAAAGGAAAGAAGAGAAAAAGCTGAAAAAGAGTTAAGAGAAGCAGCAGCAAAACTAATCGGGGTTAAGCAACAAAAACCACTTTTGGTTAAGAAAGATGATATTGCAGCGGCAAGTGCAAATCTTATTGGGCTATCTAATGGATTATATTCTAGTGTAACAAATCAAGAGACACAAAGAAAACAAAATGAATTATGCAGGGAAAAAATCAAAAAATCATTACATTTAAAGTAAAATATCTAACCAACTACCAGTATTCGGTGGTTGGTTTTTTTTATGCAGAAAAATAGAGAAAGGATTGAGAGTTTGGAAGAAATGACAGCAAAGGAATACTTGAATCAGGTTAGAAATCTTGAATCTAAGATGAAAATTCTAAAAGAAGAGATAGATACTCTAAGGGAAATGGTGGTGAGTACTGGAGCAATCCAACAGGGCGAGAGGGTACTGTCTTCAGGAACACAGGATAAGATGGCAGAAACAATCTGCAAGATTAATGAAAAGGAATGTGAGTGGAATGATTTGATGCGTGAATTTGCTTTAGCCAGAGCAAACGTAATAATCAACATACAGAAGTTAAACAATCCTGAATACGAGCAGATTTTGTACAAGAGATACTGCCAGAGCAAGAAGTGGGAAGAGATAGCACTGGAAATGAATTATACGTACCAGTGGGTATGCAAATTACACGGCAGAGCTCTATTAGAACTTGATAAAGTATTAAACAATTGATAGAAGTTTATATTAATCAGTGATAAAATGATAGAGTAAAAAGTAAAACAGAAAAGGAAATTTTTTGTTATCTTTTGTTTATCTGAATGAAACCCTCTAAAAGTATTTATGGTAAAACGTCTTAAGGCAGTCGAAAGGCTGTCTTTTTTCGTGGGGAAATAGGAGAAAAATGCAGGATAAAAAAGTAAATATATTAGGATCAGAATACACAATTAAATACGATGTTTCAGATGAGCAAATGCCTGAAGGTTCAGACGGCATTATGGATTATTCAATAAAAACAATTAAAATTGCAGAATTGGTACAAGAGAAAGATTCAGTAAGAGATTTGCAGTTATACATGAAACAGGTAGTTAGACACGAAATAATACATGCGTTTTTATATGAATCAGGATTATGGAGTAACAGTAATTCGTCAGATTGTTGGGCACTGAACGAAGAAATGGTGGATTGGTTTGCTATTCAATTTCCTAAAATATTCGATGCTTTTAAAGAAGCAGAGTGCTTATAAAATAAATTCGGTAAGAAAGGGGCGGTTGCAGTGACTGACAGACAAGTTATATTTGCAAATGAATATTTGATTGATCTGAATGGAACAAGGGCGTATAAGGAAGCATATCCACACGTCAAAAATGATAATACAGCAGCAGCGGCAGCCGCTCGTCTTATGAATGTTCCGGAGATTAAGGAATACATAGATGAAAGAATTAAGGACAGGCTGGAAAGAATTGAGGTTACGCAGGATGATGTGATTCAGGAGCTTGCAGCAGTTGCCTTTGCCAATGGTTCTGAGTATGCCAAGGTTGTGACTAAGCCGGTGATGATGAAGACACCGGATGGTGATTATGTTCCGGCATTGGATAGTGAAGGAAATCAGATGTATTATCAGGCAGTTGAGATTACTGAAACTGATGAGCTTTCAAGAAGACAGATTAAGGCTATTTCAGGTATTAAGCAGGGTAAGAATGGAATAGAGCTGACTACCTATGACAAGGTAAAGGCTTTGGAACTGTTGGGAAGACATTTAGGAATGTTTAAGGATAAGGTTGAGGTGTCAGGAAATGTTAATAATCCTTTTGAGGGATTAAGTACTGAACAACTGCTTAGATTGGCAGGTGAGGACCTTGAATCTGAATAAGAATTTAATAAAGCTTTATGCAAGGGTAGAGCTGGCAAGAAGAAATTTTTGGCAGTACTGCAAATTAAAGGCTCCTGACTTCTACAAGGAAGACAGGGGTTTTTTACGTGATTTCTGTAATGAGTTGCAGCAGTTCATAAAATCAGATTATGAAGTAATGGTTGTTAATATGCCACCAAGACATGGAAAGTCTAGAACTGTTGGCAATTTTGTTGAATGGGTTCTTGGAAATGACCAAACACAGAAGATTATGACAGGCTCATACAATGAAACATTGTCTACAACGTTTTCAAAGGGCGTGAGAAACACGATTCTTGAAACAAAGGCAGATGAAAACAAGGCTGTTTATTCAGATGTGTTCCCGGGAGTAACCATTAAACGTGGTGATGGTGCAATGAATATGTGGTCACTTGAAAATGGCTATAACAATTATTTGGCAACATCCCCAACAGGAACGGCAACAGGTTTTGGTGCAACGTTAATGATTATTGATGACTTGATTAAGTCAGCACTGGAAGCTAATAATGCAAATATTCTGGATAATCATTGGACCTGGTTTACGGACACAATGATGTCAAGACTTGAAGAGGGGGGCAAGATTATCATTGTAATGACAAGATGGCATAGTTTGGATTTGGCTGGTAGGGCATTGGAACACTTTAAGAGCATAGGAGTAAAAGTAAGGCATATATGCTATAAGGCTGTTAAGAAAGATGGAACAATGCTTTGTCCTGAAATTTTGTCAAAAAGATCATACGAAAATAAAAAGATGTCAATGGGAATAGATATTGCAGAAGCAAACTATCAGCAGAATCCTATTGATATAAAGGGCAGAATGTACACTTCATTTAAGACGTACAAAGAAATGCCACAATTTAAGCAGATTAGAAATTATACAGATACCGCAGATGAAGGTAAGGATTACTTATGCAGTATTAACTACGGAGTAACATTTGACAATGAAGCGTACGTACTTGATGTTATATATACGCAGGAACCAATGGAAGTTACAGAGCCGTTAACAGCTAAGCTGTTATTTGATGGAAATGTAAATATTGCAAGAATCGAATCAAATAATGGTGGTAGAGGATTTGCCAGAAGTGTTAAAAGAATACTTCAGGATGAATTAAAAAGTAACAAGACAGTTATTAAGTGGTTTACACAGCATAACAACAAGAATGCAAGAATTTTTTCAAATTCAGCGTGGGTAATGCAACACATATATTTTCCTGAAGACTGGAAGAACAGATGGCCTGATTATTATAAGGCAATGTCAAGGTATCAGAGAGAAGGAAAGAATGATCATGACGATGCACAGGATGCAACAACAGGAATTGCAGAGGATTGTGCTAAGAAGTCTGACGGATTATCAGTATTAAAGTAAAGAGGTGAGACAAGTGGATTTAGTTAGAATGAAGGAATTATTAAGTCAGTATATGCCGGGGCATGCAATGTATATGGTTAGATGTGATATTGCTGACAGATATTACAGAAATCAGAGTGACGTGCTATATGGTCCTAAAAAGGAAGATGAAGAAGGTCATCCGTTGAGAAATGCAGACAACAGAATACCCCGCAACTTTCACGGATTGATAGTTAACCAGAAAGCAGCTTATGCATTCACTACACCGCCTACTTTTGACATTGGTAGTTCTAAGGCTAATGCAGAGATATTAAAGGCCTTGGGGGATGAATATAGAAAAGAGTGTATGGAGCTTTGTGTTAATGCAGCCAATGCAGGTGTTGCATGGATTCATTATTGGACAAATGAGCTAAATGAATTTGAGTGGGCAGTTATTGATAGCAAACAGATTGTTCCGATATGGAATAAGTCAGCAAAACAGAAGTTAATAGGAGCATTAAGAGTATATACACAGATAGATGAAACAGATGGAAAAAACTACACAATATATGAATATTGGAACAAAGAGGAATGTCAGGTATACAGAAGACTTCAATCAGATTTAAATTATGACAACTTAACAGATTATGCAATATTTGAGAATCCGACAACAGGAGAACTCGTAAGTGAGTATAGTCACGGAATGGAGGAAATACCTTTCATTCCGTTTTTTAATAACAACATTAAGTCTTCTGACCTTGATAACATTAAGCCTTTGATTGATGTGTACGACAAGGTGTTTAGTGGTTTTATTAATGACCTTGAAGATGTTCAGGAGCTTATATTTGTTCTTTCCGGATATGGTGGAACAGATTTAAATGGATTCCTGCAGGATTTGAAGAAATACAAGGTTATAAAAATGGATTCAGATGAAGGTGCAGGTGTAAGCACTCTTAACATTGAGATTCCTATTGAAGCAAGAAACAGTGTTCTTGATGCCACAAGAAAGGCTATTTTCGAACAGGGGCAGGGATTTGATCCAAGACCTGAGAATTTTGGAAATCAGTCAGGAGAGGCTCTTAAGTTTATGTATTCATTATTGGAGATGAAAACAGGTTTAATGGAAACAGAGTTTCAGTTAGGTTTTGCCAAACTGGTAAGAGCAATCTGCAACTTTAAGAACATTAAGTGTGACAACATTGTTCAGACTTGGACAAGAACCTGTATTAAGAATGAGCAGGAGCAGGCAGCCATATGCAAGGACAGTGTTGGAATCATTAGCCAGAAAACAATACTTAAGAATCATCCGTTTGTTGAGGATGTTGAAGCAGAACTTAAACAGCTTAAGAAGGAAAATGAAGAAAAAACACAGAACGCTGACATATATCAGCAGATGTTTACGAAAAAGTCAAATGAAGATGATGACAATGTTGATGATTCGGCTAAAGATGATGATAACTCAGTAGGTGGAGTGGATGAAGAATAGTGAATACTGGAAAAATAGGTTCGTTGAGATTGAGGAAGCTACACATCAGACTTCCGTAAAGAAGACAATGGGTATTCAGGAGCAGTTTGATAAGTCTCAGAAGATAATTGAAGAAAAGATAAATGCCTGGTATCAGCGATATGCGGATAACAATAATATGTCTCTGCTGGAAGCAAGAAAATCCCTTAATGATAAGGAATTAAAGGAACTTAAGTGGGATGTAGAGGAATATATAAAAAAGGGCAGGGAAAACGCTTTTTCAGGTGAATGGGTAAAGGAACTTGAAAATGCATCTGCCAGAGCGCACATAAGCAGACTTGAAGCGTTGGAGTTACAGTGTAGACAGCAGGCAGAAACAGCTTTTGGAAACCTGAATGATGAAGTAAGTAAGCACATAAAGGATGTTTACAAGGATAGTTATTACAGAACAGCCTTTGAAATTCAAAAGGGTGTGGGCGTTGGTTCAAGTTTTGCAACTTTAAATGACAAGCTAATTGAAAAAGTGGTAAATAAGCCTTGGTTAGCTGATGGTAAAAATTTCAGTGACAGAATATGGGGCAACAAGACACAGCTTATAAATCAATTACATACAAGTTTAAGTCAAATGTGCATTACAGGTTCAGGACCAGATAAGGCAATAAGTCAGATTGCAAGTAAGATGAATGTAAGCAAGGCTAATGCCGGCAGACTTGTAATGACTGAATCGGCTTATTTCAGTTCAACGGCTCAAAAGGAATGCTTTAAGGAGTTGGATGTTGAAAGATATGAGATTGTAGCCACATTGGACGGTCATACATCAGACATCTGCCAGGAAATGGATGGAAAAGTATTCAAGATGAGTGAATATGAAGAGGGTGTAACAGCTCCGCCATTTCACGTTAACTGTAGAAGTTGTACAGCACCTTATTTTGATGATGAATTTGCAAAAGGTGAGAGAATTGCAAGGAATGAAGACGGAGATACATATTATGTTCCTGCGGATATGACGTATAAAAATTGGAAGAAAAATGTAGACAACGGCTTTAAATTTGAGCAGAAAATAAAAATAAGTAAAAATATTAACGAAGAACAATTATTTAGACCTGTAAATTTAGATAAGAACAATGTGTTCGAAAGCAATAGAGGGGATGTTAATATATTGGCTTATAAAATAATTAATGCAAAAAATAATATATATGTTTCTAAAGGTGTTAGACTTAAACCTAAAGAGTTACATAAAATTGATTTGAGCATAACACAATCGTTAGAAAAATTAAAAATTGTAAATTCTGACAATTTACCAACAGTAGTTATTATAGATAGTTCTGAAATGCAAACGGGTGCAATGGCATCATATAATGCAATTAAAAACAAATTGTATATTGATAAAGCAATAGGAAATAAAGAGAAATTGTTGGAATTGCAAAGGGATGCTGCAAGCCCTAAAAATGTATTGAGTACATATGTACATGAATACATACATTGGATGGATGCACAATCTTATAGAATAGGACACGGTGAAATAATTGATAGTAAAGAATATCTTTATTGGATTAGGCATAAATCAAAGAAAAAGATTGATAAAATTATCAATAAGGGTTACAATATTAATGAAATTAGTAATTATGCAAATATAAAAAATAAAGAGGGAAAGTATGACGAGGTATACACCGAGTACCGAGTTAAAAAATTGTTAGGAGAGTGATTTAAATGAGGTTGCCTTTGACACCTGAAATGAAAAAAATATGGAATGAAATAGAACCTTATCTAATACAGGATAGTAATGGATTAAATATAGCAGATGATGCCCCACAGGAGATTAAAGATTTAAATAAGGAATTTGATAGATTAATAAAAGAACAATCGGATTTTGCAGAAAGTTTAGAGATGTAGATACCATCTAGTCAAAAGGCTAGGTGGTATTTTTATACCCAAAAAAAAGAAAGGACAAGTATGTACAAGGAAGAATTACAGGAACAGATTACGAGATGTAAGGATATGCAGAGTAAATGTAGAATAGATGATATTGATACATTTATTAGGCTTAGTAACAGAATAGAGGAGTTGACAGGTAAAATTGATAAAACTGAAAAACAGTTAGTTGTTCCAGTGCAAAATGACGAAAATAAAATAGAAATGTTCTAAAATATAGTAAGTTTCTCTTTTATATGATAAAATATAGCAAAAGATTTATGGGAGGAAGAATATATGAGTGAAACTAAAACTAAGAAAGGACACGGCTGTCTTATTGGGATTATAATATTTATAATTTTTGTTGGTGCGATTACATTTGGAATTATTCAGACGATAAATCATCCGGAACTTTATGAAGAAAAAAGCAAAGTTGAAGAAGCAGTTGGATGTTCAAAAGAAGAGGCAGAATCAATTGAGGATGTTTTGAAAAAATGCGATATTACAGATTATCAGGATGTTAAAGCTGATGAGGGCCTTAATGGAGCGTGGAAGAAGAATGATAAAGGTTTCAGAATAGAAATTCAGGATGGAATGGAAGTGTTAATGTGGCTTAATAAAAACAACAAGGTTATAATTCTTAAGTATGGCGAAAATATGTTATACAAAAAGGGCAAGGCTAAAGCCAAATTAACAGATTATGTATTATCATCAGAAGAAGTGACCAAATGGGAAGTCGAATGTAAAAGTCAGGTTAAAGCAATGTTAAAATCACCAAGTTCAGCAAAATTTGGTGGATGGAAATATGGAAAAAATAAAAAGCAAATAACAGTTCAGGGATATGTTGATGCTGAAAATAGTTTTGGAGCAGAAATAAGAAGCCAATTTCAGTTTAAAATTAATAGAAAAACTGAAGCTATAACATCATTTATATTTGATGGACAAGAATTGATGCAGTAAAGAATTTAATAACGTTAATCAGAGAGCTTAGAAATAGGCTCTCTTTTTATATGCCTTTTTCTGTAGGCACTAAAGAACAGAAATACCTTGCCGAAGGTATATCGGTAGAATCCAATCACCAGTAGAACTGGAATAAAACATCTATGGAGGTAATAAAAATGGAATGGTTAAAGGAATTGCTTGAAAAAGCACAGATTACAGATGGAAAGCTTAATGTTGATGAAGTAATGGAAGCTGCAAAGAGAGAGTTTCCTAAGCACGCTGTACCAAAGAACGTGTTTAATGATAAATGCGAGGAATTGAAGACAGCTAATGCAACAATCACAACATTAAAGAAGGAAAATGGAGACAATGAGGAACTCCAGAATAAGATTAAGGATTATGAAGCAGAAATCGGAAATCTTAAGACTGCTGCGATTAATGCAACAAAGCAGTATGCATTAAAGGAACAGCTTACAAAGTCGGGAGTATTGGATCCTGATTATCTTATCTATAAGGCTGGTGGAATTGATAAGTTTACATTTGACAAGGACAACAATCCTATTGGTGTTGACGAATCAATTAAGGCTTACAGGGAAGATAAGACTATGGCACATCTGTTTAAGCAGAAAGCAGGATATGAACCTAGCAAGGGTGGAAGTCCTACAAAGAATCCTTTTGCCAAGGAAACATTTAACTTAACAGAGCAGGGCAAGCTGCTTAAGGAGAATCCGGCACAGGCCAAGGAAATGGCAGCAGCAGCCGGAATTACAATTTAATGAAAAATTTAGGAAAGGTAGGTATTAGAAATGCCAGGAACAACATTACAGGACGTAATTGTACCGGAGTTATTTACTCCATACGTATTAAACAGAACAATGGAATTATCAGCATTATTTAATAGTGGAATTGTTACAAACAATGCTGAATTTGATGCTTTGGCTTCTCAGGCATCACCATTAGTAACTATGCCATTCTTCGAGGATTTAACAGGAGAATCAGAGCAGGTAATTGAAGGAGCAGACCTTGAAGATAACAAAATTACTTCAAACAAGGATGTGGCAGCAGTATTAAGAAGAGCAAAAATGTGGAGCGCAACAGATTTATCAGCAGCACTTTCAGGAGCAGATCCAATGAAAGCAATCGGTGATTTGGTTGCACAGTTCTGGGCAAGAGATATGCAGAAGGAACTTATTGCAATTCTTAATGGTGTGTTTGGAACAATTCCGGAAGTTAAGGAACCACAGAAGGCAGCAGAAACAAGACTTGCATCTAATCTTTTAGATATTTCAGGTAATTCAGGAAATGCAGCTAATTGGAGTGGTTCAGCATTTATTGATGCAGAACAGAAGTTAGGAGATGCTAAAGCGCAGCTTACAGGCATCTGTATGCATTCAGCTACAGAAGCATACCTTAAGAAACAGAATCTTATCGAAACAGTACAGCCATCAAACGATGTAGCATTTGGTACATATCAGGGTAAGAGAGTAATTATTGATGATGGATGTCCATATGATTCAAAAACTAAGGCTTACACAACATATCTTTTTGGTAATGGAGCAGTTGCATTAGGCAACGGAAATCCTGAAGGATTTGTTCCAACTGAAACTGATAGAGCAAAGAGAAAGGGTTCAGGTGTTGATTACCTTATTAACAGAAGAACAACAATTCTTCATCCTAGAGGAATTGCCTTTACTAACGCAAATGTGGCAAAGACAGAAGGTCCTTCAAGAGTAGAACTTGCAGACCCAGCTAACTGGAATCCTGTTTATGAGCCTAAGCAGATTAGAATTGTTGCATTTAAACATAAATTAGGATAAGGAGGGCATTACCTATGGCAGTAAAAACAGTACAGGTTGTAATTAACGGACAAACCCATACACTGACATATAATGCCACAACTAAGAAGTATGAGGCTACAATAACAGCTCCGTCAACATCATCATACAATCAGAATGGACATTATTATAATGTTAAGGTTAAGGCTACTGATGAAGCTGGAAACAGTGTGACAAAGGATGCAACGGACACAACACTTGGTTCAAGCTTACAGCTTAAGGTTAAGGAAAAGGTTGCACCTGTTATTTCAATAACAGCACCTTCATCTTCTGCTAAGTTGACTAATAACAAGCCTGTTATTAACTGGACTGTTACAGATGCAGATTCAGGTGTTAATCCATCAACAATTAAGCTTATTATTGATAGCCAGACAATTACAACAGGAATTACTAAGACACAGTCAGGAAAGAATTATACATGTAGTTATACACCAACTACAGCTTTGTCAGATGGAACTCACACAATTAAGGTATCCGCAAGTGATTATGATGGTAATGTTGCAACTCAGAAGAGTGTAACATTTACTGTTGACACTGTTCCACCTGAATTGTCAGTATCAGCACCGGTTGACAATCTTGTTACAAATCAGTCATCTCTTGTTGTTAAGGGTACTACTAATGATGTTACAAGCTCACCGGTAACTCTTACTATTAAGCTTAATGGTGGAACTGAACAGACTGTTGAAGTTGGAAGTGATGGAAGCTTTACAAAGACACTTACATTAGTGACAGGAGAAAATACCATTGTCATTACGGCAAAGGATGGAGCAGGAAAGACATCTACAGTTACAAAGAAGGTTGTACTTGACCAGACTGCACCGGTTATTCAGTCAGTTACTATTTCGCCAAATCCAGTTAATGCCGGCGCAACATATACAATTTCTGTGGAGGTTACAGATTAAATGGTAGTAAGGCTTATTGGTAAGGTTGAAGGTCAGGATGTTGTCTTTACAAGGTTGAAGGGAGACATCTGGACCGCCGAGGTACCGGCACAAAAGAGTGGAAGGTATGTAATGGAACTTACTGCATTTGATGAAGCCGGGAACATAGCATATTGTACTGATGTGTTATTTTCTTATGATGCAACGGCAATGAAATTTACCATTGAGCCATTACCATACCAATGTACATACATTAATGATGATTATGAAATTGGTTTTGTAACGTCAGAATATGACATTGAAAAGGAAAATGGTAATTATTTTTCTGAATTGTCAGAAAGCAGTTTTTGTATAGAACTATTAAGAAGAGGTGATGCGTGTGAACATTAACTTTATTTTAGGTGAGGACAAGTATTTAAAATTTCTTGTTAAGTCTACAAAGAATGAGGAATTTGAAATATCAAGGGCAACATATAAGCTCTATAAGGACAGGGAACTTGAAACAGAAGGAAACTGCACCATAAATGAGCATTGCATTACGGTGAAGTTGAATCCTTTAAGTAAGTCAATGCGATATTGTTTGGAGATTACATATTATATTGCTGATGAAATACTGAAAAAGAGAGTACAAATTGAGGTGGTTTGATGAATAAAAACATCATTATTGATGCAAAGTTAAGTAAGCAGATTGTAAACTGTGGAGAAACATTTTCAATATCCGTCTCAATTATTTCGAATGATTATTTATCATTGTATAAGCACTCTGAGTTAAAGTCATACACGCATTCACAGCTAAAGGAAGGAGATGGAGTTATTGGAAGATAAAGTCATAGAATTATTGAAGAATATTGGCTATGAGTATTCAGAAGATGATTATTCATTATTGGTGTTCTGCATTGATAAGGTTGTTTCTGAGTTAAATTCCAGATGCCATGTTAAGAAACTTCCAAAGGGATTGTTTGAATCAGCCTGTGAAAGAGTGTGCGGTGAATTTTTGTATTTGCTTAAAACAACAGGTAAGCTTGAAGAATTTGACTTAGAACAGGCAGTAAGTTCTGTAAAGGTAGGAGATACTTCTGTTAATTTCAGTGGCACATCTTCTGATGAGGCTTTTAATGTTATGCTGAACAGATTAAGGTGCAGTGGAGAGGAGCTGATTAAATGCTTTCGAAAAATACAGTTTTAAGAACCAGAAAGGCAATAGAAATGTCATATGACTTTAGGGCTGATATTTTTGAAAAGAAAAAGGTTGTTGTTTCTTCTGTGACTAACTTTGAAGAGGTAATGGTGCAGTCAGATGTTTGTTGCAGACTTTCTTACAGCAATATAAGTTCCAATTCAGAGAATGAGGCTGATTCAGATGTTACTCAGGTCATTAAATTGTTTATGGCACCTGAAATCAATGTTAAGCCGGGTTCTAAAATATTGGTAAAGGGCGTTGGTGGTGTGGTAGCCTACAAAAGTAGTGGAAGACCTGCGGTTTATCCTACACATCAGGAGATTTTGCTTGATTTGGTGGAGGATAAGGCGTGAGTGATTCTAAAATTGATTGTAAGCAGTTGGAGCAGTTAAGGGACAGTCTTGAAGCAATGGCAAGAAATTCTGATGATTTTTTTGAAGCTGCATCAAGGGAGATTGCTGCAAGACTTCTTGCAAAAGTAATTAAAAGAACTCCGGTAGGTACGTATCCTTCCAATTCAGGAAAAGTAGGTGGAACTCTTAGAAGAGGATGGACGGCTGGAACCAATCAGGCTGCAACGTCTTATGCAGATTCTCTTACTGTTCATCATTCTGGTGATACATATGTAATAGAGATTATCAATCCTGTTGAATATGCATCATATGTTGAGTTTGGCCACAGAACGTCAAACGGGACAGGATGGGTTGAAGGAAAGTATATGCTTACTTTGTCTGAACAGGAAATTAGGCAGAGTGCCCCGGGTATTCTTGAAGCTAAGTTGAAAAAATGGTTATCAGGAGCAGTTAAATGATAAGTAAGATGATTGATGGGATTGTAAGGCAGATAAGACAGTCCTATGGTGAAGAAAAATATGAGATATATACAGAAGCAGTGAAACAGGGCCTAAAAGAGCCTTGTTTTTCTGTTTTGTGCTTAAATCCTTCCTTAAGACGTAAACTTGGACCACGATTTCTAAAGACAGTTCCATTTATTATCAGGTATTGGCCTAAGAGTGATAATTGTCATGGTGAAGGAATGGAAGTGCTGGAAGAATTACAGTACTTGTTAAGGAATATTGAGGTTGATGGATTTAAGCTTCATTCAGCAGAAATGACAGGTCAGATGGTTGACGGTGTTTTGCAGTTTCAGGTAACTTATGAAACATTTGTTATGGAGAAACAGAAAGACAAGGATAAGTTTGAAAGTTATGAAATAAGAACAGGTGTAGGAGGTTTAACAGATGGAAGCAAAGAATAAGGCATCTGTAAAATACGGAAAAAGCGAATTGATGAAGTCAAAAAGGTTTTTACAGGACAGGGATATTTTAAACGCTCTGTTGAATGATGAAGATGAATATTCCGTTGAAGAAGCAGATGATATTTTGAAAAAATGGAAGAAAGGAAAGGTAAACTAAATGGCATTAGGTGGTGGAACATTTACAGCACAGAATAAGGTTCTTCCGGGAACTTATGTAAATGTTATTAGTAGAAATTCAATTAAGAACAATACGGAAAGTGGCGTGGTTGCCATGCCAATATGTTTGGACTGGGGACCTGATGATAAGATTTTTGAAGTGACTGCTGATGAATTTGAAAAGGTTGCATTGGAAGTTTTTGGAAGAAGTCCATATGATGGAAATCTTATTAATGTTAGGGAAGTGTTTAAACATGCAAGTAAAGGTTTGTTTTTTAAGATTAACAATAACGGAGCAAAGGCAGGTTGTAAGTATGCAGATGCCAAGTGTAAGGGCTCAAAAGGTAATTCAATAAAGATTGTTATCAAGAAAAACATTGATCAGACAGAAAAGTATGATGTGTCAACTTATATGGATACAACATTAGTTGACATTCAGACAGTAGCAAGTTCAGGAGAATTAAAGGACAATGCCTTTATTGAATGGAAGGAATCATTTGAACTTGAAGAAACTACCGGTACATTCTTAACAGGAGGTACAGGTGGAATTAATGATAAGCCAACAAATGAGGCTCATACAATGTTTATGCAGTTATTGGAGAATTACGCTTTTAATGTGGTTGTGGTAATGGAAACAGACACAAAATTACAGGAAGTATACAAGTCCTGGACAATAAGAATGCGTGATGAAATGGGCATTAAGTTTCAGACTGTAATGTATAATTGTGAAGCTGATTATGAGGGAATCATTAATGTTATGAACACAAAGGATGTTATTCCCTGGGTTGCAGGAGCAGAAGCAGCCTGTGGTGTCAATAAGGCTTGCACAAATATGTTATATGATGGAGAACTGGAAGAAATTAACTGCCAGTATACTCAGGCAGAACTTGAAAATGCCATAACTTCAGGAAAGTTTGTTATTCATAAGTGTGGTGATGAACTTAGGGTTTTAAGAGACATTAATTCCCTTACAACAGTAACAGAGGATAAGGGGAGCATTTTTCAGGAAAATCAGACAATTCGTGTGATTGATTACATTGCAGACAATGTGGCATCTGTTTTTAATAAGAAATATATTGGAAAAATTTCTAATGACAATGCAGGTAGAGTATCACTTAAGAATGATGTCAGAAGCATTTTTAATTATCTTGTAGATACAAGAGCAATAGAGAAATTTAGTGATGACGATATTGTTGTTGAAAAGGGTGAAGATAAGAAAGCGGTAGTAATTAATACAAATATTACTATTGTAGGTGTAATGGAAAAACTTTATATGACTACGATCATAGATTAGGAAGGAGGCAGTAAAGAATGAGTGGATTTATGAATACTAATGATGCACCATCAAGTAAGTTAGCAACATTATACTGTACTGTTGGAGGCAGAAGATACGCAATGCTTAATGCTAAGAATTTTGAAGCAAAGGCAAATGTTAGTCTTGCCGATGTACCGATTCTTGGTAAAACCATTAAAGGCAAAAAGCCAAGTGGATTGGAAATTAAAATAAAAATGACTTTGTATAAGTGTACGGAGGCTTTTGATAGACTTGTGGAAGAATACAAGAATACAGGAATGCTTCCAACTTTTGAAGCCGAGGTTGAATCAAATGATCCGGCAACATCAATGGGAGCATCAGGGAAAACTTATCATCAGTGTATGATAGAAGGAGATGTTCTTTTATCTTCATTTGATGCGGATGGAGATTTTATTGAACAGGACATTGAGGCATATGCAATGGACTACAGCAAGGATTCAGAATATAAGGAACCTGCATATATGTAATAGTAAAGTGGATAAGGAGAACTAAAAATCTTCTTATCCATTATTTTTTAGAAAGAGAAGGTAAGGAATATGGCAACTAATTTAAATGCTTTTTTAAAGAAAAACAAGAAATATAAGGATGATGTGGCATATAAGGTAACCGCTTCATTATGCGACGAAAATGGAACTCCATTGGATTGGAAGATTAAGGCGGTTTCAACAGAGGAATATGAAAGAATTAGAGAAAAGTGTACAACAGAGGTTCAGGTTACAGGAAAGCCGGGTGTTTACAGACAGAAGTTTAATTCTTCATTGTTTATTGCAAAGTTAATGTGTGCATCTGTTGCAGAACCTGATTTATACAATAAGGAATTACAGGATTCTTATGGTGTAATGAATCCGGAAGACTTAATTAAGCAGATGATTGATAATCCGGGAGAATATAATGAGTTTGCCGAATTTATTCAGAAGTTTAATGGATTTGACGAAACATTACAGGATAAAGTTAACGAAGCAAAAAACTAATAGATGAAGGTGATCCTGATTCAATGTATGCATATTACTGTCTACATAAATTTCATTGGACACCTTCATTTTTTATGAGTTTGGATAAAAATGAGAGAGCTTTTGTGATTGCTTCCATTAATGCAAGAGTTGAGCAGGAAGAGGAAGAAAGCAAGAAAGTTGGAAAGGTAAGGTAAAGAGATGGCATCAATAATGACTTCATTTCAGTTAACAGACAGAATGACGGCACCGCTTATGAACATAACTAATGCTGTCTCAACTGTAATTAATGAATGTGAAAGAGCCCAAGGCGTGTCAGGAAACATGTTTAATGCTTCTAAATTAGCTTCTGCCAGAACACATTTAGGATTGGCAGATGCAGAGATTAAGCAGATAGCAAGTGACACGTCAAGAGCTTCAATAAGTCAAGAAACATACAATGGTAAAGTAAGAGAGGGGACAAATTCAGCAAAAGGATTACTTTCCACAGTTAAAGGTTTGGTAGCTTCTCTTGGTGGAATATTTCTTATAAGACAGGGAGCCAGCTTTATAGGTGAATGTAATGAAAAGGTATCTCAATTACATCAGGCAGAGACAAAACTTACTGAAGTAATGGGTGCAATGCAGGGAGCAGGAACATCACAGGTTAATATGATGAAAAATCTTGCTTCTGAGATAAGTGGTTATGGTGTTGTTGGAAAGACAGCTTTAATAAATGGAGCGCAACAGGCATCAACATATTTTCATCAGACAGATGCAGTTAAAACTTTGTTACCTAAGATGGCTGACTTAGCGGTTCAGATGCATGGTGTTAATGTTACTAATGAGGATATGGTTAATATCGGTAATATGACAGGTAAGGTTATGACTGGTCAGGTTGGAGCATTAAGACGTGCAGGCATTTCATTTACGGATTATCAGGAAAAGGTAATGAAAAATGGAACTGAGATGGAAAAGGCTAATATGTTGGCTCAGGTAATAGAGCAGAATGTAGGAAAGATGAATGAAACAATGGCTAAAACCCCTGAGGGAGTAATGGCAAGAAATCAAAATGATTTTAATGCTGTTAAAACTACAATTGGAGAACAGGTACAACCGGCGATTGTTAGTATGTTTAATGCAATACATAACAATCTGCCAACCATACAGCTTTTAGCAACCGGGTTTGGAAATGCTACAGTCTTAGTAATGGGAGCAATAACAGGAATTATTAACATTGGAACGCAAATGATTAATTTCTTTAAATCTAATTGGACATTAATTGAACCTATTATATGGGGAATAGTTGCAGCATTAATTGTTTATAATGCAACAATGGGAATAGGCTGGCTTACAACATTAAAAGATATAGGTGCAAAGGCATTACATGTGGTATCTAGTGCAGCAAGTACAGCGGCTATTATAGCAATGACATTTGCACAGGAAGGATTAAATGCCGCATTGTCATTATGTCCGTTAACATGGATTATTATTGCTATTATTGCGGTAATAGCAGCTATTTACCTGGTTGTGGCAGCAATTAACAAGGTGCAGAATAAAACCCGTTCTGCTACAGGTGTGATTTTTGGTGTAGTGGCATCAGCAGGAGCAGCAATCATAAATGTAGGAATAGGAACGATTAACGCAATAATTCAGGCTGTATGGAGTATTTTTGTTCAGCCTTTTATTGGCATAATTGAATGGATTTTAAATGTTACAAATGGTGGATTTGATTCTTTTGGTGGTGCAGTTGCAAACCTGATAGGTCAGATTATATCATGGTTTTTAAGTCTTGGAAAAGTTGTTACCAAGATTATAGATGCCATATTTGGAACAGATTGGACCAGTGGATTAACTTCTTTACAAGATACAGTTACTTCTTGGGGTAAAAATGAAAATTCAATTACATTAAATAAAGAAGCTCCAAGCATTGATTACAGAATTAATTATGGTGATGCTTATGGAAAAGGATATGATCTGGGAAAAGGTGTTGAAAATAAGGTTAAGAATACTTTTGGTAATCTTTTTAAGAAAGGTGAAACAAAGGATAAAGACTATAGCTATGGAACAGATGCCATTACAAATAACACGGCTGAAACAGCAGCAAACACTGCAAAAACATCGGATTCATTGGATATTACAAATCAGCAACTTAAGTACATAAAGGATTATGCAGAACAGAGAGCAATTAACAGATTTACAACAGCAAAAATCAGTGTAGATATGTCAAATGTTATTAATGGTTCTTCAAAAGCTGATATGGAAGGAATAGTTACTCATTTAAAGACAAGATTGGAAGAAGAAATGTCAGCAGTAGCGGAAGGGGTGCATTAGAATGTATAGATTGATTATTGATGGGCAGTATGTACCCATTCCACCTGAAAAAATAAGCATAAAGGTTGATGGTGATAACAAGACAATGACATTGATTAATTTAGGAGAAGTTAACATGCTAAGAAATCCCAAACTTACAGAGATTTCATTTGACTTGTTATTACCTAATCAATATTATCCATTTGCTTTTTATTCAGATGGAAAATACAAGGGTGCCGATGAGTACATTAAGAAGTATAAGGAACTTTTATCTTCCAAGAAGGCATTTAAACTGGAGATTTACAGATATGCTCCAAATAATAAAAAAATATTCAATACTATTCTTAAAGTGTCGCTGGAAAGACTTACAATAACAGATTCTGTTAGTGACGGTTTTGACAGCAGGGTGTCGTTGGAATTTAAGGAATACAGAAAATATGGCGCTGTAAAGGTTAAGAAAATACCAAATACGTACACCATTAAATCCAATAAGGAAACTCTTACATTGATAGCGAAAAAGTGGTTAAAGGATAGTTCCAAGGGTTCTGCCATTTACAAGAAGAACAAGAAGGTTATTGAAAAGGCTGCAAAGAAGCACAAGAGAAAAAGCAGTTCCAAAGGAAAATATCTGTACAAGGGAACTGTTTTGAAGAAACCATAAGGAGGAAAGGATGGCAGACATAATTGATATTGCATCAAAGGAAGTTGGTTATAAAGCATATGGCGGTAACAAGACCAAGTATAGTGCCTGGTATGGAATGAATGGTGCTGCATGGTGCCATATGTTTGCCTCCTGGTGTGCATATAAGGCAGGTGTATCAACAAGCATTGCTCCCAAGACAGCATCAACAGACACAGGAATGCAATGGTTTAAAAACAAGGGAAGATTCAAGTATAAGGGTTCATACACACCTAAAAGAAATGATTTCATTTATTTTAAATCAGATGGTGCATCTCACGTGGGAATTGTTGAGTATGTATCAGGAAGTACTGTGCATACTATTGAGGGTAACACTTCTGACGCTGTTATGAGAAGATCATATCCGTTAAGTTACCATACAATAACAGGATATGGGGTAATCAGTGATTACATTACTTCATCAGGTAAGACATCAAAGGGAAAGAAAAGCGGAAAGAATACCGGTAAAAGCAGTGGAAAACAGGAAATATCATATTTAAGGGAAATTCTTAAAAAGAATGAATCAAAAAAGAAAAAGTCAACCAGAAAGGTGGAGTATAAAGCTGTTTCAGTAAAGAACAGTGAGAAGCTTGTTGTTAATGTTCTGATTAAACACGGCAAGAAAAGGTACAAACATCAGGTTCAGGAAGGATTAAAAACAACCTTTGAGAGAAAAAATGCACCGGGTAAGGTTACTTTTACAACGTTTGTTGACAGCGATTCAAAGAAGAGAATTTCAAATGGTGATTCTGTGGCAATAGTGGTTAATGGCAAAAATTTCTTTTATGGTTTTGTATTTTCCATTTCACCTAAAACAGATAAGACTTTGGATGTTACTGTGTATGATCAGCTTAGGTATTTTAAGAATAAGGATACTTATATTTCAAAAAAGAGAACTTCCACGGTTTTAATTAAGAAAATTGCCAAGGATTTTAAACTGAATTGTGGTAAGTTGGCGAATACAAAGTATCCTGTGTCAAGAATTGATGATAATGCAACATTGTTTGACATTGTACAAAACAGCTTGGATGAAACATTAATGGCAAGGGGAAAGATTTATACCTTGTATGATGAATTTGGAAAGTTAAGGTTAAGGGAGCCTTGGAAGGTTAACAGGTTAATAACTTCAACCACGGCAGAATCTTATGATTATAAGGAAACAATAGATGACAATGTTTATAATCAGATAAAATTGGCATATGACAACACCAAGAAGGGTGTGCAGGAGATTTATATGGCAAAAAACAGTAAGTACATCAATAAATGGGGTGTGCTTCAGTATTTTGACAAAATCGACAGTCGCAAGGGTGCAAAATTAAAGGTTAAGGCATTGTTGAAGATTTATTGTAAAACAGGTAAGACAATTAAGATTAATAATTGTTTTGGTGACATTAACGTAAGAGCCGGCTGTTTGGTTCTTGTTAAGTTGACAATTTATGGTGAAACAATTTCAAATTATATGTTGGTTGATAAGGTTACTCATACATTTAATAATGGGCAACATCTTATGGATTTGGAATTATCTGGAGGTGATTACGATAGCAGCTACTAGTTTGACACAGTTAATTAAGAAAATAGCAGAGGATGCAAGAAAAGCGGCGAAGCCCTGTACCATTGTAATTGGTACGGTTTTAAAGGCAGATTCGTCTAAAATAAAGGTTAATCAAAAGCTCATCTTAACGGATGAGTTTTTGTATTTTACGGAAACTGCATCAAAGAGCAAATTGAAAAAGGGCGACAAGGTTGTGATGATACGTGCAGATGGTGGTCAAAAGTATCTTGTCGTGGATAGGATGGTGTAAGTATGTTACCTGAAGAATTGGAAGAACTGGAAGATTTTAATGTGGAAGAAGATGAAGAGCAGGAGTTTTCCAATGATACATATGTGCTGGATTTTGAAAGCAAAAGGATTTTGAGAAAATCTGATGAAGATGATGAAATCTTAAGGCAGGCAATAATAAAGATTCTGTTAACTGAATTTGATTATTACAGCATTTATGAAAATTATGGATTGGAGAAAGCTGATCTATTGGGAGAAAACATTGCAGAGGTAAAGGAAGTAATTGGAGGCAGAATTGAGGAAGCCATTTTAAGGGATGAACGTTTTAATTCTGTTGAGATAGAGAGTATTTCAAATTACAAAAATGAATTGATGGTTTCTCTGACAGTTACAACTTCTGATGATGAAGAGATTGAAGTGGAAGGAGTGAGCATTGATGTTTGAGGAGATGACCTTTGAGAACATTTTAAGTCAGATGCTTGAAAATGTGCAGGGGGATGTTGATAAAAGAGAGGGTTCAATTATTTATGATGCGTTGGCACCTGTGGCAATGGAAAGTGCACAGATGTATGCAGACATGGACATTCTTTTGCAGGAATGTTTTGCAGACAGTGCATCTTATTATTATTTGATTAAGCGTGCAGCAGAGAGGGGAATATTTGTAAAGGAAGGTATTCCGGCTGTGGTAAAAGTGAAATGTATTCCTTCTGATGTGAACATTCCAGAGGCAACAGAGTTTAGCATAGGTGAAATGACATATTCAATTACAGAAAACTTAGGAGATGGATTCTATAGCATGACATGTTCTGAATCAGGAGAAAACGGAAACAACATAAAGGATGATGTGATTCCAATTGAATATGTTGATGACTTAGAAGATATAGAGGCTGTTGAAGTGATTGTGTATGGCACGGAAGATGAGGATGAAGAATCTTTGAGAGAAAGATATTTTGAATCATTTACAGAAGCAGCCTTTGGAGGAAATAAGGCAGATTATAAGGAAAAAGCTAAAGACATTGAAAAGGTAGGTGCCTGCAAGGTTTATCCTGTTTGGAATGGTGGAGGAACTGTAAAGCTGGCAATTCTTGATTCTCAATATAATGAAGCTTCTTCTGAAATCATAAATGAAGTACAGAATACGTTTGATCCAACGAAAGATGGAACAGGTGTGGGAATTGCACCAATAGGTCACATTGTAACTGTTTCAACACCAGAAGTTAAAAGAATAAATGTGGATGTTCAGATTGAATACATAGAAGATTATACCTGGGATGACATCAAGGAAACTTTTGCAGAAAATTTTGCAGAGTATTTAAAAAATGTCATAAAAAACGAATGGGAAACAAAGGACACAATGACAGTTAGAAGCGGTCAGATAGAGTCAATGCTTCTTGATATGGAAGGTGTTGACAATGTTTTAAGTGTAAAGATTGATGGAAAGAAAGGTAATTGCATAATTGATTGTGATTATATTCCAAAGGTTGGTGATATAAGTGGATAGAAAGTTGATTGAGTATCTGCCTGAATGGTTAAGAGAGTTTAGAGAGATAAAGGAATTAACAGACATCGAGCAATCACAGTCTGAAAATTTGTGGGAAGCACTTGAAAAAATGTGGAACAATAATTTCATTGAAAGTTTGGATGAACAGGGCTGTGAACATTGGGAGAGAATGCTTGGAATATCCAATAAGGACACGTATACATTGGAAGAAAGACGATTGAAGATATTGGGAATTGTTACAGAGCAACGACCTTTTACTGTAAGGTCCTTGGAAAAGACTTTGGCGGTAATATGTGGTAATGATGAAAGTAAAGGTCCTAATTACTCAGTAAAGTTGGATGCCAATAATTATGTGTTAACAGTCAGGGTTGCCTTAACATCAAAGAATGTGCTTTCTGATGTGGCTAAATTGTTGGACAGGGTTGTCCCAAGCAATCTGTTAATTGATTTGTCTTTGCTTTATAACAAGAATAATCAGTTATCAAAATTTACACACGAGGAATTAAAGAAGTATACACACATTCAATTAAGAGAAGAAGTGTTTGAAGAAGGAAGGAGCACAAGATGATTAATAAAACAAAGTATTTGCAGTTAAAGAAACCGGATGGAGATGAGTTTTATGATATTGATGTTTTTAATGAAAATGCAGACAGCATAGATGGTGAATTGAAAAAGAATAATGAGGAGCTTGCCAAGAAGCTTTCAAAGGATGGAAATAGTGACAGTAATATTGTTGCTTTTCAGACAGCAGCAAAAAGAGAAAATATTTTGTCAGGAGAAACACATAAGGTTATTTTTGGAAAAATAAAGAAATTCTTTACAGACTTAAAGACGGTGGCTTTTACAGGTTCATACAATGACTTAACAGATTTACCTAGTTATGTGAAATCACAAACCATAACATCAGCAGTAGATTGGAATACATTAACAGAAAATGGAGTGTATCACATAAAGACAACAGAAGGAACAAACAGACCTGTTACTAACTGGGGAATGCTTTATGTTGAAGGGGAAACATCAACTAAGTTTCAGATATTTATTCCCGATGTAAAGAACAATGTGATTTATAAGCGTTATGAAAATGCCGGCTGGAAGGATTGGCAGGAGTTAACCCTTATTGAAACATCCGGAGAAGTATATGATACAGGCTGGAAATCGGTTGAATGTGGGAATGGTATATCTGCATGGTCCACTACTGATGCACCTAAAATCAGAAGAGTTGGCAAAACTGTGGAATTGGTGGGAATCATAACAAATTCAACTGTTTTTTCTGCACACGATAATATTTTTAAGAATATTCCTACAGATATGAGACCTTCACGTAACGTATGGTCAATTCAGGAAGGACATTTGGGAACAACTAACAGATGGATGATGACAATCAATCCGGGAGGTACAGTAAGTTTCGATTATTATGGAGCAAGTGTTCCTATAGCAATTGACACTGGAGCATGCATACCGGTTCATGCAGTATGGATGGTGGATTAAAGGAGAAAAAGATGAACATAAACATAGAGATAAAAGGACAACAGGCGCATATTGTTAACCAGCAGTCTTTAATATCAGGAACTTCCAATTTGGAAGAAATTAAGTTTGATTTTTCTTCTGAATGGGACGGATATACAAAAACAGCCGTAATATATGTAGATGATTATAGTATAAGTGATTCGGTAAAAGTGCTTGTTGAAAAGGATGTTGTATCAGCAGAAAAATTACCTGATTGGCTTTTTAGGGAAGAATGTGAGCTTTACATTGGAGTTTTTGGTGACAATTCAGAAGGTAGAAGAATTACTTCAACAATTGTATGTCAGAAAGTAAAGAAAGGCGTTCCGGTAGATGTTGTAAATGAGATTACACCGGATATTTACAATCAGATAATCAAAATAATGTGTGATACAAAGGCATTAGTTAAAGAAGCAACTGATAAGATAGAAATTAATGGTGAATATTTAGAAAAAGCATCGGAGAAAGCAACTGACGCAGAGAATAGTGCAAATAAGGCAAAGGAATATTTAAATGCTACGGAGAATAACAAATTAGAAGTAGAGAAGTTAACAGAAGCAAAAATGAACGACATTGATTCAATAGTAAATGCCAAAATAGGAGACATTAACGCTCTGGTGGAAGCAAAAAACAAGGGAATAGATTCCTTGGTTGAAGCAAAAAGCAATGACATAGCAACACTTACAACTGCAAAGATGGAAGACATAGCCAATGTCACGAATGCAAAGCTTGGAGATATTAACAACACAGCACGGGCACAGATTGAAGCTATAAACAGTTCTGCGGCTGCCGCAGGAGAATCGCAGAGAGAAGGTATTAATACAACAGCATCAAATCAGATTAGTAACATTACAAATGTAACAAATCAACAGTTGAAGAACATAAATACCGCAGCTACAAATCAGATAGAAAATATTGAGAATAAAACGTCTATACAGATTGGTGCCATTAATAGCACAGCTTTAAGTCAGATTGATGCCATTAATAAGACTGCACAAAGTCAAATTAAAAATATGACTGTAAAATATTCTGATATGTGTAGAACTCTTGGAATAGAACACGAAGGAATAATGCTTGCAAAAACAAGTTATAATGACAGTAGCATACCTCACGACATATACTCTATAGACGTTGGTAAGTTTAAATACATTGAATTTGGTAAAATTGTAGTGTCTGAAAAACATGGTGATTATGAACATACTCTTCCAGCATATCCTATAAGTATCTCTTTATTAAATCTAAAAGATAAACCAGAACAGGTAACTACTGGAAAGCGTTATGATGTATCATTACTTAATGATTTACAGTTTTATGTATCTTATCAGGGTAGTGGCGGATATGAAGTTACAGTAAACTATAAACTTTATAACAAATTAGAAGAAACAACGGAAGAATAAGGAAGGAAAAAAATATGATTGTTAGAGCAGGACCGCAAGGTCTTTTTTTTATACCAAAAAACAGAGAAAGTCGAGGAAAACATATGACACTTTATCAGATTTTATCCTTGTGTGGGATTCCTTCATTAATTGGTGCAATTTTTGTTAGTGCAGTTAATTATGTCAAATTAAAAAATTCATCATATAAATTAATTAAGGACGGAGTTATTGCAATTCTGCATAACAAGATATACACACTGGGAAAACAGTACATAGCTCAGGAGCACATATCGGTTGAAGCCTTGGATGATTTTGAACATTTATACAAGGCATATCACGCACTGGGCGGAAATGGAACAGGATCAGAGATTTATAAGAGAGTAAAGGAACTGCCAATGAAGCAGGGAAAGGAGTAAACGAATGAGTGACAAGACAAAGAAATGGATTAAGGCAGCAGGTGTCAGAGCTGTAAAAACAATGGCACAGACAGCAGTATCATTAATTACTGTTGGAAATTTAATCACAGAGCTTGATTGGGTTTCAATAATTGGAATTTCTGCAACAGCAGGAGTGGTTAGTATGTTAACAAGTGTTGCAGGATTGCCGGAAGTGGAAAGTGAGGAAGAATAATGAAGAAAGAACACGATATTAGAATTGACAGAAACAAGTTACATCCTTGGCTTAATTACAAGTTAACTTTACTTTTAAAGCAGTGTGCAAAGAAAGGGATATACCTTATTATTACGCAGGGATTTAGAAGCAAGGCAGAGCAGGACGCTTTGTATGCTCAGGGAAGAACCAAGAAAGGAAGCATTGTAACCAATGCAAAAGGAAGCGACTATTCCAGCCAGCATCAGTGGGGCATTGCTTTTGATATTGCGATAAATGACAAGAAACTTTTGTATGACGAGGCAACAATTAGAAAAGTGGCAAAAATTGCCAAGTCAAAGAAAGTAGGGCTTGCCTGGGGTGGTGACTGGGTTAGTCCTGTAGATACTCCACATTTTTATCTTGGAAAGTGGGGCGATACTCCGGCTAAGTTGAAAAGTACTTACGGAACGTTTAAAAAGTTCAAAAAGACTTGGACTAAGGAAGTTTTTGGAACAAAGAAAGGATTGAACATCTGGAACAAAACAAGAACAAAAGTCCTAAAGAAAAAACTTCCAAACAAAACCAAAGTCAATGTAATGTATGTTAAAAAAGGATATGCAAAAGTTGAGTATAATGGTGTAGTTGGATATATGAAAGCTAAGTACTTACTTTAAATGGTACTAAAACGGTACTAGAAAAAGTTAAAAATGCAAAAAATATGTGTAAAATGTGAATATATATCAATTAGAAACATTGAAAATAATATAAAAACATTAAAAACAATCATATCTAGTTAGGTTGCTACAATTATCGAATAATTAACGTTATCAATGAATAGAGCGCAAGCTCACTATAAATAAAGAAAACCACGGTCGTGTTTACACGAAACCGTGGTTTTCCTTTGTTTATAGGGCTCGCAGGCATTCTATGAATGACGCGAGCTTATTGATTACGGAGTAATCAATAAGATATGCTTGTGCAAAAATATAGGCATTCCCGAAATTTTCGGGGATGCCTTTTTTCGTTCTTACAAGATGAATTTCAGAAAAGTGTCGTCATAAGTTTCGTCAAAATTCATCTAAAAGTAAGAAAGGGGACTTATATAAGGCTCTATGTCAAGAATGGGATGACGCAAGTTTATAAATTGAGATAGACAAATGTTGACAATGGTAACATTCACTTATATATTTATGAATGTCAGAAATATGTTACTGAAGAATTTACCTTATATTTAAAGTCAAAAGAAGCTGAGAAAAAGAGGAATGCATTGGAGAATATTAGGACACTTTCATACGCTTATATTAATTTTTATATTGAACATCCAACATATTATAGTTTTATGTATCGCAATACATATATAAAAATAGAATTTACAATGGAAAAAAAGGAGGAAAATTATCCTCCATATGATGTTTTTCGTGAGCAGTATGGGCGATTGGCAGAAGAAATTGGAATATCGTTTGAGGAGTCACTTACTAGGTTAACAAGATTATGGGCTTTATTGCATGGACTGACAGCTTTTCTTATTTCTGATAACGTACAATGGAACAATGAGTGGCAATTATGCCTGGAAAAAGAATTTAATTAAATGTAATGCAGAAAGAATTAGAAATAATAAGAGAGCGTCGTAAAATGTGGGAACAACGTCTTCCAGATGTTTATGACATATTGTATCAAGGAAGTATGAAAGCTAAAACAGTAGCAGCAAATACACTTGAAGAAGTAAAACATTCTATGAAAATTGATTATTTCGAAAATAAAAATCTTCTAAGTAAAGAAAATGAAAGATAATACATTTTTCTTAGGAAAAAGTGGATTGTTACAGAAATTCCTTTACAAAAAGGCTTACAGTAGTAATAATAATTCAAATAATAGCATTTAAAGCGTATAAATGGTATAATTTGAGAATGTGTGTTAGAAAACATAATGATTTTTTTTATTATGGATTGCAAGATTCAAGTAGATGAATTGCAAAATAACATTATAAAAAGTATTAAAAGGGAGTTTATAATGAAAAAATTAACAAAGGAAGAGAAGCATGAGCAATGTCTTAAAGAGATTAAAGCTACAATGTTAGTTGTGGTCGTATGCTTTTTGTGGCACGTGCTTACAGCATTTTTACTGAATTCTAAAGGAGGCACTTTATTCCATATGCCTTTATGGTTCGTGGTTTCTGTGTTTGGCACAATAATTTTGGCAATTATTGGGGTGTTCTGGTTGTTAAAATTTGTGTTTGTAGATTTCTCTTATGATGAGGAGGAATGCGAAGATGAACAGTAATCAGATTATAATTTTATCAGTTTTTCTGGGCTACTTATTATTTAATGTTATAGTAAGTTTTGTTTATAGCAGAAAGGCAGAAAAGAGTTTGAATACTTCTGAGGAGAAGAAGTATTTTATTGGTGGAAGAAATATGAATGGTATAGTTCTTGCCATGACTATTATGGCAACTTATACTTCAGCAAGTTCTTTTATTTCAGGACCGGGCGCAGCAGGACTTACATATGGCTATGCTCAGGCTTGGATTGCTGCAATTCAGGTGCCGGTTACTTTTTTAGTGCTTGGAGTGCTAGGAAACAAGTTGGCGCTGGTTTCAAGAAGAACAGGAGCAGTAACTGTAGTTGGATATTTTAAGGCAAGATACAAAAGTTCAGCTCTTGTAATTATTACAAGTGTTGGTCTTATTGCTTTCTTTATTGCGCAGATGATAAGCCAGTTTACAGGTGGAGCCACACTTATTGCTTCAATAACAGGATTGGACCACGTAACTTCGCTTTTGATTTTTGGAACCGTTGTTGTATTGTACACAGCTGTTGGCGGATTTAGTGCTGTAGTAATTACAGATACAATTCAGGGAATTGTAATGTGTGTGGGAACATTTTTATTTATATTTTTTGTCCTTAAAGCAGGTGGAGGCTTGGCATCAATTGATGCAGGACTTGCCAATAATTTGCCTAATGTTTATAATGATATTTTTTCAAAATACACACCGGGAGGATTGCTTAGTTTCTGGATTTTGGTAGGTTTTGGAACATTGGGACTTCCACAGACTGCAGTTCGTGCCATGGGATTTAAGAATACGAAGAGTATGCATCAGGCAATGTGGATTGGTGTATTAACATGTAGTTTTGTAATTGTTGGCATGCATCTTGCAGGAACTTGGGCAGGAGCATTTGTTGATGTGAATAACCTTCCAACATCAGATTATTTTATCCCATATATTGTTCAAAAAATTATGCCAACAGGAGTTGCGGCAATTTTCCTTGCAGCTCCAATGGCTGCAGTAATGTCTACGGCTGATTCGCTTTTGATTCTTGCCACAGCCGCAATTGTAAAGGATTTATGGAAGAATTATGTTGTAAAAGATGATCCTGAAAAAAATAAGTCATACGAGAAAAATGTTAAGTCGATAAGTACAGTTATTACAATTATATTAGGTATAGTAGTTATGGTTCTTACAATTAATCCACCTGATATTATTTTCGTACTTAATATGTTTGCATTTGGTGGTTTGGAATGTACTTTCTTCTGGCCACTTGTTGGCGGTTTGTTCTGGAAAAAAGGAACAAAGCAGGCGGCAGTTTGTAGCAGCGTAGGCGCAATTGCAACTTATATTTTTGCAACATATTTTATTAATATTGCAGGACTTAACGCAGTTGTTTGGGGACTTCTTGTAGGTGGAATTTTGTATTTTGGAATTGGAATGGTAACAGGAAGAAAAGGTTTGGATCCGGATATTTTGGACAAATGTTTTTAATAAAGCCATAGGAGTTTTGACACTCTAATTAAATAAGAAAAAGCAGGTACAAAAGATGAATAAAGTAGTGAAGAGAATTTTAAAGATAGTTGGCATTGCCATAGCAGTAATTGTGGTTGTATTAATTGGATATATTATTTACTTATATGCAAGTTATCATCGCATTGAAGACAATAAGAAATTAAAGGTTGAAAGCCGTATTGAGCAGTCTAGAGCTAGCGAAAAACTTTCTACAGGAAAGGAATATTCAGCACTTACTTATAATATTGGTTTTGGTGCGTACACACCGGATTTCAGTTTCTTTATGGATGGCGGTAAGTCATCATGGGCAAAGAGCAAGAAAAGTGTTATCTCAACTGTTAACGGTGCAGGTGAGCTGGTTAAGTCATATGATCCTGATTTTGCCTTAATCGAGGAAGTGGATTTAAACTCTACCAGAAGTTATCATGTAAATGAGTATTCATTATTAAAAAATGTTATGAAAGATTATGATTGTGTGTTTGCACAAAATTATGATTCAGCATTTTTGTTTTATCCGTTTACCCAGCCTCACGGAAGCAGTAAGTCAGGACTTGCGTTGTTTTCAAAATATAGCATTACGGATTCTTTAAGAAGAAGTTTTCCGGTTTCAACATCTTTTAGCAAGTTTTTTGATTTGGACAGATGCTATAGTATTTCAAGGGTTCCTGTAGACAATGGAAAGGAATTAGTTATTTTTGAACTTCATATGTCTGCTTACGGAAACAGTGATGAAATACGTGAGGGACAGATTAATATGTTGGTTTCTGATTTGGAAAAAGAGTACAAGGCAGGCAATTATGTTTTGTGTGGCGGGGATTTTAACCACGATTTGAAAGCCTCTGAAGATGATTCAGAAAACAGGGAATCATGGGCTTATCCTTTTCCAAGAAAGAAACTTCCAAATGAGTTTTCTTTTTGCATAGATCAGTTATCTGATGAGGAAAAAGACAATCTTTGGAATAGTGCAAGAAATTCAGATATGGAGTATAAGCCGGGAGTAACTTATACAGTTACGCTGGATGGTTTTATTATTTCAGATAATATAGAATGTGTAAAATATGATAATATTAACACAGGCTATACTTATTCAGACCATGATCCGGTTTATGTAAAGTTTAAATTGAAATAAAAAATAGAAGTTAATAGAAACCTAATTTAAAATAATATCAAAATGATTGGTAAATTTTTAGCGAGATTTTTAAATTAAATAATCTTGACATAGTTAGTGAAAGTTGTATTATATTAACTAGTTTCATATGCCTAACTTGGTTAGAATATATATAAAAACTAAGTTAATTAGGTTCGGCATAGCAGTTTACTTATTATTATTTGAATATTTGATTATGGAAGGGAGATTAATAATGTCAGAAATTAACAGTATTGATGTGGAAGAAGATCAGTTTGCATATCGTTACGATACACAGCTTCTTATAGATAGAAGAGATGAAGATTTGGATGAAGATGAAATATCAGATTACATTACAGAGCATTTTGAAGGAAACTGTTTAATAGCAGTTGGTGATGAAGATTTGATTAAAATACATTTTCATACAAATGAACCTTGGAAGGTTTTGGAATATTGCAACAGCATAGGCGAGATTTACGATATTGTTGTTGAAGATATGATAAGACAGTCTAATGGATTGCAGGGTTAAAATTACAAGAATAATAAATATACAGAAATTGGAGATGCGTTTGCGTTTCCGATTTCTTTTTTTACGGATTCACATTTTTTCTTTTGAACCATATAAGTTTTTTAACGTATATATAGTAGAAGATTAAATCGGAGATTAGTTTTATGTGTAAAAATACAAAAATATGGATGAAAGCGGCAATAATGCGAGCAATCAGAACCATAGCCCAGACCTTTGTTGCAACAGTGGGAACAGCAGCAGTTATGTCAGAAGTAAACTGGAAAGTTGTAATTTCAGCTACAGTTTTGGCAGGATTTTTGAGCATAGCTACAAGCTTAACAGGATTGCCTGAATGCGAAGAAAAAGAAAAATCTTAAAATGATTTATATTTGTAAATGAATATTTAGAAAAAAAGTGGTAAAATAAGAAAAGGTGTTATTAAAAAACGAAAGAGGAAAGGATTTAGAATATGAGAAACAAAATCAAACAGATTTTAACTGTGTGTTTTGTTATTGCCGCAATGGCAGTTGTATGGAATGCACCTGTTTGGGCAGGCACAGCAACACAGGCGGAATTAACCGGCACACAGGAAGACATTGAACTTAACAAAGAAGTTACAATTAATTGGGAAAAGAATGGTAGTACAGTTGACTATTACTTTACACCAACAGAAAACAAGAGATATTTATTTGTTTTAACAGATAATGATGACAGATTTCCAGGTTTATATCAGGGAGATGACAAGTTAAGTTGGTTTAGTTATTATTCAACAGTAGATGGAAAGATGTATCTTCAGACACCTGTGTTAGAAGCAGGAACAAAATATGATATTTATTTTACATCACGTGAAGGTGAAACAGAAATTCAGTTTGGATTCTACGATGATATCTGGCATGGAGCAGAAGAAATTGACAATGCTGCAACAGGCATAATGAAAAAAGGATATATTGAAGATGGAAAAAATTATTCACGCGCTAAAATTTATAAAATAACAGTTCCGGAAGATGGAGCATACGAATACAGAGTATCAGGATTAAACCCTACAGGTATTGCAGATGACGACTATGATTTTGATGTGGATATTTATGATGAAGATGGAAATTGGAATAGTAATCAGGACAGTGTACCTAACTGGGGTGGCAGTAGTGATGCATGTGCATTTGCCAACTTAGAAGCAGGAAAAACTTATTATCTTGTTTTGGCAAACTATTCAGTTGACAATGCATATGAGTATACATTATCGAGAACAAATTTAGGCATAGAATTAAATAGTGAAAAAACGTTAAATTGGAATGAAATAGGAGATTATTTCTATTATCATTTTATACCTGAAAAAACACAGTCATATCTTTTTACAGTTTCAGACAATGGTGATAGAGTTCCACAAATTGGAAGAACTGATGAAACATGGAAAAATATGATGTATGATGTAGATGGCAAAATTAGATTGGTAACACCAGTATTAGAAGCAGGAAAGGAATATACACTTTATGTGCCTATTGCAGCAGGTGAAAATAGCGTACGGGTTGGTTTCTATGATAATTTATGGACTGGTGTAAATACTCTTGAAACACCTTGTTCAGGTACAATAGGAAAAGGAACGAAAAGATTTGATGGAAAAGCTTGGTATCCAAGTAACAGACTTTACAAAGTAACAGTTCCAACAACTACAAATTATGTATATAAGGTAACTGGTTTCAATAAAGAAAAAGAATATAGTGCTTTACTAAGATTTTTAAATGAAGACCTTTCAGAAGTTGAAGGACAAAGAGAAATAAATGACATTAAGCTTACCGGTTCAATTTATACAACAGTAAAATTAGAAGCAGGAAAGACATACTATTTGCGATTTTCAAATTACACGCTAGATAGTGGAGTTGATTACAAAATAGTTATTAATAATCTTAATATTGAGAACGCAAAAAATTTAGGTGAAAGCGCAGAAGGAAAGTTAAGTGCTTCAAGTGATACAACATACAAATTTGTTGCCACAGAAGATAAGGTATATAACTTCACAGATACAAAAGTATCAGAAGATGTAAAAGAATTTTCAATATATGATAATGATTTAAATAATATATCTACTAATAGTATTAAAAAATCAAAAGTAACATACAATGAAAATAATGAACCTAAAGTAGATTATGTTACTTACAAGATTTATCTTAAAAAAGGAACATATTACATTAATCTTAATAACACTTCTGATAAAGAAACAGAATATAATATTAAAGTAGAAAATGAGGAACTCGTTGATATAGACAGCATTAATTTAGATTCTAATTACATTGAAATTGAAGAAGGCGTAAAGAAAGCTGTTAAGTACACTATAAATCCTGATAATGCTACATTTACAAGTGTTGATTGGAAAGTTTCAGACACTAGCATTGTATCACTTGGATATGTAGGTAATGTTATGAATATTGAAGCTTTAAAAGAAGGCGAATGTGATATTACAGTAACAGCTAAAAATGGCAAAAAAGCAGTTTGTCATATTGTTGTAAAAAAAGTCGGGGACCATAAGTATGACAGCACAATTGAAAAAGCTAGCACATCTAAGGATGGAAAGATAATTGATAAATGTAGCCGTTGTGGAGATGTAAAAGTTTCACAGATTATTTCACACCCAACAAAGGTAGTTTTAAATAATAGCAATTTTGTTTATGATGGCAAGGTTAAGACACCAACAGTTACTGTTACAAGTGCAGATGGCAAAACAGTTGATTCTGCTAATTATGATATTTCATATGCTAATGGCAGAAAAGATGCAGGAACATATGATGTGAAAGTTACTTTTAAGGGCAACTACACAGGAAGCTTAACAACTAAGTTTACAATAGCAAAGGCTAACCAGAGTTTAAAAATTAAATCACCTAAGAAGAAAATGAAGGTTGGTGCAAAGGCTAAAATTAAAATAAAAGCTAACAAAGGTCATGGAAAAGTTACATACAAAGTATCTAACAAGAAGATTGCAAAAATCAAGAAAGGTAAGTTAGTAGCCCTTAAAAAGGGAAAAGTTAAATTAACAGTAACTTTAAAGGCAACTAAGAACTACAAGCAGAAGAAAGTTACAATAACAATAAAAGTTAAATAATAATTTAAAGGGTGCCACCTTTCAACACAATTAGTTGATAGGTGGTATTTTTATACCCCCAAAAGCCAAATGTTGTGGCATTTCACGTCACATAACAATAAGCATAACGTTACAATCAATATCCAACCACAACTTTTGAACTGTTTTTACTTACAAAATAGAGAAAATGCGAGAGAAGGGAAGGAAAGTGAATTGAAAAAATCGCGTTTTAATGAGAATAAAGCTTGGAATCTACCCCCATAGTATGCATAAACTTGCTTCTATGGGGGAATTACTTATTTGTTACTTGAATTCAACTTGTATATTTACACAGCCTTAAATCCACATTCAAATTTTGTTTTTGCCTCCTGCACTTTTTTTGCTTCAGCGGCAGGAGTAGGATAGTAGCCCATTGTATGCATCTGATTAAAAACATCAACCTGGATATCATGTTCCTTGGCAAGTAAGTCTAACATTGTTTCGCGAAGATTATCGTGAACACATTCGTTAGCTCCAAGGTTATAAAGTGTAGTCGCGTTCTTTTCTGAATTAAGAGCGTCGCCTAAAATTTCTTTTTCTGTATATACTTCATTCATAGTTAAACCTCCTGATTTTCAAAAATCAAATTATTTTACATAAGAATAAATTGAGTTAAAGTGTCCCTGATGTTTCTGTGAAATATCAAGCATTTGCTGTTTTATTGTTTCGTCCTGACTATGCTCAGCAAGCATCTGAAACTTTTTGACCAACAACTCCTCTTCATTTAATAAATCCTGAATAACTGAAAGTTCTTTTTCTGATAAATCCATTATAAAAATCCTCCTAAATTATTTTTCCTAATTAGTATTAATATAAAGCATGAAAATAATGCTTTGAAAAATATGGAAAAGGGTAGAATATGATTTTTAAAAATAAATAAAAATGTGATATATTTGCTTTTTGAATTGTTTTATAGATAGAAAGATCTTTCAGAGTAACACGGGAGGAAAACAATGGATACAAACAGGTACGCTGATTTAGTAAATATGTATGCAAACAATGTGTACAAAATTGCAGTTTCCTATTGTAATAACAGGTCGGATGCAGAAGACATTGTGCAGAATGTATTTATTAAATTGCTTAAATCAAAAGAAAAATTTAAGGATGATGAGCATGTTAAAAGATGGCTTATAAGGGTGGCAATTAACGAATCGAAAAATATGAATACATCATTTTGGCGAAAACGAATTGTTCCATTGGAGGACTCCGAACCAATTATTAATACAAGGGACAAATCTGATGAGAAAGCTGTTTTGCTGGGAGCTGTCATGAAACTAAAAGAGAAAAACAGAATAGTGGTGCAGCTTTATTATTATGAAGGGTATTCGGTTAAAGAAATTGCCGAAATACTTAGAATAAAAGAAACAACAGTTCAAACCAGATTAATGAGAGCAAGAAATGCTTTAAGGGAAATTGTAAAGGAGGATTGGTTAAATGAATAATTTATATAAGGAAGCAATGGATGAAATAAATATTTCAGACCAGTGCTTAAGAAAGGTGAAAAGTATGAATAATAATAACAAAAAAATAAAAAAATTCAGATTAAAATACGCAGTTGTTTTTGCAACATTGGTGCTTTCATTTTTTGCATTCAACATTGTGTCATATGCGGCAACGGGGAAAGACTTAACAAGCCATATTTCAAATGTTATAGAAAAGAGTCAGGATAATGATTTTGTTAAGACTAAGAAATATAAAGTTAACGATGATACAGAGGTTGAGGTTGAAGAACATGAGGAAAATCTGGACAAAAACAATCTTAAAGTTAATACCGATACAAGCAAAGATGGTGATGTTGAAGTAGAAATCAGAGAGAAAGATAGTAATAAATAATAACATTATCTAAATGGGCTGTCGCATTAGCGGCAGCCCATTGCTGTTTCGGAAGGAATTACGTGTCATATGAAAGAAACGCTGTGTGACAAGTAAATTATTGAAGAATTCATGTTGCTTCGGAAGGAATTACGTGTCATATGAAAGAAACGCTGTGTGGCAAGTAAATTATTGAAGAATTCATGCTGTTTCGGTAGAAATTACGTGTCGTATGGAAGAAATGTTGTGTGACAAGTAAATTATTGAAGAATTCATGTTGTTTCGGAAGGAATTACGTGTCATATGAAAGAAACGCTGTGTGACAAGTAAATTATTGAAGAATTATTGCTGTTTCAGTAGAAATTACGTGTCGTATGGAAGAAATGTTGTGTGACACGTAAATTGTTGAAAAAACATTGATGTTCGAATGAAAATTACGTGTCATTGGGCAGAAATACTATATACACACGTAATTCATGGCTATTACGGAATTAGCGACCCGAAACTCTGTAAAATCCGTAAATGTAGGAGTAAAGCTTGTCCATTCGACTAGTTTTACGGATTCTCACAACAAAAATTCCTCAGAATCCGTAATTGCTAAAATCATCCTAATTATACTAGAGAACAGGTAAGTTCAGATTGAAATCCAGCAAGTTTAAATTGAGTTCAGGGAAGACCCAGGGCAAGTTTAGGTTGAGTTCAGCTCAAAAAAGTTCATATCACGTTAAAGCTAAATTTAAATGACCAAATTGCAGGCCTAGAAAATAGAGTAAAGTTTTTGTTGGTTTAAAGAAAAATAAAAATGAGAAAGGTACTCCTAGAAAAAAATTTTGAAATCTTTCCCCTAAGTATGTTAGAATAATAAAAAGATTTGAAGGTGTAATATGAAAAATTTAAAAAGCAGATTGATTATGTTTGTCCTGCTTGTGGGACTTGTTTTTTCCGGATATAAAATTGTAGATTATTTTTATACTTCATATGATGAGAAGCAGAATTTCAATAATGTGGAGAAGCTTGTTGAAAGTGAGTATGAAGATGAGAAGATTCAATATAATGATTTTGAAATATTAAAGAAGTATAAGAAAGTATACGAGAAGAATAATGACTTAGTGGGCTGGATTAAGATTAAGAATACGAATATTGATTATCCGGTTATGCAGACTAAGGATGATTATTCATATTATTTAAAGAGAAATTTCAATAAGAAGTCTTCCATCTATGGGACGCCTTTTGTAGGAGAGGGGTGTGGCATTAATCCCAATTCTGATAATGTGATTATTTATGGTCATAACATGAAGAATGGAACTATGTTTGCAGATTTGAATAAGTATAAAGACAAGGAGTTTTATGAAAGTCATAAAGAAGTGCAGTTTGATACGTTGACGGAAGAGGGGACATACAAGGTTGTGTATGCTTTTGTTACGGAAGTGAATAAGAAGGATTCTTTTAAATATTATGAAAAAATAAATTGGAACAGTAAGGATGAATTTAATGAATATGTGTCAAATTTAGAACAGAGAAAGTTGTATGACACAGGTGAGAAGATTAAAAAGAAAGATAAATTATTAACACTTTCAACTTGCGAGAAGGCCAGCGATAATAGTCGAATGGTAGTAGTGTGTAAAAAAAAGCAAAATCAATGACAGATAACGGACAGGAGGATTTATGAAACAGAAAACAGTTGTAATAACAGGTGCAAGTTCAGGTATAGGAATGGAGTTTGCAAGAGCTTTTTCTAAAATGGGGTGTAGGCTTATTTTGACAGCAAGAAGAAAGGAACGCCTTGAAAAATTAAGAGAAGAGCTTGGAACTCCGTGCAAGATTATTGTTGCGGATTTATCAAGAGAGGGCGAATGCTATCAGTTTTTTGAAAATATAGCAGATGAGCCGGTTGATGTTTTTATTAACAATGCAGGTTTTGGAACTTGCGGAAAGTTTGATGAAACTGATTTAGGAAAAGAAGTCTCTATGATAAATGTTAACATTAAGGCTATGCATATTTTGTTTAAGAAGATGGTTATAAAGATGAAGAAGCAGGGCTATGGAATAATTTTAAATGTGGCTTCATCAGCAGGGCTTCTTCCGGCAGGACCTTATATGGCAACATATTATGCTACAAAATCTTATGTAGTAAGCATTACAAAGGCTGTTGCCGAAGAATTAAAAGAGCAGGGAAGCAATATTTATGTAGGGGCACTTTGTCCGGGACCGGTTGATACGGAATTTAATGAAAATGCAGATGTAATTTTTGCTTTAAGAGGAATTACACCAAGATTTTGTGTAAAAGAAGCAATTCACGGAATGAAAAAGAAGCGGGTAATTATAGTGCCATCACTTAAAATGAAGCTTGCAGTTATGGGACAAAAATTATTGCCTTCAAATATTTTAATGAAAATAGTTGCAAAACAGCAAAAGAAGAAGACTGAAAATTCATAAAATCAGAGTATAAATTTGTAATTTGAAGAAGTATAAATTAAAAATAATGGTGAATATCAACAGGAATAATAAAATAAAGTATGTTTATAATAAAAGCGGGAGTTGCAATTTATGCGACTCCTAATTTTGTATTATAAAATAAGCGAAAATTAGAAAATTGCACTAACTAAGTGAAAATCCGTCATAAATTTCTTGAATGAAATGAATGATAATGATTGACTTTGAATGAGCTTGAAGATAAAATTATATCAACAACAGAAAGAACTATTACAGAAAATAACATACAAAATATCATACAAAATATCATACAAGGAGGAACATTAAATGATTTATACAGTAACATTTAATCCATCACTTGATTACATTGTGTCGGTAGATGATTTTAAATTAGGACTTACCAATCGTACAAGTTCTGAATTAATTTTACCGGGAGGTAAAGGAACTAACGTATCAACAGTTTTAAAGAACTTAGGACTTGAAAGTACAGCCCTTGGTTTTGTGGCAGGTTTTACGGGAAATGAAATCGTTAAGAGATTAAATGACATGGGAATTAAATCTGATTTTATTTCTATTGAAAATGGAATCTCAAGAATTAATCTTAAACTTAAATCTATTGACGGAACAGAGATTAACGGAGCAGGACCTGACATTAGTGAAGAAAAGGTTAACGAGTTAATGGACAAGCTTAATCAGCTTAAAGAAGGAGATGTACTTGTTCTTGCAGGAAGTATTCCTTCATCTATGAGCGACAATATTTATAGAGACATAATGGCAGATTTAAAAGACAGAGGAGTGATGATTGTTGTTGATGCAACAAAGGATTTACTTTTAAATGTTTTAGAGTACCATCCATTTCTCATTAAACCTAACAATCACGAATTAGGCGAAATATTTGATGTTAAGCTTACAACAAGAGAAGAAGTTATTCCTTATGGAAGAAAGCTTCAGGAAAAAGGAGCCAGAAACGTTCTTGTTTCTATGGCAGGAGAAGGGGCAGTTCTTATTGCAGAAGATGGCCAGGTATTTGATGCACCTGCACCAAAAGGAAAACTTATTAATGGCGTAGGCGCAGGAGATTCAATGGTTGCAGGTTTTGTGGCAGGTTGGATCGAAAAACAGGATTACGAATATGCTTTCCATATGGGTGTTGCATCAGGAAGTGCAAGCGCTTTTTCAGAAAATCTTGCAACAAAAGAAGAAATTATAAATGTTTACAATCAGGTTATGGGAAAATAATAAAAGAAAAATAATTATTATAAAATAATGGACAAAAAATAATAACTAACAGAATTTAATTAAAAATTAAAATAAAAAATATGTAATTAATGAAGAAAGATTAATTACGGAAATGGAGGCTATTATGAGAATTACAGATTTACTTGATCCAAGAAGTATTTCCCTTACAGCTACACCTAAGACAAAAAGTGAAGCCTTAGATCAGTTAGTTGATTTAATGTGTGCTAGTGGGAAAATTAATGACAAGGAAGCTTATCGTAAGCAGGTTTATGCAAGAGAGGAAGAAAGTACAACAGGTATAGGACTTGGAATTGGTATTCCTCACGGAAAATGTGATGCAGTTGACAAGCCGGGACTTGCAGCAATGGTAGTTAAGAATGGAGTTGACTTTGAGGCATTAGATGATGCACCGGTAACATTACTTTTCTTAATTGCAGCACCTAACACAGAAGATAATGTACATTTAAGTGTTTTAAGTAAGTTATCGGTTATGATGATGGATCAGAATTTCTCAGACTCATTAAGAAATGCAGGAAGCGTTGAAGAATTTCTGGAAATTATTGATCAGGCCGATGATGAAAAGAAGAGTATTGATGAAAGATTGGCAGACACAGGTGAAGCAAAAGAAAATTCAACAAAAATTTTGGCAGTTACATCATGTCCTACAGGAATTGCCCACACATACATGGCAGCAGAAGGTCTTGAAACAGCAGCTAAGGCTAAGGGATGCTTTATAAAAGTTGAAACAAGAGGTTCAGGTGGAGCTAAGAATGTTCTTACAGCTAAAGAAATTGAAGAGGCAGATTGTATTATAGTTGCAGCAGATGCTAAGGTTCCAATGGGCAGATTTGCCGGAAAGAAAGTTATTGAATGTCAGGTTTCAGATGGAATCAGTAAGGCAGACCAGCTTATAGACAGAGCAATTGCAGGCGATGCACCTATTTACAAATCAGACTCTGAAAGTAGCAGTAATACAGAAGTTAGTAAATCCGGCAAAGGTATCGGACATCAGATTTATACACAGCTTATGAACGGTGTATCACATATGCTTCCATTCGTAGTTGGCGGTGGTATACTTATTGCAATAGCATTTCTTATTGATGGTTTAAATGTTGATATTAATTCACTTCCTGCTGATCAGAGAAGTAATTTTGGTACAATTACACCTATGGCAGCAATGTTTAAGAGCATTGGTGGTACAGCATTTGGCTTTATGCTTCCTGTTCTTGCAGGTTATATAGCAATGGCAATAGCAGACAGACCGGCACTTGCAGTTGGTTTTGTAGGTGGTATGATTGCAGCAAACGGTAAGTCAGGTTTCCTTGGAGCATTAGTTGCAGGTTTCGTTGCAGGTTATTTAATAATCGGTTTAAGAAAATTATGCGACAAGCTTCCTGACGCACTTGAAAAAATCGCACCGGTACTTATTTATCCTGTACTTGGAATTTTGATTATCGGAATATTTATGACTTATGTAGTTGAACCTATTATGGGTGGAATTAATACAGGAGTTAACAGTGGACTTGAAGGAATGGCAGGTTCAAGTAAGATATTACTTGGTTTGATTTTAGGTGGAATGATGTCAATCGACATGGGTGGCCCATTCAACAAGGCAGCATACGTTTTCGGTGTTGCACAGATTGCAGCAGGCAACTACGACATTATGGCAACAGTTATGATTGGTGGTATGGTTCCACCTTGCGCAATCGCACTTGCAACATTATTATTTAAAGATAAATTTACAAAAGAAGAAAGAGAAGCAGGACCAACAAACTTTATTATGGGACTTGCATTCATTACAGAAGGTGCAATTCCTTTTGCAGCATCAGATCCATTACATGTATTACCTGCATGTATTATCGGTTCAGGCTTAGCAGGAGCATTATCAATGGTATTTAATTGTACATTGATGGCACCTCACGGTGGAATCTTCGTGTTCCCTGTAGTTGGAAACGGATTAATGTACTTTGTAGCATTAGTTGCAGGCACAATCGTTTCAGCAGTATTACTTGGAGCATTAAAGAAAAAAGTAGCTTAAATTAAAAATATTTGCAGTGCTCAAAATTAACCTTGGGCACTGCTTTTGTGGATTATTTATCCATCACGGAGGAAAAATGTTAACAGAACAAAGGCATAAATTATTATTAGAGTTGGTAAATAAGAAGAAAAGCATTACAGTAACTGAAGCAAAAGAAGTTCTTAATGTATCAGAATCAACTATTAGACGTGATATTATTGCATTGCATAATGCAGGGAAGTTGACAAAAGTTTTCGGTGGTGCAATCGCTCTTGAAGAAACAGTAATCACTGAAGAACCATCGGTTGATCAGAGAGTTGAAAAGAATAAAGATGAAAAAAGCATTATTGCAGAATATGCTGCAAGTCTGGTTGAACAGGGAGACTTTGTATATATAGACGCAGGAACAACAACAGGCTATATGTTAGGTTACTTAAATAACAGCAAATCTGTTTTTGTAACTAATGCAGTAACTCACGCAAAAAAACTTGCGTTGCAGGGAAACAAAGTTATTCTTATTGAGGGAGAATTAAAAGGTTCAACAGAAGCTCTTGTTGGAGGATATGCAGCAGCATCTCTTAAGAAATTTCACTTTACGAAAGGTTTTTTTGGAACAAATGGTTTAACGAAAAAAGCAGGTTTTACAACTCCTGATACAAGTGAAGCACTTGTAAAAAATAAGGCAATGGAGCAGTGTAAAGAATGCTATGTTTTGGTTGATCAGTCAAAATTTGACAAAATAAGCCCAGTAACATTCCAGCAGTTTGGTAGAGCAACAATAATAACAGAAAGAAAACCTGAAGGCTATATGGAATGTGAAAATATAATAGTTGTTCGGGAAAATTAAAATTTATAGAATGGTTATAAAATAATTAACAGAAATTAAAAAAATTGAAAAGGTAAAGATTATTAAAAATAATGAAAGGCAGTTTGTAGCTTGATATGCTATGGCTGTCTTTTTTTTGGGACTTAATAAGAAAATTCTTTGAAAATTCCATTAATTAAAATCCAGTTGAGAATTGCAAGCCAAGTTTTGATAAAAAAGTTGAAAAAAGCATGTGACATTTTGCAACTTTTTTGGGAAAGTTTTTCTTTGATTTACTGCATAAAAACTGAATTTTTACAAAAACATCACATAAACAGCTAACAACAAAATGTAATAAAACATAAATAAAGTGTTGACAATGAAAAAATGAGGTGCTAATATCGATTTACCAAAAGAACACAACGTAATATATGAATAGATGAAGCCAGTATAAGTGACATTTCCGTAAAAGTCGTATTATCTTAGACAGTCATAAATTCATTTGTTTATTTTATGTTTGTTCTTAGGAATAAGTTAAGAAAGGAGAAATACAATGGACGTTTTTTTGCAGGAACATGGTAAGACTGTTTTTATAGCAGTTTGTATCTTACTTTTAGTAGGCGTTGCATATGCAATTGGCCCGGTTATTAGCAAGGCAGTACAGGATGTAGTTGGAAGCTACACAACTTCTGTTACATTTGACAGCATTGCAGGAAAGATTCCTACCGCAGGACAGTAGGTAGGTATACATTTGGATGTGTTTATAATTGATTAATTAGACGATGGGGGAAGTAGGAATGAGGAAACTTTCATTGCCAGATAAGGCTTATGGAAATCTTTTAAAATTTATTTTGGATGAGAATATTACGGATATAAATTGGAGTCAGGGATTATGGGTTAATGATTTAAATAAGGGAAGGTATAAAATTAAAGGCTTTACATTAGACGATAATTTTATTCAGCAGTTTTATACAAGAATAAGCAATTTAATGAACGTACAATTTAATAAGAATAACCCATTACTTGAGGCAGAAACGGATAATTTAAGAATATCAATTTTGCATGACTCAGTAACAAACACGGGGATTAGCATAAGTATCAGAAAGACACCGGCAGTAAGAAGAATTAACAGGGACAGCATCGTTAAAGATGATTACTGTAATGGGGATATAGATACTTTTATGGAGAATGCCATACGAGCTCATTGTACAGTAGTAGTGGGGGGATTACCGGGGGTAGGAAAAACAGAATATGTAAAGTATTTAACCCAGTTTATTCCAGCGTATGAAAGAGTATATACCATAGAAGATAACCTTGAACTAAGATATTCAGCAATTAATCCAGGCAAAGATTGCGTTGAAATTAAAATAAGCGATACATTTGGATATTCAGAAGCATTAAAGGCAAGTAAGAGACAGTTACCTACGTGGGTTTTGCTAGCAGAAGCAAGAGGCGAAGAGGTCCGGTTCCTAATGGAAAATATTTCTGCAGGCGTACATTGCCTGACCACAGTGCATCTTGATGATGTTAGCAAACTCCCTGATCGTTTAAGAAATATGGGACAGACAATTAACGAAAATGATGTGTATTCTTTTATTGACATTGGAGTACAGATACGGTCTGTTGTAAAAGAAGGAGAAAAGATAAAAAGAAAGGTGGCACAGGTTATTTGTCTTTCGAGAGAGGATGAGAAAAATGGAAAGACAATGATATATGAGGATGGAAAGATATTAACTAAAGATTTGCCTCTTGATATAAAGAGAAAATTTGAATTAGCGGGAATTAAGAATCCTTTTTTAAAGGAGAATGAAGAATGAAAAATATAAAAAATTTATTAAAGAGAGTTAGCGTGGTGGCAGTCATATGTTTAGCGTACAGACTTAAACTTATACCGGGGCTGATATGTGTTCTGACAATAGTAGTATGTAATGTTTTTTTAGAGAAGCAGGACAGAATAAAGAAGCAATATTTAGCCAAGTATAATGATGTAGTTTTGTATATGGAACAAATGATTTACTCTTTTAAGAAACAACCAAAGATTAAAATGGCGTTATTAGATGCCCAAAAAGTAAGTTCCATAGAGATGAGAGAAGTAATTGAGGAAGCAATAGTAAATATTGATTCTAACAAGTCAGCGAATATTTATGAGGACGCATTGGCAATAATTGAGAAAGAATACAACTGTGGAAGAATTAAATCATTACATAAATTTATTATAAAAATAGAAAATTATGGTGGAAATTATGAAACGTATATAGATATTTTATTGGAGGATATAAAAAATTGGAGTGACAGGACTTTAACATTTATAAGAAATGTGGATAGAACAAGACGAAATGTTTTAATATCCATTGCATCAACACTGATAACCTGTGGATTTATGGCATATTTGATACCTAAGGATTACAAGTTTACCGAGCATGGATTATATCAGTTATGTTCAATGATATTAATAATGGCAATGATATTTACTTATCTTGCAATAACTAAACGATTAAATTTTGACTGGTTAAAAGAAGAAAGGTCTTTGCCCGACAATATGGTTATAAAATACTATGCCTTAGTAGAAAAAGGGTACAATAATATATCAGATTTAAGTTTTATGGAAAGAATAAATTACAAAAAAGCAAAGAAAAGACTGGAACGTGAAATATACAAGATTTTTCCTGATTGGATAAGAGATGTGGCTATTAATCTTCAAAATGATACAGTTCAGTCAGCAATAGAAGGATCATATGAGGATACACCATTTATATTAAAACGACCGGTGAGAAAATTATTAATTGATTTTGAACGATATCCTGTTGGAATTGAGCCATATGATAATGTTTTAAAAGAGTTTGACTTACCGGATGTGAAATCATCAGTAAAGATGTTTTATTCAATAAACGAATTGGGCAGAGAGCAGTCAACTAAGCAGATAGGTGCAATAATAGATAGAAATAATAAGCTGTCAGGTCAGACAGAAGAAATGAAAAACAAAGACCGAATCGGAATAGCGGCAATGTATTCAGTTATACCAATGTTTCTTGGAGTATTAAAGATTATAGTTGATATGTTGTTAATGATTTTAGTGTTTACATCTTCAATTTCGGAGGTGGTGAAATGAAAGAATTATTATCAGAGGCAGGACAGTGTCTGGTATACGGAATAATATTTGTACTATTAATAATGGGATTTTATGGAATATTTGTATCGGTAACCGTTTAATAAGTATATATTAATCAAAATAGCAGACAGGTTTTATGAGAAAAAAAAGGGGGATATTATGGAACAGTTTATATCAGAACATGGTGGAGTTATTGTAAGCGGAATAGTAACCATAGCATTATTAGGAATAATAATGGCAGTAATCTTAGCTGTTGGAAATATGGACGCTTACGAGATTTCAAAAATAATAGGGGGATAGTAGTGGAAGTATTTTTAGAAGAACATGGAGAAAGTATTATATACGGATTAATAGGGCTGGTTATGGTAGTGACCATAACAGCGGTAATAAGCAGAGGCATTGTTAATATAGTTCCGGATTACAAAAAAGAACTTAGCAGGAACAACAGTTATCAGATAGAAAAGAATGAATACAAATATCCCACAATAATAGCAGATGAGGTTATATATGCAGATTATGGAGATACCACTTTTAATTATATGGACTACATAAGAGCAAGAGATTACAGAGGAGGCAATATAACCGATAAAGTGAAAGTATATGGAAATGTAGATGTTAACCAAAAGGGCGTGTACAGATTAAGATGTACAGTAATATCATATTTTAATCTGGCATGTACTAAGTACATAAATATTATAGTGGAATAGAGATAAGAAAGAGGGGGAATATATGAGATTGGCAATAGAATTATTTGCTATGGCAATAACCATTACATTAGGATGTCTGTTATTATCATCTATGATTACCAGTGGAAATCAGGTGGCTGACGCAAGAGATTATTACAACGTGGTAGTTAACAGAATTGAGGATAGTTATTGTAACGAAGATGTTATAAGAGAATGCATTAACGAGGCGGAAAACAAAGGTTATCAATTATCAGTAAAGGATGCAACAATGTATAATGACAACCCAAGCAAGCTTGTTGTTTTATCTTATAATGTAACCTTTCCAATTCTTAATATGTTTAACAAAGATAATAAAAAACAGGCGGTGATAGAAGGATATGCGAGATAAAATTAAAGTATTAATCATAACGTCAATAATATGTTTATTTTACTGTGGAGTTGCCTTTGGATATACGGGAGGTGGCACAAAGGGTAATCCTTACATAGTGTCAAATGTAGACGAACTAACAACAATTCTTGATGAGAAAGGAAGTAACGATTGGGTATACATATCATTAAAATCTAATATAAAAATTAAGAAAACAATAACTGTTAGAACTGGTTATTTTGTTATAAATGCAACAAACGGTGATAAAACAATTAAACGTAGTACATCTTTAAAAGATTCCATTAATGATCAAAGTAATCCGGGATATTGTTTTAGAATATTAAATACTTCATATGTAATATTTGGATTAGGTGGAAATATGCTTACATTAGATGGAAGTTGGAAGGATTTAGGAAATGCAAATATGTCAGGCTGGATAAATGTAGAACCGGGCGGACGGCTTTATATAGAAAGATTTGCACGTTTGATAAACACATTTAACAACGAAAAAAAATCCGGAGCTCCAATTATGACATATGGAGATACGCAGATTAATTGTGAAATTGGCAGATGTAAAGGATACAATGGTGGAGCAATTAAAAATATAAAAGGAACTTTAAAAGTATATGGAGATACAAAAATACATGATTGTGTATCTGTAACCGAAGGTGGGGCAATACATAATTCACAAAAAGGAACACTAAGTATAGAAGATTCGGAAATTTGGAATTGCGAAGCATTAGAAGAAGGGGGAGCGATTTTTTCAAAAGATGCAGATAGTTCGTGTGTTATTTATTCAGGGAAGATACATAATAACAAATCAGGTGAAAGTGCCGGAGCAGTTTTCTCAGGATATGGAGCGACGCTTGTTATAGGAAGGTCAACATCGGGACCTGAAATATTTGAAAATACTTCAGGAGGAAGCGGAGGTGGAGTAAGATGCAACGGAGGAACAGGTTCAGATGCAGGTGGAATAACAACATTTATAAGAGGGACAATAACAAATAATACTTCAGGTAAGCATGGTGGAGGCATTGCCTGTGGAGAAGCAGGAGAAAATGGTCAGTCAAAACTTTATATGTCAGATATGACTATTAGTAATAATACTTGTACAGAGTCAGGTGGTGGAATTTGGACACCAAACAATATACAGGGAACAGGAACAGAATATGCAATTATTCAAAACAGCCGGATTACATCCAATACTTGTCATAAATATGGTGGAGGTATATCTGTCCATGGAAAGGTTTATGTATCAAACTGTTCAATAGAACATAATTTTACAGGTGACAGGGGAGCAGGAATCCATATAACAGAAGGAGGTACGTTAAAATATGATATGGGAACAATTTCTGACAATAAAACCTTAGACAGTATTACAGGAACGGGAATATATGTAAATGGTCAGCTTAAAATTAATGAATCGGCAAGAATAGCTGAAAATAATGTAGTTTACCTGCCTAAAGGAAAATATATAGAAGTAACAGGTGAACTTTATAAAAATTATTCAAGTATTGCAAAAATAGAATCGGAAGACAAAAGTAATGGAACAAAATTAGTATATATAAATTATGAAAATGGAACAGGCGAGAAAGAACTGTATTATAAAGGAACTTCCAGTGATGAATATGAAGGAAAAGAAGTGCAAAAGAAATATAGTTGTGTTGGAATAAGTTCGCAACAATTACTAAGAACGGGAGAAAATGTTTCAGGCATCGGGAAAAATTGGATTATTATAAGTGAAAAATACTTAATAAAATATGATTCAAATACAACTGATGAAGTTAAAAATATGCCTTCAGATCAAGTAAAATTTTGGAATGAAAATATTAAATTAAGCAGTGAAGGTCCTAAAAGAGAAAAATATATAATTGATACTAAAAAACATTGGAATTACTCAAAAGATGGAAGAGGAACAAGAATTTCAGCGGGAGCTTATTTTTATGCCAATGAATCAAGAGTTCTATATGCTCAGTGGAAGAAACGTCCACCTAAGGAAATATATATAAATGCTAAGGACAGATATTATTTTAAAGGACAAGGCATAGTTATAAATAGAGAAGAATTGCTGAAAAAAGTTACAGTAACTGACGATGTTGATAACGGAAATGAGTATTATGTTAGAATAATAGAAATAACCCGAACCAGTGATAATCTTGTCAATAATGATAGTAGTGATGATAAGAACGATAGCAACAGTAATAAGAACGATAGTACTAACGATAAAAATGATAGCAGCAGTGACAAGAGCGATAGTGTTAGTAATAAAAGTGACAGCAGCAGTAACAAGAGCGATAGTACTGACAATAAAAGTGATAGTAAAAACAATAACAGTAGCAATAAAAGTGACAGTGGCAGTAAAGGTGATTACAAAGACAACAATTTATTAGCGACGGGATCAAATCTTGTTCCTGAAAAGTACATTAATACGTCAAAGGTTAGTGTATATAAAATAAAGATATACACTGAAACAGAAACAGCAAGTGTAAATGCAACAGCAACGTTTAAAATTTATGTATTAGATAATGAAACAGCTATTGGTTCTGTAAGATTTATAAGCAATAAATATCTTTATACATTATCAGATACTTCAAAATGGAATAAAAAGCGAAATGAGAATTTGAATACAAGGTTAACTAATGCGTTAAAAGATTCAAATCCAATGCTCAAAGTTGCGTATACAAGTGATGAAATTGAGCAGATAAGAAAGACTGTAAAAGGAAAAGGCTATAGAATAACCAATAGTCTTAATAAAAATATTACAAAGGAATGGTAGTGTATGAAACAGATAATAATTATTGTGGGAACCATAGTTATAATTTTCATAGCTGCAATGACAATAGTATCTGTGGAAAGTAAGGACTTAAGAACAGACGAATTAAACAGAGCAGTTTCTGCATCAATTAAGAAAACAGTTTCAGACAGTCAGATTGAAAATCAGTCGACTATATTGTCTAATAAGGAAATGGTAGCATATTTTATTCAGTTGTTAAGTGTTAACATGAAAGGCAAGGGAGATGTTACCGTTGAAGTATATGATGCAGACTATAAAGAGGGACTTTTGTCTGTTGCAGTAACTGAAAAATTTAAATATGTAAATGGAAAAAATGGAGAAATAACAGTTAGAAAGTCAGCAATAGCTGAATAAAAATCAGATGTGTCCTAAAGTCATTATCCCACCATTGTGCAGGCACAGGTGGAATAAGACAATTTAACTTATAATCTATAGTATTATATTATTTTTGAATTTTAGTGCTGACTTCGCCGGAGTTTAGCCATTCTTCAGAACCGTCTTCATAACGAACTTTAAGATGGCATTCCTTGTCTATTTCAAGAGCCAGTGCATTTCTTGAAGTTCCGTTAGAAAGTACGCTGATAGGTTGCCCAATTATCATTGAACGGCTAATATATTCGTCAAGATAAGCTCTTTTGTCAAAGGATTCATAGTATTCCATAAAATAGTTTAAAAGGTGACCAACAAGTATGCTTCGCTTATTTACGGCATCACTGCTTTTTTCAAAAATAGCAGTTGCAATTTCTGAAATATCTTCAGGAAAACCGCCTTCAGGTGGGCATACGTTAATGCCAATTCCTACTATGGCATAATCCAACTTTGATGTTTCAATATTAAAGGCAGCTTCGGTAAGAATGCCACAAACTTTTTTACCTTCAATATAAATGTCATTAACCCATTTAATGTCAGCTTTTTTGTTAGAAACATCTTCAATGGCTTTGGCTGTTGCCACAGCAGCAGAAGTTGTTAAGAATAAAGCCTGATCAGCAGGAATATCAGGTCTTACTAATATGCTAATGTACAGGCCTGTGTTTGATGGAGAGTAGAATTTCTTACCCATTCGTCCTCTGCCAAGTGTCTGTTCTGTGGCGATAAGGACTGTGCCGTGTGGCGCATTCTGTTCGGCTTTTTCTTTTAAAACTGTATTGGTAGATGTAATGGTTTTATATACAGACAAATCAAGTGGATAATTTAAATATTGTTCAATGCTTTGTGGTGAAAGAATGTCATTATCAGGCTCTAAGCAATATCCTTTGTTAGGAATTGCATTTATTGAATAGCCGTCTTTTTCAAGAGTTTTAATGGCTTTCCAGATAGAGTTACGGCTTACGTTAAGATTAGTTGCAAGCTGACCTCCTGAAATGTATTCACCTTTATTTTCTTCAAGCTGTTTTAAAACTTCGTCTTTTATGCTCATGGTAACGGAAACCTTTCTTAATTAGTATGATTATGCAATAAAGAGTTATGCAATAGAAGTACATAACAAAATTTATTTTATGCAATGAAAATATAATGTCAAAAATATGACATAAAAAAGTATAACATCAAAAATATGTTTATTCAACAAAACAAAGTGAATGAATAATAAAATGTTAGCTGAAAAATAAAATGGGTTGACAATTAAAAAACGTTGTCTTACAATGGTGACGTTGGAGTGCGCATATTCAGAGAATATTTAGAAGGGATATAGGCATAAATTTAATTACTCAATTGATGCCTTTTATAAAAAATGAATAATAAGAAATTTTTAACTGTTCAGGATATGGTTCTTATAGCTGTATTTGTAGCAATAATAACTGTATGTTCATTTATACAGATTTCAGTAGGACCTGTACCATTTACATTACAGACATTTGGTGTTTTTGTAACAGCAGGCATACTTGGAACTAAGAGAGGAACATTAGCAGTTATAGTTTATATTTTGCTTGGTATTATTGGTGTACCTGTATTTTGTGGTGCAGGCGGACCGGGAGTTATTGTTGGAACAACAGGTGGTTACATAACAGGATTTGTTTTTACTGCACTTATTATTGGCATAATCACTCATTTCTTCGAAAAGAGTTCTACATGGTTAAACATTGGAGCTACAGTTGTAGCTATGATTTTAGGTGATGTTGTATGTTTTGTTATTGGAACAATTCAGTTTATGTTTGTAATGAAGACTTCATTGACAGTGGCATTGGGATACTGTGTAATACCATTTATTATTCCTGATTTAGTTAAAATATTAGTAGCAACAATTATTGTTAATAGGATGAAGAAATATGTCAAAATACTTAATTAGACCACATCATATGTTGTGTATGCAGTTCTTTGAGGGCAAGGGATACAGCGATGGATTTGTTGCATCTATGGCAGCAATAAAAGAAAAACTTGAAAAAGAAGATCCGCAGGTTGAGATTGTTGAAGGAACAGATGATGTATGTAAGAATTGCCCACATAATATGGGTGGGGCATGTGAGAATGAAGATTCTGTAAGACAACATGACAAGAGAGTGTATGACAAAGTAATTGAAACTGTAGGAAACAGTGCCAAATGGTCAAATATTACCAAAGCCATAAGAGAGAACATTATAGACTCAGGTAAGATGAGAGAAACTTGTGGTAAGTGTCAGTGGTCAGATATTTGTTTTAAAAATTAGAATAATAAATATATATATTTCAAACAACCAAAGGGTGCGTGGCTTTATGCTATGCACCTTTTGTGTTATATGCGATTAGACTTGATATTTGCGATAGCTAAACAACACAGGTATAAATCTGCAACTAAACAATATAGGTATAAATCTAGATAGAAGAACCAAAATATGTTAGTATATAATGTATTAGATTTAATTTTGGAGGAAGCAATGACTTTAGAGGCAAAGAATTTAAATGAGCAGATAAGCAATTTAAAAGAATATGAAGTGATTCTTCATAAAAATATAGAAGAAGTTGATTCAGAAGGATGGTTTCTGAAACATAAGAAAACAGGAGCAAGAATAGTACTTCTGGCTAATGATGATGATAACAAGGTATTTAATATAGGATTTAGAACACCTGTTAATAATGATACGGGAGTTCCGCACATTATCGAGCATACAGTACTTTGTGGTTCGAAGAAGTATCCTGTTAAGGATCCTTTTATGGAATTAGTTAAGGGGTCACTTAACACATTTTTAAATGCAATGACATATCCGGATAAGACAATTTATCCAGTGGCAAGTTATAATGACAAGGATTTTAAGAATCTTATGGAAACGTATATGGATGCAGTTTTTAATCCTAATATATATGATGAAAAGAAGATTTTTCTTCAGGAGGGATGGCATTACGAACTTGAAAACAAGGATGGAGAATTAACTTACAACGGAGTTGTATACAATGAAATGAAAGGCGTTTATTCATCAGTGGACGGCGTAATGGATAGAGCAACATTACATTCATTGTATCCGGACACATCTTACAGTTATGAGTCAGGTGGAAATCCTGACAATATACCGGAATTATCATATGAAGAATATTTGGATTTTCATAGAAAATACTATCATCCGTCTAACAGCTACATTTATCTTTATGGAGATATGGATATGGTTGAAAGACTTCAGTGGATTGACAAGGAATATCTTGGCAAGTATGATATGTTGAAAATTGATTCAGAAGTAAAGAAACAGCCTGCTTTTTCACAGTTAAAGGAAGAAAAAGTGGCTTATGCAATTACAGACAGTGAATCATTGGAAGACAACACAGTTCTTACAGTTAATTATGTAATTGGCAATAGCAGTGATGTAGAATTAAATACTGCAATTCAGGTTTTGGAATACGTTCTTATGGAAATGCCTGGAGCTTTTCTTAAGCAGGCTTTAATTGATGCAAAAATCGGGAAAGATGTTTATAGTCAGTATGAGGACGATATTTGCCAGCCTATGTACAGCATTGTTGCAAAATATGCCAATGAATCAGACAAAGAAAAATTTATTACAATAATAAATGAAACACTTGAAAAATTAGCAAAGGAAGGTCTTGATAAAAAAGCACTTTTGGCAGGATTAAACAGCCTTGAATTTAAAGTGAGAGAATCAGATTTTGGCAGAATACCAAAGGGATTAATCTTTGGAATAAATATGCTTTCAAGCTGGTTATATGATGACAGCAATCCTTTTGTTTTATTAGAAACAAACAAGGTTTTTGAAAAACTTAGAAAGATGATTGACACAGATTATTTTGAAAAATTAATCACAGAATATTTTATAAAAAATACTCACAAATCAGTGGTAATATTAACACCTGAAAAAGGATTGACTGAAAAGAAAGAACAGCAGTTAAAAGATTCATTGGAAGCTAAGAAAGGTACAATGACAGATGAAGAAATTGAAAATATAATAAGAGAAACAAAGGAACTAAAAGAATATCAGACAACATCTTCATCACCTGAAGATTTGGCAAAAATTCCTTTACTTGAAATCGAAGATATAGGAAAAGAACCACGAAAAATCATTGGGCAACCGGAAACTAAAGAAGGCATAACAATGCTTTACAACGACCTGTTTACTAATGGAATAGGATACCTTGACATAGTATTCGACTGTACAGATTTGCCTGAAAAATATCAAAGTTATATGGGACTTTTGAAACCTGTGTTAAGTTACATGGATACTGAAAAGCATTCTTATACAGAACTTAATACTGAAATTGATTTGGATTTAGGCGGTTTTGCTTTTGATTCAGGAATTTATGTTAATAAGAAAACAGGAGAACCAATGCTTACAGGCGAGGTTCACGCAAAGATGCTTTATGACAAGATTCCAAAGACTTTTGATTTGATTAAAGAAGTTGTTCTGGAAACTAAGTTTGATGACTATAAGCGTTTAAAAGAAATTCTTGAAGAATTAAAATCAAGAGTGAAATCTTCAATAATAAAGACAGGTGACAGTGCTGCAATGCTTAGGGCAATGTCTTATTATTCAAAATCATATTATTTAAAAGAACAGTCAACAGGACTTGCATTCTATCAGTTCTTAAGTGACATTTTGGATAATTATGAAGAAAAGAAAGAAGATTTCGCAAAGAATTTAAAAGATACAATTGAATATGTGTTCAGCAATCAGAAAATGTACTTGAATTATGCCGGAGATAAGGAAAGTTATGAACTTGTGAAAAAACTTGTTATTGACTTAAAGAATAGTGTTTACAATGTTCCAAGAAATAAGGATTTGTGGCAGTTTAAACCTGAAAAGAAAAATGAAGCAATAAAAACATCAGGTCAGGTCCAATACGTTGCAAGAACAGGTAACTACAACAAGGATAATGACAAGGTATTTAGTGGAAGCTTTATGGTTCTTGGAAATATTATGAGAAGTAAATATCTTTGGAATAACATTAGAGAATTAGGTGGAGCTTATGGATGTAACGCTTCATTTACAAGAAATGGTGATGTAATGTTTACTTCACATAGAGATCCAAACCTTGGAAAAACTAATCAGGTATATTTAAAAGCAGCAGATTTTATTGAAAATTTTAATGTAGATGAAAGAGAAATGCGTAAATATATTATAGGAACAATTAGCGGAATTGATACACCACTTAATGCGGCAGACAGAAGTGGAAGAGAGTTTAGCTGTTTTATTACAGACACAGATTATGAAACATTAAAAAGAGAACGTGAGCAGATTCTTTCAACCAATGTTGAAAACATTAGAGAGCTTGCACCTTTGGTAAGAGAAGCTATGGCGGACAATAATATTTGCGTAGTAGGTAGTGCAAGTGCAATAGAACAGGACAAAGAACTTTTTGAAAAAATAGTAGAATTAGTTTAAAAAGAATTAGTTTAAAGTTGTAACTAAAAATATCAGACAGATATATTAGAACTAAAGAGAATTATCAGTTGTTTACCGAAAGAAAGGAGAGCATCCAGGGGATGCAATAAGATAATGAAAGAAAAATTTAAATCAGGATTTGTAGCTCTTATAGGCAGACCAAATGTAGGAAAATCTACATTAATGAATCAGATTATTGGCCAGAAGATAGCAATAACATCAAAAAAACCACAGACTACAAGAAATAAGATACAGACAGTATACACATGTGATGAAGGTCAGATAGTATTCCTTGACACACCAGGAATCCACAAAGCTAAAAACAAGCTTGGGGAATATATGGTTAATGTGGCAGAAAAAACATTAAAGGAAGTTGACCTTATATTATGGCTTGTAGAACCTGACACTTTTATCGGTGCAGGGGAACAGCATATTGCTGAACAACTTAAAGGCATTGATGTACCTGTAATTCTTGTAATTAACAAAACAGATACAGTTAAACGTGAAGAGATTTTGACTTTTATTGATGCATATAGAAAAATATATGATTTTAATGAAATCATTCCTGCATCAGCTCTTAGAGGTCAGAACACAGATACAGTTGTTGAGGAAATATTTAAGTATTTGCCGGAAGGTCCTATGTACTATGATGAAGATACAGTTACAGACCAGCCAATGAGACAGATTGTAGCTGAATTAATAAGAGAAAAAGCTCTGCACGCATTAAATGAAGAAGTGCCTCACGGAATTGCTGTAACAATAGAAAGAATGAAGCAGAGAAAAAATGCTGAAATTATGGATATTGACGCAACAATAGTTTGTGAAAGAGATTCACATAAGGGAATAATAATTGGCAAAAAAGGCAGCATGCTTAAGAAAATCGGTACAAATGCCAGATATGAAATTGAGCAGCAGTTGGAAATGAAAGTTAATCTTCAGTTATGGGTAAAAGTTAGAAAAGACTGGAGAGACAGCGAATTATTAATGAAGAATTACGGATATATTGAAGAAAAATAATTTCCAATATATTCTTACAAGCCTAAATAAGTATACAAAAATTTCTATGGAGAATCCTAATTATAGACATATAAAACATGGAAAATAAAATATAATTTTATATAGGATTACAGTGTCAAAAGGTCTTAGCCCACGGTGTCTGCATAATGGTGGGGATGGCACTGAATGAAATTAGTTTTAGAATTGGTACTTAGGAGGGAATATGGAATATCAGGGAAGTTCTAGTGCTTTTTGGGCAACAGGAAAGATTGAAGATTATTTGAAGTATTCTGAGGAGAGAAAAAGACAGGCTTGCGAAAAATTTATTTCTGCAATAGAAGGTGAAAAGGCAAATGATAGAAACAGTAACAGTAATTGGGATGGTAATATCCTCCATGGCTATAAGTGAATATGACAAAAGACTGGTATTGTTAACAAAGGAATTTGGTAAAATCACAGCTTTTGCAAGAGGTGCAAGAAAAACAACAAGTCAGTTTCTTGCAGGAAGCCAGCCAATGGCTTTTGGTGAATTTACCTTGTACAGAGGAAGAAATGCATATACGGTAACATCAATGAAAATAAGTGACTATTTCAGCAGTGACATGAAAGACATTGACAGTATGTATATGGGAATGTACTTTTTGGAACTGGCGGACTATTATGGTAGGGAAGGCATTGAGGCAGGAGAAACACTTAAACTACTATATATGTCTATGAAGGCACTATCCAAAAATATGCTAAAAAAAGAATTGATTAGATGCATATTTGAATTAAGAATTCTTGTTATAAATGGTGAGTATCCAAATGTGTTTACTTGTGGCAATTGCGGAGAAAAAGAGAATCTTGATTACTTTGATGAAAAAAATAGTACAATGATATGTAGCAACTGTCATGGAAAAGTATCAGAGAAAAATATAATTGACAATTCAACAATTTACGCACTTCAATATATAGTTACATCACCTATAACAAGATTATTCTCCTTTGACGTGACAGATAAAGTACTGGAACAGATGAAGGGGATAATTAACAAATATATAAAGAAACATATAGATAGGAAGTTTAATTCTTTAGAATTTCTGGAAATTTAATATTGAAATTAATTGCTTAAACGTATAGAATTACTAACTAGAGAAAATAAATAGGAGACTAAGAGATGAAGAGAATTATGGCAATGCTAATGTCAGTTGTTTTGACATTAGGGCTGACGGCTTGCGGTCATACTGTTGGTGATGTTGATTTGGAATCAGGTCAAAGTGCTATCTACATACAGAAGGACGGTATGGTTTCATATGCTGTAAGCGAATCGTTTGATAAGGATTATTATGATAAAGATGAACTAAAGAAGGAGATAGATGCTGAAATTAAGGCATACAATGCTAGTAGTGATGCTTCAGTAGATGATGCAATTACACTTGATAGCTTTAGTGTGTCAAAAAAGGTTGCAACATTGTCTCTTGATTTTACAACAACATATGATTTACTTAATTATATGCTAAATGATAATAGAGTTGAAAAAGACAAATTCTATATTGGAACAATTGATTCTAATGACGATTGCAAAATAAGTGGCAATTTTGTTGAACCAGGCAAAAAGGATAAAATCAAGGCTAAAACTATTAAAAGTATGACGGATAGTAATATTTTAATAGTGGATGAACAGTATAAGGTTCAGGTAGAAGGCAATGTTTTATATACAAGTGATAATTGTAAGATTGATGATGATGGCATTGTGACTACAGCAAAGTCAGATGATGAACTAAGTTATATTGTGTATGAACTTGAATAATAATCATATTTTTTAGAAAATATTTTACCAGTTAGCATAAAATAATTTGACAAATAAAAAAATAAAAGTTAAATTAAGAAAAATCATAATAGAAAAAGTAGAAAAGGAAGAAATGACATGGAAAAGACAATGGAAAAAATTGTAGCACTTGCAAAAAGCAGAGGATTTGTATATCCGGGTTCAGAAATTTACGGTGGACTTGCAAACACTTGGGATTATGGTAACTTAGGTGTTGAATTAAAGAACAATGTAAAAAAGGCATGGTGGAAGAAATTTATTCAGGAAAACCCTTATAACGTAGGTGTTGACTGTGCAATTTTAATGAATCCACAGACTTGGGTAGCATCAGGACATCTTGGCGGATTCTCAGATCCATTAATGGACTGTAAAGAGTGTCATGAAAGATTTAGAGCTGACAAGATTATTGAAGACTATATGGCTGATAATGGTATTGAAGCTGAAGGTTCAGTTGATGGTTGGACACATGAACAGATGGCTGATTACATAGAAGAGCACAAGATTGCATGTCCTACATGTGGAAAGCACAACTTTACAGAAATCCGTGAATTTAACCTTATGTTTAAAACATTCCAGGGTGTAACTGAGGATGCTAAGAATACAGTATACTTAAGACCTGAAACAGCGCAGGGAATTTTCGTTAACTTTAAGAATGTTCAGAGAACATCAAGAAAGAAGATTCCTTTCGGAATTGGTCAGGTTGGTAAATCATTTAGAAATGAAATTACACCTGGTAACTTTACATTCAGAACAAGAGAATTTGAACAGATGGAATTAGAGTTCTTCTGTGAACCAGGAACAGACCTTGAATGGTTCCAGTATTGGAGAGCTTTCTGCCGAGACTGGTTATTAAGCCTTGGAATTAAAGAAGATGAAATGAGACTTCGTGATCACTCACCTGAAGAATTGTGCTTCTACTCAAAGGGAACAACTGATATTGAATTTTTATTCCCATTTGGATGGGGCGAACTTTGGGGTATTGCTGACAGAACAGATTATGACCTTACACAGCATCAGGAACTTTCAAAACAGGATTTAACATATTTTGATGATGACAAGCATGAAAGATATGTTCCATATGTTATTGAACCATCACTTGGTGCAGACCGTGTAACATTAGCTTTCTTATGTGCAGCTTATGATGAAGAAAATATCGGAACAGAAGAAAAACCTGATATGCGTACAGTTTTACATTTTCATCCTGCACTTGCACCTGTTAAGATTGGTGTATTGCCTTTGTCAAAGAAATTAAATGAAGGTGCTGAAAAGGTATTTGCAGAACTTAGCAAGTATTATAACTGTGAATTTGATGACAGAGGAGCAATTGGAAAGAGATATCGTCGTCAGGATGAAATCGGAACTCCATTCTGTGTAACATATGACTTTGATTCAGAAGAAGATGGAGCAGTTACAGTACGTGACCGTGACACAATGGAACAGGAAAGAATTAAGATTGAAGATTTGAAAGAATACTTTGAACAGAAATTTGAATTCTAATAAAAATAATACAATTTTTAGAGAAAGGCTACCTAAGAGGGTGGCCTTTTGTTATGAAAAAGACTAATTATGTTAGACAAAAATAAGTCTAAATAATGATTTTTATGCTGAATTTTAAAAATAAATGAAAAAAAATCCTAAATAGAGAGTAAAAAGCACAAAAACTCTTTGGATAAAAACGTTTCTATTATATAATATTCATAGAGGAATTGAGAAGGGTTTGGAATAACTTGAATCAGTTGCCGTAAATGAAACTATGTTTCAAATAATTAAAAGGCGAGGTGTAATATGAAACCAGTAGTTAAAGTTATCCAGACAGCGAAAAACGAAAAACAGGCATGGCGCAAGTTAGATGATTTGGAATTGTTTAAATATTATAATTTCCGAATGAATACAGTGTCTGTTGACAGTAGCATAAGCTATCAGAAACTTTTGGGATTTGGAGGGGCTTTTACGGAAGCAGCAGCTTATACTTGGGCTAATGCAGATGAAAAATCAAAGGATGAAATCGTGAAAGCTTACTTTGATAAGGAACACGGATTAGCATATAATCTGGGAAGAACAACAATTCATGGATGTGACTTTTCGTTAGAACCATATACATACATTGAAGAAGGAGATCTTCAGTTATCGACGTTTGATATGTCAAGGGAAGACAAGTGGCTGATACCTTTTTTGACAAGGGCAAAAGAAACAGCAGGACACAGTCTGGGAATATTGGCATCACCATGGAGTCCACCGGCTTTTATGAAAGACAACAAAGATATTAATAACGGTGGCAGACTTTTAAAGAAAAACTATGCAATATGGGCTGAATATATGGTTAAGTATATTGAGGGAATGAAAGAACGTGGCATAGAAATAGATATGATTAGTATCCAGAATGAGCCGGCTGCAAAACAGGAATGGGCATCATGTAAGTATGAGGCTGATGAAGAAGCGGAGTTTGCAGTTGACTATCTTTATCCTGCATTAGAAAAAAGAGGATTGCAGGACAAAGTTAAAATTGTTATTTGGGACCACAATAGAGACTTAATGTTTAGAAGATTAAATGAGTCAATGGCATATCCGGGAGCTAGAGAAAAGGTTTGGGGAGCAGCGTTCCATTGGTATGTTTCAGATAAATCAGAAATTCTTACAATGGTTCATGAAAAATTTCCTGAGAAACATTTATTATTTACAGAGGGCTGTGTTGAATTAGTGAATAATTCAGGCGGAACAAGTTCAAAGGCAGGAATCGGTGCATGGAAACATGGAGAAATCTATGGAAGAAATATTATAAAAGATTTCAATAACTATAATGAAGCATGGATTGATTGGAATCTGCTTTTAAATGAAATCGGCGGGCCTAACTATGTAGGAAACTATTGTGAAGCACCGGTAATGTATGATAGGAATACAAAAGAAATAATGTACAACAGTTCATATTACTATATTGGTCATTTTTCAAGATATATTGAACCGGGAGCAGTGAGAATCTGCTGTAGAAATGATGTGGATAAGGGATTATATTCAGTATCATTTAAAAACCCTAATGGAGATATTGTTACAGTGGTTCAAAATGAGTTGAACAGAAAGCAGAGATTAGCTTTGGTTGTTGATGGACAGGGAACAAACACGGAAATACCTGCTCATTCAATTACAACATTTATAACAAAAAATAGTCAGGAATAATTTTCTTAAATGCCCTAAACCCCTTTAAATATAAAGAGTTTAGGGCATATTTCTTCTTGACTATGAGATTGTCTATGTTATAATTATTTCATAGGTGAGATTGCGTCTTTTTTTATGGAGTTGATTATCAACTATGATATAAGCAGTTTTTGCTTAGCTGGTCTCATCATTAATCGATTATATGAGTTGTGTATAGGAAAGCCATTCCTTCAACTCATAACATAAAATACAGTTTTAGGAGGAAAAAACAGATGGCAAACAAATGGGTATACCTTTTCAGCGAAGGTAATGCTAACATGCGTGAACTTCTTGGTGGTAAAGGTGCTAACCTTGCAGAAATGACAGGCTTAGGACTTCCAGTACCTCAGGGATTCACAATTACAACAGAAGCTTGTACTCAGTACTATGAGGATGGCAGAGAGATCAATGAAGAAATTCAGGGTCAGATCAATGAATACATCGTAAAGATGGAAGAAATCACAGGAAAGAAATTCGGTGATAAAGAGAATCCTTTACTTGTTTCTGTTCGTTCAGGAGCTAGAGCTTCTATGCCAGGTATGATGGATACAATTCTTAACCTTGGTCTTAACGAAACAGTAGTTGAAGCAATTGCTGCTAAGTCAGGAAATGCTCGTTGGGCTTGGGACTGCTATAGAAGATTCATCCAGATGTACTCTGATGTAGTTATGGAAGTTGGTAAGAAGTACTTTGAAGAACTTATCGACAAGATGAAAGCTGATAGAGGTGTTCAGCAGGACGTAGAACTTACAGCTGATGACTTAAAGGAATTAGCATCACAGTTCAAGGCTGAATACAAAGAAAAAATCGGAGAAGATTTCCCAGATGATCCTAAGGAACAGTTAATGGGAGCTATCAAGGCCGTATTTAGATCATGGGACAACCCACGTGCTAACGTATACCGTCGTGACAATGATATCCCTTATTCATGGGGTACAGCTGTTAACGTACAGTCAATGGCATTCGGTAATATGGGTGATGATTGTGGTACAGGTGTTGCATTTACAAGAGATCCTGCTACAGGTGAAAAGCACTTAATGGGTGAATTCTTAAAGAATGCTCAGGGTGAAGACGTAGTTGCAGGTGTTAGAACACCAATGCCTATCGCTCAGATGGAACAGGAATTCCCAGAAGCATTTGAAGAATTTGTAAAGGTTTGCAAGACTCTTGAAGATCATTACAGAGATATGCAGGATATGGAATTTACTGTTGAAAACAGAAAGCTTTACATGTTACAGACAAGAAATGGTAAGAGAACAGCTCAGGCTGCTTTAAAGATCGCTTGTGACCTTGTTGATGAAGGCATGAGAACAGAAGAAGAAGCTGTAGCTATGATCGATCCAAGAAACTTAGATACATTATTACATCCACAGTTTGATGCAGCAGCTCTTAAGGCAGCTACACCAGTTGCTAAGGCACTTGGAGCATCTCCAGGAGCAGCTTGTGGTAAGATCGTATTCACAGCTGAAGACGCTGAAACTTGGAATGCAAGAGGAGAAAAGGTTGTACTTGTACGTCTTGAAACATCTCCAGAAGATATCACAGGTATGAAGGCATCACAGGGTATCTTAACAGTTCGTGGTGGTATGACATCACATGCTGCAGTAGTAGCCCGTGGTATGGGTACATGTTGTGTATCTGGTTGTGGCGACATCGTTATGGATGAAGCAAACAAGAAATTTACATTAGCTGGAAAAGAATACCATGAAGGAGACTTTATCTCAATCGATGGTTCTACAGGTAATATTTATGATGGTATCATACCTACAGTTGATGCAACAATCGCTGGTGAATTCGGAAGAATCATGGGATGGGCTGATAAGTTTAGAACACTTAAAGTTAGAACTAATGCAGATACTCCAGCTGATGCTAAGAAAGCTAGAGAACTTGGTGCAGAAGGTATTGGTCTTTGCCGTACAGAGCATATGTTCTTCGAAGAAGACAGAATCGCTGCATTTAGAGAAATGATTTGTTCAGATACTGTTGAAGAAAGAGAAGAAGCACTTGAAAAGATTCTTCCATATCAGCAGGGAGACTTCGAAGCTCTTTATGAAGCTCTTGAAGGATGTCCAGTAACAATCAGATTCTTAGATCCACCTCTTCATGAATTCGTTCCAACTGAAGAAGACGATATTAAGAAACTTGCTGAAGCTCAGGGCAAATCAGTAGAAGAAATTAAGGGTATTATCCAGGGATTACATGAATTTAACCCTATGATGGGACACAGAGGACTTCGTCTTGCTGTAACATATCCAGAAATCGCTAAGATGCAGACTAAGGCTGTTATTCGTGCTGCTATCAACGTACAGAAGAAGCACAGCGATTGGACAGTTAAGCCTGAAATCATGATTCCATTATCATGTGATGCTAAGGAATTAAAATATGTTAAGGATATCGTAGTAGCTACAGCTGATGCTGAAATCGCAGCAGCAGGTGTTGAACTTGAATACCAGGTAGGTACAATGATCGAAATCCCTAGAGCAGCTCTTACAGCTGACGAAATCGCTAAGCAGGCTGACTTCTTCTGCTTCGGTACAAACGATTTAACACAGATGACATACGGATTCTCAAGAGATGATGCTGGTAAGTTCTTAGATGCTTACTATGATGCTAAGATCTTCGAAAACGATCCATTTGCTAAGTTAGATCAGGTTGGTGTTGGTAAGTTAATGGAAATGGCTATCAAACTTGGTAAGCCAGTTAACCCTAACCTTCACGTAGGTATCTGTGGAGAACACGGTGGAGATCCTTCTTCAGTAGAATTCTGCCATAAGATTGGTCTTGATTATGTATCATGTTCACCATTCCGTGTACCTATTGCTAGATTAGCAGCAGCTCAGGCAGCTATCGCAGAAAGTGGGAAATAATCGTTTATGGTGTCAAAAGCCCCTAAACATCGGCAATTTCACAGTTTCTAAGGACTACTTGAAAGAGTACAAAAAGTTCGATAAAAACATGAAAAAAGCGGGTAAATGGGAAGACATTAACGTAACGATTACGGTTTGATAAAAATAATCAGGGAATCATACTTTTAAAGTATGGTTCCCTTTTTGTTATAGCGACGAGGCAAGTGGTCATCAGGCTTGCATGAATGAACATTTGCCGACCGCTAATCAGATGCGAGATATGCATAGCGTATCTCGTATCTGTTAAAAGAAGAAAAGTATTAATTCCAGGTTATCAAAAGTAGATTAAAAAATGAGGTTGGTTCTTTTGCAAGATACGCATTTGTATATACAAATACATTCTTGTTAGGAAGAATCCTAAAACCTCTATATCTCAAATATTGGATTAACGGGTGAAATTGCTTCGAGGAGATGCAAAAATAGTACATCAGGTTAATCCTGTAATCATTAAAGATATTGTTGGTTATACCGTTGAGAAATTGGCTTCTTTTATATATCATCTTGAAAGTAGAATTCGGCAGTTTGAAATGATTTTATCATGCGTGAAAAACGATTATCAAGAGTTATATGATTCAATAAAGATAAAACCAATGATAATATCGCCAGGAGCAGATATGTTTAAAGTACAATATTGTAGACAAAAAGTAATTTCGGGGATAGACGATTTTGGGAGTAATATTGCTCAAATATCTATGGCTATTCAAAAATCAAAGTATGATGGCAGCGATGATAAATTTAATGAATGGGTAATTCGACGAAATAAGAAAATAAACAAATCAGAAACGTAATTAAAAAAATCGAATTAAAAATTGAAAAAGATAAGGAATCCGAAGGATGTACAGATGAAAAATGGTATTAGGATTTAGCAATTTAGAATAAATAAAGGATTAACACAAGAGCAATTAGCAAATTTAAAAAAGAAGATAAGCATTTAACGTGAAATGATAATAAATAAGGCTTTTGCATATCAGAATCATAATATATAAATGTGAGAAGTCGAAGAAAATGTTTACTTAAAAATGATTTAATGATAATATAATAGCATATGGTGTGGAAGAATTCATTTGTAAAGGATTGAGGTAAAAATGGCAGTTTCATACAATAATTTATGGAAATTATTAATTGATAGAAAAGTTAATAAAAGTACATTGTGTAAAAGGACAGGAATTAGTAGTAGCACAATGGCAAAACTAACACGTGAGGAATATGTTGCATTACCGGTATTGGAGAAGATATGCGCAGAATTAGAATGTAATATTGGAGATATTATGGAATTTAATAATTTGGAGAAGATTAGAAAAGAAAACACGGAGGGATAAAGTATGGATTTATTTGCAGATTTGTCAGAAAAACAAAGAGAGGCAGTAGAAACAATAAATGATGACTTGGAAATAATTGCTTGTGCAGGTGCAGGAAAAACAGGTGTTGTAACAAGAAGAATCGTAAATATTTTAAAGTGTAATGAAGACGTTCGACCAGAGAATATTGTAGCATTTACATTTACAGAAAAAGCGGCCGATGAATTAAAAAGCAGAATATATAAGTATGGTGAAAGCGTTCTAAGAAATACAAAAGGATTTGCCAATATGTATGTAGGAACGATTCATGGATTTTGTTTAAAAATGTTGCAGGAGCATATAGTACAATTTCAAAAATTTACGGTATTAGATGAGATAAAAACAAAACTGTATATTGAAAAAAATTATGATACCTGTGGTATGGCAGAATTAGGATTGAGAAAATTTGTTGAAACAGGTTTGTTTTTGACTGTAATGAGTACATTGAATGAAAATTGGTTTGAACGTGATAAATGGGATGAAAAAACAAAGAATGCAGTTGATAACTATAAAAAAGTATTTTATGAAAAGAACTACTTTGATTATTCTTTAATTATGCAAGAAATGTTATATCAGCTGGAGAATAATCAGGAATTTGCGAAGACTGTTACGAATCAAATTAAGTATTTAACTGTAGATGAATATCAAGATACCAATCCAATACAGGAGAGATTGATTCATTTTTTGAAAAATGGTGGTTGCAATTTGTGCATTGTTGGTGATGATGATCAGACTATTTATCAGTTTAGGGGAAGCAACCCGGAAAATATTTTAACGTTTAAAGAAAGATATGGAATTAAAAAATATATTGTATTAGGAACAGATTATCGGAGTTCTGAAGCAATTATTGATATTGCAAAACGTGTAATTCTAAATAACACGAAGAGATTATCGAAGGAGATGGAGTCAGGAGCAATCTTCCCATATGATGATGGTGATACCATTTATCATGAATTTGAAAATTGTGAAGATGAGTATAATTTTATTGCAGAGCGGATACAAGAATTGCATAGCATTGGAATGAAATATTCTGAGATTGCAGTTCTGTTGAGAAAGCGTAAGTTTGGTCCGGATATTGCAAAAATATTTGATGAGTATAATATTCCTTATATTATAGAGGGAGTAAATGAACTTTTTAATACACCAGAGTGTAAAGCGGCAAAGGGTATATTTGAATATCTGTCTGGTAATATAGGGATGATGGAATTATTCCAATTATGGGAAAAAATAGAATACGATTTGGATGGAAAAGAGATTGCAGATGCAATTTCAACACTAGAAGCAATTGATGTCGATAGCAAGAAATTTTATGGAGATTTTATATTACAGAAAGTATATCACGACTTTTTACGACAAATATCTATTGTAGATAATTCTGAAAATGAAAAGGCAGAGATTATTTTATATAATTTAGGTAAATTTAGTCAGGTAATTAATGATTTTGAGACTATATATTATGCAACACTTCCGAAGAATAAATTAAGGAATTTTTGTGGTTTTTTGGAATACACTGCGAAAGGATTTTATCCTGAAGGGTATATTGCAAATACTTACATCCGCCCAGATGCGATTAACATTATGACTGTACATCAATCAAAGGGATTAGAATTTGCAGCAGTATTTATTCCACAATTAAATAGAAATAATTTCCCATCTGCAAAAAAAGGAGGAAAGGGAATATGGCATGTCATTGATAGAGATTGGATTACTAATTCCGAACGTTTTGATGGAGGTGTAGAAGAAGAGCGAAAGTTATTTTATGTTGCAATTACTCGTGCAAAAAAATATCTTTGTTTAACACGTGCTCCATATAACAATAGAGAACAAAAGGTGTCAACATTTCTTGTTGAAGCAAAGGATTCGCCATATATGTTGGGATATGATGAAGAGATGCATTATTCGCAGGAGCATTTACCTAAAATGGATGAAGGGGCAGCTCCAATCAATTTGAATTTTTCTATATTACAAGATTATTTTGATTGTGCATATCGATTTAAACTTTCTATGTTTTATGGATTTGTGCAACCTATTGTGCCTGCGCTAGGATATGGTAAAGCTATGCATGAAATAGTAATGAATATTCATAGAAAGTATTTGAGTGGAGAAGAACTTTCTAAAAATGACATAGATAATATTGTAGATGAAAGTTTTTATTTACCATATGCCAATCCAAAATTGGAAGCAAATATGTTGGAAGGAGCTCGAAAATCTATTCAAGGATATGTATCAAAAAATGAGTGCGATTTTGATAAGATTACTATGGCAGAAGCAGATATTGAATTAGATATGGGAGATGGAATAAAGGTTAATGGAAGAATTGATTTAGTAAAACGCCGAGAAATATCAGGAGAAGAAAAGACATACATAGTTGATTTTAAAACGGCTAGTCGTGAAGTAACGGAGTGTATTAATGCGGAACAGTTAAAAATATATGCATTGGGATATCAGAAACTGACAGGTGAGAGTGCGGATTATTTGGAAATATATAATTTAGACAGTTCAGAAAGTGAACGTCAAAGGGTGACGGAAGGATTGTTGGGTGATGTGAGTCATGATATTAAAAGTGCTGCGACGAATATACGACAAAATATATTGCCTAGAAAATGTTCAAAAGAGAAGTGTAAAAATTGTTATCTGAATTATTTGTGTTTAAGTAAAAAAGAGAAGAAAGAGTTTGAAGTATAGAACAAGGAGAAAATACAATGGAGAATTTGTCAAAGATTCGTAGAGATAAAATGATTCAATTTTTAGAAACGTTGAAGGAGCAGCATAGTGATGATGAATCCTTAATTGCAATAAATCAGATTGAAAAGGAATTAGTGTCAAAACGATACGGTTTGGTATGGGAAGAGCATGAGGAAAATGTTGATGTTATGATGCGGGATAACATCCCTGTTTTTACGGAGGTGCCTGAACGTGAGATAACAGAAGCACCGGGAGAAAGATATAATTTTTTGCTAGAGGGGGATAACCTTCATAGTTTGCATTTGCTAGAGAAGACACATAAAGGAAAAATAGATGTTATTTATATAGATCCACCATATAATACGGGAAATAAAGATTTTAAATATGGAGATGCATTTGTTGATATAAACGATGGTTATAAACATAGCAAGTGGATTTCTTTTATGGAAAAAAGAATATCAATTGCAAAAAATTTATTGTTAGAGGACGGAATAATATTTGTATCTATTGATGATAATGAACAAGCTCAACTTAGACTAATATTAGATAGTATATTGGGAGAACAAAATTTTATTAGTCAATTAATATGGCAGAAGAAAAAAGGTGGTGGAAATGATTCGAGACATGTGGCAACAGAACATGAATATGTATTGGTATATGCAAAAAATAAAGAGGTATTGGAAAATATTTTTATAGATTATGGAGAGGATTATATATCAAGATATAAGGAAAAAGATTATAAAGGAAGATATTTTTGGGACACATTTAAAAGAAAGTCAGGTAAACAATATTATCCTATAATTTGTCCAGATGGAACAATTTTAGAAAAAGATGAAAATGGAGAGCCAATAAGTTGGCTTAGGTCTGAAAAAAGATTTCTTTCAGATTTAGATGAGGGAGAGGCAAGAATTATAAAAATTAATGGAAAATGGACTGTTCATTTTAAGCAACGACAGCCTAAAGGGTATAAACCAAGGTCGATTATGTTAGATTATGGAACCACATCTAATGGGGCAACAGAAGTAAAAAATATATTTAAAAAAACAAATTACTTTAATAATCCAAAACCTCTTGAGTTATTAAAATTTTTATTACAGTTCAAAGATAAAAAAGAGATTATTGTCCTCGATTTTTTTGCTGGTTCGGGAACAACAGCTCAAGCGGTTTTAGAACTTAATAAGAAAGATGGTGGAAATCGAAAATTTATTTTATGTACAAATAATGAAAATAATATTTGTGAGGATGTTACATACCAACGAGTTAAAACTGTTATTACAGGAAAGCGGAAAGATGGCAGTGAATATTCCGAGGGCATACCAGCCAATTTAAAATATTATCGGACGGATTTTGTATCAAAGGATGAGGAGTATCTTGCAGATGCATTGTTAGAGCATATTGTTGAGATGATACAATTAGAACAAGGAATAAAAATTGATGATAATCAGTATGTGTTGATTATGAGTGATGAAGAAGCAGATATTTTGGAAGAACATTGGAAAGAACATTCGGAAATAAAAGCACTTTATATATCGCAAGATGTACTACTGACTACTAAACAAGAGGCACTATTTGAAACAGTGGATGTACATATCATACCCGATTGCTATTTTAACTTTGAATTGAGAGAGGCGGGAGAATTATGGTAAATGAAATAAAAGATTTTGACTTTCAAGATGATTGTGTTGATTTTTTGATAGAGAAAACTGTGGCAAGCGATAGTAAGCAGGTAATTACTGTAAAAGCACCTACAGGTGCCGGAAAAACGGTCATTTTGATAAAATATATTGATGAGTATTTAAATAATACAGATGGAAATGCCGCATTTATTTGGCTTTGTCCGGGAAAAGGAAATCTGGAAGAACAAAGTAAGGAGAAGATGGAGAGCATTACACCAAATCGTGATACGAGAAATTTATTATATTCTCTTTTATCTGGGTTTGAACCCGGAAGTACTACATTTATTAATTGGGAATTAGTTACAAAGAAAGGAAATAATGCACTGAAAGATGGCGAACGACAAAACTTATTTGATTGTATTGCCGATGCTCATAAATCTGGGTTAAATTTTGTGGTTATCATTGATGAAGAACACGCTAATAATACAAGTAAAGCAAATGATATTATTAACGCTTTTTCAGCAAAAAATATTATTCGAGTTTCAGCAACAGCAAATAAAGTAAGTCATCAGGAGTTTTATGAAATTCCAGAAGATGATGTGATTAATGCAGGATTAATTACCAGAGCAATATATGTTAATGAAGGCGTAGATGAAACGACGCAGATTACAAATGATTATGATTACCTGTTAGAATTGGCAGATGAGAAACGTAAAGAGATTCTAGAGAATTATCAAGTAATAGAATCAAAAGTTAGACCTCTTGTACTGATACAATTTCCGGTGGGACAACCGGAAACGATTCATGCAGTAGAAGAAAAATTAGAGTCTATGGGATATACTTATGATAATGGAATGGTAAATATTTGGATGAGTGATGATAAAATGATATCAGATGATTTGACAGATGTGGATGGTTCCCCGGCATTTTTATTAATGAAACAAGCGATATCAACAGGCTGGGATTGTCCACGTGCAAAGATATTAGTGAAATTGCGTGAAGGGGGAAGTGAAGAATTTCAAATTCAGACAATCGGAAGAATTCGCCGAATGCCAGAACGTAAACACTATGGAATAAATGTTCTTGACTTTTGCTATTTATATACATTAGATACAAAGTATAAAGAAGGGTTATTGTCCTCTTTGGATAAGGCATATCAGTTGAGAAGATTGTTTTTGAAGGATGAGGTTAAAGGTTTTTCGTTAACAAAGGAATTAAGAAATCTTGATTATGATGGATTGGGAGAAAGAGAAACTTTATTGAGAGTATATGCTTATTTCAAAAAAATATATTCGCTATCGGGCAGTAAAGCAGATAATAGAGTGAATTTGGAAGGAGCAGGATATAATTTTGATGAAGAGATAGATAGCCAAGTCTTGAAAGGAATTTTTCGAACTACGTCGGAGTTGTCAAAGAATGATTCTAATCGTCAAATTGTTATGAAAACGAAAGTAAATACACATACTCATGGAATTTACTTACTGCATGCTGTGGATGAAATAAAAAAAGTAACGGGAATGCAGTCACAAAAGGTGAAAGCCATATTGGAGAGAATGTTTCGTAAGGGTAAAAATTCAAAATATAAGTTTCTGGCATTAGATACAAATGCATTTTATGCATTTATTATTAATAATACTCCAAAATTGAAACAAGATTTTAAGCAAGTAACCGCACAAATGTATGTACAGCAATCATTTGTACTGCAACCAAAGACAGACAAGTTTGTTATACCGGAACAAGAAATGTATAAATTTAGTGAGGTAAAAAAAGAAAAACCATTTCATTTATATGCTTATTGGAAATATACATCGGCTTTTTGTACGGAAAAAACACGTTCTTTACCAGAAAGACTATTTGAACGGTATTGCGAAAATAATGATAATGTGAAATGGTTTTATAAGAATGGTGATGCAGGAAAAGATTATTTATCCATTGTTTATACAGATGGATTACAAAAACAATGGTTGTTTTATCCAGATTATATAGTTCAGATGGATAATGGAGAAACTTGGTTAATCGAAACAAAAGGAGGAGAGGCATCTGGGCACAGCAAAAATATTGATGTGCAGATGGGAAACAAGTTTCTTGCATTTAAAAGATATGCTGAGCAGTATGGATTAAAATGGGGATTTGTTAGAGATTTAGATGAACAGTTATATATCAATAATACGGAGTTTGTAGAAGATATGTCGGACGAGCATTGGGTTGAGATTGAAGATGAATTTTGACAATAAGTGCAGTAGGAGGAAACGAGAATGGATACTTTAGACAACTATTTGCAGCCAAGAGAAGCAGTTACTAAAAATGAAGACTTACGACATTTTCAAGAAGTTGGAGGATATTGTCCATTATGCGGAAAGGCATTGCTAATTAAAAAAGGATTAAGATATAGCAAAAAATATCAGATTGCACATATATATCCTAATAGCCCCGATGAACATCAAAAGAAGGAGTTAGATGGTCTGGAAAGACTAGGAACTACATGTGAGGATTTTGAAAATAAAATTGCATTATGTAGAGATTGTCATGGACTTTTTGATGACTATACTACCAAAGAAGAATATTTAAAAATTCTGAAAATAAAAAAACAATTGCTAGAAGAAAGTAAGGCGAGAGAAAGTATTGCATCAGAGGAAATCGAAAATGAATTAATAGCAATTATAGAAAAACTTTCTTTTGTAAGTGATGTGGAGCTAAAAACATTTGAGCTGAAATATAAAGGGGTAAAGGTGGTTAACAAATTGGAAGTAAACTATTCCTTATTGCGTCGAAAAATAGAGTCCTATGTATGCACATATTATGGCTTTATTAAGGAAACGATGAGAAACTTGGTAGATGAAAATAAGTTGAATTTTGATTTACTTGCTTTGAAAATACGAACAGCTTATATGAAAGCATCAATATCATCAAATGATAAAGTCATAATTTTTAATCTACTTGTTGATTGGGTAATGAGTAAAAATCCACTGTCTTCAAGGGAAGCATGTGAAATTCTTATTTCCTTTTTTGTACAGGATTGTGAGGTGTTTGATGAGATTTCCGAGTAAATTATTTCACTATAAAGAAACAGTAATATACGATTGTAATATTATTATGGAACATTTAGAAGACGAAATGACAATTTTAGATTTATATATGGTGTGTATAAAAAAATGCAATGGAATACAATCATTTTTTGACGCGTTAGATTTATTGTATGCAATTAAAAAGATTAATTACAATTATACTACAAGGAGGATTTCGAATGCTAAAGGAAATAATTTGTGACAAATTTAAGCAAAAGAGAGTGGAATTTCATAGAGGGCTCAATGTAGTGTTGGGGGATGACCAAGGAAGTAATTCGATTGGAAAGTCTACATTTTTAATGATTATAGACTTTGTATATGGTGGAAAAGATTACATAACTAAATCAGAAGATATACAGGAAAATGTGGGAATACATACTATAAAATTTTGTTTTGTATTTGATGAAAAATATTACTATTTTTCGCGTGATACTGTAAATACTGAAACAGTAAATATATGTGATAGTAATTATAATATTCAAGATAATATTTCTGTTGATGATTATACAAGAAAATTGAGAAGACTATATTGCTTCAATAATAAAGATGTTAGTTTCAGAAATGCAGTAGGTCGATATGCGCGAGTTTATGGAAAGGATAATTTAAATGAAAAAAGACCACTTGATTTAGTTCGTAATGAGAGAGCTGAGCAGCCTATTAATTCGCTACTTCAATTATTCGGATTATATGGACAAATAAAAGAACTTGATGAGTTGGTAAAATCTAAGAAAGATGAATTAAAAGCGCTTACGGAGGCACAAAAATATAATTTTGTATCTAAAATTGGAGCAACCGAACGGAGAAGTAATGATAAAAAATTGGAAGAATTAGAAAAAGAAAAGAAGAAGCTTACGAAAGAATTAAGTGAAGGATTACTTGATTTGGATTCTGAAAAAACGGAATTAATACTAGAATTAAAGAGAGAATTTTCTACTTATAATAAAGAAACAAAAAGGCTGAAAGCTAAAAGGAATTCTTTAAGCGATAATTTAGCGGGAGTAAAAACTATAACTAAAAAAGATATTGAACAGATTCAAAAATTTTTTCCGGAAGTTGATTTGGTTCAGATACAAAAAATCGAAAATTTTCATAAAGAAATTAACAGGGTATTGAATCAAGAAATTAAAGATGAACTGTTGAACATAGAGAAAACAATGAATGTTTTAGAGATGGAAAAGGATAAAATTTCTATAAAAATTAGTGAAATAACTAATACGGAAAATTTTTCGAAAGTCATTTTGTTTAAATATGCGGAAATACAAAAAGAGATTGAAATGAGACTCAATCAAAATGAATTTTATGACAAGAAAAAGCTACTTGAAAAAGAGAAAAATGATGCTGAAGAAAGAAAAGAAAAAATAAAGAAACAGAAAACGAATGAAGTACAAGAAAAAATTAATAATAAATTGGAAACATTAAATAATAAGATTTATGATGATGCAAAAATACCACCTACATTAGAAATTGATAAAAATCAATATGTTTTTAAAACGGTTGATGATACGGGAACAGGAGCCAGTTATAGAGGAATGGTGCTTTATGATATAAGTATATTAGAACTTACTTGCTTGCCAATACTAATACATGATTCTGTTTTGTTAAAGCAGATCGAGGATATTGCAATTGAAAAAATTCTTGAAATATATAGTAATTCAGAAAAACAAGTATTTATTGCATTAGATAAATCATCTTCATATAGCAGGAGAAGTCAGGAGATACTAAATGATAAGCGTGTATTAGAGTTAGGAACAGATGGTAATGAACTTTTTGGTAAATCATGGAGTAAAAAATTATCTACAATGAAAGAGTGAAAAGGAAGAAAGTGTAATTATGGCAATACCAACTAACATTAAAACCCTTTTATCGGGTGATGTAGTAGAATGGGCAAGAATTGAATATAAAGAAACGTGGGATGCTGCAGCATCTTTAAAGACTATTTGTGCATTTGCCAATGATCTTGATAATTGGGGTGGTGGATATATTGTTATTGGTGTGAAGGAAAATAATGGTAGACCAACTTATCCGTTAAAAGGTGTTTCAACAGATAAATTGGATGCCTATCAGAAAAGTATTTATGCAAAATGCAAGTTGATTAGACCGTCATACACACCGATAATAAGTGTTGAGAGATATCAGGACAAACAATTTATTGTTATATGGTGCCCTGGTGGTGACAGTAGACCATATTCTTCTCCCAAGACTATGGGAAAAGATAATAAAGAGCGAATTCATTATATTCGCAAAGCGTCAAATACAGTTGAACCATCGGATGATGAGGAAAAGGATTTATTTAATTTGGCGAATAGAGTACCATTTGATGATAGAGTAAATCATCAGGCAGAAATATCTGATTTAAATATAACTTTAGTTCAGAACTATTTGAAGGAAATTAACAGCTCTCTTTATGAAAAGGCTAAAAGCGGTGATTTTGTGGAAGTATGTAAAGATATGAATATTATCAGTAATCTTCCGGAGTATATAAAACCGAAGAATGTAGGACTGATGTTTTTCTGTATGGAGCCGGAAAAGTTTTTCCCATGTACGCAGATTGATATAGTACAGTTTCCTGATGGATTAGGTGGAGATAACATTATAGAGAATACATTTAAAGGACCAATTCATCAGCAACTTAGAGAAGCATTGCAGTTTATCAGAAATTCAATCATAACAAAGAAGATTGTGAAACAGTCCGATAAGGCGGAAGCAGATTGGGCATTTAACTATCCCTATGCAGCAGTGGAAGAGGCTTTATCAAATGCAGTATATCATCGTGCATATGATATTAGGGAACCAATCGAGGTAAGAGTAGAAAAGGAAATGATTGAAATTGTCAGCTTCCCCGGTCCGGATCGTTCTGTTACACAAGAGGGATTGAAGAAATATAAGGTGTCAAATCGTCGTTACAGAAATCGTCGTATTGGAGATATTCTCAAAGAATTACATTTGACAGAAGGAAGAAATACAGGATTTGGAAAAATTCTTAGAGCACTCGAAGAGAATGGTTCACCTAATCCAGAGTTTGAAACAGATGATGACCATAGTTATTTTATATCGAGATTATTTGTGCATCAGGCATTTTTGGAGGAAGATGAGCTGAACAAGAATTCAAAAGAATACGAAAAGGAGCCGAAAAAAGGAGCCGAAAAGGAGCCGAAAAAAGGAGCCGAAAGAAAGCAGGATATATTGAGTCAGTTAGTAGGAAATCCAGAAATGACACAGACAGAGCTTATGGAAAAACTTGGACTTACAAGAAAGCAGGTGCAGAAGGACATAAAAGAATTACAGGAAGAAGGATTACTTGAAAGAGAAGGTTCTAATAGGAAAGGAAAATGGATTGTGAAATAGATTAATGCAGGATAATTTTCATATAAAACTTGCATTTTCAGTACATGAGTGCATTATAAATATTAATTAGGGGATATATTTGCGGATGCATACTTGAGAGAACTGGATAAATCTGGTTCTCTTGCATTATAGGCATAATGTGATTAAATGAGGTGGCAATCAAAAAGCCGCCTCATTTAATCAGATATTCCTTCCCTTGTTTTTCACTTATCAGGTGTCATAATATCTAGGGAAACAGTATAAGAAGATATAAATCATAATAATGAGCAGACTTGTTATAAATTTAGTATTTTCAAGGGATTGCAGGATTTTTAATAAGAGAATATAACACTTGTTAAATTATATAAAAATTCAGCTTTCTAAATCTGTATTTGACGAGGTGTTGATAGAATGGTAGAAGTTAAATTTTATGACAATGTCGCAGATGAATTTTTGAAATTTGCAGTAATAATATCAAAAACAGATAACAAGTGGGTATTCTGTAAACACAAAGAAAGAGAGACCTATGAAGTACCAGGAGGCCACAGAGAATCTGGAGAAAGTATTTTAGAAACGGCCAAAAGAGAACTAAAAGAAGAAACAGGAGCAATTGATTATAAAATTGAACCAATATGTGTGTATTCTGTTAAAGGAAAGACACGAGTAAATGAAAGTATTGATAATGAAACTTTTGGAATGTTATTTATTGCAGACATCAATTCATTTGAGGAATTACATAGTGAGATTGAGAAAATATTGATTTCAGATAAGCTAGTTGATAATTGGACATATCCTTTAATTCAACCTATATTGATTGAAGAAGCAAAAAAAAGAGGCTTTATATAAAAATCAAGATAAGCAACGGAAAAATTCAGTTTGTAGAACTGATGTGTTAGAGAAGAAAATTGAAATTTAGTGTATTTAGAATATGTCCAAATATAGGACTAAAGTATATTGTATAAAACACCATAAATATATTAGTAATCTAGTCTATTTAGGGTATTGTACAAATAGTAGAAATATGCGAATTAATTATGTTTCAGAAAAGAGGGAAAATGGCATCGAGTCTTATACATTTAGCAATTACAAATGAATTTGCTAATAAAATCAAGGTGAAGGATATTAAGAGGTTACGTATGGGATCAATGCTCCCAGATAATGTAGGACCTAAAGGGCACTTAAAAATATCTATATGTGGTAACCATAAAAAAACCTATAACCTTGAGTATTTCCGAAAAAAATTTATAGAACTGATTAAGGAAGATGATCTTTATCTAGGTTATTATCTTCACTTGGTTCAAGATATCCTATATAGAAGATATGTTTATACTGAGCATAATTGGAATCCTTTGATTCCAGGTAATGTAGAAAGACTTCATAGGGATTATGAAATCTGTAATTCTTATGTGATTGAAAAATATGAATTGACGAAAGAAATGATAGAGAGTTTTTCAATAGATGGACAAGCTATCAGAAGTTTGGCTGAGTTTAATATTGAAGAATTTGCAGCTAAGGTGAGAGATTATTTCAATCCAGTAGATTTCGATGATATCTATTTCTTTACAAAGGAAATGGCAGATGAATTCATAAGTAAAGCGGTAGAAATGTGCATCAACGAAGTAAAAAATCTTCAATCAGGAGAAGAACTTATAGATAGTTATGAATGGGCATGGGATAATATGCCAAGCTCTTTATTAGAAACAACATTGAATACGCGTGATTTAGGTGGATATAGAAGCGATGATGACAAAACATATTTGAATTATTGTAGAATACTTAGAAGTGATGTTCAGAATTATCCCTCTAATCGTGATATAAAATATTTGAAAAATCTGGGAATCCAAACAATTATAGATATGCGAGGGAAAAAGGATGTGGTCAGAAAACCAAGCGGATTTGCAAAACGTGAAGGATTTGATTATCACAATATCCAAATTGATGAAGGTAGTGGATTGCCAGAAACAGTAGAGATGGTAAGCAAGTTATATATGGCAATTGCACAATCAAAAAATATGCCAGATGTGTTTAAAACAATTGCGAATGCTAAAGATGGAGTGATGATTAATTGTTCTGCTGGCAAGGATAGAACCGGCGTAGTTAGCGCAATACTACTCAGTCTGTGTGGTGTAAGCAGAAAAGATATTATATATGATTATATGATTACAAAAGTGTGCAATAAGGAAAGATTTGATCTGCTACATAAGAATTTTCCTGAAGTTGATATGAACATTGTCATTCCAAAAGAAAGATATATGCAGGAGTTTTTAGATATGTTCAAAGAAAGATATGGAAATGCAGAAGCGTACTTATTGGAGATTGGCCTGGTCGAGAGCGAAATTAGAAAAATAAAACATAAACTTAAGTAAGAATTAAAAAACGTTGATGTGATTCTAAATATAGTTCAGACTTCAATTTGTGGAAAATGAGGCAGTAGAAGTGACGGGAAAAGGAGAACTTGCCTATTCTAAAAGACAATTAGATAGACAGGTAAAAAAGAAAAATGAAAATCCTAGTGTTGGACTTCTTTTGTGTGCATCAAAAAATGATGAGGTTGTTGAATATGCTATGAGTCGTTCTATGTCGCCTATGCTTGTTGCACAGTATCAGTTACAATTACCTGATAAAAGTATTTTGCAGAAAAAATTGCAGGAGTTGGTAAATATACCAGAAATGCAGGAATAACTGTTTCTGTCATATAATGAAGTGGATGATTATATAATGGCAGTGGCATATATTAATGAAGAGTTTGCAAAGACAAGAGATGAGGAAAAAGTAAGTAGTAGTGAAAATGATACTACCACTAAAGTTTCAAATGGAGAAAGGATTTTTAGTATGATTCAAGCTAATCCTAATATTAATGCGGAAGAAATGGCAGAAAAAACTATTTATGACTGTAAATGGAGTTAAATACTATATTAAAAAGTTGAAGAAAGAAGAAAGATTGATAAGAGTTGGCTCTACAAAGAAAGGCTATTGGAAAGTTAAAGCATAAAATGCTTTTGTGACAAGATAGTAACATATTCATCAGGTTGGGACCTCGTGTCCCAACCATTTTTTTATTATTTCTAAAAATAAACCATAGTAGATGTATTTTTCTACAAAAATAGACCATCCTAGAATTCGACATTGCAATATTAATAGAGTAAAATATAGCCATAAAGATTTAATAACAAACAAAAGGTTTAGCAGAACAAACTTTAACTTTGCGACATTATGTCGGGAAGTGCATTTTATAAAACTATTATTTTCACATTCCCACTGTGAAAATAAAAAAATTTTAGCAGTTACAGTTTTATGAATAAAAAAATCTTTATGTTAAACTAATTAGGTCAGACCTGGGAAAGACAATTTAATAACAATAAAAAACGCCAAGAAGTAATCTACAGAAAAAGTAGGTTTTACTCTTGGCGTTTGTTGCTATCAGGGTATTAGGGTGTCCCTAACAAGAATGCATTTGTGGCCACAAATGCGTATCTTGCAATATACATTTACACCACTAAAAAATACGAAGCACAGGAGGGAAAAATGAAACAATACATAAAAAAAGAAACAAGATTAGCGGGCTTTGATCCATGCCCCAGATTTATCTGGAATGAAGGTTTATCAAGCTTGGCTATTTCAGTATATACTCTTTTGCTTGGAAGAGTTTCATTGTCGAAACAAAACGATATGATTGATGAGCAGGGAAGAGTGTATGTAATTTATACAGTAAAGCATATGGCAGAAAAACTGTCCAGGTCGGAACCACCGATTTATGCTGCACTGAAAATGTTAGAAGAAAAAGGATTAATAGAGAGGAAAAGTTCAGGCAAAGGAAATCCTAATCATATTTATGTAAAGATTAAACCATATAAAGAAAATGTAAGTAAGGACTTAAACAAATTTAATACGGGTACTAAAGAAAACGATAAATATGACATTAAGAAATCAAAAGAAACTACCCTAAGTAATCCTAATACTAATAAATATATTAATAAAAATAATATAGAAAATAATTATAAATATAGACAAGGAGACAGATTGTAATGGAAAAACAAAATTATAATATCAATGAATCAGAACAAATAGAAATCAACCAATCAGAGCAAATAGAAGAAAAGCAATTAGAACAGATAGAATATTGCAAAGTATGTGGGAAACCAATAACAAAACGCTTTAATTTCTGGGACAAAAAATCAAGGTTGGTTCGTTGCAGATGTGATTGCGATGAAAAAGCCGAGCAGGAGAAAATTAACAAAGAGCAAGAGAGAAAGAGAAAGGAGCGGGTAACAAAATTGAAAAACGATTGCTTTAGCAATAGGGCAATGTGGAGTTGGAATTTTGACAATGATGATGGTCGAAATCCTAAAATGGAAATTGCACAAAAATACGTTCTAAAGTGGGAGACCATGATGGAGCAGAATTATGGTTTGATGTTTATTGGAGATGTTGGCAGTGGGAAAAGTTATATGGCTGCCTGCATAGCTAACTCATTAACAAATCAAGGTTATACAGTGAAGATGACGAATTTTATAAAAATCAGAAATGACATTTTTAGTGCCGCAGATAAAAATGCTTATGTGGAAAAATTGTGTGATTACGATTTACTTATTCTTGATGATATTGGTACAGAGAGAAATACGGACTATTCGTTAGAAAATGTTTATTGGGTTATTGATGAGAGAACTGCAGCTGAGAAGCCAATTATAATAACAACTAATCTAAATTTGGATAAATGTAATTTTGACGAGAATATTACATATAAAAGAATTTATGACAGGCTGCGAAAGGTTTGTATCCCTATTGGAATGGAAAATAGAAATCTGCGACAGGAAGATTCTATTGAACATAATTCAAGAGGAATTACAGAATTACTTGTAATTGATGAGGGCACTAATGAGAACAAAAATTCAGAATGAATTTAAAGTTAAATTTAACGATAAGGATAGAAACAAAGGAGTGGACATTCTTGCCTTATGTTTAATAAAAGAACTTGGCAGGGACAAAAACATACCGGAAGAATTAGTTAGAGCAGTGGAAATAAAATATGATAACGAATAGTTCAAAAAGCCAAGGTGTTTTGCACCTTGGCTTTGTAAATATTGAATTAACCAGGTTATGATGCTATACTATGCTAAAATCTATATTTGATAACCTGGTGGATAGGAGTAAATTATGAAGAGAAAAGTTGCAATATACGCCAGAGTATCAACGGAGCATGAAGCACAGATTAATGCTCTTGAAAATCAGATTCAGTACTATAACAATATTTTGGCACAGCATCCTGAATGGGAACTTGTTGGAAGATATGTTGATGAAGGAATTACAGGAACATCTGTTAAGAAGAGAAAAAACTTTTTGAGAATGATGGAGGATGCTAAAAATGGCATGTTTTCATTAATTTTAACCCGTGAAGTTAGTAGATTTGCAAGAAATACTGTAGATACGTTACAGGAAACAAGGAAACTGAAATCTTACGGAGTTGAAGTTTATTTTACAGAAGATAATATCAGAACGTCTGATGATACAGACGGAGAGTTAAGACTTACATTGATGGCTACATTAGCACAGAATGAAAGCAAAAAAACATCTGTAAGAGTTAAGGCAGGACAGAAGATTTCTTTTGAAAACGGAGTCTTGTATGGCAATGGAAATATTCTTGGATATGACAGAGTTGGAAGAGAGTTGGTTGTGAATCCGGAACAGGCTGAAACAGTAAAAATGATATTTAATATGTATCATGATGGAATGGGATGTAAGCAGATAGCATATGAGCTTGAGAAAAGAGGAAGAATTACTTCCACAGGGCTTACGCATTGGCAACCGGGAACCATTTCGCGCTTACTTAGAAATTCATTCTATTGTGGAAAAATTGTTTATAGAAAACAATATGTTCCTGACTATCTTGAACAAAAGAAAATCAACAATTATGACGAGGTTGACAAAATTGAAATTATGGGAAAACATGAGCCAATTATTTCGGAAGAATTGTTTAATGATTGTCAGAGAAGATTGGATGCGAAAACAGTAAACAGATTGCGAGGAAAACATGCAATTAATCCACCAAAAAGTGCCTATGCAAGAATACTAAAATGCCAATGCGGTTCTAATTTTGAACGTAGAAAATGGCATAAATACAAGGATGGCAGAATACGATATGGCTTTGAATGTTATAAACAGAAAAATCATGGCTCATATCGTACCAGACTTAAAAAAGGATTAGATACAACAGGTTGCTGTACAACCAAGATGTTTCCGGAGTGGAAATTAAAGATAGTTGCACATTGGCTATTTAATGATTTATGGAAAGAAAGAGACAAAATTATTAATAGAGCAATAGAAATGTTAAATGCAACAATTAAAGATGAAAATGTTGTAGATTATACTGATGAAGTAAAAGAATTAAATAAAAAACGAAAGAAATATGAAGAAAAACTTTCCAATCTTGTTGAACTTCGTGTTGAAGGAGATATTTCAAAAGAAGTTTATGAGGAAAAGAAAGGAGCCTTCAAAAAGCAGATTGAGTACATTGATTCAGAGCTATTGAAGCGTGATGTGAAAAATTCCGCAATAGTTTCAAATGTAAAAACGCAGATTCAATTACTTACGGATTTGCTGGAAAAAAAGTATGATGTTATCAGTGGAGATATTCCAGAAGACATAGTGGAAACATTCATAGATCAGATAGTTGTTCATGATGATTATTTTGAATGGAGACTTAGAACATCCACAGAACCGGTGCTATGTAAAGTGGAAGGAAACGCAAAAGATAACACTATTATTTTTTTAGAAAACGACTCCCACAAGGTTGCCACTCAATACAGGCAGCGATTGCGGATCAGACAAAATAATTTAATACATGCCATAGACTCCATAGAATTAGGAAATTTCGTGATTACAAAGGACTATTTGGCTAAGTACAAAGAGACCGATGAAAACATGAAAAAAGTCAATAAATGGAATGATATTAAAATAAAAGTTACAATATAAAGTAATTATTAAGGGAAGTAAGTTTAATCTTGCTTCCCTTTTCTTGTCCAACGACGAGTCAAATACATAAGCTTGCTTGAATGTATTTGACGACTGCATACAATCCCGAAACAAGCGAAGCGGTTTCGTGGATTATCTAAAAAATATAGAAAGGATAAGGCCAGGAAGTCACAACCTCTATATATCAAATCGATTTAATCCCCACTTATTTACCAATTTGACCAAACTAGTGTTAAATTTATTTAATTTTGACCAAACTAGCACACTGTACAACCTAAAATATTGTTGTAGTATAAGTGAGCAAGCAGAAATGCTAAAGCAAAAAATTGAATATGCAGTTACAGATTAAACAGAAATGTTTAGATACGTTATTTAACGTATGAGGTATAACTTCGGTACAACTATCAAAACAAATCAGTTACAGTTTGCGAAGAGAACCCAAGGATCGAATGATGAAGGTGGAGCAAGCAAGATAGAAATAAGTGCAACGTAGTTATCGTCACAAAGGATTAAAGATAGTCCTAATCCTCGGAATTGGCATAGAAGAAAGTAAATGGCTTGTGAATGCATTGTAGCCTATCTGTAATTCCCAGTGTACGGGCGAGCAGGTGATTAAGAATCAGTACACTCACATAGGTTTTCTATATATCTCTTTCAGAGATATATGCTCCACGAGGATTGCAGAGATGCGCATATGAATAATGTCGTGCAAGCACGACGCGCATCTCGCAGCAAGATTCGCGAGCGAATCTTGAGTATAAAAGAAAGGACAAAAGTTATGACTAAGAAAAGTGAAAGACACAGTTCTTCTAATATTATAGTAATAGGAATTGATCATGGATGGAGTTTAATTAAGACTTCCGATTTTATATTTACTACAGGTGTTAAAGAACTGACAACTCAGCCAGCATTTCCAAATCATGTTTTGGAATTTGAAAATAGGTATTATGCCATAGGAGAAAAGCGACTAATAGTTAAAGATACGAAAGTCGAAAATGAAAACTTCTATCTTCTAACGTTAGCAGCAATTGCTATGGAACTTAGAAAGAGAGAAACCTGCAGTAATCTGTAGAAAATTAAGCAAGCTATATAAGGTTCCATACGATGAGTTTTGGGATGAAGAGGACAAAGATATAGCAAAGGAACTCCATAGTATCATTGATCTTAGCAATGAAAAAGAAGTGAGATATTTATATAATATTGCTCTTGGAATGCAAGCATTAAGAGCATAAGCGTTAAGGCATAGTCATGAGTGGCTATGCCTTGAAATTTTTATACCTTTATTGTATTTTGTCGTTTAGAAAAAATATAAATCAGAGTCATTATTTTTAGATAAATTCTGGTAAACGTCCTGTATCATTACAGTATTTTTCTTGTGAAGAGCATACTTGATTAATATAATTCATTGATGCTAATAGCATTCCTTGGCGGTATATGCTATCTGGAGATTTATCTCTTATGTTTAATTTCTTTTTTGTACGTATTGGATCATCGTAAGTAGTATCACCGTTAGGAATATCTAATAAATTTTCCAACTCACGAATTATTCTAATAGAAATGGACCCTTCAGAAGGAACATAATCTTGAAATATAAGATTAAAATTAGGGATAAGAGTTTCTTGAAGTGTTTTATTCAATTTCTTATATGTGACGATTTCATTTGTGAATGAAAGAAACATTTGTTTAAATTCATCGAAACATGTTTGCTTAATTATTTTATATGCAACGTTTTTTGAGTAAATCAAATTAGTATCGATTTTGTCGTAATCCTCGTTCAGAAACGGAACTGCAAGTGTATTAGGATCTTCTATTAAAAGTTTGTGTAGTGTGTAATATTTTGCATATGGTCGATATGCGAAAAGTAATTTGTTATACTTCTCCGGTTGAAGAGACTCCATATAAGTAAATAATGTGTCGTACAAATCGGGAAGATATAAATCAATCTCATTATTTGTCCCCCATAGTATCTCCTGTTTGGTTTTAAAAAGACCAGAGGGGATAAGGCCAATATCCTTATATTTTCCTTCGGATTTATCATAGTAGGAACTATCCATAACGCTATCGGTTATTAAGTAGGGATTATATTTTTTATATATAGTGTTTGAGCAAATCCAGCTAAGCATTTTAGAACTGGCACAATATATTTGATGATATGTTTTGCCAGATGATCTTATCTTATTAGAAACACGATTGGATAGCAATTGATAAAAGAAATCAGTGATAGTAGTATCATTTTTCATATTAAAACCTCCTCTGGTATGTGAAAACATTAAGAAATATGATAAAAGTTACTCGTGAAACATATACCTCTTATATAATATATGATAGAATTATAAAAAACGCAAGGAGGTATTTATGGAAGAAACACTATATGATGAACAAGCAATAGAGTATTATTATGAGGAGATAATGGAAATGTACGGTGATGATGAAGAGGTTAGCGAAGCCTTCGACGGAATCGACTATTAAAATCCTTAGAGAAATTAGAAAAGCGAAGAGTATGCACCAGTGTTAAGATGAAGCTCTTCGTAGAAAGGATAGGAAGGAGAAAAAATGAAAAAGACAATTAAGATAGTAGAGTTAAATGTAAACCAACGAGGGAGGCTGAGCCGATATTTAAATGAAAAGTTACTTGATTATGTAGATTTTAGAACAGATGTTTTGATTTTACTTGAATACAACTCTTTATCTGTGAATGCTAAAGCATTTGAGGCAAAATTAGCAGATAAAGGCTTTGTTGTTTATAAAAGTAATAATGGGACGATTAGATCAGGAAATGATATACTAATAGCTATTCGCGTTGAGAGTGATATTAATGTAAAGTGTGTAAAAAATTATGTATTTTATAGTGATAATAAGTCTACTTCATTGGATGACATCCCAGAAAATCTGTTTCTAGAAGTGGAAATCAACAAGTGTAAATATCTTCTTGTTGCTGTAAGAATCAAGGAACTCTCAGGGCAATTAATAATAAGAAGAAAAGAGATGGAAAGACTATTATCCTGGCTATTAGAATATTCAGATATTCCTTTTATTATTTGTGGTGACTTTAACAATCTACGGACTGACACTATAGAAAAAGAGTGGAATTTAGAAGTGTTAGATAAACTATTACAAATGAATGACCTATTAAGATGTACGCCAAAAAAACATAATTCATGGGGAGTATCAAAGAAAGCGAATTCAGATGAGTTTGATGGATATATTGCTGAAGATCATCTTATTATATCAAAAGGTAAAAATATAGGAATAAAGCCTAAAGAAAAGGACTCAACTGAGGAGGAATGTTTAGAATATTCCTGGGATTATCTAAAGAACAATATAAAAGAATGCGAAGTTGATCCAGTAAATAAATATGGTGAGCAAAAAATTAATGTGCCAATAGGATTTCCAGATCACGCTATGCTATTGGCTGAAATAGAGATAGATGATTAATGGAAAGGGATAGAATTAAATTCAAATCGAATGTTGAGGGGAAAATACAATTTATGAATAAGTTATGTACAGTAAAAATAGATTGGTGTCATTTAGATTTATTTGGAAATAAGGAAATTGAGAAGAGTGAGACAAAGCTTTTTTCAACACAAGAAAAGGCAGAGCAATTTCTTGTGAATAGCGGATTTTTATACGGAGTACCATATCCATTTAAAATATGTGGTTGGTACTATATTAGAGGATTTAAATTCCCTGTATGTGATAGATTTCTTATTGCAACCACAGAAATGACTATAGTTGATGCAGAGGAGTTGTGCAGTGTAGGAGAATGCATATGAGAAAAGAAAAAATGAATTATGGAAACCTGGTTTACTTAGACCCTGTTATATATACGGATGCATACGTGTTTATTCCAAAACTTTTTGGCTGGGAAAAAGAAAGTGTGAGTGCGGAGATTATTGTGGGAGACTATCGTATTCGGTGCAACTGGGGTACAAAGCTCCTGTTTAATAGAAGCAAAGGAATAGTAGAGAGGGCTCTGCCATTTAAAAAGAAGGCAGAGGTGTATACGGTTGATATCATAGAGTACCTCGAAAAAAATAACATCACATATGAAGTTGGAAGTGCAAAGTACTGTAATGGAATAGAGTATAACCAGAATGACTCTAGCAGTGAGGTAATAATATATAACAAAGATGCAATTGTAATGAAAAAAACAAGTCATGAGGGCTTGCAGATGCAACTTTGCATTGTTAATAAGAAGTTGAGACCAATGGTTAAGGGGAAGAAGGTCAATATTATTAGATTTAATAATTGTCGAAAAGAAAAACAATACAAGATTGAGGAATGGTTTAAAAGTGTTTTAAATGGAGTTATTAGGGTTGACCCATATACATTGGATCATATGATGAGAGATAATCTTGAACGGATTGATTTTACAGGCTGCAGTATATTCTATCAGAACGATGATGAATGTCAGTGGGAGTATTATTGTTAGCAGGCATATTAAAGTCACAAACACAAATCATAAAAGATACTTATTTGAAATTTGTTAATAACAAAGATATAGAACTTGTTGCAGAACATACTTTATACAAACACTATCGTCGAGAAGAATTTTTAGAAAAAATGTATAAAAAAATCAAGGAGAAAGTAAAATGAAATCTAAAAAAATATTTAATAGCATGGAATATTATGCTTCTAAAGAGGCGTTTGAAGTGTACAAGAGAATCTATGAATCTAGCAGCTTTATAAATGAATTTGATCTAGATAACCCGCTTACATGGGATGAGAGAAATGGAAAAGATACTCCGAAAGATGCTGTTGTAAGATATAATGCTTATTTGAAAAATGATTCAACCTTAGTTGAAAAGATAGGCAAAGAATTCAAAGTTAGTGGAGATTGCCTATTCAATTTCAACTCTAAAAAAACTTCAATTCTTAAAGAACTAATTAAGCAAGATTATGCTGCAGCTGAAAGAGTAATTAGTAAATTAGAAAAATGCAGTGAGATGCACCACTCGGAAAAGAACATAGTGCTCCTTCCTGCCACAGGCGGTATGAACAATCTAAAAGGTAAATTATGGTTTGATGCATCTAGCAATGTTTGCGGCCCAGATGGCCAGTGGCATATAGCTCTAGATAGACCTGATACGCTAGTTTACTGTTTGGATAGATATTATAAATACGGTGATGAGTTAGTGCTTGCTTGTAGCACAAAGACAAATTATGGCTGCATAAAAAAATTCTTAGATATAGCAGGAGATGTTTATGCATTTTGCAAAGAATTTTTGCTTCTCGATAGAGATGCGGTGGACATATTAATAAAAAGTGGAGGAAAACCAATAAACGATATTGAATCGCTGGAATTCTATGTGGATGCTGCACTTAATTACTGGGAAAACTATAGATAATCTGTAATAAAGAAAGATGGGATTATAAAGATGACATTTGAAAAATTAGCCCTATTGATAGAAAGATACAACATACCTCATGATGTTGAAATATTGTCTGATTCAGGCTGGGAGTGTAATGCGACAAATATGGATGGCATTTATTACTCCAAAAAAGAAAAAACAATTATATTCACTCAGGGAACAGGAAGAGAAGAATATTTTGAGCCTGAATGGGAGCTTATTTGGACAAATTTAACCAGAGGAAATATTAATAATTATTTCTGTATAGATACAAAAAGAGGGAACCAAGTAAGACTAAATTCAGAAGATTTTACTTGCTCAATGCTTAAAGAAAAATTAATAAAGGAACTAAAGGACAATAATGAGTTTGAGCATTATTATGGCATAAAAGAAACGCAAGAAAACCTTGATTATTTAGAACAGAATTTAGATTTGTGCCAACCCTTATATTGGACTATACAGGTATTGAATAATAAAAACATATACGAAGATATGGGTTACATAGGTCTTAATATACAAGGTAGTGATTTAGATTCTGAGATATATATATTTAGGCAATACCGTAATAAGGGATATGGAAAAGCTGTATTGAAAACCTTGGTTGATTATGCATTTGATGGTAGATTGAAAATTTATAACCATAAAACAAGGGAAATCGAGCCATTCAGACCTAAAACGATAAAAGCTACTGTAAGAGTGGAAAATATAGCATGTCAAGCACTAATGGAATCATGTGGGTTTAAAGTACCAGATGATTTTGCTGCTATGATGATTGTATTTGATGATGATTGTACTTCAGATTGTTATAGCATAGAATGCGTGAAATATATATGTGAATAGATAAAAATAATACGATGATATTATTATAAAAGGAACAATAAATGGAATAATAGAGTAAAGTTTTTGTTGGTTTAAAGAAAAATAAAAAATGAGAAAGGTCCTCTTTTAGGTTATAATGGTTTCAACGAAAAAATCATTTACTAAGGAGTATCTTTCTCATGGAAAACATTGATGAGATAAAACGCATGCTGTTTATGGAATATATTAAAAGGAGATAGATTATGATATATGTTTGTGGTGATACAAATGGCAAAATGGTGTATCAATGCCAACATTAGATAACTTGATTGTGTTAGCAGCAATATTTAATGTTGCAATTGATGACATCATTGTTGTTGATAATAAATCAATCATGCAAATAGGTGCATGAAACAAAGCAGATTCTGATTAACGAATCTGCATAAGGTCCCCTAGTCTAAAGGTTAGGACATAGCCCTTTCAAGGCTAAGATGCTTGGTTCGAGTCCAACCTTACCCACTATGTACACATAGCCAAGTCTGGAAAGGCTACGGACTGCAACTCCGTGAACGTAGGTTCAAATCCTACTGTGTGCTTATAGCCCTTTAGTTTAATTGGTAGAACGTCAGATTCTGACTCTGAAGAAGTAGGTTCGAATCCTGCAGGGGCCGTTTATAGCCTTTTGGTCTAGCGGTTATGACGCTGGTCTTTGACACCAGAGATATTGGTTCAACTTCAATAGGGGCTGTTGTATATGGAGAAATGGCCCAATGGTAAGGCAGCACATTGCTAATGTGTCGTACAGAAATGTATTGGGAGTTCGAGTCTCCCTTTCTCCGTTTATGAAATCATATATTTTTAATAATACAAACACATAATAAACACAATTAAGGTATATGATAAGAGCATAACAATAGAGGTTACTTAATTAGAATCTGAAAGAATGCCGAATGGCTTCTTTATAATAATTAATGATGAACAAGTGAATGCATTTGCTATGAAAAAGAATGATATTTCAGTGGTCGCAATAAATGCAGGGTCAATTAAAAAGATAATGTACAGTGCAAATCTCATAATGTTAAGCGATAAAATTCTTCTGGGAATAGGGGATATGTCAGCGTGCCGTGAAAATATTATTGCGGAAGAATATCCTATTACAGAGGATGGGGACAATGTGCTTTTGTATATTTCGGGAGATTCTACAAGAGAAGCAGTAGGGTATATGATTGCAAATCTTGCGGTCAGATTTATGTTGTATCATGAAATAGAACACCACGAGGAAGGGCATGTAAAGAGATTTAATGATAAATACAGTCTTTTTTGCAAAGAAGTTTCAAATGATAAAGAAAGGATTGAACTGGAAGAGAGAAAAAAGAGGGAATTTGAAGCGGATATGTATGCAATGACTCAGATTGTTAATGATTTTGAAATCTTAGCAGAAATTTGGGGAAAAGTACTAAATCTTGAAGTTACATATTCTGAAATGTTTCAGTTGCTCGTACCGGCTTTGGTTATCGTGAAAGAAAATCTTTGTATGGATGTACATAATAATGAGCAAATTGAAAATAGTTTTTATTTGCCCAATATAATAAGGGTGGTTATTGACTTCGCAATTATATTCATGGACAAAAAAGTGAAAAAAGTATTGTGCAATGATAATGCTGTGATGTTTGAAACAGGTAGTGAGTATCGACATATGTTTGAAAAGGAAAATAATCTGATAGTATTTGACAGCGAAGGGATGTTAACAGCAACGAAATTGTTAAAGCAATTTGAAAGTCTGGAGAATGTTTTGGCTAATGCGGAACAGATTGACAAACCGAGTATCCGAAAATCCGTTATAGAAAGTAGGGATAGGCTGAGGAAAAATTATCAGATAATTAAATTGACTGACAGAGCAGAGATTACATTTATATTAGAGCAATTGAAGTATAGTGGAGAGAGATTTAAAACGAATGATGTGTTAGAAGGCATCAGGTTAAAGTAGAGGCAAACATAATTGTGCTTTAAGCTTATAATTGTAATTAAAAATCAAAGACGGTTGTATGTAAGGAAGAAACATAATTAAGCTCAATTTAGTGTTGGATGATTCGGTTTAAAAGAAAGGAGAGTATAGCAAATTGCTACGGTAGGAGAATTGAAGTTAGAGGAGTTTATAAATGGTAGAAGTAAAATTTTATGATAGTATAGATGATAAATTTCTAAAATTTGCAGTTATCATTTCTAAAACAAATGGTAAATGGATATTTTGTAAACATAAAGAAAGAGATACTTATGAAGTGCCAGGCGGGCATAGGGAAAGTGGCGAAGATATTTTAGCTACTGCTAAGCGGGAATTGATGGAGGAAACGGGTGCGACAGATTTTACCATCAAACCAGTCTGTGCGTATTCGGTTAAAGGACAAACAAATATGATGGAAAATATAAAGGATGAAACATTTGGCATGCTTTTCTTTGCAGAGGTATTTTCTTTTCAAGAAATACATAGTGAAATAGAGAAAATTTTAATTACGGATAACTTAATTGAAAATTTGACTTATCCTTTAATTCAACCTCAATTAATTAAAGAAGCAAAAAACAGAGGATATTTATAAATAAGAATTGACCGAGTTCTTTGAGCGAGGAATGATTCTTGTCCGAAGGGCAAGAAGATGGAATATAGAAAGAATTTAACAAATCGGTATTTGTAGATGTAAGATAACCAAGAGTATATAATTGACAAGCAATGAATCATTTGCTATTATTGAACCGTATATAAATAAGACAGTTCGTTTGTACCATCCTGTCTCTAAATAAAACCAGGACTATTATTTTATAATTCATAATTGGAATTTTTTAGAAAAATAATCTATTAAGACACGGGTACAGATGTATCCGTGTCTTTTTTATGTAATAAGAAATTCTTTCAGATTTTCTTATTACATAAAAACGTTCCACTATGGATGCACACTCGCACGAAAGGAAAAATGTTGCTAAAGCAACACGTGCTCGGTGCGTAGAATATCGCAAGCGACATTCTTGATTATACAATTACAATACAAGCAAATGGAGAAAAGTTTTATGTATATTTTAAAAACAGAGGCAAGTTTTGACTCAGCGCATTTTCTTGCAGGATACAACGGAAAATGTAGCAATCTTCATGGACATAGATGGAAGATTGTTCTTGAAGTTCAAGCTGAGGAACTAAAGGACGACATTCAACATAAGGGGATGTACGTAGATTTTGGAGAATTGAAAAAAGATTTAAGAAACCTTGCAGACTCAATGGATCATGCCTTAATTATAGAAAAAAATTCATTGAAGCAGACTACTTTGGAAGCTTTAAAAAGCGAGAATTTCAGGATTATTGAACTTGATTTTCGTCCGACAGCAGAGAATATGGCAAAATATTTTTATGAGAAAATAAGAATACTTGGATACAATATGAAAGCTGTAACGGTATATGAAACTCCTGTCAATAGTGCAACTTATATGGAATAATTATAAATAATTTTTTAATCTGAAAGGAGTTGTATATGAGTAAATATGAAGTAGTTGAAAAATTTGTAAGTATCAATGGTGAAGGAACTAAAGCCGGACAACTTGCAGTTTTTATACGTTTTAAAGGTTGTAATCTTAATTGTAAATATTGTGATACCAAATGGGCTAATGAGCAAGAAGCACTTTCTCAAACAATGACGGAAGAAGAAATACTTGAGTATGTTTTATCAACGGGAGTTAAAAATGTCACTCTTACAGGTGGAGAACCATTATTAAGAAATGACATTGAAAAAGTTATTACAGTTCTTGCAGAAAACAATCTGAATGTTGAAATAGAGACTAACGGTAGCATTTATCTTGACAAAATCCGTAAGCTTAACAAAGAAAATGTAACTTTTACAATGGACTATAAGCTTTCCTGTAGTGGAATGGAACAGTCCATGAATCTAGGGAATTTTGATATTTTAAATAGCAATGATACTGTCAAATTTGTAGTAGGAAACCGAGAGGATCTTATAAAGACAAAACAGATTATAGAAAAATATAATCTGTATGGAAAATGTAATCTTTATATAAGTCCGGTATTTGGGTTGATAGAGCCTGAGGAAATAGTTGATTTTATGAAAGAGAATTTAATGAATGATGTTAATATGCAGATTCAGTTACATAAAATAATATGGTCACCAGATAAAAAAGGAGTCTAACATGGAAAAGCATAAGAAAATAGATACTAAAGCAATCGAATATCATATAGCTGGTATTCTTAAAGCTCTGGGTGATAACCCTGAACGAGAGGGATTAATAGACACACCTAAAAGAGTTGCAAAAATGTACGAAGAAGTTTTTGAGGGAATGAATTATACAAATGAAGAAATTGCAGATATGTTTAACAAAACATTTGCACTTGATAGACTGGAAGAAGAGTCCGAAAACGTGGAATGTAAAAGTCAAAATGGAAATTCTGATATGGTAGTGGTAAAAGACATAGATATTTTCAGTTATTGTGAGCATCATCTTGCACTTATGTATGATATGAAGGTAACGGTTGCCTATATTCCAAAGGGAAGAGTGATAGGTCTTAGTAAGATAGCAAGAATAGCAGATATGGTATCGAAAAGATTACAACTTCAGGAAAGAATAGGAAGTGATATTGCAGATATTATGCAGATGGTTACAGGAGCAGAAGATATAGCAGTACTTATTGAAGGATGTCACAGCTGCATGACTGCAAGAGGAATTAAAAAAACTAACACAAAAACATATACACAAACATTAAGAGGGAGATTTAACAATGAAAGCAATGGTTTTGTTCAGTGGTGGAATAGATAGTACAACATGCCTTGGTATGGCAGTAGAAAAATATGGTTCAGAAAATGTTATTGCATTATCAATAGCATATGGTCAGAAACATACAAAAGAGATAGAAGCATCAGATAAAATTGTAAAATATTATAATGTAGAACATATTTATCTTGACCTTGCAAAAATATTTCAATATAGCGATTGTTCCCTATTATCACATTCTGATAAGGAGATACCTAAAGAATCATATAATGACCAGATTAAGAGTACAAATGGTTCACCTGTGTCAACATATGTTCCATTTAGAAATGGATTATTCTTATCAAGTGCTGCAAGTATAGCAATTTCAAAAGGCTGTAGTGTAATATACTATGGGGCACATGCAGATGATGCAGCTGGAAGTGCATATCCTGACTGTAGCAGTGATTTTAACAATGCAATAAATGAAGCAATATATCTTGGAAGTGGAAAGCAGATTAAGGTTGTAGCACCATTTATCAATGCAACTAAAGATCAGGTTGTAAAAAAAGGGCTTGAGATAAATGTACCATATAAATACACATGGAGCTGCTATGAAGGTGGCGAAAAACCTTGTGGTAAATGTGGAACATGTATAGACAGAGCTAAAGCGTTTGAGTTAAACGGAATTAAAGATCCGGCAATGGAATAAAAGGGAGAAGAATTATGACAGGAAGAAGCAAAGAAGAAACAGCAGACATAACATTATTAGGTAATCAGAAAACACAGTATCCATGTGATTATGCACCGGAGATGTTGGAGACTTTTGAGAATAAACATCAGGGAAATGATTATTTTGTAAAATTTAATTGCCCTGAATTTACAAGTTTGTGTCCTATAACAGGTCAACCGGATTTTGCCACTGTTACAATATCATATGTACCCAACATTAAGATGGTGGAGAGTAAATCATTAAAACTATATTTATTTAGTTTCAGAAATCACGGTGATTTTCATGAAGATTGTATGAACATAATTATGAAAGATTTGATAAAACTTATGGATCCAAAATACATTGAGGTATGGGGAAAATTTACTCCTAGAGGTGGAATATCAATAGACCCTTACTGTAATTATGGAAAGCCTGGAACAAAATGGGAAGAAATCGCATTTAATAGAATGGCAAATCATGATATGTATCCGGAAAAGGTTGATAATAGATAGGAACATTGCTCACTGAATAATTAAGTGCAAAAATAAGTAATCTTGACAAAATAGAGATAATATGTTTATTACCTTACTTAAATTGATAAGGAGCTTGTCTTGGCATAAATGAAGACTATAGATTTTACTGTTTCTGAACAAACAGTGTGTCAATAGTCTTTTTTTTGTACTATTTTTACAATCGTCATATCAGGATCGGGTATCCAGTTTACAGCATCTAATACAAAAAAATATTGAATATCTAAATGGCTAGTATGTGTTATAATGAAAGAAAAAAATTGGAATTTATAAAAAATCCGGTTATTGCAGAATTTTTAGGTATGGCTTCAAATACAGATTTTACTGAAAGTGATTTAGAAAATAGCATTTTGTCTAATTTACAGAAGTTTTTGATGGAATTAGGGAAAGGGTATGCTTTTGTGGCAAGACAGCAACATATTCATACAGAAAAGCAGGATTATTACATTGATCTTGTTTTCTATAATTATATTCTCAAATGTTTTGTACTAATAGATTTGAAAACGCAGAAAATTACACATCAGGATGTAGGTCAGATGGATATGTATATTCGGATGTATGACGAACTTAAACGTAGTGAAGGAGACAATCCTACAATTGGAATTGTACTCTGTTCTGATACAGATGAGGATATTGCAAAGTATTCTATTCTTCATGGTAATGAACAGCTTTTTGCATCAAAATATAAGTTATACTTACCAACAGAGGAAGAATTAAGAGCAGAGATTGAAAATCAGAAAACAATGTTTTATTTGCAACAACAGGAAAACAACGAAACTAAAAAAATTCATATGCTTACAGCTGCGGCATTGTTGGAAATTTATTTCAATCAGCCATGTATGGATTACAATGACCTGATGAAACTTACCAAGATTTTGACTAACAATAATTGGGATGATATAGATAATATGTATCGTCGTATGTGCTTTAATGTGTATGCACATAATAGAGATGATCATGCTAAAAATTTCACTTATATTTACGATGAAGAAAATGAAACTTGGCGGCTTAGCCCGGCATATGATTTGACCTATAGCAATACCTACTATGGAGAGCATACTACAACGGTGGCAGGAAATGGCAGAAATCCGGGAATAAAGGAATTAACAGAAGTAGGTGTTAATGCCGGTTTGAAAAAACAATATTGTGAAGAGGTAGCGGGGGAAATAAGAGGTTTAGTGGAAGACATGTTAAATAATTATATATAAAGAGGAGAAGATTATATGCATGACAATATCAAAAAAAAAATCAACATTGCCGCAAAAAGACAGCCGGCAGACCTGGTAATAAAAAACTGCAAAATAGTTAATGTGTTTACCCACGAAATTATTGAAGGAGACATTGCCATTTCAGACGGAAAAATAGCGGCAGTGGGAAATTACAGTGGAGAAAAAGAAGTGGATGCAGAAGGCAGATATGCACTGCCGGGATTTATTAACAGTCATATTCACATTGAATCATCCTTTGTTTCTCCGGAAGAGTTCAGCCGTTTGGTGGTACCTCACGGAACGACTACCATTATTGCAGACCCTCACGAAATAGTGAATGTATGCGGCATGGACGGCTTTGACTATATGGTAAAGGCAGGGAAAAATGCAGCCCTTGATATTAAATACATGATTCCATCCTGCGTGCCTTGTACACCATGGGAACATGCAGGAGCCGTTGTGGATTCAAAGGCTATCAGTGAAGTTATTAATCAGGACAAAGTGTTTGGAATGGGGGAATTTATGAATACTGTGGGAGTGATAAACACAGATTCAGAAGTTCTTGAAAAAATCAGTCTTTGTCATCAGGCAGGAAAGGTGATAGACGGTCGTTCTCCGGGGCTTAAAGGGGATGATTTGTCTGCATATGTTACGGCAGGAATACATACAGACCACGAAAGCGGTTCCTTGGAGGAACTTAAGGAGAGACTTAGAAATGGAATGTACGTTATGCTGCGTTATGGTTCTGCCTGTAGAGAGCTTCCTATGCTGCTTAAAGGGGTAAATGAACAAAATTCCAGACGTTGTATTCTTTGTGCCGACGATTTACAGCCTGTGACAATTTTTGAAAAGGGAGATATGGACGAAAAACTTCGTATATGCGTTGAAAATGGAATTGACCCTATTACAGCTGTGCAGATGGCAACTCTTAATGCAGCGGAATGTTTCCACTTAGATGACCGGGGAGCCATTGCACCAAATAAAAAAGCAGATATTGTTTTAGTAGATGATTTGCAAAAATTCAAAATTGGCAAGGTTTGGATTGAAGGAAATCTGGTGGCAGATAAGGGCAACTATTTGGCAGACACAAAGCATATTGGAATCCAAAAAGTGGCAGGAAGTGTTAAAGTAAAAGATTTTTCCATTGACAAATTAAAAATGCATTTAGAATCTGACAAGGCTACAGTAATAGGAATTTTGCCGGATAGCGTTGTTACAAAGAAAAAGGTAATAAAAATTAATCGTGGGGAAGATGGAGATTTTAAGTTTGATAAAAATATTGATGTGGCAAAGGTGGCAGTAGTTGAGCGACATCAGATGACAGGTAACGTGGCAACGGCACTTATAGAAGGCTACGGAATAAAGACAGGAGCCATTGCAGTAACAGTGGCACATGATTCCCACAACATAATTGTAGTAGGAACTAATAATGAAGATATGGCATTTGCAGTATCTAAGTTAATAGAATTGGAAGGTGGCATTGTTGTGGTAGATGGTGGAGAGGTTTTAGAATCCATGCCTCTTCCAATAGCAGGATTAATGAGCGATAAAAGCGGTGAGTGGGTTAGAGATAAATTAACCCAAATTCATAATATTGCCTATGACAGGTTAAAGGTAAATCCTAATGTAGAACCAACCATGACATTGTGCTTTATGTCATTACCGGTTATACCGGAAGTAAAAATAACAGACATAGGATTGTTTGACGTAGTGGAACAAAAGTTTATAAAATAGTGAAAAAAACAAAAAAAATGTCTAATTGATATTTATATTATTACAGCATACTTTCCAAATACAATCAAGTTTGAAAAAGATTTAAAGACAAGGAGGAAATAGATATGTGTATGTTTTGCAAATGTGATACAGTTAAACAAAGTACTACAACTCATGTTGTTAATTACAAAAATAGTATCATTGTAATTAAAAATGTTCCTTGTGAAGAATGTGAGCAGTGTGGAGAAAAGTATTATACAGACGAAGTAGCTGAACAGCTAGAGAAGATGGTTAATTTAGCAAAGCAAATGATGCAGGAAATTGCAGTGCTAGATTATTCCAAGGTAGCATAAAAAGATAAAGCAGAAAGAGGAGTGGCTGTAGTAAGCCTATGATATGTAACGGCTCAGGCAGCTATCGCTAACAAGTAATACACTGACAAGTGAAAAGAATATAATTACTTAAAATAATGAACTCCTGTATACCGGAAATGGTGTGCAGGAGTTTTTTAACATAAAATTAAGCTGTGCTACATTCTGCTTTAGGGAAGGATGAAAAAGGTTATTTAATGGATACATGTCTAACAGCGCAAGATAGATATAAGGCATATTTAGACTATTTTGAAATAAAGTATGAAAAGAATTGAAAGGAGAGAACGATGAAAGTACTACTGGGAACAACTAATCCGTCAAAGGTAAGGAGGTTTTCTAAACTGTTAGAAAATTGTGATATAGAATTTATAACATTAAAAGATTTAGAGATAGAAGATGAACCGGATGAGACAGGAAAAACGCCGGAAGAAAATGCAATATGCAAAGCAGGATATTATGGCAAATATTTTGACTTGGTGATTTGTAATGATTCGGGATTGTATTTTGAGAAACTAAGTTTAGAAGATGAGAGACAACCAGGATTAAATGTTAGGACTCCAATGAGAATGAACAGATTATCAGATGAAGAAATGATTGAGTATTATTCAAATCTTATAGGAGAGCTTGGAGGAAAGGTATCTGCCTATTACCTGGACGGTATAGCTGTTTATAACAATGGTAGGATTTCATCATTTATGGATAGAGAGTCAGCAAAGAATGTAGGGGCTTTTTATATGATAGATAAAGCATCAACTAAAAGATTTGAGGGCTGGCCGCTTGATTCTTTGTCAATTAGTAAAGAGACAGGAAGATATTTTGTTGAGAGCAGTGATTCTGAAAGTAAGGAAAATATAATATATGGCGAGTATGAAAAGAGAATAGTAGGATTTTTAAAGGAAGCATTGGGGATAAAATAAGTATGATATCCGGCAATTCGGATAGCAATTGCTGACAGTACTATATAAATCTGTGCTATAATATGTATGGAAAAAAGAAAAAGGAGTGTATTACAATGTCAAAATTTAAAGATAAATTTCATCTAACACCTGAACAGAGTTTATTTTTGGCAAAGAAGAAATGGGATGAAAATGCATATTGTGGAATGAAAATGGAAAACAGAGCAGTAACTTTCCAGCAAACACAGACAATTGTTATACATAATACATCTTATAGGAACAAACCCGGATATGATAATTAATTAGATGAGAATTTATAGGAAAAAATAGTAAAATTAGAATATTTAGGAAAAAGAATAATGAAAGATATGAACGAAAAAAATATAAAATTAGAAGAAGAGTTTAAAAAATTAAAGTTTGAAATGTGGAAAGAAGCAAAAAAGATTCTTGAAACTGAATATCCAAGAAGAGATGGACAATTAGATGGAGAATGCACGGTGCAAATGGCAAAACTTCAAAAGAAATTTAATAAAAAAATAAATGAATTAAGAGAAAAATATAAATAATATAACAACATAATTTTCTTAAATATTTATAAACGAGAAAAATGTTGTGCAGATGTAAATCATAAAATAAGAATGTAGGAATGATGACGTATAACAATGTCGGAAAAACTACATTCTTATTTTATAATTTGTACTATTGATAAATTCTCAAAATTTACTATGAAAAGAAATGAGCAAAAAAACAAACAATAATATGTTATCATAGCATTGTGAGGTGCGAATATGAAATATAAAAATGCGAAAGATATTTTTCCGGATGAGATACTAAGAGAAATTATGAAATATGTAGATGGACAATATATTTACATACCGAAGAAGAAAGAAAATAACGATAAAGTTATAACAGAATACAGACAGGAAATAGACATAAGAAACTCAAAAATATATGAGCATTACCTTATAGGTATGAAGTATTCTGAAATTGCAAAAATGTATTGTTTATCAGAAAAAAGCGTTAGAAGAATAGTATTAAATGAAAAAAAGAAAATGAAGCAGAAACAAGTGAACGTACAACAGGTAATGACAAAATATGGTATTGAAGGTGATATAAAACAAATTTATAGCACAGCTTGGAATATTGGTGATGAATTTGTTTTAAAAAAATATGTGAATTTTGAGGAATTAAAGAGAAATGTAGATGTTTTGAGTATTTTGTATAGTGAGCAAATTCCAGTGCCTAAAATAATAGCCACTTCAAATAATGAAAAATATTTAAAAGATAAAGAGAATTATTGGCTTCTTACAAATAAACTAAAAGGATGCAATATAGTTAATGTTAATAAATGTAATGAACAATGGTTTTTCAAAATGGGCAAGATTATTGCAAGATTGCATCTGGCATTTGATGAATGTGAAGGAAAAATCAAATGTTGGAATAATAGTTTGTTAGGAGAAATGGAAAGCTGGATTAGAAAAAACATATATGAGTATGACAAAAAAATTATCGATAAAAACGAGTTTGAAGATATTATAAAAGAACTTAGATTGGTAGATAAAGATTTATCCTATGGGCTTATACATAGAGATGTACATTTAGGAAATTTTTTGTTTTATAACAATGAGTTTTCAGGATACGTAGATTTTGATTTGAGTCAAAAGAACATCAGAATATTTGATTTATGTTATTTTATGCTTGGTTTATTATTAGAAGATGAAGAAAACAAAGTCGATGAAAAGCAGTGGTTTCAATATTTAAAAAACTTGGTAAAGGGATATGCATCTGTAATTCCAATTTCAACCATTGAGAGGGAAAGTATACCGTTAGTTATGGAATGCATAGAGTTACTGTTTGTAGCGTATTTCATAGGAGAAAAAGATGAGCGAGCTATGAGAGATTCGTTAAAACTGTATGAATTTTGTAAAGACAATTGCAATAAAATAAAAGCGAGTGTGCAGTTGTAAAATGTAGTACTTAGATGAATGTGTTAACAAAACACAAGATTATTAAATGACAATCAAATTGATTTTATATTTCTTTGTACATTTTATTATGATAAAATAAAAATGTATTTAATGTATGGAACAAGAGTATTGTTAAGTTTTGTAATTTTGCCAACAATTATTTCAATAAATCATGTTGAACAGACTTTAAGTTTTGTTATCTGTAATGTCTTTTTGATTGGGCCGTTGATAATAGGGATTATTTACGCTGTAATTATTACAATACCAATTGAAAAAGTAGAGAAAGAACAACTTGCAAAAGAACTTGAAAGGCAAATCAAGAAAGAGCAGGGATATCGTTAGAGAATTTTGACAATAATGTTAACGGAGAAAGTTAGAGAATGTCTATGGATGAATTATATTTCTATGATTGTAATTTAAATATAAAAAGTTTCGCAGGAATGTTGGAAAATCCAACCCAATGCTATAAATTCTTTTGGCTTGATTCCATAATGCAGTTGGTGGCAAGAGGAGAAAATGAGTTTACGTTTTTGGAAGTTTTTGCGGGCATGATAGCGGATGCATGGTATGCGGTAAAGGAATATCACTTGAGACTAGGTCCAAAATCAGTAGATGGTACAAGTTCTAATCTTTTGGAAAGAGCAGTAAATAAAATTAGCGAAAATGTGGATGTGAAAAATGATGAATCAAGGGATATTATCATTGAAAAAATAAAGTGCAACAGTAAATGTGTTAATTTTGAGATGCAGGACTTGGCGAAGAATGTACCATATAGATTACTTTCTTCGTTTGTGAAAGAGTTAGGTGGGAATAATCCATTATGGAGCAAGACTGGAAAGCTTATTAGTTATTTTGAAATGATTAATAAGAAAAGATGTTTACTATACACGATAGAGAATGGTAGAGGATTAACTAAAAAGGTTATTATAAATAAGTTGTGGAACAATTTTCTCATCGATAATATGGTTACAATCCGTGGCTGGATTAAGATGAAAAAAATTAAATATTTGCAGGATAGAAATCCGGGAGTTCCGGGACTTATTTATAAACTTGAACCGGAAAAAGACAAGGAAAGAAAACTTGAAAATGTTAGAAAGCTTTGGGACTGCGTAATAGATATTAATGGTGTTGGTTTTAAAGATATATATTCAGGGCGACATATAGAGAAAAAATATGAGATAGATCATTTTATACCATGGTCATATGTTGCCAATGATGAATTGTGGAATTTGATTCCAATGGACGAAAATCTGAATTCTTCCAAGAACAATAAATTGCCGGATTGGGACGCTTATTATAAGAGGTTTTGTGATAATCAGTATATTTTAAATGAAACAATTCAGACAAACGAAAAGGCAAGAGAAAAATTTGAAAAATGTAAACAACACAATCTTAATTCGATATGGCCATTGGAGGAATTGTACATACAGAAAATTGGAAAAGAAAGATTTTTCAATGTGCTTTATGGCAGACTTCATCCCATATATGAGTCTGCAATGACACAGGGATATGATATATGGAAAAACTGTTTAATTTAATAGCAATAGAATACCTAAATAATATAATTGGAACTACGGAAGAAGATGCTTGGTCAGCAAAAGAAAAATTAGTTAATCCAACATCAGCCCAGAAGGTAATGGGAAAACTTGGAGGATTGTTTAAACATTAAGAAAAATAAAAATAAGGCTAACGTTCAAAAGAGCGTTAGTCTTATTTTTTTGAAAAGGAGATTTGCGTGAAAGAATATATAGTGGGATTAGGACTAGGAATTATTTTGATTAATATTATATACACAAACATTGTTTTGTGGGAAAGGAATTAATAGATGAATGATAAGAAATAAAAAGAGCATTGAATGTATTAGATTTGAATTACGGAAGCGAGAGAAGCCTAGAAGAAGATGGAGGATGCGTTTTCCTATTGATATCAACAGTGTATATGTTATACTGAAAAAGTGGAAAAATAAGAGATAATACAAAGGGGTATGAACATGAACAACATCAAAATATTTAAAAAAATAAAATACATACTTAGAACTTTATCAATATGTACATTGATGAGCATAGCTACATTTTCTACTCAGACAAAGGCTGAGGTTTCAGGAGAGAAGGTTACAACATCCGTAGAAGCAGTAACAACTAAGCCATCTGAAAGTACAAAAACTACAGAGACAACTAAGCCCGCAGAAACTACAAAGCCACAGGAAACTACCAAAGCATCAAATATTAAAAAGTCAATTTTGAATCCAGTCAAGTCTAAGGTTATTTTGCTTGATCCGGGACATTGCAAGAAGCATATAGGTGCAAGGGGCAATGGATTAAAAGAAGAGGATGTTAATTTGGACATTGGCAAGGCTTGTAGAAATTACTTAAATAAATATTCAGATGTAACTGTTTATATGACAAGAACTAATAGCAAGTGCGTTAAAAAACTTAAGCTAGGCGATTGCCTTACAGCAAGAAATCATTTGGCAAAAAGGTTAAGTGCAGATTCACTTGTAAGTTTTCATATTAATTGGGATCCTGAAAAAAAGAGAAGTGGAGCTATGATATTAGCGGCTTACAATTCAGGGTATAATAAATATGTTAGCACGACAACTCAGGCATTGGGTAGTAGCATAATGGCTAATTTGCAGGAACTTGGAATAAAAAGCGAGGGTTTTTGGTTTAGAACTTTGCATGATGAAAAGTACAAAAACGGCGCAAAGGCAGATTATTACTCAATTGTAAGAGAGGGCGTTCTTAACAAGATTCCAAGCCTTATCATTGAACATGGATATGTTTCAAACAAAAGTGATTGTAACAATTATTTTAAAACTGCTGAACAAAGAAAGAGTTTGGGAGTGGCAGATGCAAAGGGAATTATTAATTATTACAAGCTTAGTGCAAAAAACATCGAAGGTGATTTTCAGACAATTTCAGGCAAGACATATTTTGTTGACAAGGAAGGAAATAAAATAGCAGGCTGGGTAAAAAAAGACGGAAAGTGGTATCACTTTAACAACAAAACAGCCGTTATGAATAAAGGTTTCTTTAAAGAAGCAGGAAACAAATTTTATTTGAATCCCAAGACTGGAGAAATGACAAGCGGTTGGTTTACTATTAGTGGTAAAAGTTATTTGGCAAAAGGTAACGGAGTTGTAGTAACTAATCAGATTTATACAGACGGAGTGAAAAGTTATTTCTTTAAGAAAAGTGGAAAAAGAAAAAACGGCTGGGTAACATACAAAAATGCTAAATACTATTTTTCAAAGACAAAAGGCATGCTTAAAGGCAAACAGAAAATCAAAGGAAAAAGATATACTTTTAGCAAGAAAACAGGAAAGCTTAGAAAGAAGAAATAAGTATATAGTTGTTGTGAAGGAGAAGAATTTTGAACAAAAATATATTTTTAGCACCGGGAACACACGTTGTAGGAAATGTTGAAATAGGCAACAATGTTGGGATTTGGTACAATGCGGTAGTTCGTGGTGATATGGAAGGAATAACAATAGGCGATAATTCTAATGTGCAGGACAATTGCACATTGCACACAGGTAATGGTTTTGCGTTAACCATTGGCAATGGGGTAACAATAGGTCATAACGCCATAGTTCATGGTTGTACAGTTGGCGACAATACAGTTATTGGAATGGGAAGCATTCTTCTGAATGGAGCAAAAGTAGGCAAGAATTGCATTATTGGTGCCGGTGCTTTAGTAACGGGAAAAATGGAAATCCCTGACAATTCAATGGCATTTGGTAATCCTGCTAAAGTTATCCGAAATCTTACCGAAGCAGAAATAGAAGACAATAGAGAGAATGCAGAAGAATATGTGAAATTAATGATGCAGGAGGTAAAGTAGAATGCCAGTAACAATAAGAACAATCTTAGGCATTGTATGCTTGGTATTTTGCGTGCTGGATATTTGTTTTTTAATAAAAATTAGAAGAACAATGAAAATGGAATCATTAACCAAAGAAGATATTTTATTAAAAGATAGTTTAACATATAAAGAGTTGATGAAATCACTTAAGCTGTTTGGTGCAATAGCAATATTGGCATTTGTGGTAATAATTCTTAGCTGGTTTTAGAGGTGGATTCTTGGATGAAAGTTACGACTTTGTGTTACATAGAAAAAGATGAAAAATATTTAATGTTACATAGAACTAAAAAAGAAAATGACATTAATAAGGATAAGTGGATTGGCGTAGGCGGTCACGCAGAAGGAAATGAAAGCCCTGAGGAATGTCTTTTAAGAGAAGTAAAAGAGGAGACAGGCTTGGAATTGTTGTCGTATAAGTTTAGAGGTTTGATAACTTTTGTAAGTGATGACTGTGAGCCTGAAATGATGTGCCTTTTTACATCGGACGATTTTCGTGGAGAGATTATTACCTGCGACGAGGGAGAATTGGAATGGGTAAGCAAGACGGAAGTGCCTAAACTTCCAACATGGGAAGGGGATGCTATTTTTCTAAAGTTGTTGCTTGATAATGAAGAAAGATTTTTTTCATTAAAGCTTGTTTATGAAAATGAAAAATTGGTTGAAAAGGCAGTGCAAATCTATTAAAAAATCATAAAATATTCGAGAAATACTTCTAAAAATATTTATGATAAAATAAAGATGAAAACGTTTCAATTATCACAACCACGAAAAAAGAAAAGCTATATTGATTTCTACCGAAACAATAGTACAATCAAGTTATAAGGGTATGAACAGGAGGACAAGATCATGAAAGGAAATTTTAAAAAATCTTTATCAATTTTTGGAGCATTGTCTTTTGCTTTTACAGCAGGATTTTTGCTTAGCAATGTTAATGTTTACGCAGCAACTAACCAGACACTTGAACTGAACAAGGATTATTATTTTGACTTGAATGGAGATGGGCAGGCGGAGAAGATTAAGTACACAACTCAGGTTAATAAAGATGATAATGACTTCTTTAATAGTGTAAGTTTGTTTATAAATGATAAGAATGTTTACACTAAGAAGTTAACAGATACTTGGGCTAAGTATACGGTTCTTGATATTGACAGTAGTGATAATACTTTGGAATTGAATTTGCAGATTGGAGGCTATTCGGATGTTATGGATTACAGTTCATTTCAGAGATGGAATGGTGCATCAATTGTAGAATTTGATAACAATAAAAACAAGGCTTTGAATTATACAAGAGAGTATTCTTTTAGCAATGTAAAAGGCAACGGCAGATTTAATATTGTGGTAGATACACCATATTCATTGCCAATTGGCTGTTTTTATGCTAACATTCCATTGAAATTACAGAATAACAAGATTATAACAACTACAGGAACATATAATCTTGTAGGAAGTTCAAAGAAGTATAAGTATAAGGCTAAGAGTAATATTAAGGTTTACAAAAAAGCATCAAAGAAGTCAAAGGTGAAATTTACAGTCAAAAAAGGTGACAAGATTAAAATGATAAAAATTAAACCAATGAAGAATGTGGCAAAACGTCCACAGGGCAAGTACGGAGAGGAAAAGCCAATTAATGCTTATGCTTATGTAAAAACAAAATCAGGAAAGAAAGGTTGGATTTACCTAAGTAAAAAGAAATCAAGCTGGGGCAGGAAGATGTTGTTTAAAAAAGTTCCGGGCTGGGGTTGATAAAGATTGATTATGAGCAAAAGAGAAGATATTTTTGAAAAGTTAGATAATTTAATAGAACAGAATCAGTTTGAACTTGTGTCAGACAAGGTAGATGATAACAGGCTTAAAGTTATTTATCTTATGAATGATGCGGTTGAAAGTTTTATTGTATTTGAAAATGCAAGAATTACAGGAGAATATATAAAGGACTATCAGGGAGAGATTAATACATCCCTGACGGTTCAAAAAAATGACAGTACAGGAAATGATGAATATGTTTTGGTTGTACATCAGAAAGATTCGGTGTGTACTGTATTTTTTGAGGATGTTAGTTTGGAAGTTAATTTGTATAATTACGGAAGAACTGCACATTTTTGGATTGAAGGTTATGAATATTTAAGACAGCTTGAATACAAAATTTCAATTCTCAGGGATAAACTTGATTATTTGGGAGAAAAGTATTGTAATAATTTGGAGAAAGAGTTGGCTAATCTTACAGATTTTCCACCGCTTAATTATTGCTTTTATCCTTCGGTGCCTGATAAATATTTTGTGCCAAGGGACAATCCGTGGGAGCCAACAGACAAGGCAATCACTGTTATGCTTAAGGTGGCAAGAGAGCAGCAGGACAAAATGCTTTATCAGGTTCTTGTTTTATATAAGCAGTTTAAGAACAGAAAGCTTGCAAAAGTTATAGCAACTATGTTACATAGAAAGTCTCACAGAAAAGTTGTGGAAAGTCTTATGGAAAAAATGACAGAAGCAACAAAAAATTATCCAACAAGAAAGTTTGGAAAGGCTGCAGACAATGAGCATAAGAAGATTTTGACAAGGGCAAAGCAGCTTCAGAACAAGTTAAAACACAAAAAGATAAAGTCAGAGATATTCGTGGAAGAGCCTTTTGTTGTGGCAACTGATTCCATAGAATATAAAGTGTATCTTATGATATGGAAGAAAAGCCTGATAAACACAAAAGTAGAAATACAAGAAATAAAATAAGAAACAGAAGTATTAAACAATTATTGTATTGCAAATACATAACATAATAAAAAGACAGAAGACTTACAGAATAATTACAGAAAATTTACAGAATAATTATAGAAAAAATTACAGGAAAGATTTACGAGAAATAATTACATGAAAAATTCAATTTTTAGTAACAGGAAAACGGCCCCTTTTTGGGCGTTTTTTTGTGCGGCAGGTTGGTCGTTGGCGTATCCGCTGATTAAATTAGGATATGCCCAGTTGCATATAGCCTCGGATGATTTAGGAAGCAAAATAGGTTTTGCAGGAATACGATTTCTTTTTGCGGGAATATTAGTAACAATCCTTGCAATAATACAAAAAAGAAAATTTAAAGTTGAACAAAAAAGCGTTGTGGCGTGGCTATTATTATTTGCACTAGTTAACACAGCATTACATTATTTGTTTTCATATGTGGGACTTGGTTATCTTCCAAGTTCAAGGTCAACAATACTCGATTCAATGAATGGATTTTTTGCCATAATATTGTCTTGCATTATTTTTGAAGATGACAAGTTTTCAAAATTCAAAGCATTAGGATGTATATTAGGATTTGGCGGAATACTGTTAATAAACATTGAACCGGGACAGAATTTCTTTCAGGGAATTTCATTTAGAGGCGACGGAATGATTCTTCTAAATGCCATGTGTGGAGCCTTTGGCGGAATTATTACAAGAATAATTTCAAAGAAGATGGATATGACTGTTGCAACAAGTTTAAGCATGACTATAGGTGGCGCATTTTTATGTGTAGTTTCAGCAATAATAGGGCCTGCAGCAAGATGGACAATAACCACGGAATCCATCATAATAATGATTGGACTGATTCTTATATCAGCAGTATGCTTTGGAGTTTATAATCAGCTTCTTGCATATCATCCAATAAGTAAAATAGCCATATTTAATGCATTTATTCCTATTCTTGGAGTTATCTTTTCAAGCATAATTCTTGGAGAGCCAATGAGAGTTAAATATATAATTGCAGGTTGTATTGTGGCACTTGGAGTATATGTAATGAATCATTTTTCTAAATAAAATATTAATAAACGAGAGGTAATTAATATGTATAAGAACATTGCAAAGAAAGAAAAATTAGAATTAAAGAGCTTAGTAGATTATCAGGATGGACAGGTTGTAAGCAAGACTTTAGTTCAGAATGATTATGTAAGTGTAACTATATTTTCATTTGACAAAGGTGAAGAAATTTCAACTCACGCATCAGGTGGAGACGCTATGGTTACAGTATTGGAAGGAACAGGAAGATTTACAATTGGCGGAGATGTTTTCATCCTTAATGAAGGTGAGACTATTGTTATGCCTAAAGATGTTCCACATGCTGTATTTGGTGAAGAAAAGTTCAAAATGGAACTTGTTGTTTCATTTTAATAAGATGACATATAAAAATTAGGAATAGCATTTTATAAATTAGTTCACTAAATAATAAAAGAAACGAATTAATATAATAAATTAACAAAATAGTTAATTAAATTAAAAAGTGGCAAAAAACTGTTGCTAAGATTATGCTAAATAATTATACTGTGTCTTGTTTGAAACACAAAGCGAAACAAAGAGGTTTTGTATACGTAAAGTATGCGACCTCTTTATTTTTTGTTTAATATCCCCTCATTGTATTAAATTTAGGCTAAAGTTTCAAAAATTACTTTTAAAAGGAGGCAGGAAAGTATGGTTAGAAAGGGCAGAAGAAAAGAATTTGGAAAATTCACAAAGAAGATTGCAGCAGTAGGTTTGGCACTTGCAATGACAGTTTCAACAGCTATACCAACATATGCATATTATGGATTTTCCGGAGAGTTTACCAGAAGTGAACGTTTAACTCAGACAAGAGTTACCTCAATATTTTCAGAGAACGAATTAGGAGTCGTTAACTTTGAAACAACATGGGGTGACAAAAAGGCTAACATAGCAAGTATGGATGAGTATATTGAAGAGGCAGACAAGAAGGGAGTAAAAGTTTTAGTTTTCCCTGAAATGTGTGTAACAGGATATGTTTCATCAAGTGATCCAACATCAACTGAATATAAATGGGCAGTTGAAAGTGCAGAAACGAAGTACGGAGAAACAGCTTCTCATTTTGCAAAAATAGCAGATGAAGATGATATGTGGATTATATATGGTGCAACGGAAACAATTGAAAAGGATGGAAAAATTGATAAGAATCATGCGTATAATTCAGCTTTTGTTTGTTCACCGGATGGAGATGTGACAACTTATCAGAAGATTACACCGGTTGAAGGTTCATGGTGTACATCAGGCGACACACCGGTAATTGTAGATGCAGGTGAATATGGAAAATTAGGCATTAGTATTTGTTATGATACATATTCAACACCTGAACTTGAAAGATATTATTCAGCAATGGGATGCAATATCCTGATTAATCCAACAGCTACGGGAGGTGGCTGGAGTCAGAGTAATATGTCAGCATGGGAAGAATATTACAAAGTCAGACTTGAAAGCATTGCTTCGAGAGATGGATTCCTTATATTAAGTTCAGATTTGGTTGGAATGAATGAAACACCAAGTAATCCTTCTAAATTCCCTGGTGGTAGTATTATTATGAACGCAGTGTTTAACGGACCTTCATATTTGGCAGGTGCAGATGATGATTCAAATATTATTACAAATCAGGAAGGACTTCTTACAAACAGTAAATCAGTTAGGGCATCAACAGGTTCTACATGTTCTAATGAAGATTTTAATCCTGAATTATATGTTGATTTATATAGTGAATTAGCTGACAAGATGGAAGAAAACGGTGGAGTTCTAAGATATAGTGCAAATACAACAGCTTCAACTAAGGGACCAAAGGCAGCAGTTGTTAATATGACAGGTTATTGGGGCAATAAGACAAAGACAATTGCAAAGATGAAAGAATACATAGAAGAAGCCGGAAAGAAGGGCGTAGACATTTTAGTTTTCCCTGAAACAGTATTAACAGGTTATGGATATTTACAGCCGTCACAGGATCCGTTCTATCAGAAGTTTGGAGTATCTATGCAGGTTTATACAGCTGAAACAATTCCGGGAACTACAACAAATGAACTTTCAAAATATGCAAAGAAATACAATATGTACATTATCTTTGGCATGACTGAAAAAGATGAAGCGGGAACAATAAAAGATAACGGTGTTGAAAAAGTATATAACTCAGCAGCAATTCTTTATCCTGATGGAAGAATCGATTCTTATCAGAAGATTCATAGAGCAGGTCAGGAAAATAAATGGTCAGTAACAGGTAAAACACCTAAGATTATTGAAACAAAATGGGGCAAGATTGGTGTTGATATATGTAGGGACGGACATTTTTATCCTGAACTTGGACGTTATTATGCAGCAATGGGATGCACAATGTTTATCCATCCTACAGCAACAACAGGAAATGCATGGTATAGGTCAACAAGAATCGGTTCATATGTAGACCGTGATGGAATGGCAGCAATTACATGTAACTTACTTGGCGGTGATGGTATTTATGTGGCAGACGGAGCTTACACATACAGTCCTGACGATATTGATGAAAATGGTGATTTCGTTGGTGGCTCAGCAATACCTGAAACAATTTATAATCAGAATGAAATTGAAGATGATCCATACTGGAATAGCAAAAACTGGCTTGGAACAGGTGGTGTATTTAACAGCACAAGTTTTATAGCAACAAAAGGTTCAACAGCTTCAACAGCATTAAAGCCAAGAATTAACTATAACGGCACAGGTGCATATTCAGAAGGCTTCGAAGAAAGAGGTAATACAAGTCCGCTTGGTCTTGAAATAGCTGATATGGACCTTACAGGAACAGGCTTTAGCGGAACAGAGTCAACATTTAAGCCGGCATTATATGCTAAATTATATGATAAACTTGCAACATTATATCGCGGTGGTTATGTATCAAAAATAAAAGATAAAGATAATAGTGGCACAACACCGGAAACAACAACACCGGAAACAACAACTGCAAAAGATTCTGCAACAAAGACTACAGAACCAAAGACTACAGAAAACAAAAAGGTAGTAACAACCACTGTAACAGTGAACAAAACTTTGGTTAAGAAGGCTACAAAAGTTAGGGCTTCTGCAAAGACAAAAATTTATGTTAAGAAAGTTGTAGGTGCAGCTAAGTATCAGGTACAGGTATCAGCTACAAAGAACTTTAAAAAGGTTTTGGCAACTAAAACATCAACGAAGGCAACATTTACAATTAAAAACAGTAAGCTTAAAAACAAGAAAGTTTTATATGTAAGAGTAAAAGTTGCAAAGAAAGTAAATAACAAATTAGTTTACAGTAAGTGGTCAGCTTCAAAGAAAGTTGTAATAAATAAAAAATAATTAACAAGTAAATTAGTACAAAAAACTTTATAAAAATCTAATAAAAAGCGTCTTATGTGAGAAAAAATCATATAAGGCGTTTTTTTCGACAAAATAAATTCAAAAGAGTTAAGTTATATGATAGAATAAAGAGTATTTATTAATACAGAGGAGATTAAAGTATGGGGACTAAAGAAAAAAATAAAAAAGGTTTAAGCATTGCAAAGATTTATTTATCAAAGCAGATTTTAATAATATTATGCATTGTGGCAGTGGTTCTTGTTGCGTGGTTTGGCACAAGGAAGGTTGTTTCAATTGACAATAAGACTACTAAATTAGGTTTTGAGAATATTGGAGAACTTGCAACTCAGGAAGCATATTGTACTGAAGTTAATGTTACAGATGAGTCAAAGCAGTTATTTGGAATTGACATTCCTTTTACTCAGAGCAAGTATATTTACAGTTATGATGTAAATGTTAAGGCAGGAATTGATTTTGACCAGATTGACTGGAGCGTAAAGGATAAGACCATAACGGTTAAAGTTCCAAAGGCTAAGATTCTAAGCTGTGAACTTAATAAGGATTCTTTTAAGGTATATCACGAACAAGAAAGCATATTCACAAAGATTACTTTAAAAGATAACAATGAGGCAATGAGCAAGCTTAAGGAGAATGCCAAGAAGGATGCAGAAAGCAATGGACTTCTTGAAAATGCCGAAAAGAATGCCAAGACTATCATAAAAGGTTTTATTGAAAAAGTTTATGATAGTAGTGAGTATGAAATTAAGTTTGTTGAAAAATAATATTAAAAAGCTATAAAAAAACTATCAAAACTAGCATAAAAAATTAATAATGAAATTAGCATAAAATTAGTATTAAAGTTTGGATTAGGAGATAAATATGAGTGAAAAAGTAAGAAAACACATAATCTTCTATGGAAGAGTTCAGGGGGTAGGATTTAGATATTATTCAGTATATAAATCCAGACAGCTTGGGCTTACAGGTTGGGTTAGAAATTTGTATGATGGAACTGTTGAAATGGAAGTTCAGGGAGAACAGCAGGTTATAGATCAGTTAATTGTTTTTCTTCAAAATCAGAGATTTATAATGATAGAAGATATGGACATTAAGAAGATTCCTGTTGTGGATGACCATGATTTTTACGAGAGGTAATAACATTGATTATATGGATTGTTACCTGCTTTGCACTATAACAATCTGTCCTAATATTTGTATATTGTGAAGTTTATGCTTCATTGTATGTTAGTATTGGAACACTGTAATCAATATAATTATATATAAAATGATGATAGATGAGGTTAAGGTTTTGAAAAAAGGATTTGATAATGAGAAGTATTTAAAGATGCAATCAGAACACATTAAGGAAAGAATTGCACAGTTTGGAAACAAGTTGTATTTGGAGTTTGGCGGTAAGCTTTTTGATGATTATCATGCATCAAGAGTATTGCCTGGATTTGAGCCTGACTCAAAGTTACAGATGTTATTACAGTTAAAAGACCAGGCAGAAGTTGTAATTGTTATTAGTGCTGAAGACATTGAAGAAAACAAGATTCGTGGAGATTATGGAATTACATATGACATGGATGTTTTAAGACTTATTGATGAATTTCAGTCAGTAGGGCTTTTTGTTGGCAGTGTTTGTCTTACAAAGTTTGCAGGACAGCCGGCAGCAGAATTATTTATGAAGAGATTAGAAGAACTTGGAATTAAGTCATACAAGCATTATAAGATTCCTGGATATCCAAGTGATGTTAACTTTATTGTTAGTGATGAAGGTTACGGAAAGAATGATTATATTGAAACTGAAAGACCACTTGTTGTTATAACAGCACCAGGTCCTGGAAGTGGAAAGATGGCTACATGTCTTTCACAGTTATATCATGAACATAAGAGAGGAATTAATGCAGGATATGCTAAGTTTGAGACATTTCCTATTTGGAACATTCCATTAAGACACCCTGTTAACCTTGCTTATGAGGCAGCAACAGCAGATTTAAATGATGTTAACATGATTGACTCATTCCATTTGGAAGCATATGGAGAGACAACTGTAAACTATAACAGAGACCTTGAAATTTTTCCTGTTGTTAATGCAATGTTTGAATTGATTTCAGGTAAGAGTCCATACAAATCACCTACAGATATGGGGGTTAATATGGCAGGAAATTGCATCTTTGATGATGAAGCTTGTTGCAAGGCTTCAAAACAGGAAATTATCAGAAGATATTATCAGGCTCTTTGTGAAAAGAGAAGAACAGGAAGTACAAAAAATAATATTTCTAAGTTAGAAATTCTTATGAAACAGGCTGAAATTACACCACAGGATAGAGAAGTGGCAGTTGTGGCTCTTAATAAAGAAAAAGAAACTGACAACAAGCCGGCTGTAGCAATTGAACTTCCTGACGGAAAGATTGTTACAGGTCGCACAACTGACCTTTTAGGTGCATCAGCAGCAGCTTTACTTAATGCTCTTAAGGCACTTGGTAATATTGATGATGAAGTAGAATTAATTGAAAAAGAAGCAATTGAACCTATTCAGACATTGAAGACTAATTATCTTGGAAGCAAGAACCCACGTCTTCACACAGATGAAATTTTAATTGCATTGTCATCAACAGCAGCTCACAATGAAAATGCAAAGAAGGCTATGGGAGAATTAACTAAGCTTAAGGGATGTGACGCACATTCAACAGTTTTATTGTCATCAGTAGATGAAACTACATTTAAAAAATTAGGAATGCAACTTACTTGTGAGCCTAAATATGAAGAAGATGGTAGAAAATATCATAAACACTAACAAATAGTTCATAGAATATTCAAAATATGATATGAAATATTTGGTATAATATTTTGATGTGAAGGTATTTAAGAAAACGGATTGTAGATTTAGGTATATGGCAATCTGAAATTTAATATAGGGGTTTTTAACTGATAAGGAGAACTTATGAAGAATAGAACATCAAAAGACAATACAATAGTAAGAAAAAAAGTTCAGACAAGAAGATTTAATGCAGATATCAGATATGGTTTAAACAGTGATCAGGTTAATGAATATTTTGAGAATGGTTGGTCTAACGAGCCGGTTGAACCGCCGTCAAAAACTGTTCCGGAAATTATAAAAAGTAATCTGTTTACGTATTTTAACTTAGTATTTGCAGTTCTTGCGGCGCTGTTAATTTTGGCAGGTTCATTCCGTAATTTGACTTTTTTGCCGGTTATTCTGGCAAACTTGTTTATCGGTATTATTCAGGAAATAAGAGCAAAGAATACTTTGGATAAGTTATCAGTATTAAATGCCCCAAAGGCTTTAGTTGTTAGAGAAGGAAGACAGTTTAGTATTCCTGCGGAAGAATTGGTCCTTGACGATATAGTTATTTTTAAGGCAGGAAATCAGATTTGTGCCGATGCCATTGTTGTAGATGGCGAAGTTTCAGTTAATGAGTCATTGCTTACAGGTGAATCTGATGAAATATCAAAGAAACCCGGCGATGAATTAATGTCAGGAAGTTTTATTGTTTCAGGTGAATGTTATGCAAGACTTGACAAGGTTGGTGAGGATTCATATATATCAAAGTTAACACTTGAAGCTAAGGCAATGAATAGTGAAGAACAGTCCGAAATGATTAGAGTTCTTGACAAATTAGTTGGAGTAGTGGGTATATTGATTATTCCAATTGGACTATTACTTTTTGGACAGCAGTTTTTCTTTTCGGGAGCATCTTTTAGCAAGAGTATAACATCTATGGTTGCTGCTGTTATTGGAATGATACCGGAAGGTTTGTATTTACTGGCCAGTGTTGCTCTTGTTGTAAGTGTTATGCGACTTGCATCAAAGAAAGTTCTTGTACATGACATGAAATGTATAGAAACCCTTGCAAGAGTTAATGTTTTGTGTGTTGACAAAACAGGGACAATTACAGAGAATACAATGGAAGTTAACGGAGAGATTCCAATGGATGGATACGACAGTCAGTCCATGGCTCCATTAAAGCAGATTATTAGTGATTTTGCTTCGGCAATGTCTAGTGATAATATTACTATGAAGGCTATGAAGGATTACTTTAATAAGCCTTCAGGTAGAAAAGCAGTGTCAGTAAGTCCTTTCTCGTCACAGTTTAAATATTCAGGAGCAGCCTTTGAAGATGGAAGCTATGTTCTTGGTGCACCTGAGTTCGTGTTAAGAGAGGATTATGACAATTATAGAGAGCAGATTGAACAGTATAGTTCAGAAGGATACCGAGTTCTTGTATTTGGTATTTATGACGGAGTTATTGACGGTAAAGCATTAACAGGAAAGGTTACACCTCTAGGCTTGGTATTTTTGTCTAACCCTATTAGAAAAGAAGCACCTGAAACATTTAAGTATTTTGAAAATCAGGGTGTGGAAATAAAGGTTATATCGGGTGATAATCCTGTAACTGTTTCTCAGGTTGCGTTGCAGGCAGGAATAGCAAATGCAGACAATTATATAGATGCATCAACCCTTACAACAGATGAGGCAATTGAAGATGCAGTATTAAGATATACAGTATTTGGCAGAGTTACACCTGACCAGAAACGTAAATTTGTCAGAGCCCTTAAGAAAGCAGGTAGAACTGTGGCAATGACAGGTGATGGTGTAAACGATGTTTTGGCACTAAAGGATGCAGACTGCTCAGTAGCAATGGCATCAGGAAGTGATGCGGCAGCACAGGCGTCACAGCTTGTTTTGTTAGATTCTAACTTTGCCTGTATGCCATCAGTTGTAATGGAAGGAAGAAGAGTTGTAAATAACATTGAACGTTCAGCAAGTTTGTTTCTTGTTAAAAATATTTTCTCATTCCTTTTATCACTATTTTCTGTATGCTTTATGATAAATTATCCATTGGAGCCATCACAGATTTCGCTGATTAGTATGTTTACAATAGGTGTTCCGGCATTTTTCCTTGCCCTACAGCCTAATAAAAACATCATTCAGGGACACTTCCTATCCAATGTGCTTATAAAAGCATTGCCGGCAGGTATTACAGATTTCCTTGTTGTAGGAGCGCTTGTAGTATTTGGTCAGGTATTTGAAGTAGGTGAGACTGATATATCAACAGCCTGCACAATGTTACTTGCAATAGTAGGATTTGTAATTCTTTATAACATTAGTAAGCCTATGAATGCACTTCGCTGGTGTGTTTGGGGCGGATGTATTGTAGGGCTTTTAGGTTGCAGTATTTATCTTGGAGATTTATTTGCAATGCGCGGTATGTCTACGAAATGCATTATGTTATTTGTGGTATTTGCCATAATTACAGAACCGGCATTAAGATATAGTACAATATTAATCGAAAAGATTGGTCGAAAGATAGTAGGCTGGATTGAAAAACGAAGAAAAGCAAAAATTATAAAATAAATTAGGATAAGGACTTCGTGTATTCGGGGTCCTTATTATATTATGAAAGTATACGATTACATCAAATAGCTGAGTTATAACAATAAGTGTAATTAATGAAGGAGAGGGATAAAATATGGATGAAATGGTTGTTTTGTTAATACCGTTGCTTGGAACAACCCTAGGTGCGGCAATGGTATTTTTTATGAAAGACAATATTAATGCAAAGATTGAAAAGACTCTACTTGGTTTTGCAGCAGGAGTTATGATTGCGGCAAGCGTATGGTCACTTCTTATTCCGGCAATTGATATGTCTAAGGAACAGGGGAGAATAGCCTGGCTTCCTGCAGCTGTAGGCTTTATGCTTGGAATTTTGTTTTTACTTTTAATTGACAGCATTGTGCCACATTTACATTTGGACAGCGATAAGCCGGAGGGTGTAAAGAGTAAATTTTCAAAAACAACAATGATGATGTTTGCAGTTACAATTCACAACATTCCTGAGGGAATGGCAGTGGGTGTAGCGTATGCAGGAGCGATTATGGGACATAGCAAGTTAAGTCTTACTGCAGCTGTTGCATTGTCAATAGGTATTGCAATACAGAATTTTCCGGAAGGTGCCATTATTTCAATGCCTCTAAAGGGACAGGGAATGAGTAAGATGAGGGCATTTAAGTGTGGGTTCCTTTCAGGTGTTGTAGAACCTATAGGTGCATTTATAACTATACTTCTTACATCAAAGATTATTGTAATATTGCCATATCTTTTGGCATTTGCAGCAGGTGCAATGATTTATGTTGTAATAGAAGAATTAATTCCTGAGTCACAGTCAGGTGAGCATACTAATATAGGAACAATAGGTGCAGCAATTGGATTTGTTCTTATGATGATACTTGATGTGGCGTTAGGTTGATAAATGTGCTAAAATATACTGACGGTGTTAAAAATTGATAGGGTTCATTAGTTACATATTAATCAAAATTGAGACGAGGAGAAATATTATGAGAAAATCAAAAAAAGTTTTATCGGTTATTCTTAGTTTATCAATGGCATTTAGTATGTCACTTATACAGCCAAATTATCAGGTAAAGGCTGATAACAGTTATTCAGTTTTGGATGCTAATGACAATGGAAAAGAAGAGGGTGCGAAAGTTACACCTATTGATATTAGTTCAGGAAAAGTTCAGATAGACTGGTCTAATGTTAAGGATAGTTATGAGTTTGTTGGAAAGAGAATAACTCCAATAGTGTTATTATCTTATAAAGGAAAGAATTTAAATCCTATGGCTGATTATACAGTTACGTACAAGAATAATTTTTATCCGGGCAAGGTAACTATGATTATTAAGGGAATTGATGGTTATACAGGACAGATAACAAAGGAATTTCAAATTGTAAAAAAAGAAATAGGCAATGTAACTATTAGAACAGAATTCGAAAATAAACAATTGAAAATTACTGTCAATAATGGTAGTTACGCGATGACAAAAGGAACTGATTATGATTATACTGTAGAAACAGATGTAAAGGGGAAGATTACAATTACTTTCACAGGATTAGGTGATGATTATACAGGAACCTATGTTAGAACAATTGAGGCAGAAGACAATCCTAATGCGCCTAAAGAAACAGAAACTATTAAGGTTTCAAAGGCAAAGGTTACATATGCCAAAAACAAAAAAGGCAAAAAGATTAGTCTTAAGTGGGCTAAGATTTCTAAAGTTACAGGATATAATGTAAGATATGCCACAACAAAGAAAAAGCTTAAAAAAGCTAAGGTTAAAAACATAAAAACCAATACTCCAAAATACACTATTAAAAAACTTAAAAAGAAGAAATATTATGTTCAGGTAAGAGCATATAGAACTGTTAATGGCAAGAAGATTTATGGTGACTGGAGCAAGGTTAAAAGTGTTAAAGTAAAGAAGTAATGAATTAGACATAGAGCTATAATGAAATGATATTGATAAATGTATGGAAAGTAAAATATAATCATTGTAGCAACTAGGAAACGAGAGATTAAGCAGAAAATGAAAGAGAAACATTTAGACAATTTTGTAAAAGGACTAAAAAATGGTATTCCAATAGCATTGGGTTATTTTGCAGTAGCATTTACACTTGGAATACAGGCAAAGAATGCAGGAATAACGGCATTTCAGTCAGCAGTGGCAAGTTTTGGATTGCATGCCTCAGCGGGGGAATATATTGCATTTACTCTTTTTGGGGCCAACGCAACCATTTTTGTAATGGTAATGATGGAGGTTGTCGCCAATGCCAGATATCTTTTAATGTCCTGTGCGTTAAGCCAGAAGATTCCTGCAGACACCCCAATATGGAAAAGACTTATAATGGGATATTTTATAACAGATGAAATATTTGGAGCTTCAATATCTGTAGCAGGAAAGCTTGATCCTTATTATACTTTTGGACTTGCGGCAGTTGCCTCACCAGCATGGTGTGTAGGTACGGCGCTAGGTGTTTTGATGGGTAACGCATTGCCAATCAGAGTTGTAAGTGCCTTAAGTGTAGGTCTTTATGGTATGTTTATGGCATGCATAATTCCTGAGGGAAAAAAGAACAAAATAGTAGCAGGAGTAATAGTTGTAAGTTTTGTTTTAAGTTACATATTTAATACACTTTCTGTTTTTGCAGGAATTTCATCAGGTGTAAAAATTATGATTTTGACTGTTATTATTTCATTAGCAGCAGCAATATTATTTCCGGTAAAGGAGGAAGAAAATGCATAACATATATATATGTCTTCTTGCAATGGCTATTGCAACATATGCAATCAGAGTGCTTCCGTTAACATTAATTAGAAAAGAAATTACAAATAAATACATAAAGTCATTTCTGTATTATGTGCCTTATGTAACATTGGCGGTAATGACATTTCCGGCAATCCTTACAGCCACACAGAGTATGTGGTCAGGTCTGATTGCATTAATGGGTGCGATTCTTTTGGCTTGGAAAGGTGGAAATCTTTTTCAGGTTGCAATAGTAAGTTGTGCGTTGGTATTTATTGTGGAATTGATAATTGTTTAAGAAGCAAATAATTTATAGAAGAGTAGGTTTTATAAAAATATGACTGTGCCAAAGAAGTCATATTTTATTAAAGAAAACATAGTTATTAAGGAAAGCGGGTTCGTTATGACAAGAATAGAAAAGAAAGAAATTTTGTCAGATGAAAAAACTAAAAAAGTAGCAATGCAGGTGTCTACAGTTAGTATTGTAGTTAATCTGCTTTTGTCAGTATTTAAATTGTTGGCAGGTATTATAGGAAAATCGGGCGCCATGGTTTCTGATGCCATTCATTCTGCGTCTGATGTTTTTAGTAGTTTTATAGTAATAATAGGCGTTAGCCTTGCAGGAAAAGAATCTGATGAAGGTCATCAGTATGGCCATGATAGATTAGAGTGTGTTGCAGCTATTATTTTGGCAGTGGTACTTCTTATAACAGGAGCAGGAATTGGCATAGATGGTGTAAATAAAATAATAAATGGAACCAATGGCAATCAAACAATTCCGGGAATAATAGCAATGGTTGCAGCAATTATATCTATTGCAACAAAGGAATGGATGTATTGGTTTACAAGATCTGCTGCAAAAAAGATTAATTCAGGGGCAGTAATGGCTGATGCATGGCACCACAGGTCTGATGCTCTTTCTTCAATTGGTGCTTTAATAGGTATTATAGGCGCAAGATCAGGATTCCCTATTCTTGACCCTATAGCAAGTGTTATTATCTGTTTATTCATTGCCAAGGCAGCTTATGAAATTTTTAAAGATGCAATAGATAAGATGGTTGACAAGTCATGTGATGAAGAAGTTGAGAGAAAAATGGCCGACATTATTTTGAGTCAAAAAGGTGTAGTTTCACTTGATTTACTTCATACACGTCTTTTTGGAGCAAAAATATATGTGGATGTTGAAATTGCAGCTAATGGCAACATTTCCTTATATAAATCCCATGCCATTGCACAGGAAGTGCATGATGCAATTGAAAAAAACTTTCAGGAAGTTAAGCATTGTATGGTTCATGTAAATCCGGCTCCAAAGTTTAAGGGATATTTGCTTTGCAGTGATTGTGACGGTACATTAACTTATGGGGAAGAGGTTTTGTCAGAAGAAAACGTTAAGGCCATTAAATATTTCCAAAAAGAAGGTGGAATATTTACTTTGGCAACGGGAAGATTTCCTGAATATGCTGATAAGTTTAAGGATAGATTCAAGGTTAACGCACCAATAGTTGCCTTAAATGGAACGGTTCTTTACGACAAGGATAATGAGCAGATTATTGAAAAGTGGCCAATGGCAAAAGAGGATTGCTACAAACTTGTAAAATATGTTAATGATAACTGGACGAAAGTTTGGGAATATTGGATTAATTATACAGTCCACGACAGCAAGGAATTTAAACCACTTGAAAGTGCTCCTGGAGATGGAAGTCTTGAGAAGTTGTTTGATAGTATTGGAGACGAAGTTTTTAAGATTTTATTTATTCAGGATGAAGAAGTTACGGTTGCAATGCAAAAAGACTTAAAGGAGAAGTTTGGCAATAAGTTTAGATTTGATACAAGCTGGCCTAACGGTCTTGAAATTCAAAGAGTGGATAGTGGCAAAGGCATAGCCGTAGAGTATTTAAAGAAACACTTTAACCAGCATATTCATACAACGATTGGAGTGGGAGACCAGGAAAATGACATTTCGTTGTTGCAGAATTGTGACATTGGTTATGCAGTTGGCAATGCCAAGGAGAATGTTAAAAAGTTGGCAGACAGAGTTACTGTTCCAAACACTGAAAATGCCATAAAAGCAATAATTGAAGACTTAGATAAGCAAAATTATTGATAAAATCTAATAAAAATCAACAAAAAACAAAGAATTTTTTTACAGTCGGTTTACACTGGCTGTTTTTTTGTGTATAATATTAGTTCGACCGACAAAAAATAATTTTGTGGTCAGTTTAGTGTGCAAAAAACACATGTATGATAAACTAAGTTTCTTAGTTAGAAAGGATGCTGTATTGAAAAAGGAAGAATTTACTCAAAAAGTAGCAGAACTGATTGAATTGGCTCATAAGAAGGAAGATCGACTTACAATTAATGAGGTTCAGGATTTCTTTAAAGATGATGATTTGACAGAAAAGCAAAAAACTGATGTTGTAACAGAATTAACAGGAAAGAAAATCAATATCAACATGGAAGTAGACGTAAACGAGCCAAAGGCACCTAAAGCTGATAGTGCAAAGAGTGATGATGCCGATAATGATTTCCCGGAAGATGGCGAGGCAACAGTTGATCTTGTTGCAGAACCTACAGATGAGGATATTGCAATGGTAGCAGCAGACGAAGGAGACTTACTGGAACCTACAGACGAGAATTTTGAAAATGATGAAGAAGAGACAGTAGAATTTGATGCTGTAGATTTGCTCGAGGGTGTAGGAACAGAGGATCCGGTTCGTATGTACTTGAAAGAAATAGGAACAGTTCCACTGTTAACAGCAGACGAAGAATTAGAACTTGCCAAGCGTAAGACAGAAGGCGACATAGTTGCCAAAGAAAAGTTAATAGAGGCTAACTTAAGATTAGTAGTTAGTATTGCAAAAAGATATACCGGTCGAGGAATGAGTTTTTTAGACTTAGTACAGGAAGGTAATCTTGGCTTAATTAAGGGTGTAGAAAAATTTGACTACACAAAAGGATACAAATTAAGTACATATGCAACATGGTGGATTAGACAGTCAGTAACAAGAGCGTTAGCTGACCACGCAAGAACAATCCGTGTACCGGTTCATATGGTTGAAACAATTAATAGAATGTCAAAGATGCAGCGTAAGCTTACATTAGAGTTAGGTTATGAACCATCTACTAAAGAACTTGCTACAGCATTAGATATGACAGAAGAAAAAGTACTTGAAATCATGCAGATTGCAAGAGAACCTGCATCACTTGAAACACCAATCGGTGAAGAAGATGATTCAAACTTAGGTGATTTCGTAGCTGATAACAACACAGTTACACCTGAAGCCAACATTGAATCAGTAATGCTTCGTGAACACATTGATGTTTTATTACAGGACTTAAAGGACAGAGAAAGAGAAGTCATAATCTTAAGATTTGGTTTAAGAGACGGTCACCCTCGTACACTTGAAGAAGTAGGAAAAATCTTCAATGTAACAAGAGAACGTATCAGACAGATTGAAGCCAAGGCATTAAGAAAGCTTCGTAACCCTGTTAGAAGTAAGAAGATTAAAGATTTTTTGAATAACTAGATATTATTTGATTATGTTAAAAGGACTTCCGGAAGGGAGTCCTATTGTTGTATCTGAAAGGCGAAACAACAATAGGATTGCCTTTATCAAGAGGATGTTCACTAATATAGTGAAATGTGTGGATTTTGTATATTGTAAGCTTTATAATTTTAAGCTACAGGTTTAATTTATTAAGGCTTTCACTTATCCAATATATATTAAATAAGCCAAACCTTAAAAAAATAAGAAAAAGGCTACCTAAACTTAATTTTACTTGATTTTCATACGAAAATAGTTTATAAAATTAAGTAGCAAAACAATAAAGGGTACAAAGACGTACAACAGTTATAGCTGATGTAGTTTTTGTGCCCTTTTTTGTTACTTACAAAATAAATTTTTGTAAATTGATTACTTTATTTATTAAGGTTAGTTATTATCAAACATTTATATAAAGGAGGAAAATCATGAGTCAAAATGAATTATTCAAGAAAGCAAAAGAAGATGGATTATACGATCCACGTTTTGAGCATGATAACTGCGGTATTGGTGCTGTAGTTAATATTAAAGGTGTGAAAAGTCATGCAACAGTGGAAAATGCTTTAAAGATTGTAGAAAATCTTGAACATAGAGCAGGTAAGGATGCCGAGGGAAAAACCGGTGACGGTGTTGGTATCTTATTACAGATTTCACATAAATTCTTTAAGAAAGTCACAAAGTCTTTAGGTTTTGAAATTGGTGGAGAAAGAGAATACGGTGTAGGTATGTTTTTTATGCCACAGGATGAACTTAAAAGAAAACGTGAAATGAAAATGTTTGAAATTATAACTGAAAAAGAAGGTCTTGAATTTTTAGGATGGAGACAGGTTCCTGTACATCCTGAAGTTTTGGGAACAAAAGCAGTAGAATGTATGCCTTGCATTATGCAGTGTTTCATTAAGAAACCTGAAGGTTTAAGCAAAGGTATTGAATTTGATAGAAAATTATATATTGTAAGAAGAGTCTTCTCACATAGTAACGGTGGTACTTACACAGTATCATTATCAAGCAGAACTATTGTATATAAGGGAATGTTCTTAGTAGGTCAGTTAAGATTATTCTTTGATGATTTACAGGACAAGAGTTATGAATCAGCAATTGCATTAGTACATTCAAGATTTTCAACTAATACAAACCCAAGCTGGAGAAGAGCTCATCCTAACAGATTTATAGTTCATAATGGAGAAATAAATACAATCCGTGGTAATGCAGATAACATGCTTGCAAGAGAAGAATCAATGAACAGCGAGTATATGAACAATTCATTACAGAAGGTTATGCCTGTAGTTGACACTAACGGTTCTGACTCAGCTATGCTTGATAATACTTTGGAATTTTTAGTAATGAATGGTGTTGATCTTCCACTTGCAGTTATGATGTGTATTCCTGAACCATGGGAAAAGAACGACACAATAAGCCAGACTAAGAAAGACTTCTATCAGTATTATGCAACAATGATGGAACCTTGGGATGGACCTGCATCAATTCTTTTCTCTGATGGTGATTACATGGGAGCAATTCTTGACAGAAATGGTCTTAGACCTTCAAGATATTACATTACAGATGATGACCAGCTTATCCTTTCATCAGAAGTAGGTGTTCTTGAAATTGATCCTGCAAAGATTGTTGTAAAAGAAAGATTAAGACCGGGTCGTATGCTTTTGGTTGATACAGTTAACGGTAAGTTAATTGACGATGATGAATTAAAAGAATCATATGCAACAAGAAAGCCATATGGTGAATGGTTAAATAATAACCTTGTTAACTTAAAGGACATTCATATCCCTAACGTAAAAGTTGAAACATATGAAAAAGAAGAACGCCAGAGACTTCAGAAAAACTTTGGATACAGCTTTGAAGACCTTCAGAGAATTATTCCAATGGCTAACACAGGAAATGAAGCTACAAAGGCAATGGGTAAGGATACACCACTTGCAGTTTTAAGTGAGAGAACACATCCTTTATTTAACTATTTTAAACAGTTATTTGCTCAGGTTACTAATCCTCCAATTGATGCAATCAGAGAAGAAATAGTTACTTCAACATCAGTTTATCTTGGAAAAGACGGTAATATATTAGAAGAAAAACCTGACAACTGCAATGTATTAAAAATTAACAATCCTATTTTGACAAATACGGATATTTTAAAACTTAAAAATATTAAAGAGCCGGGATTTAAGACAGCAGTTGTACCTATTGTATATTACAAAGGCATTAAGCTTGAAAAGGCTATTGAACAGGTATTTGTAGAAGTTGATAAGGCACACAAAGACGGAGCAAACATTATTATTCTTTCAGACAGAGGTGTGGATGAATATCATGTACAGATTCCTTCATTGCTTGCAGTTTCAGCAGTACATCAGTACCTTGTAAAAACAAAGAAGAGAACAACATTATCATTAGTTCTTGAAAGTGGTGAACCAAGAAGCGTACATCATTTTGCAACATTGTTAGGATACGGTGCCAGCGCAGTTAACCCTTATCTTGCACACGAAACAATTAAGCAGATGGTTGAAGAGGGTATGATTAACAAAGATCCATATGCAGCAATTGATGATTACAATGAAGCAATTTTAAGCGGAATTGTAAAGATTGCATCAAAGATGGGTATTTCAACAATTCAGTCATATCAGGGTTCACAGATTTTTGAGGCAGTAGGTATAAGCAGTGATGTAATCAATAAATATTTCACAGGAACAGTAAGTCCTGTTGAAGGTATTACATTAGATGACATAGAAGAAAGCGTTGATAAGCTTCACTCAACAGCATTTGATCCATTGGAATTAGATGTAGACTTAACACTTGAAAGTTCAGGTGACCATAAGCTTAGAAGTGGAAAGGAAGAGCATAAATATAATCCGGCAACAATTCATACACTTCAGATGGCTACATGGACAAACAACTATCAGTTATTTAAACAGTACACACATATGATAGATGAAGAAATGGCACCGGTACATTTAAGAGGTTTAATGGACTTTAATTATCCTGAAAACGGTGGCATTCCAATTGACCAGGTTGAAAGTGTGGACTCAATTGTTAAAAGATTTAAGACAGGTGCCATGTCATATGGTTCAATTTCACAGGAAGCACATGAAACAATGGCAATTGCCATGAATATGATTGGCGGCAAATCTAACAGCGGTGAAGGTGGAGAAAGTATTGAACGTCTTACAATTGGAAAAGACGGTTTAAATAAATGTTCAAAGATTAAGCAGGTTGCATCAGGACGTTTTGGTGTTACATCAAGATACCTTGTAAGTGCCGAAGAAATTCAGATTAAAATGGCACAGGGGGCAAAACCGGGTGAAGGTGGACATTTACCTGGAAAGAAAGTTTATCCTTGGGTTGCAAAAACAAGATATTCAACACCGGGGGTAAGTCTTATTTCACCACCACCACATCATGATATTTACTCAATTGAAGACTTGGCTCAGCTTATTTACGACTTAAAGAATGCTAACAGAGATTCAAGAATTTCAGTTAAGCTTGTATCAGAAGCAGGTGTTGGTACAGTTGCAGCAGGTGTTGCAAAAGCAGGTGCGCAGGTTATTTTAGTATCAGGTTTTGACGGAGGCACAGGTGCAGCTCCTGAAAACTCAATTTATAATGCAGGTCTTCCTTGGGAACTTGGGCTTGCAGAGGCACACCAGACACTTATAGCTAACGAACTTAGAAATAAGGTAGTAGTTGAAACAGACGGAAAATTAATGAGTGGTCGTGACGTAGCCATTGCAGCAATGCTTGGTGCGGAAGAATATGGTTTTGCAACAGCTCCACTTGTAACTATGGGATGTGTAATGATGAGAGTATGTAACCTTGATACTTGTCCTGTAGGTGTTGCAACACAGAACCCTGAACTTAGAAAGAGATTTAAGGGTAAACCTGAATATGTAGTAAACTTTATGAAGTTTATCGCTCAGGAATTACGTGAATATATGGCAAAACTTGGCATTAGAACAGTTGATGAATTGGTAGGTAGAGTAGACTTACTTAAAGTTAAGGATGGCGTAAGCGAAGGAAAAGCTGACGAAGTTTGTCTTTCAAAAATCCTTAATGCTGATTTTGCTGATGTTAGAGTTAAATATGATAAGAAGAATGTATATGACTTTAAGCTTAATGAAACAAAAGACGTTACAGTATTGATTAAGAAACTTGGTAAGGCTCTTGAACAGAAGAAACCTGCTTCAGTTGAAGTTGATGTAACAAATATTGACAGATCATTTGGTACAATCTTTGGTTCAGAAATTACAAAGAAATACAATGACACATTAGAAGATGATATGTATACAGTAAAATGTAACGGCGCAGGCGGACAGAGCTTTGGTGCTTTCATTCCAAACGGTCTTACAATTGAGCTTACAGGCGATAGCAATGACTACTTAGGCAAGGGACTTTCAGGTGGTAAGATTATTGTTAAGCCACCTAAGGAATCTAAGTTTAAGCAGGATGAAAATATTATAATCGGTAACGTTGCATTATATGGTGCAACAAGCGGAAAAGTTTACATTAACGGTGTGGCAGGAGAACGTTTCTGCGTAAGAAACTCTGGTGCCACAGCAGTAGTTGAAGGTGTAGGCGACCACGGTTGTGAATATATGACAGGTGGTAAAGTTGCAGTAATCGGAAAAGTTGGAAAGAACTTTGCAGCAGGTATGAGCGGCGGTGTTGCTTATGTGTTAGATGAAAATAATGATTTGTATAGAAAAGTAAACAAGTCACTTGTATCAACAGAAGAACTTTCAAACAAGTACGATGTATTAGAATTAAAGGCAATGATTGAGGACCACGTAAAATATACTAACTCAATTAGAGGTAAGGAAATTTTAAATGATTTTGAAGAATATCTTCCAAAATTCAAAAAGATAATACCATATGATTACAAGAAAATGCTTAATGCAATTGCAAAGATGGAAGAAAAAGGATTGAATCCGGAACAGGCACAGATTGAAGCATTTTACGCTGCAACAAGATAGGAGGAATAGCAATGGGTAAGCCAACAGGATTTTTAGATTATGAACGTGAAGATGCAAAGGCATCTTCACCTAAAGAAAGAATAAAAAACTTTAATGAATTTCATGAACATTTATCTGAAGAAAAGCAAAAATGCCAGGCAGCAAGATGTATGGATTGTGGCGTGCCATTTTGCCAGAATGGTAAAGTTATATCAGGTATGGTATCAGGCTGTCCTCTGAACAATCTGGTTCCTGAATGGAATGATCTTTTATATCATGGAAATATGGAACAGGCATACAACCGTCTTCACAAGACTAACAACTTTCCTGAATTTACTTCAAGAGTTTGTCCTGCACTTTGTGAAAAAGCATGTACATGTAGTCTTTATGGAGATGCAGTAAGTGTTAGAGATAACGAATATAGCATAATAGAAAATGCCTACAAGGAAGGATATGCGTCAGCAAAAACACCTTCAGTCAGAACAGGCAAAAAAGTAGCAGTAATCGGTTCAGGCCCTTCAGGACTTGCAGTTGCAGACCAGTTAAACAAGAGAGGTCACAGTGTAACCGTATATGAACGTGATGACAGAGTAGGCGGACTTCTTATGTATGGAATTCCAAACATGAAATTAGAAAAACATGTTATTGACAGAAAAGTTAATATTATGAAAGAAGAAGGAATAAAGTTTATTACAGGTGTAAATGTTGGAAAAGACATTAAAGCATCAGTATTATTAAAACAATATGACAAAGTAGTATTAGCATGTGGTTCAAGAAATCCAAGAGATATAAAAGCAGAAGGAAGAGATGCCAAGGGAATTTATTTTGCAGTAGACTTTTTAACATCAACAACAAAAAGCTTATTGGATAACGATTTAAAAGAAGGCACATTTATTTCAGCCAAAGGTAAAGACGTTGTTGTAATTGGTGGTGGTGACACAGGAAATGACTGTGTTGGTACAGCTATCAGACATGGAGCAAAAAGCGTTATTCAGTTAGAAATGATGCCAAAAGCACCGGATAAACGTGCAGAAAACAATCCATGGCCTGAATGGCCAAGAATCTGCAAAACAGATTACGGTCAGGAAGAAGCCATTGCAGTATTTGGTAATGATCCAAGAATATATCAGACAACAGTAAAAGAGTTTAAAAAGGACAAGTCAGGAAATCTTACAAAACTTGTACTTGTAAAACTTGAAGCTAAGAAAGATGAGAAAACAGGCAGATTAAATATGGTTGAAATACCTGGAAGCGAATATGAAGTAAACTGTCAGTTAGTTCTTATTGCAGCAGGATTCTTAGGTAGTGAAAACTACGTTACAAAAGAATTTAAGGTAGATATAACAGACAGAACAAATGTGGCTACAAAGGCAGGAAAGTACGCAACAAGTGTTCCAAACGTATTTACAGCCGGAGATATGCACAGAGGCCAGTCATTGGTAGTATGGGCAATTCGTGAAGGCCGTGACTGCGCAAGAGAAGTGGATGAAGCATTGATGGGGTACACAATGCTGTAGTGGGATGAAATATCAGAAAAGACATAATATAAAAGGAACAGGACCGTCAGTTTAAAAGGCTGAAAGGTCCTGTTTTTAAGTTTGATTGAATTGAGTTCCGTGTCAAGGACATTTTCAAAAAGTTTGTAGTGATTTTTAAATTGCTCCATATGAGTTAAAAGTTGTTCGTATGGGGCAAAAACAAAGCTTGTTTATATTCAAACTTAACAGAAACTACCCCATGGAGTAAGAATTGTGTGGAATATGAGGCAAATTCAAAGTTTGAATAGATTCAAATTTAATAAAAACTACCCCATAGAGTAAGAGCTGCGTAGGATATGAGGTAATTTTAAAAGATTTGTACCATATGAGCAGAAAATATCGTATATGGTACAGATATGAAGTTTGCTCGGCTTGATTTTTAAGAAATCTGTACCATATAAGCAGAAATTATCATATATGGTACAGATATGAAGTTTGCCCAGCTTGATTTCTAAGAAATCTGTACCATATAAGCAGAAATTATCGTATATGGTACAGATATGAAGTTTGGTTAGTTAGATTTCTAATAAATCTGTACCATATGAGCAAAAATTATCATATATGGTACAGATATGAAGTTTGTCTAGTTAGATTTCTAATAAATCTGTACCATATGAGCAAAAATTATCATATATGGTACAGATATGAAGTTTGTCTAGTTAGATTTAGAATAAACAAAGAGCTATGCTTAGAAAAAAAATCTTACCATTGAGAAGATGTAAGAAATCTAATAGGCATAGCTCTTTTGAGTATTTACAATAACAAATTAAATTGCTAAGAAGTACTTAATAACAGTTGTTATTGAAATATTAGAATTTTTAATTTTGTAATATTGTCCGTTCAGGTTGAAAATAGTATCTCCCAATCCTATGCTTGCAGAATGATTGTCAGATAATCCTAAAGTTATTTTAAAACCTCCAGATAACATTGGATTGTCCATTTTTTCAACATCCAGCATAGACATGTAGGAAAGAATAGCAGAAATTCTATTTTGGTCACTTGTTTCATAAGATACATCATTAATGTAGTAACTTATTTTTGAAACGCCTCCTGAAATATAAGTATCAAATAAGTTGTTTTTCTTGTAGCCCTCAGTTGGTGGCAGTGGGCACTTATTGGCAACTGTTGGTGTAGTTACTGATTTATTTACTCTTACCTTGCACTTTAATACATATTTCTTGCCATTTTGTTTAACAGTGGCTTTTACAACTGTTGAACCTACTTTCTTTGCAGAAACAATTCCTTTTTTGGAAACCTTTACAATTTTAGAATTATTAGACTTCCAAGATATTTTCGCATTTTTACTAAGCTTTTTAATCTTAAGTGTTTTCTTTGAACCTGTTTCTAATGAAATCTTAGTTGAAGATAACTTTGGAGTCTGTTGTTTAGCCGAAACACTAGTGCTATTAAACAAACAAAAACTGCTTAGCATCATCATAGTAACAAAAATAAACATAAATCTTCTTTTCATATCATTTACCTCCTTAAATAACCGACCTACTTTTGGTAAATCAATTATAATATATTTGATTAAAAAATGAAAGAATGTTAAGATAAAAATTAGGAGAGAGTGGTTGTGGAAAGACCACTCTCTTATCCATATTAGAGGGAATCGAGCAGCCTAACAGCGGAGTGTTAATCCTTAAGGATTGTGATATGTATGGAATGAAGTTACAACAATGATTAAAAGAATGGATACAGTATTCGAAATCAAAAACAAAAAACTTAAAAGGACAGACTATTATGCTTAAAATTACAACAAAAATTATGGAAAGACAAAAGGTGTCAAATATCATTTTGAAAAGATGGCGAACATAAATGTTCATTTAATAAGCAGTCTATACATATAAGTAAAATAGTAAATCAAGGGTATAATAATTCTAATATACCAGGTGAAGGTTTAATAACTATAGTTGTACCAAAAAGTAATACTAGTATTAAAAGTATTATTAGTGGGTATGATGACATTTTTATAGAAGCAAAAAATAATATTGATATTTTTAATCTTAAGGATAGCAGGGTAAGTGAAGCTTTGAAGAAACTTGACAGGGAAGTGTTAATAATATTGTATAATTTAATTATTGTTATTATAATTTCTATAATCAGTCGTTTGGTTATAGTTCGTAGCCTTAACAAAATGAAGGTTAGAGACTGGTTGAGAGGAATTGTGTAGTAAGTAAAAGGAGGCAGCTTATGAATGGAAGTCACATTGCCATTCCAACCATTCTTAAGGTAGGAAAAGGCACTTTAAAAGATATAGGAAGTTACATTAAGGACAGCAGAATTGAAAATGCTGTAGTTTATTTTGGAAATGGTCTGGTTGATATGTTTGGAGATACTGTTCTTCAATCATTTCAGAAGGAAAATATTAATGTTTTGGAATATAAGGAACTGGATTCTATTAAAATAGAAGATATAATAGATTTGGCTTTTTCAATTGACAGCAAGGCACAGATTATTGTGGGAATAGGTGGTGGAAAGGTTATTGATGCTGCAAAATATGCAGCTTATTTAAGAAAATTACCTTTCATTAGTGTGCCTACATCTGCATCCAGTGACGGCTTTTCCAGTGCCAGTGCGTCATTACTTGTTAATGGAAGAAGAACTTCTGTGCCGGCAAAACTTGCATATGGAATTATTGCAGACACGGATGTTATAAAAAGTGCTCCGGAAAAGTTTTTGTATTCAGGTATTGGTGATTTGGTATCAAAAATTACAGCTCTTTACGATTGGGTATTTGAGGACGAACACGGATATGCGGTGTTAAACGATTTTGCCATGATGATTGCAAAAAAAGCAGTAAATAGTTTTGTGAGAACTCCTTTTGAGAGTATAAAAGATGACCTGTTCTTAAGAGAACTTCTTGATTCTCTTGCAATGAGTGGAATTGCCAATGAAATAGCAGGAAACAGTTCTCCTGCAAGTGGAAGCGAACATCTTATTTCTCATGCTTTAGATAAAACATTGGAGCATCCGCAACTTCATGGAATTCAGGTTGGAATTGCAACTTATATAATGAGCAAGGTTCAGAACCACAGATATATTCGTGTAAATAAGATTTTTGAAGATACAGGTTTCTGGGATTATGTAAGCACCCTTGGACTAAAACGTGAGGATTATGCAAAGGCAATTGATATTGCACCATCAATAAAACCACACAGACATACTTATCTCCATGAGAAAAAATATAGGGAGCTGGCAAAAAAAGTTCTCTATGAAGATGAAGTTTTAAAGAAAGTGTTTGGCTGAATATAAGCTATTGTGGTATAATACTTTAGTTCAAGTGATTTATTTTTGGAGGATAATATGAAAGTATTAATGTTTAACGGAAGCCCTAAAGCTAAGGGCTGTACATATACAGCATTGGAAGAGATGGCTAAAGTCTTAAATGAAGAAGGCATTGAAACAGAGATTATGCACGTAGGAGCACACCCACAGGGAAGTTGTATGGGCTGTGGCGGTTGCTCAAAAACAGGTGAATGTGTGTATGGTGGAGAAGTAGTTGAAGCAGCAAAGAAGCTTAAAGAAGCTGACGGAGTCGTTTTTGGAAGCCCTGTTCATTATGCATCAATTAGTGGAAATATGATGGGATTTCTTCACAGATTATCATGGAGTGCAGGAAAAGATTTAAAATATAAACCGGCAGCTATGGTTGTAAGTGCAAGAAGAGCAGGAACAACAAGTGCTCTTGATGAAATTGCAAAGATACCTGAGTTTTTCCATATGCCATTAATTAACGGAAATTATTGGCCAATGGTTCACGGAAGCAATCCAGATGATGTAAGAAAAGATGAAGAAGGTCTTCAGATAGTAAGAAATATTGGACGAAATATGGCTTGGATTTTGAAGTGTATTCAGGTTGGAAAAGAAAATGGAATTGAACATCCACAGCCGGAAGATCCAGTTAAGACTAATTTCATCCGTTAATAAAACTGTTACAAAATATTTATCTGATTTAAAAGAAAGAATGGTAGAGTACTGACTAAGGGTAAGTGCTAACTTAAAAACGGATAGCGAAAGGAGATCTTATGGAAGACCAGACTATTATTGACAATGAAGCAGAGAACAAGGATTTACATAATGCTTCAGACAAGAAAGAAAAAGAGAAAGTTGATCCCAAGAAGGAATTTTTCAGTTGGGTAAGAATTTTTGTTGTAGCCATTGCTTTGGCATTGTGCATTAATAATTTTCTTATAATTAATGCCAACGTACCATCAGGCTCAATGGAGAATACAATTATGACAGGTTCAAGAATGATTGGACTTAGAACAGCTTATTGGTTCAAGGAACCACAGAGAGGTGAAATCATAATTTTCAAATATCCTGATGATGAATCAGAAAACTTCGTAAAGAGAGTAATCGGTTTGCCGGGAGAAAAGGTAACAATTAAAGATTCAAAGATTTATATTAATGACTCAAAAGAGCCATTAAAAGAAACATACTTAAAAGAGGATTGGTACTGGGAAAATGGTTCAGAGGAATCCGGTGGAGAGCTTGTATATCAAGTGCCAAAAGACAGTTATTTCGTCTTAGGTGACAACAGAAACAATTCTAAGGATTCAAGACTTTGGACAACAACAAACTATGTAAGCAAGTCAAAGATAATTGCAAAGGCAGAGTTTGTATATTGGCCATGGAAAGTCAAGGGAATGCTAGAAACAGCCAAGTATGACTAAGTCAGAACGAAATAAGAAACAAAGAAGGTATATCGCAAGTAAGTGATATACCTTTTACTTTTGTACAAAAATAAGACAAACTAAACAACTTGTCACAAAATTTGCACATGTTGTCTTTCTAATCTGCAATTTCTACATAAAAATGTAAAAAATATATAATAAAAATATTTCAAATTGTGTTATTTTGTAATGAAAATGTTATAATAACATAATAAATGAAAAAAGGACGAGCAACATAAGAGAATGAAAAAGAAAATTATAGTGGCATCAGTGTTTACAGTAGCCTTAATTGGCGGAATTATAGGAATTAAATCTGTTTCAGGAGGACATCACACAAGCGGAGCGGAGACGAAGATTGTACAGAAAACAACAATTCAGGAAACAACTACGGCAGTGCAACATGAGACAAAGGCACCTGTAGAAACTAAGACAAAGGTTGATTTGATTTTTCCTGAAAAGTATAAGAATGTAAGTGCAATAAAGATTGAAAAGAAGAAAGTCAAGTCTGAAGATGATTCAGATGAGATGGTTGAAATATACGAGAAGGACGATGAAAAGTCTAAAGTTGTAGGAATTGGTGTAGATGGCAGTTACGTTAAGATTCTAAAAAAGGGAAAGAAATTTTATCAGATTAAATCTAAAAAGATTACAGGATATGTTAAGAAAGAAAATGTAGTAACAGGCAAGAATGCTAAGGAAGTTTTAATTGAAGCCAAGGACGTTATTGTAAAGGTTAAAGCGAAGAAAACAGAACTTAGAAGCGAAGATAATAAGAAATCAAAAGTTTTGTCTAATCTACAGGAGAAGGCAGAATATCCAATAACAGATATAAGCAAGGACAAGAAGTGGATTAAAGTAGAGAAAACATCCACAATGTCAGGATGGGTTAAGACTAAAGATGTTACTGTAAAGATTCACAAGGAATATTTGTATACTCCGGAAGAATATGATGATATGCTTGAGCAGGAATGGGCAGCTAATGCCATTACATATACTTTGGAAGAAACTTCTCTTCCAAAAGAAGGCGAAGCAGCAGAGTTTTTGAAATATGCAACACAATTCCTTGGAAACAGATATGTTTGGGGTGGAACAAGTCTTACAAGTGGAGCAGACTGTTCAGGTTTTACAATGTCTTTGTTTAAAAAATTTGGATATAGTTTAAGCAGAACGGCAGCAGAGCAGGCTTACAATGGCAAAACAGTAAAAAGTAACAAGCTTAAACCGGGAGATTTAGTATTTTATCATACCGACAGAAAAAACAAGAATAGAATAAGTCATGTTGCTATTTATATTGGCGACGGGAAGATTCTTCATTCTGCAAACAAGACTCAGGGTGTAATAATTTCAAGACTTGGCAATCCTTGTGCCGCAAGACGAATTTTAAGTGGAAAGTCAGTAAAAAAAGACAAGGATAAAGATAAAGATAAAGATAAAGAGAAAACAGCAGTTGTATCAACAAAGAAAGATATTAAACGATTAAATCAGGAAACAACAACTGAAGAAGAAAGTTCAACTGTTGAAATAGAAAAAACGACACAAGTTCCTAATACTACAGAAGTGGAAACAACTACAAAGGTAGAGGAAACTGAAAGTTGTACAGATGAAGAATAAACATAAAAAAGAGTTGTACTAAAAAATGTATAGTAAGTGAGAATGGGCTACTATCTTTGTAAAATAAAATTTGCAAAGATAGTGGCCCATTTAATGTTTTGTGGAATAGTATAAAAGTTGAATTTTTATAGATTATCATAATAAATAATTTCTGATGTGGTAATAAAGTTAAGTTTCTTATAAAGATTATATGCCGGAACGTTTTCTTTTGTAACGTGAAGTAAAATATTTTGGCATATATTTTTTATATCATATAAAGAATATTGTAAAAGAAGTTTGCTGTAACCATTGCCACGAAAAGCTTCATTAATTTCAACATTATGAATGCATCCACAGGTTTCAAAAATGCTTACGAAACAGGAACCAATGTTGTTATTATCTTTAAAAATCTCAAATATAATTTCATCTTCATTTTCTGTTTTCTTAAAATCAATTGAACAGTCAAAGGATGAAGGCTTTTCGACAATGTTGTCTGTGTTAATAACCATTGAACATTCAGTGGTACTTGGATAATAACCATTGGTTCTAAGAAAATTTGGAGCTGTCTTATTATCTTTTGCAACAGGAATGGAAATATAGAAATCTTCCATTTCATAAGAAAGCTTCTCCATAAGATAATTGCCAATGTTATTATTGCGATATTCGGGCAATACAAAGCCACAAATTTCTGCAGTTGATTCATCTATGAGATAGATGGAAATAAAACCTACAATTGTTTTATCTTTTTTTGCAATAATGACTTTTGAATAATCATCTTCTAAAGTATTATTATCTTTTATATTTTCATTCGGTTCATTATCAATAGTTGTTTCACAATCCTCGTTATCAATAAAAAATGTATTCTTAACATTATCAAAATTATTACATATATTAGCAATATTAGACAGATCTTCATAAAGTTTGTCATTTATTTCAGATATAAATTCAAACGTAAGATTATCTAAATCTATTTCAGAGCTATTTTTTGCATTAGAATTACAATTATTATTAGAATCACAATCTGTTTTAAAATCATAGTTCATATTATTAGTCTCCGCTTTCAATAAAAATTACTTAATTAGAGTATCATAAAGCCAAAAATAATCCAACAAAAATAGTAAAACCTTATCATATGTGGTATATTGTTTTAAGTAAAATCAAATAATGAGATTATTAGATATAGAATAATATTAAAGGACAGAAAGTTAAAAAAGGTATAGCATATGAAATTAAAAATAGGTTCTCATGTTGGAATGAGTGGAAAGGATATGCTTTTAGGTTCAGCTAAGGAAGCTTATTCATATGGAGCAAATGTCTTTATGGCGTATACAGGTGCTCCACAAAATACGCGCAGAAAAGAAATAAGTGAATTAAAAATAAAAGAAGCATGGGAGTATATGGCACATCATAATATAGATGAAATAGTGATTCACGCACCATATATTATTAATCTTGCCAATACAATAAAACCGGAAACTTACGAAATAGCAGAAAAGTTTTTGGCAACAGAATTGGAAAGAACAGAGGCAATGGGAAGCAGAATTATGGTTCTTCATCCGGGTTCACATGTTGGAGCAGGAGTTGATGCAGGAATTAATCAGATAGTGAAAGGCATTAACAATGTGCTAACTAAGGATAGTAAGGCATGTATTGCCCTTGAAACAATGGCAGGAAAGGGCAGCGAAATAGGAAGAAATTTTGAAGAACTTGCAAGAATATATGATGGAGTAGTTTACAATGACAAGCTTAGAGTTTGTTTTGATACATGTCATGTTAATGATGCCGGGTATGACCTTGTTAACGATTTAAGCGGAGTTTTTGAGAAGTTTGATAAAGTTATCGGAACAGACCAGATTGGTGTTTTTCATATTAATGATAGCAAGAACGTGCTTGGTGCAGGAAAAGACCGACACGAAAATATAGGTTTTGGAAACATTGGATATGACACTTTAAGACAAATAATTTATATGGAACAGTTTGAAAATATTCCAAAGATTCTTGAAACACCTTATGTTAAAGATCCGGAAAACAGCAAAAAATCTTATGCACCATATAAGTTTGAAATAGAAATGATTAAGAAAGGAGAGTTTAATACTAACTTGCAGAATGAAATCCTGCAAAATGGCAGATAGTATTATGGACAGTTTAATTTATAGCTTAAATGCTACAGTACCCGTTTTTGTGGTTATTGTAGTTGGATATTTACTTAAAAGAATAGGATGGATAAATCAGGGATTTATTGAGGCATCCAATAAAATAAATTTTAAAGTTACTTTGCCGGCACTTTTAATACAGGACATGGTAAACAATAACTTTATGGAAAAATTTGAATTAGGTTATGTTATTTTTTGTGCCGTTGCAACAACAATAAGCATACTTACAATGTGGTTTCTTGCAAGAATTTTTATGAAAGATAAATCAATTATAGGAGAGTTTGTACAGGCTTCCTACAGAAGCAGCGCTGCAGTACTTGGAGCGGCATTTATCTTAAATATTTATTCAGATACGGGAATGGTTCCGCTGATGATAATCGGTGCAGTTCCACTTTACAACATATTTGCTGTAATAATTCTTACAGTTGAATGTCCACAAAAAGGTGCAGGTCAGTCAAAAACTTTGTCATCAACGTTAAAGGGAATAGCTACAAACCCTATTATTTTAAGTATTGTTGCAGGGGTTATTTTGTCAGTGCTTAATGTACATTTTCCTAAAATGCTTGATAACACCATTTCTAATTTTTCAAAGATGGCAACACCACTTGCACTTATTGCAATAGGTGGAAGTTTTGAGTTTGGCAAGGCACTTCAAAAGATTAAACCGGCAGTTATAGCAACTGCAATGAAGCTTGTTGGCTGGGCTTTAGTATTCCTTCCAATTGCAATATGGCTTGGATATAGGGACGCAAAATTAATGGCAATAGTAATTATGCTCGCCTCACCAGCAACACCAAGTTGTTACATAATGTCAAGAAGTATGCACAGCGAAGGAACTCTAACAAGCAGTGTTATTGTTTTGACAACAATGTGTTCAGCATTCACAATTACGGCAATTATCTATATTTTAAGAGCAATAGGACTTGTTTAAAAGAAAAAGAAAGGTAATTCATTTAGGAATTATGTGGTATTGAAATGAAAAGAGAAGAACAAAAAATAGAAAATACATGGAAAATGGAAGATATGTATTCTTCTGATCAGGCTATGGAAAATGATTTAGACAAAGCCTTAAAAATGATATCAGAATATAACAAATATAAAGATAATGTTTCGAAGAATAAGGAGACATTATTAGAATATTTGAAATTTAATGATGAAATAAACCTTATAGCAGAAAAAGTTTATGTATATTCCAATCAGAAATATCATGAAAATATGACAAATTCTAAGTATCAGACATATTCTGGTAAAGCTCAAAAATTAGTTGTAGAGCTTGGTAGTGCAACAGCATTTTTTGAACCGGAAATTCTTGAAATGGATGAGAATGTTTTAAAGGAATGGTTGGAAAATAAGGAATTTGCCGATTATAGAAGATATATTAGTGAAATACTAAGAGCAAAGGCTCATACATTAGATAAGAAGACGGAAGAAATTCTTGCAAAAAGTAAACGTATGGCAAGTGCTGCTGACAATATTTATGCTATGTATAATGGAGCAGACATTGATTTCCCAACAGTTAAGGATAAGGATGGCAATGAAATAAAGATAACACATGGCAATTTTGTGCCGATTTTAAGTGGCACTGACAGACAGCTTAGAAAAGATGCGTTTAAGGCTTTATATGGCACATATGGAAAAATGAAAAATACTATTGCGGCAACATATAATGCCAATGTGGAGCAGGCTTGTTTTTATGCTGATGTAAGAAATTATCCTTCAACTAGAGCAATGTATTTGGATGAAAGCAATATTCCGGAGGAAGTCTATGACAACTTAATTGAAGTTGTTCATGAACATATGGACTTAATGCACAGATATGTGTCGCTTAGAAAGAAAGCTTTAGGTGTTGATCAACTTCATATGTATGATGTTTATGCACCTATAGTTGAAACTCCTGATAAAAAAATTACTTTTGAAAAGGCTAAAGAAATGGTTAAGGCAGGTCTTGCACCACTGGGCAAAGACTATATTAACAAACTTCAGGAAGGTTTTGACAATCGTTGGATAGATATTTATGAAAATGAAGGAAAAAGAAGTGGGGCATATTCATGGGGAGCCTACGGGATACATCCTTATGTTCTTTTAAATTATCAGGGAACATTAGATCATGTATTTACTTTGGCACATGAAATGGGTCACGCCCTTCACTCATATTATTCAGATTCAAACCAGAGCTATATCAATGCCGGATATAAGATATTTGTGGCAGAAGTGGCATCAACATGCAATGAGTCATTATTAATACACTATTTGCTAAAAAATACTGATAACAAGGCTGAAAAAGCTTACTTAATAAATCATTTTCTTGAACAGTTTAAGGGGACATTATATCGCCAGACTATGTTTGCAGAATTTGAAAAAATAACTCATAAGATGGTTGAAGAAGGTGAAACTCTTACAAGCGACATTCTTTGCAAAGTATATTATGATTTAAATAAGCAATATTTTGGCGAAGATATGGTATTAGACGAAGAAATTGCTTTGGAATGGGCAAGAATTCCACATTTCTACAATCCATTTTATGTATACCAGTATGCAACAGGAATTTCTGCTGCAATAGCATTATCTAAGAAAATAATGGAACAGGGCGAAGCAGGAGTTAAGGACTACATGAAATTCTTAACAGGCGGCGGCTCAAAGGATCCAATCGATTTGCTTAAATTAGCAGGAGTGGATATGACAACAAAAGAACCAATAGAAAAAGCACTGGAATTATTTAAAGAATTATTAGACCAAATGGAACAATCTTTTTTATCCATAGATACTAATGCATAATAAGTTGCTTTATTATTACGAAAACATATATACGCCCTGTCTTGATTTTACTATATGAAAAGTTTTAAGCATTAGTTTATCATAATATATAATCCTTTCTTTGGCACAAATATTTGGAAAGACAACATATGTTTAGTTTGATGAATTTGTACTTGTTAAAAAAACAAGACTGTATTATTCTAATTTTATACGAAAATATAGTAAATAAAAATAAATGATTATTGAAAAAAGAAAAGAAAAAATAAATAAAAAATAAATTTTTATAAGAATGGGAGTGTTAATGAACAGAGAAAACTGGCTAAAAAATATTGAAGGTGCTGTTTTTGATTTAGATGGTACCCTTCTCGATAGCTCATGGGTATGGGAAAAGGTAGATGAAAAATTTTTAGGTGACAGAGGCTTTCAGGTTCCGGATGATTATGTAGATGAGATTTCTCCTCTTGGCGCTGAGAGAGCAGCAGTTTATACAATAGAACGATTTGGCTTAAACGAAGACAAAGATGATATTGTAAGGGAATGGATTGAAATGGCAAAAAAGGAATATGCAACAGAGGTTGTATGCAAGCCTTATGCGAAAGAATTTCTTGAAGAACTACATAAACTTAATATAAAGATGGCAGTGGCAACATCCTCAGACAGAGAACTTTTTATGAAAACATTGGAGCGTGAAGGAATATTAAAATATTTTCAGAAAATAGTGACAGTGGATGAAGTTGAACGTGGAAAAGGTTATCCTGATATATATGAGGAAGCTGCAAGACGAATAAAAGTTAATCCACATAAATGCCTTGTGTTTGAGGATATTCTAGCGGGTGTAACAGGAGCATCACTTGGAGAGTTTAATGTTGTGGCAGTCTTCGATGAAAAGTCGAAACATAACTGGGAAAAAATCAAGAGTATATCAAAGTATAGCATTAATGATTATAAAGAATTATTGTAGAAGTAGTGATAAAAAATTATAAAATAATATTAAAAAAATAT